>WNFR01001038.1_pt1 | contig 31755 bp, 30 predicted proteins | sample 5400221 | NCBI WGS metagenome assembly WNFR01 (sample SAMN13153357, study PRJNA577476) | soil metagenome | isolation source: 40 cm soil under Madrone tree | place: USA:California | collected 2016-06-14
GCACCGCCACGCCGCCGGTAGCTCCCGGAAAAACCGAGAAACAAAATCGCACCGTCTCTGCGATCGCTTCCGCTTTCTTGTTCGAATCGACGATCAAAAACGCAGGACGTCGCAACTGACTCGTGATGTATGCCACGGCAATCGCCTTCGCCAGTTCCGTAAGCCCAACACACCCAGCCGCTTTCGCACCACCTTGCAGCGCAGACACCACGCCCTCCAGCGCAGGCTGCCGCAACAACGCTTCGAATCGTTCACGAACAACAGGTAGGATCATGGAAACTTACTGGCGATCCGTTCTGCCGGAGACATCCAGCTTTCGGATCTTTTCAAGAATTGCCGTCGTCGAATATCCCGCCACCACCGGGATCGAAATCACTCTGCCGCCTGCGGCTTCCACTTCTTTGCGGCCCACAATTTGGTCGCTCGCCCAATCGCCGCCCTTCACCAAGCGATAATCTCTTGTGGCGTCGGTTCATCAAAGATCACTACGCCGTCCACACATTCGAGCGCCGCCAGAATTTCCGCGCGCTCGCATTCGGGCAAAATCGGCCGCCCAACGCCCTTCATTTGTCGCACGCTGCGGTCGCTGTTCACGCCGACCACCAGCGCATCGCCCATGCTTCGCGCTTTCTCCAGCGTCTCGATGTGTCCCGGATGCAGCAGGTCAAAGCAGCCGTTCGTAAACACCACGCGCCGCCCATTGCGTTTCCCAGGGCCAAATTGCAAAATCGCTTCGTGCAAACTCAAAATCCCTGCGCCCAATTCCACACCCATTTCATCGGCGATTGGCTATCCGCGCGCTACACTACAGTTTATCACGCGCTCGCAAACGACCCGTTTTCAGGGGCTATGCCAGACCGAGTGCATGCGTGAACGCGCCTCTCGCCATACCCAAAGTAAATCGCCGCGCACTACTTCACGCCGCGGCCGGCCTTCTTCTCTGCGCTATTGGTTTTTTCTTGGCGCGCCGAGAAACCTATGAAGTGCACACGGTGCTCGCCACAGCAGGCAACTGCAACATGCCCACCGACATCTATGAAGCACGCTCCGGCACGCCCGTCGGCTCCGTAGTACTTTTTCACGGGCTTTCCGCTAACAAAAAAGTGATGGCTTTCACCGCACAGGAGTTCGCCAATCAGGAATTGCGCGTATTCGTCCCTGATCTCCCCGGCCACGGAAAAACCCCCGGGCCTTTTTCTCCCGCGCGCGTCGAGACCTGCGCCGAGGCCCTGGTTCGCGATCTAGCCGCGCGTAAAGCCATTATTCGCGAACGCACCATTCTCGCTGGACACTCCATGGGTGGCGCCATAGCCGCTCGCGTCGCTGCAAACGTTTCCGTCGCTGGGGTCATCGCCATTTCGCCCGCGCCCATGCATTCCGCTCCCGACGTCGCTCCCGAACTTCTCCTATTTACAACGCCCCCAGTTCTCGCGGCGCATTCTCTGGTCCTCAGCGCCGCATGGGAACCTGCTTCGATTCGCCAAATCGCTCAAGATCTGGTCGCCAAATCAACCAACTCGTCGGTCAAGTACGACGTCATCCCGCGCACCACTCACGTCAGCATTCTTTTCGCTCCGGCAACTTTCGACGCCATTCGTTCCTGGACTTCGCAAATACTCGGTACCGACCCTGCAGCGCCGCTTCCAACAAACATGCCCGAACTGGGCTGCATCATCGGCGTGCTCGGCCTGGTCATCTTAGCACCGCCTTTCCTTCGCGAAACGGCCGCCTCGCCTTCGACCCAATGGCTTCCCGATTTGAATCCGGCGGTGTCTTTCCTCGGCACCGCGTCCTCGCTGGCGATTTTCTCCGCTCTGGGCGTGGCGCTGCTTCATTTCTTTGTGCCGTTTCGTTTCCTTCACATTTTCCAAGGCGACTATCTCGCCTCATTTTTATTCATCGTCGGCGTAGCTATGCTGGCGATGCATTACAAATCCCTGCCTCGCCTGAATTTCTTTCTCACGAAAATCACGGCGTCTAGCGCAGCTGCCGCCGTCCTCCTCATCCTTCTGTTCGGCGCGTGGTTCGAAATAACTTTCTATGAGGCTTGGCTCACTCCCGCGCGCTGGCTTCGCTTCCCGGTTCTTTTCCTCGCATTTCTTCCGTGGCATCTCGCCGAAGAGTCCTTTCTCGGCAGCCCCGCTGCATCATCGCGCCTCCGCCGCTTGGTTCAGTTTTTTGCCTTCCGCGGAATTGTCTGGCTCAGTCTGGTTGGCGCGATCTTCTATTTGCACTCCGCGCAATTTGCTTTCGTGCTGCTCATCATCTACTTTGCTTTGTTTTCACTTTTGCAACGGATGGCGACCGAAGTAATACGCGTCCAGACACGCTCGATCCCAGCCGGTGCGATTTTCGGTGCTATACTCCTCGCTGGTTTTGTCCTGGCGATTCTCCCCATCGCTTAAGGGCTTCGCGCTCGAATACGGTCTCACCTTGGCGAGAGAAACCTGATGGCTGAAATCGTAATCATAGGCGGCGGTCCGTCCGGCGCAATGTGTGGCGAACAACTTGCCCGCTCCGGCAACACGGTTCACATTTTCGACGAGCATCTCGCTTGGGAAAAACCCTGCGGCGGCGGGCTCACTCATAAAGCCATCCAGCGCTTTCCTTTTCTGCTCGACAATCCTTATCCCAAGAAGCTGATCCACTCGATCGATCTTATTGCCAGCAACGAGCAGCGCGCTCGGCTCGAAATGCGCAACCCCATCGTCATTTATTCACGCATGGTTCTGAATGGCTTGCTCCTGCAACGAGCCCAGAACGCCGGCTGCCAGGTACATCGCTCCCACGTTGTCTCCGTCGACACCTCCGGCGAAAAGCCGCGCTACTCCATCGAAGGCGAGTGGCATAATGCGGACTTCCTGGTGCTCGCTGCCGGAGCCCGCAATCAGCTTCTCCCCGAAACGCGTCCGTTACAAAAAGACGAACTCGAAATTACCCAGGGCTACTTCATTCCGCAGGCAGCCGACTCTATCATCATCAAATTCCTTCCCCACTTTGACGGCTACATCTGGTCCTTCCCGCGCTGCGACCATTTATCCGTGGGCATCTGCGGCAGTATGGCCTCGCATAACCAGATCGAACTCCGCACGCACCTGCAAACTTTCATCGGCAAACAAAAACTTTCCACTGAAGCCGCGCGCTTCTACAGCCACGTCCTTCCTTCGCCTCAGGTTCCCACTCTCTCTCAACGCACAGTCGTCGGCAAAAATTGGGCGCTGGTGGGCGACGCCGCTGCGTTCGTTGATCCTCTCACCGGAGAAGGCCTGTTCTACGCCATGCGGTCCGGCGAACTCCTGGGCAAAGCCATCGCCGAAGGCAATCCTCAGATGTACACCGACTGGGTCCGCGCGGCCTTTTCCTGCGAACTTGAATTCGCGGCGCGCATCGTGCGCCGTTTCTATCGCGGTTCATTCCTCGGCACCGCCGTGACCACTCGCATGGTGCAGTTCCTCCGCCGCAGCACCATCTTCCGCCAGATCATGGCCGATATATTCAGCGGCACGCAGGACTACACCTCGCTCAAACAGCGCGTCGTGGGACATCTCGGTATGACGCTAAGCGATTTCGTGACTTCCGTTCTAAATGTGGAAGCGCCCGCCGTCGCCAAGCCGCGTCCAGAGAGCATCACCGCACGCTGATACGGGTTTCAGGGGTTTGTCGTACAAGCCCTGAGGTGAACAAGCTGTACTTGCGAACCCTGAAGTATAGACGTCATCTGTTTCGGAGACTTTGCGTGGACTCCCGGGACCAATTCCCCGTTGAATACGGCTTTCGCATGCGCGGCGCAGGCATGTCCCGCATCGATGTATTGAGCGATGTCGTCTTCGCCTTTTCCTTCGTCCTTCTGGCAGTCTCACTCACAGTTCCGAAGAATTTCCAGGCCATCCACGATTACGTCCTCGGTTTTGTCACTTTCGCCATCTGCTTCGCCATGATTCTGGGAGGATGGTTTTCCCACTACATCTTTTTTCGTCGTTACGGACTTCAAGATCGCATCACAATTGTCTTAAATTCTTGTCTGCTTTTTGTGATTCTCTTCTGTGTCTATCCCTTGAAGTTCCTCTACGCCACCATCTTCGGGTATTTGATCCGCAATGATTTCTCGGCCCGCTTCGCCGTTACCGTGCAAGTTATGGGAATGCTCGCCGTCTACGCGCTGGGATTCACCACGGTTTTCTTCCTGATCGCCGCACTCTATTGGAATGCCTGGCGCCGCAGAGAATCGTTGGGCCTTAATGGCATCGAGCGCTTACTCACTGTTTCTTCCATCGTGGACGCTCTCGGCCTGGCCGCCATCGGATTAATCGCTTGCCTTGCCGCTCTCGTTCTGCCGTCACCATGGGCGCTATACTCGGCCGCTCTCTATCTCCTGCTGATCCCCTGGAAGGCGCTCAACGCGCTCTATTTCGGCCGCAAAGCCCGCACCCTGCGCAAACTCGTCGCGGCCCCAATTTTGTAAGCGGTTGCAAATTCTCAACTCTATTGCTTTTATTTTTTCCGTCCCCTCCAATTTCGCCTAAAAACTCTCAACCACGCTCCGATCTCTAGCTTGTCCCGAATCCTTAATCCCTTCCTTCATTTCACTGCTTCCTGTAACATCTCCCCTGAAATCCATCCTTCTCCAACAACGGAGTCTCCATGTTCTGCTCAAAGTGCGGCAGCAACCTTTCCCCGGGTTCCGCCTTCTGCCAAGTTTGCGGCACTGCAGCGGCAACTTCTGCCGCCGCGTCTCCTGCCCTCGCGGCCGGTTCGCTGACTGCCGCAACCGCAATCAGTCCACACTGGCTTCCCGCCGCCACACGCGTTTACGCCGGTTTCTGGCTCCGCGTTGTCGCTTGCTTGATTGACAGCGTTCTACTCGGCGCGGTCTTAGGCGCAATTTTCGTTCCCACTTTTTTGCTTGGCGGCTTCGGTGCCGCCTTGCAAGCCATGGTTCATAATCACCAACCGGACCCGGCTGCCATCGTCGCCTTTGCATCCTCGATCGCGCTGTTCATCGGCGCAAGCGTATTGGCCGGCTGGCTCTATTACGCCTACTTTGAAAGCTCCGAGTGGCAGGGCACAGTCGGGAAAAAAGTAATGAGTCTGGTCGTAAGCGATCTTGAGGGCAATCGTGTGACTTTCGGTCGAGCTTCCGGCCGCTACTTCGCCAGATTCATCACCAAGCTTATTCCTCTCGGCATCGGCTTCATCCTCGCAGGTATCACCGAAAAAAAGCAGGCGCTACACGACATGATCGCCAGTTGCCTCGTACTTCGTTCGTAACAGAGAGTTGCAAAAATGCCCAGCTCCTTCAGGCTTGAACGAACACTTGGTTCCAGCCGCGCAAAAGCTGCATCGCTCGGGCTCATAATCGCCACAGCGCTCGTGATTTCTCCCATTCTCGCGGCACCGCGTTTGCAGCAGTCGACGCAAGCAAATTCCACAAAGTCCAAAACCGCGGCGGGAAAACAGATCTTCGAGCGCCACTGTGCCGTTTGCCACGGCATCGACGGTGGTGGCGGCCGCGGTCCACGCCTGAATCGTCCTCGCCTACCTCATGCACCTGACGAAGCCGCTCTCCAGTCGGTTATCTCCGAAGGTCTCGCGCCCGGAATGCCGGATGCTTGGTTTCTTAACGACCAGGAAGTTGCCGACGTGGCCGCTTACGTTCGCTCTCTCGGAACCATTCCGGCGGAACCCCTGCGCGGTGATCCCGCTCGCGGCGTCGCAATCTACGCGAAATCTGCTTGTGCCAACTGCCACATCCTCGCAGGTGAAGGCCTTGGCTTCGGCCCCGATCTCACTAGCGTTGGAGAACGCCGCAGCCCATCCTTTATCCGCCAGGCTCTCCTTAAGCCTTCTTCCGCGCTTCCAGAAAATTTCCTCCTCGTGAAGGTTGTCACCGGGGCTGGCCAAACCATTCAAGGTATCCGCCTGAACGAAGATAGCTTCACCATTCAGATCATGGATGCCTCTGGCCGCTCGTACAGCTTCCACAAGCTGGATTTGAGAGGTTTGCAAAAGCTTCCCGGAGAAAGTCCGATGCCTTCCTTCAAAAACCTGCTCAGCGATGCCGATCTCGATGACCTGGTAGCGTACCTGGCCACCGCGCGAGGAAAACAATGAGACTCGCCGTCGCCGCCATTCTCTCCGTGTTTCTGTCTTGCGCCACTTTCGCGCAAGTCACCTTCGACCGAATTCGCAACGCTGAAAAAGAGCCCGCCAACTGGCTCACCTACTCTGGGAATCTCCAGGGTTATCGCTTTTCGCCACTGCAGGAGATCACTCTAGCCAACGTAGCCAACCTCAAAGTCAAATGGGCCGCGCAGCTTCATGACGGTGGCAGCGAGACTTCTCCCATTGTTGTAGGCGACATCATGTACATCACCGGCCCGCAGTCCGCTGCCGCCCTCGATACCCACACGGGCCGCACTCTTTGGACTTGGAAGCGGGATCTGCCGAAGGACTACCACAGCATCGGTTTTGGCCACGTCAACCGTGGCCCTGCGGTCCTCGGCGACATCCTCTACGTTACGACGCTCGACTGCTATCTTGTCGCTCTCGATCTGAAAAGTGGCAACGAGCGCTGGACCGCTCGCGTTGCGGACTACACGACCGGATACAGCATCACTGGCGCGCCTCTGGCGATTGACGGCAAGGTGATCGTCGGCGTCAGCGGCGGCGAGGCTGGCATACGCGGGTTGCTCGACGCATACGACGCAAAGACAGGCAAGCAGCTCTGGCGTTTCTGGACCATTCCGGCCCCCGGTGAGCCGGGCTCCGAGACTTGGGCCGGGGACAGCATCAAAACCGGAGGCGGCCCTACCTGGGTCACCGGATCCTACGACGCCGAACTGAATCTAATCTATTGGGGCGTGGGGAATCCAGGACCCGATTGGAACGGGGAGACGCGTCCCGGAGACAATCTCTACACCAACTCTCTTGTCGCACTCGACGCTGACACTGGAAAACTTCGCTGGTATTTTCAGACCACGCCCCACGATGTGCACGACTGGGACGCCTGCCAGGTGCCGGTCCTCTTCGACGCCACCGTTGGCGGCAAATTGCGCAAACTCATCGCCAACGCCAATCGCAATGGTTTTTACTTTGTTCTGGATCGGGTCACGGGCGAATTCGTCGCTGGCAAGCCCTTTGCGAAACTAACTTGGGCCAGCGGCCTCGACGCAAAGGGCCGCCCCATCGTTCTGGCCGGCACTGAGCCCACGGAGAAAGGTACGCTGGTTTGGCCGAATCTCAACGGTGCTACTGTCTGGTTCAGTCCTTCTTACAGTCCGGTGAACAATCTCTTCTACGTCGCGGTTCGCGAAATCGGCGGCATCTACTTTAAGCGCGATGCCCAGTACAAACCCGGCACCATGTTTGCCGGGGGTGGTGAGAACGAGTTGCCCATTGACGAGACCTGGGGCGAAATTCGCGCCCTCGAACCTGCCACTGGCAATCTGCGCTGGCAGTTCAAGCTGCACACGCCGCCGTGGGCCGGAGTCCTTTCCACTGCGGGCGGTCTGGTCTTTTCCGGCTCCGACGAAGGCAATTTCTATGCCCTCGATGCCGCAACGGGCAAACCTCTGTTTGATTTTCAGACTGGCAGCCAGATCATCGCAAACCCTATTTCCTTCGCCATCGACGGCCACCAGCACATCGCCATCGTCGCCGATCGCGTCCTTTACGTGTTCGGACTGTAGCCTGCGCGGGTTCGGGGATTGGGCTTTGCGAGTCTCTCGCAATAAACCAAAGCGCCGACCAGCAAAAAGCTGGCCAGGTCCAAAACCAACCCTGGGAAAAAACTTGAAGTTGCTGGAACGGGCAATCTCACCTGCTGGCTCGCGTCCAATAAGCCTTCCGTACTGCTCGCTAAACCGCGGACCGGCGTATTAACGGCTTCCGCACCGGCGGCGGAATCATCGTCGCCATTTTCCGGATCATCGCCAGCACCAGCCGCTTATCTCCATCTGACAACGTCGAGCTGTACCGCTTGATCTCCACCAGAAACCGGATTTCGTCTTGCGACAGTTCGCCCAGCATTTTCTGTGTTTCTTTGTCGCGCGGCGTTTCCGTTCCAGGAAAAAAATCCGCCAGCGAAATATCCATGGCTTCGGCAATTTTCGCCAGTGTTTCCAGAGAAGGCACGGTGTGTCCGTTCTCTACGCGCGACAGATAGCAGCGCAGCAGTCCCGTCCGGCGCTCAATATCGCCCTGTGACAATCCGCGCTGCCCGCGATACGTCCTAATGACTTCTCCGATGTTTACCTGTGGCTTTTCTTTCGGCATCTTTCCCTCACCTGAGCCCGTTCTGGGCTTCTTGCTTGAGGGGGTAGCTTAGTGACTAACAGTAGAACTAGCAAGAACGAATTCCATGGATTGTCGGGAATGTGCTTCCCAAGAAACAACATGTGCTTCCGGCGCACATTTCGCACTTGAAATATTGCGCCGCCAGCTTATTGCCCCGTGGGTGTTACGGTTGCTGGCTGTTGCAGTCGGAACTCCAGCAGCGTCTCGCTCGGCACCTTCACTTGCTGGCCTTTGGTGAGAATCTGTACGCCCGCGCCAGCTCCACCGCCGGCTGCTGCGCCAATCGCTGCACCTTTACCACCACCGGCGATTCCGCCGATGATTGCTCCCAGGACCGCGCCCCCGCCGACCTTTTTCGCGCTGTCGGCACCGCGGCTTTTGCCTTGCAAGTTATAGTCGCTGCTCACCAAGGGATAGTCTCTTCCGTCGATCACCAGTCGCGTCAGCTCCAGCTGCAGCTCCGATTTTCCGGAAAATTTCCCGCCTTGGTCCGCGCTCGCCAGCCGCCCGTACACATCGCTTCCCTTGCGCGCAACCAGCACTCCGTTCACGTTCAGATCCGTTTCGAGGCTGGCATGGAAAATATCCCCGACGTGATTCTTGGATGAGTCCACTCCATCGATCATGCGTATCATGATCGGCTGACCCGCCGGCAGCGTGAAGTCACCACCGTTGTATGCCGAACCTTGTGGCGCCCTCCGGTCGGGCGGAGGATTATCGGGCGGCGGGTTGTCGGCTGGCGGGTTGTTCGGAGGAGGTGGGGGTGGCGGTTCAGCCGCACGTCGTCCCGAGCCGCGCGTAAACGTCAACGCCACGATGTCGTGCGTAGGAAATGTTTGCACATCGCCATTCACTTCAAATCGCACAATCGCCTGCGTCCCACCCAGGTATCTTCCCTGCAGCACGCGGCCATCTTTCAGTTCCAGTGTGTCCGCAAGCCCTATTCCGGCGAAAAGCAACGCAGCTGCGGCTGCGATCAGCACTTTGGAAATATTTCGTGTCGTCATCTTCCCCTCGCAATCTCCTTCATCGATTCTCCGGAAGTTCAACGCGAATCGCAAGACACCCTGGCACTGGAAAATTGCATCGGAACATTGCGCCTGCACATTGGATGTACCGTAGCCCTTATCTGGTTGTGCCCGGCCCTACTCTATCGCTTCGTAGAGGCTCTTGCTGATGTCCGCCATCAACGCAGCGCTGTCCTTCTTCTCCGCCAACCCGCGCACCAGGATTACCAGAATAAATGGCCGCTTCGCAAACACAATCGCTGCATCGTGATGAATTTTGGTAATCTCGCCGGTTTTGTGGGCCACCGGAATCCCCTTCGGCAAACCCGCCGGTATTCCTTCGTTGAATTTCTGCCATTGCAGAATCGCGGTCATCTCGTGCGAGCTGGCGGCATCCACGGCTTTGCCTTCCGCGATTGCCTGCAGCAAGATCCCGAGGCCGCGCGCCGTAGTGCTGTTGTTCAGCCCTTTCTGAAAAGCCTTGTCGTCTTCCACGAGGCGCACCACGTTCATGCCATCTGCGCCAAGTCCGTGCACCGTCGCGCGAATATTTTCAACGCCCAGCTTTTCGATCAACAGGTTCGTTGCAAGATTGCTGCTCGCCGTAATCATCAGCTCGCACAACTCGCGCAGCGTGCGCTTCTGCCCTTCCGCTTTGTACAAGTCGCCTTCGGAATCATCGGAAGCGTTGAGCATGTACGGCGAGCCGTCCACAATGCTGTGGAACTCATCCTTGATCAGCAATGTGTCGGTCAATTTTACTTTCCTCTCCTGCACCTGGTGAAACAGCTCAATCATCACGGGAATCTTCATCGTACTCGCGGCATGAAATACGTCGTCACCACGAAGTGACCATTGCACTTTTTCATCCAGCGTTTTGAAAAAGACGGCAACGTCCGCGCCGCTCTTCGCGATGCGCGCCTGAACTGTGGCTTCGGCGGCGATCAGTTGCGCATCCTGCGCGAGCGCAAAACTGCACCTGCTCAGACAAATGCCGAAAAAGATTGCGGGGCGTGTCAGTCGGTAAAAGCAAAGTTTCAAAGGGAAAGGTTTCGTATTCATCGGCGCGAATTGTGCATCACGCTAGCACACTTTGCAAACTTGGCTTTGCGTACGCGACGCACGATGAACCCAACAGTTGATCAATGCTCAACTCCGGATTGCTGTGGAACTTCGCCAGCGGCGATGTTGAAACCGCCAATTTGAATGACTGGACGCGAGCCCTGCAGTTCCCTGGTGTCGTAACTCACGGAAATAATTCGTTCCTCCCCCGGCAGTAGCGAAAAATAATTGTCTTCCCAGAACACCGGCACGACATCGTGGTCGTACTTTTTGTCCGCCAGCCGTAAGCGGATCTGAAACGCTACGCTGGACGATGTATTTTTCACACGCACATGCGCCTTGCCGGTCGCCGCTCCGGACTTTTGATCGAGCAGCGCGCTCGTCTGCAATTTGATTTGCGGTAACGAATTCAGCCCGGTCAGATCGCCAAATTCCGCCTGTGGTGTGTAGACCGTATCCTGTTTGTGAGCCCAGTCGAGCGTGTCTGCCTTCGCAGAAAGCCAGTAAAAATTGTCGCTGACGTTTCTTCCATGCGCGTCACGCAGATCCAATTTCACGAAGAAGGTCATGCTCACTCCGTCCGGCTTGGGCAGATCGAAAGCCTTCACCGCCGCATCCGCGGGAACATCAATCGTTTCTTCCTTGCTGGCCAGAAGTTTCGCGTCCAGTGAATAGACTCCTGCGCGCACCTTCATCCCTTTGCGTTCCTGGTAAGTATCGTTCACCACCGCAACGCTTTGATCGTCGTAGCCGTACTGTACGTGCAGCGGTTCCACCGCCTTCTTCGTTCCAAAATATCCGCCGCCCGGTACCAGATAATAGTCGTACAAATGCCAGATCAACGATGGCCAAGCGTTGTTCAGCATCCACTGAATCACGCCCGTCGCAACGTACTTATTCCGGCCGTAGCTTTCAAACATCGCGCGTTCGCCATCGTAAGCAACCGCTTGCGCTTTGCGTTCGTAATCTTCCAGCGAAGTCGCCGTCCCATAGCGTTTATTCAACCCGTCGGTAAAAACATTCACCGTGGTGAATCGCTCGCCGCCCGCGTGGTAATTCCAGACATCGTCGATCGGCCACAGATGTTGTTTCGGAATAAACCTCTTCACGCTTTCGAGCGTAGGAATCGCCGGTCCTGGACTCGTCTCCGTGTTGTATCCGTAAGCGCCGCCCGCAGTCGTATCCGCCAGCCAGTACACTGGCGGCACATATTCGTATGGGCCGGTCATCTTCACGCCGGAATTTCCCGTAACCGTTGTCGGCGCTGCGCTCGCGGACGAAACTGAAGGATTCGGCCACTCCGCGTCATGCAAAATCCCCAGATACATTTTCTCCACCTCAGCAGGAGGAGGATTGTCGCTGCCATACAGCCACACAAAAACGCTGGGATGATTGCGCAACCGGCGCGCCTGATCGGCCATCGAAGCTGCCGCAATTTTGCGCGTGTCCGGCGTCCATTTGTCCCACAATTCCCAGGCGTCGCAACAAGTCCATCCGGGCATCACCAGAATTCCCAGTTCGTCGGTTTTGTTAAACAATTCGTCCCGATCGATCCGCCCTTCCAGGCGAATCGTATTCAGCCCCATGTCCTTCACATAGCGGAGGTCCGCATCCAGCTTTTTGGACATCGGCCGCAGAAAGATATCCGGAGCCCAGGCAGCACCGCGAATAAGAATCCTCCGCCCATTTATCTTGAATAACCGATGCCCTTTTTCCGTCAGTTCGCTCGTCACCTGTCGGATTCCAAACGAAACAGTAGCCGAATCGGAAATCTCATTCGCCGTTTCAAAACGAAAGTTAGCTTTGTACAAATATGGCGTTCCGATGGTGTACGGCCACCAAAGTTTTGGCTGTACAAATTTCAATTCAGAAACTTGCGCCGGTTCGAAGCGCACCGTTTTGGTTTCACCAGCCGCAATCTCGACCGGCTGTTTGACCGATTTTCCGCCAACCTCGGCGAACAGAACACCTTTCACTACCGCGATCGAATCATTTCGTAAATCCGCGGAAATCGTCAGATCCGCAGCCGTGAAATCATCATTCAATTGTGATTTCACAAATGGATTGGCAATCGCCACCGGCCCGGTCGCAGTGACCGTCACTTCTTTCCAGATGCCCAGATCCTTGTCGGCAGGAGTCGGGTTCCAATCGACCCAGGTAATCCCCAGATCTTCTTTCGCGGGCGCCGTCATTTCCAGCGCGATCACATTTTTTGCGCCTGGCTTCGCGTATTTCGTCAAATCAAATTCGAATATCCGGTAAGCGCCGGCAACGTCCTGCGCATCGGCGATTTTCTGCCCGTTGAACCACATATTTGCCCGGTAGTTGATGCCCGGAAAATGCATCGCGATGTTTTTCTTCAGATACGCCGCAGGCAGTATAAATTCATTCCGCCACCACCACGAGCACTTGAACGGGCTGCCGTCCGGCATATCCTGATTCGCGAAAAACGTCGCGCTGGAATAATTCATTCCCGGAAGATTCTTGAGATTTGTGCCCACCATGGGCTCGGCATAAGTTTTGTCGTCCACGAGAGTGCCGACTACGGTGTTGGGAATGGTGCTCTTGTGCCAACCCTCGGTCGCAAATCCAACCTGCGAAACTTTGTCCCCGGTAGTTTTCACTTCGCAAGACGATTGAATCTCCCACCCCCGCAACAGCGCCATCGTCCGCGACGGCCCTGCCCCGGATCCCGGAGTAGCTGCGAATGACGCAACGGCCAGAACTGAACAGCTGAGCAGAGCGGTGAGTTCCAGGATGCGGCGAAGCATGAGTCCTCGTTTCTCGTTTAGTTGACTGAGCAGCGCCCCGCCAAGGACGGCGATCGCTCCAAAGCCGAGAGCTCAGTCAAGTCCATCTGTACTAAGGGAAGTAAGATTAAACCGATTCAATGCTGGAGAAAACTGTTTTCTTGGCAAAGAGGAAAAATGGCGAAACTCAGGAGCGGGAAGAAGTCTCATCTTGCTGCCGGAGGAGGGATCAGATTCCATCCAATAATCACCTCTGGTTGCGACCACAAGCTCACTCGAGGCGTTACAAGCATACAGGACAGGACAAACTCTATTTCGTTCAGGAAAGCAGCGTGAGGCTATTGCCTTTTTTGAGAGGGCCGTCGACCTGGACCCGCAGTTCTGTTCGGCTTACGGCGTACTCGGCACCACCTATTACAGCCTCGCAGACGATCAAGCTTCCAGAAAGAATTTTGCTCGAGCCTACGAGCTAAAGGATGCGCGCCTCACGCAAGAAGAGAATTTCCAAACCACTGCCCTCTACCATTCCTACATAACGGGCAACGTGGAAAAAGAAACTGCCATACTTGTTTTGTACCAGCAAACGTATCCACGCTGCGTCTTTGCTGCCAACCGGTTAGGGATCGCTTACGCGATGCTTGGCAGGAAGGAAGAGGCCCTCCAACAGTTCAATTGGGCAATTGACCATTCCCTAGTGCCCTCTGCTCAGTACTACTCCAATGCCAGCCAGGCGCTCATGGCCTTGGATCGTCTTGACGAGGCCAAAAAGTTACTGAATCGCTGGCAGGAGAAAGGCTCCCTGAACCCATTTCAAAGAGATGTGCTCTACCGAATCGCCTTTTTCGAGAACGATGCCGCAGCGATGGAGCACCTCGCCCGCGAAGCGCCATCCGATGATATGCACTGGCTCCAACTACAGATGCAGTTCGCATTCCTTCGTGCAGACCTCAGCAAATTCCGTTCGCTGAGCGAAAACCTTGCGAACCAGTACAGCCACGCGAGCGAAATGGAAAACGCTGCCAACGAGCTTGCTTTGCGCGGCCAGCTTGAGTCCCTTCTAGGAAACTATGGCTTGGCGCGCAGGGTCTGCCGACAAGCTGGAGCGCTAGGTAAGGACAGCACCGCGGAGCTCTGGCGTTGCGCTGAGGCATTCGGGGATTCCCGCGACCTGACGCAGGCGAAAGCGTTGGCCGCGAAACTGGATGCGATGGGTTCTGAGGATACGATTGAACAGAAAGTGCATCTGCCGCTTATTCGTTCGATCATCGAACGTGAGCGAGGAAACGCCATTAGGGCCGCGGATCTGCTCGCCCCAGCCATGCAATACGAACAAACACTAGACCTGTTTTACCAACGTGCGCAAGCGTACTTGGCTGCAGGAGAGCCCGCCAAGGCTGCCGCCGATTTCAAGAAGCTCCTCGGCCATCGCGGATCGGGTTGGTGGCAGGTGTATGCTCCGCTGGCGCAACTCGGTCTCGCGCGCGCCTATGCCATGCAAGGGGACCGTGAGCACAGCCGCAAAGCCTACGATGATTTTTTCACCACTTGGAAAGACGCGGACCCGGATATCCCGATACTCCTTCAAGCCAAAGCCGAATATAAGAAACTCATCGCAACCGAATCTGCCGCCGCTCCAGTGTCAGCGAAAAAGCAATAGCCGGTTTTGCAAGGTACTCGTCCCTGATGAGCGTGGACACTCTCCAGGCACCGTCTATGCGTGCGGCGATTCGGTCGGCCAGCAATGCTGGCTTGTCGACGGATGGGTGCGCAAACGCAAGGCAAGTTAATTGTCGAGTGACTGTGTCTACTGCATCTTTACCGTGTCGTCGAAAGTAAACTCGACATTGGCAGTCTTTCCTGCTTCAACCTTCACAGGTGCAGGCTGGCCGGCGTCTTGCTATACATCCCCAGCGACGAACCGGGCGGAGGCGGTCCTTGTCGCTCGGCGTAACTGCCGCTTGGTTCATAAACTGCTCCTACGTAAGCGGGTGATTTGGCCACATCGCTAAACGTCACCGTTCCATCTTTGGAGTTCGTGCTCATCACCGCAAACGGCATCACGTTGCTGTGCCCGAACTCTGGCGAATCGAAAAGGAACACCAAAATTTTGTGCTTTTCGTCTACCGTACCCGACCCTTTGTAATGCACCTTCACCCGAAGGCCGCGCAGCGGCGATCCTTCTTGCGCTCTTCCGTACTCCAACGTGAACACTGCGCATAGCAGTAGGACTACACTGGCTGCGGCGCCAACACCCTTCTTCATCATTCTGCCCTCCTAACCAGCCTAAACTGTGTTTGTTCCCGCTTTTGGACCCCGCGCTACCTCACGGCCGCGTCAGATTCTATTAGAATGCTCCCAGAAATAAAACCGATTCATGCGAAGTTCCGTCTTCGCTGGAATGATCTGACATGGGTGAACGGGCGCAACGGCGTGTTGCTGGTAACAAATGGCGACGAATATTTAAACCAATCGCCTGCAGCGAATTCTACTTGTCTTTGATGGCCTGTTCGACTTTGTCAACCGAATAGAATATTCTGCTGTAACCTCCGAACCTGGCGCGAACTTGGCGCCATAGAATGCACCGCAAATTTTGGCATTTGGCATGGGTAAAAATCGCGGCGGGTTGGGCTTTACTTGGTGCAATACTGGCTCAGAAATCCGAAAACGTCTCCGGCCCACACGTCGGATCCAAAGTAGCCAAAGCTGTGGCCGTCCCGAGGGGGAGTCGCCGCAGGGGGGATAAATCTTCAGTTTGTACGTCTTGCTCACCTCGTTCATCTCTGCTGCGAGAGTCTTGCTGGGCGACAGGTCAAAATCGTTAGCGGCCTGAAAAAAGAACCTAGGCTTCCTCAAATTGAGCCTGCGCTTGCGCGGGCGACTTGATGAGCAGCTTGAATGTCGAGCGGCCGTTCTCGGAGCCCAATCTCTATCTTGGCACATCAGCTTTTACGGACGTTCACTTCATCCATTTTCAAACGGTTCGTTCCGAAAGTCTTGCCCGCTACAGCGAAATACCTGAAAATTTAAGGGATTGGCTGTATGTAGCGGCGCAGACAGAATCCGCAAGCTAACTGGCCAGAGGGTTTTATCTTTGGCCCGAATCCTAATTGCCGACGACCGCGAATCTATGCGAGGAGCGCTAAAGACCTTCGTCGCGCTAAATCCCAAATGGACAATTTGCGGAGAGGCCGGGAATGCGAACGAGACTATTGCGAAAGCTAAGGAACTTCACCCCGACGTGATAATACTGGATTATAAAATGCCGGATTCCGACGGTCTGGTGGCAGCAGACGGGATATTTAGAGCCTTACCGGATATTCCAATCGTGATGTTCACGCTCTTCAAGACCGATGAGCTTGAACACGCGGCCAACCTAATGGGAATCCGATGCGTCGTCGGCAAGGAAGAGGGTGTCCCGAAGTTGCTCAGCGCAATTGAGAATGAACTCGGTCGCTCAGCGCCGCAACTCAAAGACAGACCTTCCTGAGATCGTCGGTTCACGCCATCACTCGACGCCGCTCTATTCAACGGTGCTAAATAAACTTCTGTTCCCGGTTTCCTCTGCACATCATCAGGAGTCCGACCGTGCAGAAGACCATTTTGCTCGCATTGATTCAAAAAGAAATTCAACAACATGATTTCTCATATTTCGTAGACGAGCCGCCATCGGTCGCGCAGGACGGCAGCATGCAGAAAAAGGATCAATCCGATGCAACGGTTCTTGGACCATCTCTCGAAGGACGTGATGCCAGCATTGCTTGATAAGCTGTCGGCTGGAAACGGAGGCTAACCGGCACTCGTTAAAAGCTCTGCGATTTCTGTGATATTCTCTCAGCGTGCCCGAGTGGCGGAACTGGCAGACGCGCCGGACTCAAAATCCGGTGGCCGCAAGGCCGTGATGGTTCGACCCCATTCTCGGGCACCAAAAATTCTCAGTTCCCTCTGCACTCCGTTGCACTGCTCTGCACTTCGGACTCGCACAAAAGCCCTGTAAATATGCTGTTTCCCATGTTTTCGCTTTATGTTGGTCCGCCGCTTCTGCCATTCCGGCACTCCGGCAGGGCTAAGTAAAAATAACATGAGCGGCGTCATTCGGGTATATGCGCCACACATCCATACGATTCAATCTGCATCATTGGCTGCAAGACCCAAGGTCCACAGCGGCAGCGCAAGCCTTGCAAACTCCTCGATCTCTGCAGCTTGCTCCGCGGAGAAGGCATTAGCCAATTCGCTTTCCACATCAATCGTGCCAACAACTTGTTGCCCCGTGGAATCGAGCACCGGCACAATCATCTCCGAGAGCGTATTTCCCAGGGCCGTCAGGTATCGCGGATCGATCCGCACATCGCCAACAACAATCGTTTTCCTCTCGCGAACAGCGGCGGAAGTCAATCCACCGGTGATCGGGAATACCGGATAAGCGGGAGCCTCGGGGCCACTCCAGGCAACCGCTGACACGGACTCCGGCCCGACGTCGTAAATTCCCACCCAACGATAAGCGCGCAGCGAGCGAATCACTTCCGCAATGGTTTTTGCCTTTAGGGCTCGCGGCGTTTCCGCCGCGACAATGCGCTCGATAAGCATGCGAGCAGTCTGCAAAGACGATTTCATACTCGCTGGTCCCGTTCCGTTCTCGATGGTGAAAATGTATCACGGAGCCGCAACGATCCTGCATGCCGGGATCACCCGACTGGACGGGCGCTCGCCGCAGCGATACCCTTACCTTCCCGGTTCCACAGGGTTCGGACGCTGTCCGATCGGAACCGGTAATTTTAATTATGGCTCACGCCGTTTCAATGCTTTCCAGTGCTCCGTCCGAGCACCGCGATCTGGCGCATTGGATGAAGCGCTCTCTCGAAGAGCTCGCGAACCTGCGTTCAGACCTGACCAACCATGCGGTGCATGACCTGCGCGTGGTGTTGCGGCGTTGCCGTTCCGTGGCTTCGGTAATGCAAGAAATCGATCCGCATCCGGATTGGGAAGAGATGCGTGGCTGCGCGCGGAAGCTGTTCCGCTCGTTAGGCGAATTGCGCGATGCGCATATCATGGCCGAATGGCTGAACAAATTGCATCCGGAAGAGGACGCGCGCAAGCGCCAGTTGCTGGAGTCGCTCGAAACCGACGAAAAATCCGCGCGCGACACCGTGCAGCGCCGCGCCATCCGCTTCGACGAAAAGCGCTGGAAGAAATTATCACGGTCGCTGCGCGTACGAATCCGCCGGGTCCCGCCCGATGGCGAGGCCGCGCACTGCCTGGCTTTCGAGCGGTTGGAAGAAGCAAAAGAGCTGCACCGCCGTGCGATGCGAACCGACAGCGCCAAACCCTGGCACGCGTTGCGCATCGGAATAAAATATTTTCGCTATACGGTTGAATCGCTCTTGCCCACTGCGCACGCCGAGTGGAGCGATACGCTGAAGCGTGTGCAGGACGTGCTGGGAAATATCCACGATCTGGACCTGCTCTCCGAAATGCTTTCCAAGGCCGCCGCGAACCAATCCAGTGAAATTCTCCAGAACTGGGAACTGCGCATCGAGAACGAGCGTCAACTAAACGTGCAGACGTACCGGCAACTCGCGCTGGGCTCGGCAAGCATTTGGACTCATTGGCAGAGCGGTTTTCCACGCGAACAGTGGGAACGTTACGCGAAAGCCCGCATCCGCGCAACGCGCGCGGCGATGGATCCCAAACCGGGCCGCGGTACCGTGATGGCGCGCATAGCCATGCGCATCTGGTCACAACTGCGCGTCCGCAAAGCGGGTGAAATTTTCTACTGCAAAAGAGAACGCCGGGTGTTGGAGACCGCGGCCCGGCTCAGCGGAGTGCGCAATGGCAACCCGAAGAAAGAGCGCGAAAAATCAGCAAAGTCGTTCTTGCTGGATTCCCCGGTCCCTCCCGGTTGGACTTTTCCCGAATGGGAACGGGCAGCGTGGGCCATCCGGTTTCAGCGCGGTGCAGAGCCCGGCCGCCACAACAAGCGTTTCGCACAATTAGCCGCCGAACAGCAGACGAAAGTTTACCTGCTTGCGGGAATTCTTCGCCTGGCCATCGCGGCGCAAAGATGCGGCGTCACGAAGAGTTCTTCCCTACGGTTGGAAGTTTTGCCGCAAGGATTGTTGTTGCACGTCGCCGGAGTGGAAGACAGTCCCAAAAATGCCGCGCGCTTTACCGAAGCAAAGCAGCAGCTCGAGCGAAGCCTGGGCAAAACGATTTTGATCCAGGCCGAGTCAACCAGCGACGCAAGCGCAAACGGCAAAGCTGAATTGCTGCCGCCGGTTCCAATTTCGATCGTGCGCTGACAAACGCCTCTTTTCGGACTTGTGATACCAACAAGAAAACCGACAGAGTGGTTGAAATTCGAAGCAGGCAAATCGCGAACGGACAAACTACTTCCCTTTGTCAAGCTTCCGCGCTACGCGCGGCGTAATCAGCCACAGAAGTCTCCCCGCACCAGCATGCACCCGTGAGAGTTCGGCGCAAGCGACACCGGCCTTCTTCAACTCAGTCAGGTCCTTTTTTGCCCCCAGCGCGGCAGAGATCAGCTCGTCGAGCTGCGGCGCATGACCGAAGCACATCACGCTCCCCACAGCTTTCTTGCGCGAGAGTTCGCGCAGGAACGCTGAAGGTTCAGCGCCCGGCAGCAAAAGGTCGCTCTTTTCGATTTTGGCCTTGGAGAATTTCAGAGCCTCCGCGAATATTTCCGCGGTTTGCGCTGCGCGAACGTACGGGCTGGAAATGAACACCTTTGGCGCGTCGATCAGCGCCGCAATACTTTTTGCGACTTCCTTCGTTCGCTTAATACCATCGGGAGTCAGATAGCGTTCCGGATCAGACGGACATTTCGGGTCTTCGCGGTCGATCGCAATACCATGTCGAACAATGTAGAGCAGCATTTTTCCCAATTCCCTCTCTTAACGCCCCAACATTATACAGACGACTTCCCGGCCAGCCGTATACAGTCATCAACCTAGTTCGGATTAGCCGGTTAGCGGACGAAAATATATCCGGGTGCGAAATTCCTTTTCGAAAAGCTCGATACTGCGATTGGCGTCGCGAATATCCTCACTGGCGTCGCCCCGCGCTTCCACCTGCAAACCAACCGCGTCTCGTTGAAAGGCTGCGTGAATTCTATTGATACGCTGGCGATGAGAGTGGTCGAGGCCTTCCGCAATCCGAACCAGCGAAGCTAGCCGACGCGCCAGCCGCCGATCACTATTGTTGAGCGCGGCGTACGCCACGTGATGATTCTCCGGCTCGGCTTTGCGGTTGTGATAACGCACAACGGCCGAAGTGAGCGCTCTGTCGCGCCCCTCCAGCCCGGGAACATCGCCGTTCATGGTGAGATATTCGCCGTGCTTGTGATGGCCCTTATGGCTGACGGAATGTCCAATGTCGTGCAGCAACGCCGCCGCTTCCAGTATGACCCGGGCGTCACCGGGAAGATGGTGCAGCGGCTGCAGTTGATCGAAAAGCTGCAAACTCAGTTCACGCACGTGCTCGGCATGACGTTGATCGAGCTCCAACCTCCGCGAAAAACTGCGCGCTCCCGCAAGAAGTTGCCGCGCTTTGGCATCGTAGCGATGCGGTTCCTTCCGCGAAAAAGCTTCCGTGGCGATTTCGTGGATCACGCCTTCGCGAATCCCGACCGCAGGCACGGCAAGTGTGCGTACATTCAAGTAGCGACCCAGCGTAACGAAAATGATCGCCGCAATTCCCATAACGTCGGCGCGATCGCGGCGCACTCCATAGGCCTTCATGCGATCGCGGACGTCCATGCGCAGCAGCTCAGGCAGCCGCTCGCGCAGCAGCGAAAGTTCCAGCGTCGGGATTCCGTGATGCCGCGGACCGGGCGCAACGTTGGCAAGAGTTTCGGCGTTGCCACCCAGCGCCACCGTCAGACCGTCGGCGAGATTCGGCCGCGCCGGAAGCTTCGATTCCAGCAGCGCTCGCAAATACCGCCGGACCTGCTCAGCCTGCACCGGGCGGATTTCGCCGTGCAGGTTGAGCGTGGACATCAAGCGGACCGTGCCAACCGGAAGCTGCGCGGTTTTCAGAACGGAATGATCTTGAAGCACGCTGATTTCCAGGCTGCCGCCGCCCAGGTCCGCAATGCAGCGCGCTTGCGCCTCCGGACCAAGCGCCGCGAAAACCCCTTCTCTGCCCAGACGCGATTCTTCCAGAGCGCTGATCACCTCGACGCGGAGCCCGGATTTCACGCGAATGCGCGTGACGAATGCTTTTCGGTTCGCCGCTTCACGCGTTGCGCTGGTGGCTACCGCGCGGTAGTGCGTAACTCCGAACTCGTCCATGCAATCGCGAAAATGGCGAAACGCCTTCGCAGCTTTCTTGAAAATATCTTCGCTGAAACGGTTGCGGACGAAAACGCCCTCGCCCAGCCGCAGCGGATAGCGTTCGTTGTGCAGGGGTTCAATATCGAGGGCCGAGTATGCGCGCACGACGGAAAGTCGCACGGCGTTCGAACCGGCATCAATCGCGGCGATGTGAACCGGCTCAGGCATTTATGTTTCTATCGCCAGAGGTGGGCGAGCGCCGAAGACGGCGTGTACTTCGTGGTTCGGATGCCAAGCTGTTCGGAAATGCGCTGCCGCAAAAGCTTGTTGACCGTCGGCACGCTGGCTTCGCCATCCAGTTCCAGAAAGTTATGCCGCTTGGCCACCGCTTCGAATTCGCGCTTGATCATAGTCTGGTAGCGCACAAATGACCAATAGAGATCGTGCGAAAGCGACATATCGCGCCCGGCTTCCCAATAACTGATCGCTTGCGCTTTGCGAAATTCTCGGCCAAAGGCGGTTTCCGGGCGCACGTTCAGCCAGAACGTAAGGTGCGGGCGCAACGCCATCGCGTAAAGCCCGCTCAGATAATCGCGATTGATGCCCCGTACCACGCTGCGCGCGATGAGCGTGAAAATATAGCGGTCCGCAAGAACCACCGCGCCCGATTTCAACGCCGGCACGATGCGGTGTTCCAGCTGGTCGAAAAAATCCGTGCAGTACATCAGCGCCAGCGTCAAGCGGGTAACCGCATTCTTGGCCAGCAATTCGTCAATGTCGCGACCCACCAGATTCGAACGCCGCAGTCCGCTGGTCTGCACCGCAAAACCTTCTGACTCCAGCCATTCCTGCAAAAGACTGATTTGCGTTGAGCGCCCCGAGCCGTCCATGCCCTCGATCACGATCAGCGTGCCGGTGATATCGCTGGCATCGAAACCGGGAAGCGGCGCCGCAAAAAACGCGCTCGCGGCGTCTTCGTCCGCAGTCGCCGCGGGTTTTGATTGTGCCGGATGCGAAGGCGTCAGCGAGGGCTCGGCAACCACTGGGCCCGCTGCTTTGTCCCGCTCTTTTTCTTTTTCGTGATCCGCCATTTATTCGGCCTCTGTGGCGTGCGGCGCAAAACGCTTCAGTTCGATTTTGGAGGCGACGATATCGCGCATCTGTTTCTGCAATTTGTTTACCGGCAAAGTGCCGTCCAGCACCACAAAATTATCCGATTCCACCATCTTGTCGTAGCCATCCAGGATTCGCGATTGAAACAGCCGGAAACTCTCCGGCCGGTCGTAGGAGAGTCCCAGGTCCATTCCCGCTTCGTAATATTTCAGCTTCGGCCGTCCGCTCAAGATGCGCTGTACCGCCACATCTAGCGGCGCGCGAAAATAAAATGTGATGTCGGGCACCGGCGCGAAGCGATAAAGATTACGCAGCCATTTCTGCGGACAGCCGCGCGCTCCGTCACGCGCAAACGCCGTGTAGATATACCGATCCGCCAGCACCAGGTAGTCGCCCTGCAGCAGCGGCATGATCTGGCGTTCGCAGCGGTCCGCAAAATCCGCCGCATGCAACAGCGAAAATGTCGTCGGAGTCAGCAGCCGCCGCTGTTTGCCCCGCCGCGTCGCCGATTTCACCAGCGGAGAAGAATTCCATTCCGTAAAGTGCAACCGGTATCCGCCAATCTCCAGCCACCGTTTCAGCAGATAAAGTTGCGTACTTTTTCCTGAACCGTCCGTTCCTTCAACCACAATCAACGCTCCGGGATACGCGCGATTCGGAACCGGACGCCCAGGCTGCGGCAGCGTGGATTTTGGCGCTTCCGGCCGGCCCTGTTTCGACGAAGAATCTTGACTTTCCATAAGTTGACTTGGCGAATCCTGATATGAACACATTAGTCTCGGATTGTTACAACTGAATTACATCACAAGCATCGCGTGCCGCGCAAAGCGCTTCGCCTGCAACGCGAAGTTCTCGTTTCTAGAAGACGGCCACTTTGATCCGCAGGAATTTCTTCGGATTCTGCCGAAAATCGCCAATCAACAGCCGTAAATCTCCCGTCAGGCCGGTCAGGTTATCGTAGAGTTTCGGATCGGAAAAAAGTTTTCCCGCGCTAGTGGTGTTGTCGTTCAACTTTGCTGAAGCCGCCGCCAGATTCGCACTGCTATCGCGCAATTTATTGTACAGTTCGTCGTCGGTGGCGAACTTTCCCAGCGATCCTTTTCCGCTTCGCACGTCGCCCATGATTGCATTCCCGTTTTCCATCGCTTTCTTGGCTTCGTCGTAAAGCGTGGGATCGTTCAACAGCTTTCCGATGGTGCCTTTTCCTGAGCGCGCATCCGTGACAATTCCATTTACGTTATCCAGCGTACTATTGGCTTTGCTGTACATCTCGTCGGAAGCCACCAGCTTGCCCAACGTGCCGCGCCCTTGCTGAATGCCCCCAACCATATCGTTGCTCTTGGCCAGCAACCCGTTCAGGTTGTCGTAAGCGGAATCGTCGGTCAACAATTTTCCCAGCGTTCCCTTGCCTTCTTGCAGGCTCTGAATCACGCTTTGCACATCTGTCGTCAGCCCCTGCATACTCGCCAGAACATCAGACAACGCCTTTTCCGCCGTGCCCGCCACCTCCTGATTCTCTTTCAGCTGCACTCCGGTAAATCCGCGCGTAATATTCACGTAACGATTACCAAGCAGCCCCTCTGTAACCAGCCTGGCCGTCGAATCGGTCAGAATGTCGGGTTGGTAGCGCTTGTCCAGCCGCATGATCAATTCAATATTTCTGCTCTTTTCCGGAATATGTCCGGGCGTGCGCGGCACCAGCCTGATGGACTCTACGTTCCCGATGTCCACGCCATCCAGCCGCACCGGCGCTCCATTCGTCACTCCTGCAACTTCCGGCAAGTACGTGCGCAAACGGTATTTCGGCCCCAGAAAGCCCGCGCCGGTAACATAAAAGATGCCCACCGCAATCACCAAAAGCGCCACCAGCACGAACAGTCCCACGCGCAACTCTGTCCAGGTCAGTTGTTTGCGCTGCGCCATTCTTCGCCCACTCCTTTTTCCGTGCGCTCCAGACTACCCTACCTTCACACCAGAAATCGCTTCAAATATGGATCTTTCACCGCCTCAAGTTCTTCGGGAGTTCCTTCGAAAAATACTTTGCCGTCTCGCAGCACTGCAAAACGCGTACTCGAAACTCCATCCGACCCATCGCCGCGCCGTTTCTCTTTGTTCCTCAGCACGCGATGCGTCGCCGTGTCAAAATGGAAATTCGCCAGCGCAAATCCATCCTGCAACCGATGCGTAGCCAGCAGCGCCGTCACCCCGTAAATATCGCGCAGCCGCAAAATCAACGCGATGATGGTTTGCGATGTCACCGGATCCAGCCCCGCCGTCGGCGAATCATACAGCACGATCGGCGGCCGGGTAATCAACGCGCGCGCAATCGAAGCTCGCCGCCGCATCCCTCCAGAAAGTTCCGACGGCACCTGATCGATCGCGTGTTCCATCTCAACGAAACGCAGCGCTTCTCGCACTTTCGGCTCGATTTCTTCCTCAGGTACCTTCTCTTCGCGCAACCGAAACGCCACATTTTCCTCAACCGTCAGCGAATCGAACAGCGCCCCTTCCTGAAACACAAAACCAATCTCGCGGCGAAAGTCGAGGAGTTCCTTTTCCGGCATTTGCGAAACATGCTTGCCCAGCACCGTGATGTCACCTTCTAACGGCCGAATCAGCCCCGCCGCCATCTTCAAACTAAGCGTCTTGCCCGTCCCGGTTTCTCCCAGCAACACCAGCGTCTCTTTGGGAAACACTTCGAACGACAATCCACGCACGATGTCGCCTTCGTCGAAACCCAGTCGAACATCGCGAAAGGAAATCGTCGCTTCCATATTTGCTTAGAAAAATTTGCCCGATAAATACAACGCCAGCTTGGTCAGAAATGTGTCCGCGACAATGATCAGCACCGAAGACACCACCACCGCCTGCGTCGTCGCACGCCCAACTCCCTGCGTTCCTCCGCGCACCGTCAATCCTTTGTAGCACCCCACCGTCGACAGAATGAATCCGAAGATCAGCGGCTTCATCATCCCCTGCATAATGTCTGCGAAATCCAGCGCATCGATTGCGCGCGTCCAGAACTGCACCACGCCCAGGCGCAGCGAAAAAACCGCCGCCACGCACCCCCCGACCAGTCCGATAAAATCAGAAATTGCCGTCAGCAGCGGCAGCACCAGAATGGTCGCCACCACTCGCGGCGTCACGAGTTTGCGGCTCGGATCCGTTCCCATCGCCCGCATGGCATCCACTTGTTCGGTCACCAACATGGACCCAAGCTCAGACGCAATTCCCGAAGCGCATCGCCCGGTAACCAGAAGACTCGTCAGCGTCGGCCCCAATTCGCGCACCAGCGCCAGCGAAACCGCATCGCCCGTCAGCGAAGTTTGCCCAAATCGCACGAACTGCGATGCCGTCTGCAGCACCATGACCGCGCCGATAAAAAATCCGGTCAACAGAACAATCGGCAGCGACCCCACGCCAATCTGGTCCATCTGGTCCAGCGTGTCTTGAAAATAATGCGGTCCCGAAAATACGTTGCTGATGGACTGAGCCGCCAGGTAGGAGTATTCCTGTACTTGCAAGACCGCTCGTTTAGCGCTGCCAATCAGAACCTGGGTAATCGCGGCCTCGGGAGGCGCTGGAGTTTCGTTGCTGGAGACCTGAAGAGGCGTGTCTGCCACGTTTCCCTATTCCGCCACGACTCAGCCGCCTGAAACCATCTCGACGAAAGCGTAACTGTGCTGCCCACCGCCGTCAAGGCAAGTTGTCCGGGATCCGGGACCGCGGTTTCGATGACGGGTTCGTTCTATTTAAGTTTCATCTAAGTCCGCTGTATCTGACTCCAGTGCCCCCGCTGATCCTGCTTCAAGCAACCGCCACACCATATCCTTCATCCATCTTCAGGCAGTTCCGGCCCCCTGACGATACCGACGTCGCCGAGTGTTACGACAGCGTGACAAGAAGTGACAAAAAATCTCCCGGCAGTCGCCGCACAAGTTATGATCACAAACGGGCCCACTCAATGAACCTGAAAATATCCCACTTCATGCTCCTGATGCTTGCTCTTCCCTTTTCGCTGTCAGCATCTTTAGGTCGCGACGCAACATCGGTCCGAGAAGATCTCGCGAAAATGCAAGGCACCCTACGCACCAGCAGCGGCAATTCCTACACGCTGCACGAAATTCAGACCTCGGCCGGTGTCGCTGTAAAGGAATACGCGTCGCCAGTAGGAAGAGTCTTCGCGGTCACCTGGAAAGGTCCCTTCCATCCGGATCTGCGCCAGCTTCTTGGCCCCTATTACGACGAGTATGTGCAAGCCGTTCGAACTCAGCGCGCCCAACGCAGCGGCCACGGCCCGATATCGATCGAGCACGCCGGTCTGGTGATTCAAGTTTCCGGCCACCTCAGGTCATTTGTAGGCAGAGCGTATGTCCCTCAGCAGTTGCCGCCAGGCATGCACGTTGAGGACATTCGATGACGTCTCGGCGACTGCACGAATTTTTCTCATTGCTCTTGGCAGTAATCATGGCGGCGACGGTTGGTTGCGGCGGTTCCGGTAGCAGCACTAGCAGCAGCGGAGGGGGCTCGGCCACTCCTGTAAACAATGTTCAAACCATCACCGTCAATACCGGACCGACGGCAGGTGCTCCCGTAAATTCCCCTGCGATTAACGAGGCGTTCACCAACGTGACCGTTTGCGCTCCCGGCAGCACTTCGAATTGCCAGACCATCAGCGGCATCCTCGTGGACACCGGTTCTCCCGGCCTGCGCATTCTCTCCTCGGCTCTTACCATTTCTCTTCCGCAACAGACCGGCGCCGGCGGCAATGCCGTTGTCGAGTGCCTGCCCTTCGTTGATGGCTTCACTTGGGGTCCAGTCCAGAGCGCGGATATGACCATAGCGGGGGAGCAAGCCAAGAATCTGCCCATTCAGGTAATCGGCAGCAAAACTTTCCCGAACATTCCAACCAGTTGCTCGAGCAACGGCGCCGAGGAAGATGACCTCGCAAGCCTCGGCGCAAACGGCATTCTGGGAGTCGGCAGCTTCGCCCAGGATTGCGGCGACGCCTGCACCACCACTGGCTCTAACAACCCTGGCTTGTACTACACGTGTTCATCCTCCGGTTGCCAGGTCACAACAGAAAGTCTTGCCAGCCAGGTGCAGAATCCCGTGGTGTTGTTTGCCTCCGATAACAATGGCGTCCTCATCGAATTGCCCGCAGTCACCGGAGCAGAAACCAGCATCACCGGCTCTCTCATCTTCGGCATCGGCACCCAGTCTAACAACGCCCTAGGCAGCGCGACCGTCTATACCCTCGATCCCTCCACTGGAAATATCACCACTAGATTCAACAACGCCACCTTCACCAACGCCAGCTTCCTCGATACCGGCTCGAACGCCATCTATTTCCTGGACGCAGCCACGACCGGATTTCCTACTTGCATCGACCTCACTTTCTGGTATTGCCCGACTTCCACGCAGACACTTTCCGCCACCAATCAGGGCGCAAATGGAGCAAGCGGCACGTTCAATTTCACCGTAGGCAACGCCGATACCCTGACCAGTAACCGCACTATCGGTGTAGCCGATGGACTTGCCGGACCCAACGCCGGAACCTTCGACTGGGGCCTCCCCTTCTTCTTCGGCCGCCATGTGTTCACCGCAATCGAAAACCAAAACACCCCTGGCGGCCTCGGCCCCTACTGGGCTTACTGAAAACTCTCCCAACTCGAACGCCGAATTCTTTTGTAGAGGCGCAACACGCATCGCCTCACCTTGCCCAGGCTTGCAATTTAGCGGGCAGAGGTCAGTCAGAGATCAGCGCGTTGACGGTGACGTGGATCAGATGCCCGATCAGTCCACACCGCTCATCGGAAACTATTTCATGACCAATTCCTGAAAGCGCCTAGACGCAACTCCGCTCCCCGGTTAAACTCTCTTTTCACTTTTCCAATTTCTATTTTCAGGACTTCAGCCACATGCTCCGTTTCTACACCGCGGGAGAATCGCACGGACAGGCACTGCTCGCCTTTCTCTCCGGCTTGCCAGCTGGCTTGCCTATTGACCTCGAATTCATCAATCGCGAATTGCACCGCCGCCAACTCGGCTACGGCCGCGGCGGCCGGCAAAAAATCGAAAAAGATCGCGCCGACATTTTCGCGGGCGTTCGCCACGGCCAATCCATAGGCGCTCCCATCGCGCTGCGCATCGAAAACCGCGACTGGGCCAACTGGGAAACAATTCTCGCCGTCGAAGCCTATCCCGAAGACGACTCCACCGCGAAAAAATTAGTCGCCCCGCGCCCCGGCCACGCCGATCTCGCCGGTTCGCAGAAATTTAATTTTCACGATGCCCGCTACATCCTGGAACGGGCATCGGCACGCGAAACCGCCGCTCGTGTCGCAGCAGGAGCACTGGCAAAAACGTTGCTCCGCGCCCTCGGCACCGAAATTGCCAGCCACACTATTCAAGTCGGCCACACCCGCATCGATCGCGCACCCACCTGGGACGAAATCCAAACCATCTCCAACGATCTCGAATCGCCTCTGCGCTGCGTCGATCCCGCCGTTCAAGACAAAATGAAAGCCGAAGTCATGAGTGTGCAAGCCGTCAAAGGAGTCGAAATCGGCGCAGGAATTCTGGCTGCAGGCTCGCTGGGCAGCGAAGTGCAGGACGAAATTTTCTACGACAACGCCACCCACAGATTTTCGCGTTCCTCCAACCGCGCAGGCGGCCTCGAAGGCGGCATCACCAACGGCGAAGACGTGGTCGTCCGGGGCTATCTAAAACCAATCTCCACGTTGCGCCGCGCGCTAAAAACCGCCAACATGGTCACCAAGGAGCCAGTCCAGGCTGCCTACGAGCGCTCAGACTGGTGCGTCGTGCCCGCCGGCGCCGTCGCCGCCGAGGCCATGGTTGCACTTGTCCTCGCCGATGCTTTTCTGCAAAAATTTGGAGGGGACTCTCTGCAGGAGCTTCGCCGCAACTTCGAGGGCTATGCCAGACAAATCCACGACTTCTGAAGCCCCGGTAAGCAAAACTGCCGCCGCCGAAAGCAATGCCGCGCCGCAAGCCAGCGGCCCCGCGCGCAAAATCTATACCATCGTCAAATACGGCGATCCCATCCTCGAGAAACCGTCTAATCTCGTTTCCAAATTTGACGCCGAACTAGCCGAACTCACCGAAGACATGTTCGCCACCATGTACGCCGCGCAAGGCATCGGCCTCGCCGCTCCGCAGATCGGCAAAAACATCCGACTCGCGGTAGTCGACGTCACCAGCGGAAAAAACCCCGAAGCTAAGATCGTCCTCGTCAATCCGGAAATCATCCACGGCGAAGGCGAAAAACGCGAGGAAGAAGGCTGCCTCTCCATCCCTGGTTTTCGCGGCTACGTCGTTCGTCCCCAGTTCGTCACCATTAAAGCGCAAGACGCCCAAGGCGAATCCTTCGAAATCCGCGGCGAAGATTTATTAGCCCGCGCCTTCTGCCACGAAATCGATCATCTCAACGGCATCCTCTTCCTCCAGCACCTGAGTATGCTCAAGCGCGACCTGATCCGCCGAAAAATCAAAAAACTAAGAAAGCAAGGCGAATGGTAATTCCCTCCTAATACTACTGTGTTATAAATAATCACAAGCGTCTTCCGCAGCAAAATGGGCAACACGGCAACTGTTTGAGCAGCGCCCTGGCGATTTTGATGCGAACTGTAGCGATGGAATTTGGATGATGACGCTCAGCGCGTACGCGGCGAACCGCGGGGTGCAAACTCGGACGGAAGTTTCGCGGTGCGTAGCTCCAGTCGACCGGCTCGTGCAGAGGGGGAAAAACGACTTCTTTCCGCAGCGAGGAAGCCGTAGGCGGCGATACATAACGTGGCGTGATGATGAAATCCTCGCCAGCCTCGCCCTTCGTAATGGCCCAGTCCCAGTTCTTGTTTCAGCTCCTCGTAGTCGCGTTCGATAATCCAACGATGTTTGGCTAGCTTTACTAGCTCGCGCAGCGAGGTGTCAGCGGCCTCGGTTGAAAACCAATATTGGGTCGGTTCGTTTTCTCCGTTCGGCCATTCGATCAACAGCCATTGTTCAGGGTGGGGTTCGCTCCTCTCAAAATCCCGATGTGCTGGCCGAACGCGCACGGCGGCAAAACGGGAGCGCAGTTTTTTCTTGCTGCCCTCGCGCCACGTTACCGTTTTCCATTTCCGGGACGGCAATGATTCTGCCAGTTGCTTGGTCGAAACTGGCTGATGGTTTTTGTTCCGGCGCAAATATTTCGCTGGACGTCCCATCTTGCCTGGTTTCGCTGGCAGCGGTGCTTTCCCTGGGGGCCACACCGTCGTGGGTCCGCGCACGCCAACGGTATACGGCAGTTTAAGCTCGCTGATGCCCTCGCGAAATTTCGTGTCGTCGCCATACGCGGCATCGGCCAGCACCGGCGCCACCGGAACTCCCTCTTCTACCGCTTTGCGAATCTGTTCGAGAGCGATCTGCGGCTTGGTTTGGAAGGAAATCTCCGGTGGGACACCTGTCTTTTCCCTGCGCTCTTGATCCTCGGCCCACTCTTTCGGCAAGTACAAACGCCACGCAATAGGCAGACTCGCCTCTTCGGTTGTCACCGACAAACTCACCGCCACCTGGCAGTTTTCCTGCTTGCCTACCTGTCCGCAATACTGACGCACCACGCCGACCGAATGTCTTCCTTTCTTCACAAAGCCGGTGTCATCGACAATCCAAGCGGCCACCGCTGCGTTTTTCTCCATCTCCGAAAGGACCGACTGGCGTACTTGTTTCAGCAATGCTTCATCACTCCACGCCGCATGAGCGACCACATGATGGAGGGACTGATGCGTCTGCCGAACGTCGTCGGGAGCTAGGCGTGCCGCCATGGGCTCAACACTCTTCCGTTCTCCGGGAAGAAGCAGCCCCTTGCAATAGGATTTCAGTGGTTCGACACGATCAGCATGCTCCGCGGCCTGCGCCAGGCGATCGAGATAGGCCGCAAAGCGTTTTTCCTGCCCGCCTGGCGCCGAAGAAGAAGCGCTCATGCGCAAGAGTATAGGGAAAAGCGCAACGTCTGCCTGGCTTTGCGAAAAGAAATGTGTTTAGTTTATAACACAGTAGTACTAGAAACAACCAGACTCAGAGCCTGTGTCATATGAGGTTGTCACACCAGTTTATCTCGCTGCATTTTTCCATTCGCTCAGTATTATCTCGAAGGAGTGGCTGTGGCGAGAATCCACAAAGTCTAATTGATGTCGTGGCGCAAGCTGAATGGACAGTGGGAGACACGAGGCGGCGCGT
>WNFR01001068.1_pt1 | contig 31755 bp, 31 predicted proteins | sample 5400221 | NCBI WGS metagenome assembly WNFR01 (sample SAMN13153357, study PRJNA577476) | soil metagenome | isolation source: 40 cm soil under Madrone tree | place: USA:California | collected 2016-06-14
TCCGCGGCAATCAAGGTCTGATTCGTGAGCATACTCGGTCCGCGCACCAGTCCGCGCCCCGCGCTCGTGGCTTCTGACATCCCAGCCGTGACCCAAATGGGGCGTGACGGAATCGAACCGTCGACCAGCGGATTAAAAGTCCGATGCTCTACCGACTGAGCTAACGCCCCACCGATGTTGGGCCGACGGCTCGGTGAGCCCTGGCTTCGGGCTGGCCGTGCGGGGGCCGCATGATACTACAGCGGCGGGTCACGAGTACCCGCGTTGACGACGGGCTCGGGCGCAGCCTACCTTGCGGATGATGCAATCCGAAGTGCAGACGGTCCTGCATGCCACACAGGCGATTCGCACCGAAACCCCACCATGAGTTTCAAGCTCACCTACTCCACGATGTTCGATCCGCCGGCGCAGCTGCACGCCAACTTCGATGCCGCCGTAGCGCGCGCGCTGGCGAAGCTCGGTGGCCGGCATGCCCTGCACGTTGCCGGTGAGGAGCGCGGGGCGGCGCAGTACTTTGTGAAGACCAATCCCGCCGACTGCGAGCAGGTGCTCGGCGAGTTCCCCGCCGCCAGCGCTGTGCAGGCCGCCGAGGCGGTGGGCGCGGCCGCTGCCGCCTGGCCCGGCTGGAAACGCACCAGCCCCGCGCGGCGCGCGCAGCTGTTGCGGCGCGTGGCCGGCCTGATCGAGGAGCGCGTCTACGACATTGCCGCGGCGCTGACACTGGAGGTCGGCAAGAACCGCATGGAGGCGCTGGGCGAGGCGCAGGAGACCGCGGATTTCTTCAGCCTGTACGCCGAGCAGTTCGAGCGCCACGGCGGCTTCGATCGGCCGCTGCCGGATGATCCGCTGAGCACGCACGTTTCGCACAATCGCAGTGTGCTGAAACCCTACGGCCCCTGGGTGGTGATCGCGCCGTTCAATTTCCCGCTGGCGCTTGCGGGCGGGCCGGTGGCCGCCGCGCTCGTGACCGGCAATACCGTCATCGTGAAGGGGGCGACGGCCACACCGTGGGCAGGCAGGCTGCTCGCCGACTGCGTTCGCGATGCCGGCCTGCCGCCAGGAGTGTTCAACTATCTGAGTGGTCACGGGGAGGTGGTCGGCGCTGCGCTGATCGCGGATCCGGCCGTGACCGGCGTGACCTTCACCGGCTCGCATGAGGTCGGAATGCGCATCGCACGCGCCTTGCAGGGGTCGCCGTTCCTACGCCCCTGCATCGCCGAGATGGGCGGCAAGAATGCCTGTATCGTCAGCACTGCGGCGGATCTTGAGCGCGCCGCGACCGGCATCGTGCGTTCGGCCTTCGGCATGGGAGGCCAGAAGTGCTCGGCCCTCTCGCGTCTGTACGTCCACGAGCAGGTCGCCGACCCCCTGCTGGCCAAGCTGCTGCAGCAGACCGAGTCCATCCGCATCGGCGACCCGGCGCGCCGCGAACACTGGCTGGGACCGCTCACTACCCGGAGCGCGTACGACAATTACGAGCGTTATGCCTCGCTCCTCCGCGGCGGCGGCGCGCGCCTGGTGACCGGAGGCGAGCGGTTGCGCGAGGGGCTCCTGGGCCGGGGATGGTTCGTGCGTCCCACCATCGCCGAGGCGCCACCCGGGCACGCGCTATGGAACGAGGAGATGTTCCTGCCGATCCTGATGATGCAGCGCGTCGCATCGAACGAGGCTGCCATGGAATTGGCGAACCACTCCCCGCTGGGACTTACGGCCGGCTTCTACGGCGGCGCGCACGAAGTCGGCTGGTTCCATGAGCACATCGAGGCGGGCGTTACCTACGCCAACCGCCCGCAGGGCGCGACCACCGGCGCCTGGCCGGGCTACCAGGCCTTCGGCGGCTGGAAAGGCTCGGGCAGCACCGGCAAAGCGATCGGCTCTTTCTATTACCTGCCGCAGTACATGCGCGAGCAGTCGCAGACCGTGGTCGAGTAACCCCCAATGCCGCTGATCACCCTTGCCGATGCGATCGCGCAGCACGTGCACGACGGTCACAGCGTGGCGCTCGAGGGCTTCACGCATCTGATCCCGTTTGCCGCCGGCCACGAGATCATTCGCCAGGGCCGCCGCCGCCTGCACCTGATCCGCATGACCCCGGATCTGATCTGCGACCAGATGATCGGCATGGGATGTGCCGAGCGCCTGACCTTCTCCTGGGGCGGTAATCCCGGGGTCGGCTCCCTGCATCGCCTGCGCGATGCGATCGAGCGGGATTGGCCGCAGCCGCTGACCATCATCGAGCGCACCCACGCGGAAATGGGTGTGGCGTATCAGGCGGGCGCAAGCGGTCTGCCTTGCGGACTGATGCGCCACTACGCCGACACCTGCCTCGATCGGGTTGGCGGCTCACAGCCCAGGACGCTCACCTGCCCCTTCAGCGGCGATTCGCTGCTCGCCGTGGCGGCGATCAATCCGGATGTCACGATCCTGCACGCTCAGCAGGCAGACCAGCAGGGGAACGTTCTGATCCGTGGCATCACCGGCGCGTCGCGCGAGGCGGCACTGGCGGCGCGTTGTCTGCTGGTGACGGTCGAAGCGCAGGTGGAGCGCCTCGATGCGCCGCTCAATGCGATCGTGCTGCCTCACTGGCTGATCAGCGCGCTCAGCATCGTGCCCGGTGGTGCTCACCCCTCGTACGCCGCCGGCTGCTACCCGCGTGACAATCGCTTCTACGGCGAGTGGGATGCGATTGCGCGCCAGCGCGAGCCCTTTCAGCAGTGGATGCAGCAGTACGTGCTCGCCAGCCGCAACCACGCTGAACTGCTGCGGCGTCTGGGGGTGGCGTCGTGAGCGCCGGCCCCTACACTGCCGATGAGATGATGACCGTGACCGCGGCCCGGCAACTGGCGGACGGCGCGGTATGCTTCGTCGGCATCGGACTGCCCAGTGCCGCGTGCAATCTGGCGCGGCGCACGCACGCCCCTGAGCTGGTCCTGATCTACGAGTCCGGCACGGTGGGCGCCCGTCCGCAGGTCCTGCCGCTGTCGATCGGGGACGGTGAGCTCGCCGAGACCGCCGCCTGCGTCGTTTCCCTCCCGGAGGTGTTCGCGCACTATCTGCAACGTGGCAGGGTGGACGTGGGGTTCCTGAGCGCCGCGCAGATCGACCGCCATGGCAATCTCAACACCACGGTGATCGGTAGCTACGCGCGGCCGTCGGTGCGGCTGCCCGGCTCCGGCGGCGCTCCCGAGATCGCAGCGCACGCCCGCGAGGTGCTGGTGATCATGAAACAATCGCCGCGTAGTTTTGTGCCGCGTCTGGACTTTCTGACGAGCTGCGGGTACCTCGGCGGCGCCGGCGAGCGCAGCCGCGCTGGCTTCCCGGGAGGCGGCCCGCGGGCCGTGATCACCGACTTCGGCATCCTGCGCCCGCACCCGCAGACCGAGGAGCTGCAGCTGCGCGCGATCTATCCCGGCGTTACGCTGGACGCCGTGCGCGCCGCCACCGGCTGGCCGCTGCGCGTAGCGCACGATCTGCAGGTCTTGCCGGCGCCGCAGCCGGCTGATCTCGACACGCTGCGCGCGCTGCACGCAGCCACCCGCCAGGCGCACGCCGCTGCCGTGCGCATCAACCTGAGGACTGCCGATGCCCCCGCCTCACATCCGCACTGAGCTGCCGGGACCCAAGGCCCGGGCACTGATGGCACGCGATCGTGCCGTGAGTTCTCCCTCCTACCCTCGCGACTATCCGTTCGTCATGGCCAGGGGACGCGGCGCGGAGGTCTGGGATGTCGACGGCAATCGATTTCTGGATTTCGCCGCCGGCATCGCGGTGTGCAGCACCGGTCATGCTCACCCGGCGGTGGTGCAGGCGATCAAGAGCGCCGCCGACGATTTTCTGCACATCTCGAGCGATTATTGGCACGAGCGCATGACACGTCTGGCGGAACGCATCAATGAGCTCGATCCGATGCGCCAGGCGGTGCAGGTATTCATGTGCCAGAGCGGCACCGAGTCGGTCGAGGGCGCCCTGAAGCTGGCGCGCTACGTCACCGGCCGGCCGCGCTTCATCGCCTTTCTGGGCGGCTTTCACGGCCGTTCCATGGGATCCCTCGCGCTCACTGCCAGCAAGTACACGCAGCAGGCGGGCTTCTTTCCGACCATGCCGGGCGTGACTCACGTACCGTACCCCAATGTGTACCGTCCACTGTTCGCCGGATCCGATCAGGGCCACGCCACACTCGACTACATCGAGAACGTCCTGTTCCAGAGCAACCTGCCGGCTGCGGAAGTCGCGGCGATCGTGGTCGAGCCCATCCAGGGTGAGGGCGGGTACCTGGTGCCGCCGGACGGATTCCTGCAGGGCCTGCGTGCGCTGTGCGATCGCCACGGGATCCTGCTGGTCTTCGACGAAGTGCAGAGCGGGGTCGGACGCACCGGCAAGATGTTCGCCAGCGAGCATTGGGGCGTGTCGCCCGACATCATGACGCTCGCGAAGGGCCTGGGCTCGGGGTTGCCGATCGGACTGGTGATCGCGAGAAAGGCGCACATGGAGAAATGGAAGCGTGGTGCGCACGGCAACACCTTCGGCGGTAACCCCATCTGCTGCGCCGCGGCGCTGGCCACGCTCGATCTGGTGCAGGCTCAATATGCGGCCAATGCCGCCCAGGTCGGCGATCACTTCCTCGCACGCCTGCGCGAGCTGCAGCAACGTTTCGACTGCATCGGCGACGTGCGCGGCAAGGGACTCATGATCGGCGCGGAACTGGTCACCGACCGCAGCAGCCGCAAACCCGCCGGCGCCCTGTGTCAGAAGGTCCTGACGCGCGCCTTCCACAACGGTCTGCTGCTGCTGTCCTGCGGCGTCAGCACGCTGCGGTTCATCCCACCGCTCATGGTCGATCGTGCGCAGGTGGATGAGGCGCTGGCGCTCCTGCAGGTGGCGCTCACCGAAGCACTGGCGCAGCCGTGAGGCGCACCGCCGAGGCCGCAGCCGCAGAGGGGAAGCGTAGTCTCGGTTTCTGGATGTGTACGGCGCTGGTCGTCGGCAACATCATCGGGGTCGGGATCTTCGCCATGCCTGCGACGCTGGCCCCATACGGCCTCAATGCGATCAGCGGCTGGCTGGTTACGGTAATCGGCTGTGCGTTCCTGGCGATCTCCTTCGCGGGTCTGAGCCGCGCCTTTCCCGAAGACGACGGTCCCTCCGCCTACACCGAGCGCGCCTTCGGCAAGGGGGCCGCGTTCATCGTGATGTGGTGCTACTGGGTCTCGATTTGGGTGGCGAACGCCGCGATCGCCATCGCACTGGTGGGCTATCTCACGATCTTCTTCCCCGGGCTCACTCACACTGCCGGGCTGCCGGGCCTGGTCGCACTATCGCTGCTGTGGATGTTTGTCGGCATCAATTTGCTCGGCGCACGCACGGCGGGCTGGGTTCAGGTCCTCACCACGGTGCTGAAGCTCGTGCCACAAGTCGGGGTAATCGTTCTCGGTCTGTGGCTGCTCCTCGCCCATCCGGCAATCTACGCCGCGCACGTGCCACCCAACCCGCCCTCGTGGCGGGAAATCAGCAGTGTCTCGAGCCTCGCTCTGTTCGCCATGCTCGGCATCGAATGCGCGATGATCCCGGCGAGCCGCGTGCGCGACCCGGAGCGCACCATTCCTCGTGCCACGCTCACCGGCTCCCTGGTGGCCGCGGCAATCTACATCGCCATTTCGGCCGTGCCGATGTTCGTGATACCGCAGGCGGAGCTGGCGGTCTCCAATTCCCCGTATGCGGATCTCTTTGCCCGCGTGCTGGGCGGGCACTATGGCCAGGCGGTGGCCGCCTTTGTGCTCGTGAGCGGCCTCGGAGTCTTGAACGGCTGGACGTTACTCTCCGGCGAGGTCGTGCAGTGCATGAGCCGGCACGGCGGCTTTCCGGCGGCGTTCATGCACGAGAACAGCCGCGGCGCACCGGCGCGCGCCTTGCTCCTCAGCGGAGTCGTGGCCAGTGTCATGCTGCTCACCAACTTCACGGACTCGATCAGCAAGGTCTTTTCCCTGCTCATCGTGATAGCGACCGGGGCGACCCTGCCTTTGTATCTGGCGAGTGCGCTCGGGCTCATCGTGCTGCGCCGGCGGGGCCAGCTGCCGGCGCGGGCGCGCCGGCCGCAGTGGTTGCAGGCGGCGGCGTTCGCGGCCGTGATCTACTGCGCGTGGGTTTCGATCGGCATGGGCACCGAGCCGCTGTTGTGGACGATCGCCCTCGGGGGCGCCGGGGTGCCGCTGTATCTGTGGTGGCTGCACGCGCAGCGCCGCGCCGCGCCGGCCGTCGTCAGCGAGGCGAGCTGAGCTCAGGGGCGTTGATAGCGGGTCGGATCCGGCAGTCCGGCCGCCGCGAACCCGGCGCGCCGCAGCCGGCACGCGTCACAGCGAGCGCAGGCCCGTCCTTGCGCGTCCGCCTGATAGCACGACACCGTCTGGCTGTAATCGACACCAAGTCGGGTACCTTCGCGTACGATCTCACCCTTGGTGAGGGTGATCAGCGGGGTGTGCACGCGGCACGGGCTGCCTTCGACTCCCGCCCGAGTGGCGAGCGCCGCCAGCGCGCCGAAGGCGGCGATGAATTCCGGCCTGCAGTCCGGATAACCGCTCGAATCCAGGACGTTGACGCCGATGAACACATCGCGCGCCGCGAGCACTTCGGCCCAGGCGAGCGCCAGCGACAGCATGATGGTGTTGCGCGCCGGAACATAGGTGATCGGTATGCCGGTCGTGGGTGTTTCCGGAACCGCAAGACGTGAGTCGGTGAGCGCCGAGCCGCCGATGCCGGCGAGATCGACGCCCATGACCCGGTGCTCGCGGGCGCCGCCGGCGCGCGCCACGCGCCGCGCTGCGTCCAGCTCGGCGGCATGGCGCTGCCCGTAATCGACCGAGAGTGCGTGACAGATGAATCCCTGTTCGCGCGCAATCGCCAGCGCCGTGGCCGAGTCGAGGCCCCCGGACAACAGCACCACGGCCCGAGATCCGTCCACTACTTCCCCGGCACGTTGCCCCAGAGGTATTTGTGCAGCTGGATCTGCAGGCGCACCGGCAGCCGGTCCTCGAGTATCCAGTCGGCGAGCTCGCGCGCCGCGAGCTGCTCATGACTCGGCGAAAACAACACCGTGCAGCCGGCCGGGAGGGTGAGGTCGCGCAGCTTGGCGCGACTCCATTCGTAGTCGCTGCGGCCGCAGATCACGAACTTCACCAGGTCCCGCGAGCACAGCCGCGCCAGTTCCTCATAGCGGTTGCGGCGCTCCTCGCCGGAACCGGGCGTCTTGACGTCGACGACTTTGGACACACGCGCATCGACGCCCGCGAGCGGCATCGCGCCGCTGGTTTCCAGCGACACCCGCAGGCCGGCATCGCACAGCATGGTCAGCAGCGGCGTGCAGCCCTTCTGCGCCAGAGGCTCGCCTCCGGTCACGCATGTGTACGGCGTGCCGAACTCGCGTACCCGCGCGACGATCGCGTCCGCTTCCCACCACTCCCCGCCGTGGAAGGCATAGGCAGTGTCGCAATACTGGCAGCGCAGCGGGCAGCCCGTGAGGCGCACGAACACAGTTGGCCAGCCTGCGGTGTCCGCCTCGCCCTGCAGGGAGTGGAAGATCTCGGTGATCTTGAGGCGCGTCACTGCATGCGCCCTGGCCGCGCGGGATGCCTTACTGGGAGGGTGAGGTGGGAACGCGGCGCAGCCGGTCGGCCGCGAGCTTGGCGGACTCGCTCCCCGGGTATTTCTGCATGACCTCGTTCAGCGTGGCCCGGGCCGCGGAATATTGCTTCAGGGCATACTGCGTGTAACCGAGCTTCAGCAGCGCATCGGGCGCCTTGCGTGAGTCCGGCCATTTCTTGAGCACCGCGCGGAACGCTGCGGCCGCCGCCTCGTAATCGTGGTTCACGTAGTAGGCTTCTCCCAGCCAGTACTGGGCATTGTCCGCCAGCGCACTGGCGGGATAGGTGCCCAGGAAGTCCTTGAAGCCCGTGATCGCAACCGAGTAACTGCCGGCCTTCAGGGCATCAAACGCCTGGGTATACACCGCCTGCTCGACCGAGGAGGGTGCGTTGCCCGCAGCGGCCCCGGGCGCTGCGCCCGGGCTCGTGGCGCCGCCCGGCGCGGCAGTCTCCCCGGTGGCGCTGCCACTCGCGGCCCCGCCCGCCGCTGCCCCAGCGCCCGCCGCTCCGCTCGCTGCCGCCAGGCGCTTGTCCAGATCGGCGTATAGATCGCGCTGCTGCTTGGCCAACGCCTCATTGCCGTGCTCGAGCTCCTCCAGCCGGCCGCGCAGCTGGCGCACGGCGCCCTGCACTTCGTCAAGGCGCTGGGCGACTTCGACCTGGTTCGCAACGATGCGCTCGATGCGCGTGATACGCGCATCGAGGTCGTTCAATTTCAGCTGCACCGGGTCCGCCTCCGGCGGGGTGCTGGCACACCCGACAGCGAGCACCGCAACCGACAAGGCAGGCAGGGTCAGGCGCATGGAATGCTCCTTGCGATACTCACTCACTTGGGCGGCAGTGGCTGCGTCAGGTACACGATCTCGACGCGCCGGTTCTTCGCCCAGGCCGCCTCATCGTGTCCGGGTGCCGCGGGGCGTTCCTCGCCGTAACTCACCGTGGAGATCTGCGCGTCCGCGGCGCCCTGCAGCAACAGCGCGCGGCGCACCGACTGCGCGCGGCGCTCGCCGAGCCCGATGTTGTACTCGCGCGAGCCGCGCTCGTCGGTATGCCCCTCGAGCCGTACGCGCGTGCCCGGATGGCCGGCGAGATACTTCGCGTGTGCCGCCACCACGTCGGTGCCGGTGCCCTTGATCTCGCTGTTGTCGAAGTCGAAGTACACCACCTTCGTCGCAAGCAGCCCCGCCTGCGGTCCCGCCGCCTCCTCGTCCGCAGCCGCGGCGGCGTTGGCACTGGTGGCGCCGGATCCCTGCACACCCTCGCTGGCGCTGGGCGCCGCGGGCGCTTCGGCTTTCGGCCGCTTGGCAGCGCAGGCGCCGAGCGCCACCGATGCCGCAACCAGCAGTACTACCATCACTCGATGCATAGACACTTTCTCCGTCATTCCTCTTCTCCCGGATCTCAAAACAACCGCGCAGGCTCAGGGGCTGAACGGTCCCCACGCAGGTTCACGGACCTCGCCCTGAGGAGCCTTGAGGCGCAGGCCCGTCAGCCCGTCGGTCGACACCGTCGCCAGCGCCCCGCGCTCACCGTCACGCTCCGAATAGATAAGTGTAGCCCCATTGGGCGCGAAACTCGGCGATTCGTCCAGCCGCCCGTGCGACAGCACGCGCAGCGTCCCGCTGGCGAGATCCTGGACCGCAATCCGGTACGCGCCGTTGTCGAGCGTTACCATCGCCAACTGCGAGCCGTCCGGCGATACGCGCGGGCGGGCGTTGTAACTGCCGCCGAAGGTGATGCGCCTGGGATGTGCGCCCGGCTGCGCGGCGATCTGGTAGATCTGCGCCGAGCCGGCGCGGTCGGACGTGAAGTACAGCGAGTGTCCATCCGGTGCCCACACCGGCTCGGTGTCGATCGCCGGATCGTCGGTGACGCGTGTCAGGTCCTGGGAGCTGAGATCGAGGATGTAGATGTCAGGATTGCCAGAGCTCCCTCCCAGGGTGAGCGCCAGCTTGCGGCCGTCCGGCGACCACTCGGGGGCGCCGTTGACACCGGCGCGCGCCGACACCTGCCGGCGCTCGCCGCTGCGCACCAGCTGCACGTACACCCCGGAGTGCTTGGTCTCGAACGACACATACGCGAGCCATTGCCCGTCCGGCGACCACGAGGGCGACATGAGGGGAAAGTGCGACTCGAGAACCAGGTGCTGGTTCACTCCGTCGGCATCGGCGACGATGAGCTGGTAGCGCTGCGCCGGCGGGCTGCCGTCGACCGCCACGTAGGCGATGCGGGTTGCGAACGCACCGCGCACGCCGAGGATCTTCTGGTAGATGACGTCGCTCACCCTGTGGGCAGCGTTGCGCAGCGCACTCGGCGCCCCCACGAAGCGCTGCGCGGCGAGCCGCGCTCCGGTCAGCGAGTTCACCAGGTCAAAGTCGATCGCCAGCTGGCCGTTCTCCACGGGGGTCACACGACCGACCACCACGTAGTCGCTGCCGGTGCCCTTCCAGAGAGCCGCCGCGATCTCATCAGCGCGCGTCGGCGTGGCCGGCATGCGCTCGCGCGGCAGTGCCCGAAAGCGCCCGCTGCCTTCCAGGTCGTGCTGCACGACCTCGGCCACGTCCAGGCCGCCGTCCGCAGGTACGGCACGCGCGAACGGTACGATCGCGATCGGCACCGGATCGCGTACCCCGGAGGTGATCTCGATCTGGAGTGCGGCGCGGGCGTTGTGCGTGGCGCACAGGCCGACGAGGATCAGCGCCGGCGCTGCTGCGATGCCCAGCGGCCCCAACATGAGTAGCTTGGCCGGTATCGGTCGCATGCGCATCAGTCCGGCTTGAAGTTGATCTTGAGGTTGCGGTCGAAGAGTGCTGGATCGGGCGGCGGGGGCAAGGGCGATGCGCGGTACACCGCGGCTTCAATCGATTCACGCACCGCCTGATCCCCGTTGCATTCGCCAATACTTACCTGCGTCACTTCCCCTCCCGGGACCTGGGTCACATTCAACACGCATTGTATCCCCGGCCGCGCCGTCGGCGGTCGCAGCCACGCGCGCGTGATCTTCGCGGCGATCTGCGACTCCCAGCTGGCCAGTGCCGCGCCCGAGCGTGCCACCTTGGCACGCTCCTCGGCCGCGAGACTGCGCTGCAGTTCCGCCACGCTGTCACTGCTCTCCTGAGCGTCCGCCTGTCTCTGCCGCTCCGCCGCGGCCCGTTTCTGCGCCGCGGCGTGCTCTTCGGCCTTACGCTGCTCCTCGGCCTTACGCTGCTCCTCGGCCTTGCGCTGCTCCTCGGCCTGCTTCGCCTGCGCGGCCTGCAGTTCCGCCGCCTTCTGCTCGGCGGCGCGGCGCTCTTCGGCCGCCGCCGCTTCCGCCTGTTGCCGCTCCTGCTCGCGGTGCGCCCGTTCCTCGGGCGTCGGTGGCGGTGGTCCGACCGGCTCCTGCGGCTGCTCGGTCGGCGCTGGGGCCGCGGGCGGTGCGGGTTGCGGCGGCGGCTGCACCGCGCCTTTCACGGCGCGCGCCTCGACCACGGTGGCCTCGATCGCCAGCGTCGGCGCCGGCCGCGGCGGCTGGCGGAACATCAACCATCCGTACACCAGCGCGGCCAACAGCGCTCCATGCAGCAGCACCGACAGCGCAATCGAAACCCATCGATCACTCTCTCGCTGCATGTCTCAGGCGCATCAGCTCCCGCGCCGGGCACGTTCCGGCAGCGGCTCGGTGATGAAGCCGAGCTTGCGCGCCCCGGCGTGCTGCAGGATGACCATCGCCTGTACCACCCGGCCGTAGGCCACCGCGCTGTCGGCCTTCACCAGCACCTGCACGTCCGGGTTGCGGCGCAGCGCCGCGGTGGCGCGCGCCGCCACCGTGTCCTCATCGAGCGCGGTCTGCGGATTGCCGCCGATGTTGAGATACAGGCGCCCCTCACGATCCACCGACAACACCAGCGGTTGGAGCCGTTGCGCCTCCAGAGGTTCCGCGCCGGCCTTGGGCAGATCCACCTTCACGCCCTGTGTGAGCAGCGGCGCGGTGATCATGAAGATGATCAGCAGCACCAACATCACGTCGATGTACGGCACGACGTTGATCTCGCCCATCAGCCGCCGCCCGCGCGAGGTTTGTGCCATGACTAGCGCTCCTGACCCGGGGGCGGGCCCGTGACGCGTGACGCGTGCCGCTGCAGAATGGTGGAGAACTCCTCGATGAAGGCATCGAAGCGCATTTCCAGGCGCGTCACCTGGTCGGCGAAGCGGTTGTAGGCCACCACCGCGGGGATCGCTGCGAACAGCCCGATGGCGGTTGCCACCAGGGCTTCGGAAATTCCCGGCGCCACCATGGCGAGGGTGGCCTGCTGGACGTTACCGAGCGATGAGAACGCACTCATGATTCCCCACACCGTGCCGAACAGCCCGACGTACGGACTGGTGCTGCCGACGGTGGCGAGCGTGGCGAGGCTCTGTTCGAGCCGGTCGATCTCCTTGAGCTGCGCGACGCGCATCGCGCGCCGCGAGCCCTCGAGCAGCTGGTCCCCGCCGGTGGCGCTCTGACGCTGGCGCGCAAACTCGCGGAAGCCGAACTCGAAAATACCCGCCATGCCGGTCGCGCCGCCGCCCGACTCGATCGCCCGGTACAGCTGCGCCAGGTCATCGCCCGACCAGAAGCGGCCCTCGAAACGGTCGGCTTCGCGGCGTGCGCGCCCGATGACCCGGCGTTTGCGGAAAATGATCGCCCAGGAGCCGAGCGACGCCAGCAGCAATATGCCAATGACGATCTGCACCGGCACGCTCGCCTGGGCGATGAGGCGCAGGATCGACAGCTGCTCACCCACTGCCGGGGGCCTCCGCGGCCAAGGCACCCGCCAGGAACTCCGGCAGACGCTGCGGCCGCATGGTGCGCACATCGACGCACGCCACCCGCACGCTCGCTTCGAGCAGCAGCTGCGGCGCGCGCCCGGCGGCGGGTGTGCGATAGATGCGCTGCGCGAAGCGCAGCGACGCCGCCCCATCGGAGCGCGGCTCACAGGTGATCTGCAGCTCGTCATCCAGCCGCGCCGGGGCCCGATAGTCCACCGACAGACTCACCACCGTGAACACGATGCCCGGATCACGGGCGAGCTGCAGCTGCGAGTGTCCCCGTGCACGCAGCCACTCGGTGCGTGCGCGCTCGAGGAAGCGCAGGTAGTTGGCGTAGTAGACGATGCCGCCGCCGTCGGTGTCCTCCCAGTACACGCGCGCCGGCCAGCGAAATACGCTCATCGCGGATCCTCGAACAGCTGCAGCGTGGCGGCGCCACGCTCGGGCGGCTTGAGACCGAAATGCAGGTAGGAAGCGCGCGTGACCATGCGCCCGCGCGCGGTGCGCACCAGGAATCCCTGCTGGATCAGGAACGGCTCGGTGACGTCCTCGAGCGTGCCGCGCTCCTCGCCGAGCGCCGCCGCAAGACTATCGATACCGACCGGACCGCCGTCGAAGCGCTCGATGATCGCCGTGAGGAGCTTGCGGTCCAGGGTGTCGAATCCCAGCCGGTCCACCTCGAGCATGTCGAGCGCGGCGTCGGCGACCGCCTCATCGATGCGCCCGTCGGCGCGCACCTGCGCATAATCGCGCACCCGCCGCAGCAAGCGGTTGGTGATGCGCGGCGTGCCGCGCGAGCGCTGCGCGATGCGCCGGGCGCCGCCCTCATCGATGGCTACACCCAGGATGGCGGCGGAGCGCTTCACGATGCGCTCCAGGTCCGCGACCTCGTAGAACTCGAGCCGCTGCACGATGCCGAAGCGGTCGCGCAGCGGCGAGGTGAGCAGCCCCGCGCGCGTGGTCGCTCCCACCAGCGTGAACGGCGGAACGTTCAGCTTGATGGAGCGCGCCGCCGGCCCCTCGCCGATCATGATGTCGAGCTGGTAGTCCTCCATCGCCGGATAGAGCACCTCCTCGACCACCGGGGTGAGGCGGTGGATCTCATCGACGAACAGCACATCGCGGGCCTGCAGGTTGGTCAGCAGCGCGGCGAGATCTCCCGGGCGCTCCAGCACCGGGCCGGAGGTCTGGCGCAGATTCACGCCGAGCTCGGCCGCGATGATGTGCGCCAGCGTCGTCTTGCCGAGGCCGGGGGGGCCGAAAATCAGCACGTGATCGAGCGCCTCACCGCGCTGCCCGGCGGCGCGGATGAAGATCTCGAGCTGTGTTTTCACCGGCAACTGGCCGACGTACTCCTCGAGCCGGCGCGGCCGGATGGCCCGCTCGACCGCCTCCTCCTCGGCGGCCGCCGTGCCACTGATGATGCGTTCGGCTGTCACGGTTACGAGATCTACTCCCGCGCCGCGCCCTGCAGGGCGCGACGGATCAGTTCCTCAGTCGAATGTGTACCGGGACCGACCGCTTTGAGCAAGCGCGCCGCCTCCGCGGGACGGTAGCCGAGCGCCACCAGGGCGCCGTACGCCTCCCCCGCCGCGCTCGCGCTCGCCGCCAGCGGTGCGCCGGATGTCTCCTGGGGCGGCGCCAGGCGATCGCGCATTTCCACGATCAGCCGCTCGGCGGTCTTGCGACCTACCCCCGGCACACGCGTCAGCGTGCTGATGTCCTCATCGAGCACGCACTGGGCAAAGGCGCTGACGCTGATTCCCGACAGCAGCGCGAGCGCGATCTTCGGTCCGACGCCCGACACCTTGATCAGGCTGCGGAACAGGCGCCGCTCGTCCTCGGTGGCAAACCCGTACAGCACGTGCGCGTCCTCGCGCACGACCAGGTGCGTGAGCAGACGCACTTCCTCACCCACCGCCGGGAGGTGGAAGAACGTCGACATGGGCGCCTCCAGCTCGTATCCGAGCCCGCCGACGTCGACCGTGAGTTGTGGGGGTGTCTTGGAGGCGATTGTGCCACGCAGCGAGCCGATCATCGCCCGGCGTGCCTCAGGCGCGCGCCGCCCTGCTGTGCCAGCGTGCCGAGCCGGCGCGCGTGCGCGTGGCACACGGCCACCGCGAGCGCATCCGCCGCGTCTGCGCCCGGGCGTGCGGCGAGCCCGAGCAGCGTACGGATCATGTGCGCCACCTGGAACTTTTCCGCGGCTCCTGAGCCCACCACCGCCAGTTTGATGGCGCGGGGTGCATATTCAAACACCGGCACGCCCTCGGGGATGGCGCACAGCGCCGCGCCGCGTGCCTGCCCGAGCTTCAAGGCGCTGTCGGCGTTGCGGCTGACGAACACGCGCTCCACCGCCACCTCCGCCGGTTGGTGTTGGGACAGCAGTGCCCGCAGACCCTCGAAGATCATGCGCAGGCGCGCCGCGGGCGCTGCGGCGGCCAGGTTGAGACACCCGTGTGCGACCGCAATGAGCTCACTGCCGCGGCACTCGATCACGCCAAAGCCGGTGCGCCGCGAACCGGGGTCGAGCCCCAGCACCCGTACAGTGAGCGCCGCGCTGAACTGCGCGGCGGCGGGCTCAAATGCGCGCCAGGACCTCGTCCGATATCTCGACATTCGAGTACACGTCCCGTACTTCGTCCAGCTCTTCGAGCGCTTCCAGCAGCTGCACCATCAACACCGCGGTCTCGCCCGACAGCTCCAGGGAGGTCGCGGCGCGCTGCGTGACTTCCGCGGTCGCGGGCGCGAAGCCGTGATGCTTGAGCACGGCGCACACGGTGTCGAACTCCAGCGGATCGGCCAGTACCTCGACGGAACTGTCGGCGTTGGGTACGACGTCTTCTGCGCCGGCTTCCAGCGCCACCTGCATCAGCCGCTCCTCGTCCGTCCCCGGCGGGTAGGTCATGAGGCCCACGGTGTTGAACAGGTAGCTCACCGAGCCGTCGGCCCCGAGTCTGCCCCCGTGTTGCATGAATGCGCGGCGCACCTTCGCGCCCACCAGGCCGCGATCGTCGGTGACGCAATCGACCATGACCGCAGCGCCGCCGGGGCCGTAACCCTCGTAGCGCACGGTCTCCCAGCCTTCCGGCGCAGCACGTGCGAGGCGCTTGTCACGCCGCAGCACCTGGGCGCTCCCGCGGCGCCGGATGTTAGCCCACTTGCTGTGCCCCGCCATAGGTAACGCCGCCCGACGCGGCACCGCCGAAGCGCACCGCTGGAAAAACAGTCGCGTATGATAGCCGGTAAACCTCGCGGACGACACGCTGGCGCGTTTTGCCCTCGCCGCTCGCTCAAGAACCGTTATCCGTGGAAACCAGTCAACTGTGCCCGCCCCAGGTCCGCGAGGCCATCAACGCCGCACGCGCGGCGCTCGAGCAGGCCAACGCACGCGCACCGGCCGATCTGGCGTACGCCGCGGAAGCTGCCGAGATCATGGGGCGCCTCACCGAAAGCACCGAGCTCGCGCACGCGCTGCTCGCGCGACCGCTGCTCGCACGGGCAGCCCTCACGCCCGATGAGACCGCCGGCATCGTCGGCCGCCCAGCGACCGAGATCGCCGCGGCACTGCTGCGCCTGGGATCCCTCGGACTGCCTCCTGACTGGTCGCCGGCGCTCGGCCTGAACACGCGTCAGGCCGAAACGCTGCGCAAGATGCTGCTCGCGGTCGTCAGCGACCCGCGCCTGGTGCTGGCGCGGCTCGCCGAGGAGCTGGTCGCGCTGCGCCACGCGCGCGAGCTGCCGGGCCCGGAGCGCGAGCGGCGCGCGCTGGAGGCGCGCGCCATCTACGCACCCCTCGCCAACCGCCTGGGCGTGTGGCAGTTGAAATGGGAGCTCGAGGATCTCGCCTTCCGCTACCTCGAGCCGCACGAGTACCGCCGCGTCGCCGCCGCGCTCAACGAGCGGCGCGCCGACCGCGAGCGCTACATCGAGACCTTGTGCGCGGAGCTGCGCGCGCGCCTGCGCGCCTCCGGCATCGAGGCCGAGGTCTACGGGCGTCCGAAGCACATCTACAGCATCTACCGCAAGATGCAGCGCAAGCAGCTGGCCTTCGAGCAGCTGTTCGACGTGCGCGCCGTGCGCGTGGTGGTCGCCTCGGTTCCCGAGTGCTACGGCGCGCTCGGTATCGTCCACGGTCAGTGGCCGTATATTCCAGGTGAGTTCGATGACTACATCGCCACCCCCAAGGGCAACGGCTACCGCTCCATCCACACCGCCGTGATCGGACCGCAGGGGCGCAGCCTGGAGGTGCAGATCCGCACGCCGCAGATGCACGAGCACGCCGAGCTCGGTGTAGCGGCACACTGGACCTACAAGGAAGGTGGTGCGCGTGATGCGCACTACCAGCGCAAGATCGAATGGGTGCGGCGCCTGCTGGAGCCGCACGACGGTACCGCGGGCGGCGCCGAGTCGGACCGCGACCTGCTCGAGGGGATGCGTACCGAGCTGTTCGCGGACCGGGTCTACGTGCTCACGCCCAAGGGCGAGGTGATCGACGTGCCGCGCGGCGCGACACCGCTCGATTTCGCCTACAGTGTCCACACCTCCCTCGGGCACCGCTGCCGCGGCGCCAAGGTGAACGGGCGCATCGTGCCGCTCACACACGCGCTCGCCAACGGCGAGGTGGTCGAGATCATCACCGGCAGGCACGACGCACCGAGTCGCGACTGGCTCGCTCCCGAGCAGGGCTACCTCATTTCGGCCCGCAACCGCGCCAAGGTGCGCGCCTGGTTCCGCAAGCAGGACGTGGGCGACAACCGCAGCGCCGGCTTACGCATCGCCGAACGCGAGCTGGCGCGCATCGGCGTGCGCCCCGAGCAGCTCAGCGCCCTGGTGCAGGAGCTCAAGGCCCGCGACACCGATCACCTGCATCAGCTGCTCGGGGAGGGCGAGGTCACCGTTACGCAGCTGTTGCAGGCTGCGACCCGGCTGTTCGAGCCGCCTCGGCCGGTGGCGCGAGCGCCGCGTCCCGGCGCGCCGCGGCGCCGGGCTGCGCCGGTCGAAATCGAGGGCGTGGGCGATCTGCCGACCACGCTGGCGCGCTGCTGTGCGCCGCTGCGTCCGCAACCGATCACCGGTTATGTCACCCTCGGCCGGGGCGTCACGGTCCATCGCAGCGACTGTGCGAGCCTGCGGCGCATGAACGCGCTCAAGCCCGAGCGCGTGCTGAAGGTCGAATGGAGCAGCGCCGACGGCGGGGCGCTCAACGTGGAGCTGTCCATCAGCGCCTATGATCGCCGCGGGCTGCTGCGTGATCTGACCGACGTGCTGGCGCTCGAGCGCCTGAGCATCGACGCCGTGACTTCCAGCACCGATCACGACTCCGGTATTGCGTATTTCGCCGTGAGCGTCGCGGTCAATGACCTCGAGCAGTTCGCCCGCGTGCTGCGGCGGCTCGCGGGCGTGCCGAATGTCATCGAGGCGCGACGGCGGCTGTAGGGCCGGCGGGGCCGTCAGCGGTTGAGTCCGTCGATGGAGCGCTTGTCGGCGGCCAGGGCCGCCTCGTGCAGCGCCTCGGCGAGCGTCGGATGGGCGTGGATGGTGCGCTGCAGATCCTCGCTGCTGGCCGAGTACTCCATCGCCAGCACCGCCTCCGCGATCAACTCACCGGCCATGGGACCCACGATGTGCACGCCCAGGATCTCATCGTCATCGCGCGCGGCCACGACCTTCGCGAAGCCGGCGGTCTGCTCCAGGGCGCGCGCACGGCCGCTGGCGAGGAACGGGAACACCCCGGTCTTGTATTCGCGGCCGCTCGCCTTGACCTGCTCCTCGGTGAGGCCGACCCAGGCGATCTCCGGCGCGGTGTAGATGACCGCCGGAATCACCTTGTAGTTGACCTCGCCGAAGCGGCCGGCGATCAGGTCCGCGACCATCGCGCCCTCCTCCTTGCCCTTGTGCGCCAGCATCGGGCCCCGTACGCAGTCCCCGATCGCCCATACGCCCTCCACGCCCGTGCGGCAGGCGTGATCGACGCTGATGAAGCCGCGCTCGTCCAGCTGCACGCCGGTATCCGCGCCGAGCAGATCCCGGGTATAGGGGCGGCGACCGATCGCCACCACCAGCCGCTCGACGGACAGGCGCTGTGCGCCCTTCGCATCCTCGTAGGTGACATCGACCGCCGCGCCCGACACCGCAGCGCCGGTGACCTTGGCGCCCAGGCGAATGTCGAGGCCGAGTTTCTTGAGGTGCCGCAGCGCTTCCCTGGCGAGCTGCTGGTCGGCGAATGCCAGGAAATCCGGCAGCGCCTCCAGCACCACCACCTCGGCGCCGAGGCGCCGCCACACGCTGCCCAACTCCAGTCCGATCACACCCGCGCCGATGACGCCGAGGCGCTTCGGCACGGCATCAAAGTCGAGCGCCCCCCAGGAATCCACGATGTGCGGCGCCGTGAACGGCGCGGAGCGCAACTCGATCGGGGTGGACCCCGAAGCGAGCACCACGTGCCGGGCGGAGAGTTCGCGGCGGCTGCCGTCATGTGCGGTGAATTCGATCCGGCGCCCGGCGAGGAGTCTGCCGTGCCCCTGGAGCGGGGTGACGCCGGCAGCCTTGAACAGCGTGAGGATCCCCTGCGTCATAGCGCGCACGATGCCGCCCTTGCGTTTCTGCATCTGCGCCAGATCGAGCGTCGCGCCCGACACCTTGATGCCGTGCACGGCGAACTCCTCGTGCACGCGATGGTAGAGCTCGGTGGACTCCAGCAGCGCCTTGGACGGGATGCAGCCTGCGTTCAGGCAGGTGCCGCCGAAGGCGGCGCTGCCGTCGCGATTCTTCCATTCATCTATACAGGCGACGCTGAGCTTGTTCTGCGCGGCGCGGATCGCAGCCGGATAGCCCGCCGGGCCGCCGCCAATGACCACCACGTCGAAGGCATCGGTTTGCATCAGATCCCCAGCAGCATCCGTCCCGGATCTTCCAGTGCTTCCTTGATCGCGACCAGGAACTGCACCGCTTCGCGGCCGTCGATGATACGGTGATCGTAGGTCACCGCCAGATACATCATCGGCCGCGCGGCGATCTGCCCGCCGATCACCATCGGCCGCTCCTGGATCTTGTGCATGCCGAGGATCGCGCTCTGCGGCGCGTTGACGATCGGCGTCGACATGAGTGAGCCGAACACCCCGCCGTTGGTGATCGTGAACGTGCCGCCGGTGAGATCCTCGATTGTGAGTGAGCCCTCGCGCGCCTTGCGGGCGTAGTCGGCCACCTCTTTCTCGATCACCGCGAAGCTCTTGGCGTCGGCGTCGCGCACGATCGGCACGATCAACCCGCGGTCGGTGGAGACGGCGACGCCGATGTCGTAGTACTCGTGATAGATGATGTCGCTGCCGTCGACGGAGGCGTTCACCACCGGGAACTTCTTCAGCGCCTCGATCGAGGCCTTCAAGAAGAACGACATGAAGCCCAGCTTCACGCCGTGCTCCTTCTCGAAGCGCTCCTTGTAGCGCGCGCGCAGTTCCTGCGTGGCGCTCAGGTCCACCTCGTTGAACGTGGTCAGCAGCGCCTGGGTGGATTGCGCCTCGATGAGACGCTGTGCAATGCGGGCACGCAGGCGCGTCATGGGGACGCGCTGCTCGGCGCGCGCACCGCCCGCAGCCGGCGTCCTTGCTGTGGGTGCACGGGCCGCCGGTGCCGGGGCGGCGGCAGCGGGCGCGGCTGCGCCCGCGCTCCCCGGCGGCGCTTGCGCCGGCTGTTTGCCCAGAAAACCCACCACATCGGACTTGGTCAGCCTGCCGTCGCGTCCCGAGGCCGGGATCGCCGACGGGTCGAGGTGGTTCTCCTCGACCAGCCGCCGCACCGAGGGACTCAACTTGCCGGCATCCTTGCCGCCGTCGCCGTCGGCAGCCGGCGCGGGCTTGGCAGCCGCGGCCGCTCCCGCAGTGCCGGCCGGCTTCGGCGCCGTGGCCGTTCCTGCAGTGCTGGCCGGCTTCGGCACGGCGGCCGCCGCGGCGCCCTCCTCGATGAGCGCGAGAACCTGCCCGCTGGTCACCACCGTGCCGCTCGGCACACGCAGCTCGCGCACCACGCCGTTGGCCGGCGCGGGAACTTCCAGCACCACCTTGTCGGTCTCGAGATCGGCGAGATTCTCGTCGCGGCGGATGGCATCCCCGGGTTGCTTATGCCAGGTCACGAGCGTGGCGTCGGCGATGGACTCGGGCAGCTGTGGAACCCGGATTTCGGTGGTCATGAACGCCTTCTCATGGGGGTCGCCGGCACGGGCGCCGCAGGCGGCGCAGGCGCCGCGGACGGTGCGGGCACCGCGGGAGCGGCCGTCAGACGCGTGGTCTCGCGCGCGGACTCCTCGGTGGTGGTCGAGCGCAGCGCGGCCGCCACCAGGGTCTGCTGCTCGATTTCGTGGATCTTGGCGATACCGGTCGCCGGCGCCGCGGCCGGCCTGCGGCCGGCATATAACACCGGTCGGCGTCCCACCAGCTCCTGCAGCCGATGACGGATCTGGTACCAGGCGCCCTGATTCTGCGGTTCCTCCTGGCACCAGACGATCTCGTTCGCGTTGGGGTAGCGGTTGAGCGTCGCCTGGTACTCCTCGCTCGGGAAGGGATAGAGCTGCTCGATGCGCACCAGGGCCACTTCGCGCAGGGCCTGCTTGCGGCGCTCCTTCAGCAGATCGAAATACACCTTGCCGCTGCAAAACACGATCCGCTGCACCTGCTGCGCGGGCACATCGTCGACCTCACCGATCACGCGCGCGAAGCCGCCGCGGCTGAGATCCTCCAGCGACGACACCGACAGTTCGTGCCGCAGCAGACTCTTGGGCGTCATCACGATGAGCGGCTTACGGAAGGACTGGCGCATCTGCCGCCGCAGCATGTGGAACATCTGCGCGGGCGTCGACGGCACGCACACCTGCATGTTGTTTTCCGCGCACAGTTGCAGGAAACGCTCGAGGCGCGCCGAGGAGTGTTCCGGCCCCGCCCCTTCGTAGCCATGCGGCAGCAGCAACACCAGTCCGCAGAAGCGCTCCCACTTGGCCTCGCCGGAGCTGATGAACTGATCGATGATCACCTGGGCACCGTTGGCGAAGTCGCCGTACTGCGCTTCCCACAGCACCAGTGAGTTCGGCTCGGTCGTGGCATAGCCGTACTCGAAGCCCATCGCCGCCTCTTCGGACAGCACCGAATCGATCACCTGCACACGCGGCTGCCGCTCGGCGATGTGCTGCAGCGGAATCCACGTGGCGTCGGTGTTCTGATCGTGCAGCACCGCGTGCCGATGGAAGAAGGTCCCCCGCCCGCTGTCCTGCCCGGTGAGGCGCACGCCGAAGCCGTCCTCGACCAGCGTCGCGTAGGCGAGGCTCTCAGCGCACCCCCAGTCGAGCGGCTGCTCGCCCTGCAGCATCTTCCTGCGGTTGGCGATCAGCTGAGCGACGCGCGGATGCAGGCTGAAGCCCTGCGGATAGCTGGTGATGCGCTCACCGAGTGCACGCAGCCGCGGCAGCTCCACCGCCGTAGCCACCCGCTCGGTCCAGTCGACCTGCCCGTAGGCGCTCCAGTCCACCGTGTACTTGTTGCCGATCATGCCGAGCGAAGCACGCGCCTGCGGGCGCCCCTGGTCGAGTCCGTCGCGGTACTGCTCCAGCATCGCCTGCGCGTCGGCGTCCGTGAGCACTCCCGCGGCGATGAGCCGGTCGGCGTACAGGCGGCGCGCGGTGGGATGCTGGCGGATCACGTGGTACATGCCTGGTTGCGTGGCCGCCGGCTCGTCGGCCTCGTTATGGCCGTGCCGCCGGTAGCACACCAGATCGATCACGACGTCCTTGCGGAAGCGCATGCGGTACTTGAGCGCCAGGCGCCCCACAAACACCACTGCTTCCGGGTCGTCGGCGTTGACGTGGAAGATCGGCACCTCCAGCATCTTGGCCACGTCGCTGCAGTACATGGTGGAACGCAGATCGGCGGGCTCGGAAGTCGTGAAGCCCACCTGGTTGTTGATGATCACGTGCGTGGTGCCGCCGGTGAAAAAGCCGCGCGCCTGCGATAGCTGCAGCGTCTCCATCACCACGCCCTGGCCCGCAAAGGCGGCGTCGCCGTGCACCAGCAGCGGCAATACCCGCGCGGCGCGCTCATCCCCGCGGCGCTCCTGGCGCGCGCGCACCGAGCCCTCCACCACCGGATCCACGACCTCCAGATGCGAGGGATTGAACGCCAGCGCCGTGTGCACGTTGCCGTTCGCGGTGCGCAGGTCCGCCGAAAAGCCTTTGTGGTACTTCACGTCTCCCGAGCCCTTGAGCCGGCCCGGATCGTAGGCGCCCTCGAATTCCGAGAACAGCGCCGCGGGCGACTTGCCCAGCAGGTTCACCAGCACGTTCAGCCGGCCGCGGTGCGCCATGCCGATGACCACTTCCTCGATGCCGGCGGCGCCGCAGTTCTGTATGAGGTCATCGAGCAGCGGAATGAACGCATCCGCGCCCTCGAGCGAGAAGCGCTTCTGGCCGACGTACTTGGTGTGCAGGTAGCGCTCGAGACCCTCGGCGGCCGTGAGTTGCCAGAGGATGTTGCGCTGCTCCTCGGGGCTGAAGCGATGCTTGAGGCGCCCCTCCTGGAACTCATCCTGCAGCCACAGCCGCTCCTCGGAGTCGGACATGTGCGCGAATTCGGCGCCGACGTTGCCGGCGTAGATGTACTGCAGCTGTGCGAGGATGTCCCTGAGCTTCATGCGCTTCGGCACCGCGTCGGTACGGCTGCCGGTGAAGAACTCGGTATCGAGATCCGCCGCCGCGAGGCCGAAGTAGTCCAGATCGAGCACCCGTGGCCTTACGCGCTGGGACAGCCCCAGGGGGTCGATGCTCGCCAGCAGGTGCCCGCGGTTGATCCACACCTGAATCAGCCGCGACACTGCCGCCTGCTGGGCATTGGCCCCCGAGGCGGCCGCCGGCAGGGCCGCTGCCCGCCCCTGCGCTGCGCGGCGCGCGATCTCAGCCCGGATGGGTCCGTGCGCGCGCTCGGCCCCCGCCGGTGCGAGCTGCGCGAAATACGTCCGCCACCGCTCGCCTACGCTCGCCGGATCGAGAAGATATTGCTCGTAGAGGGCGTCGAGAAAGGCGGCATTACCGCCATAGAGGGGTGTTGGTTCGAGCATGGGGAAAAAGGACCGGCAGGCCAATAGTTTAGCGTAAAAGCCGGCCGGCGAGGAAAACGCGCCCCGCGGCACGTCCTAGTGGGCTTTCAGCAGCCCGAATTCGTAGGCAACCAGCGCGCCATAGACCGCCAGCACCAGGTACAGCAGCACGCCCACCGGGATGCGGCCGAAGGCGCGCAGGCGCGCCAGCTGAGTCAGCAGCACGACTCCGCCCGCCGTGAGGCCGATCTTCACCACTGCGAAGGCAGATGTCGAGCCCGCGACCAGCGGCGCCATCATCGGGTTGGCTTCGTAGGCGCCGCGCTCGAGGAGCATCAGCGTGAGCAGCGCGTCGGTGCAGGAAAACACCACGATGAGGATCGCGATCGCGAGCCATTGCGGATGATGCCAATCCACCGCGCTGAGCCCGCTCTCATCGGCGCGCCGCGGTGCGCGCCGCCGCGGCCTGAAGCTCCCATGCACCAGCGCACGCAGCACGTGCGTGCGCCGATCAGTGCGGCGGTGTTCCCGCGGTCCCGGCCCTGTGGTGCTCACGGTTGTTGCTTGTTATGGCGTGCTGAAGAGGTCGGTGCCGACATTGTAGCGACGCTGTGCGTGTAACGGGCTCCGACCGAGCGTGACGCCGCTCACATCCCGCGGCGCCCGCCGTGCGGGCGAAGTGCGCGCCCCGTCCCGGTGCCACGTTATGACACCTGCTCCTTACACCTCTATATGATCACGGCGGATGTCCGCTCCAAGCGTCAGCCCCCCGAGCCCCGGCCCGCCAACGGACGGCCTGCCGGTGCCACGCCGTTACTGGGCGATCGCGGCCATCGTGCTCGCGATCGCGATGTCGGTGCTCGACAGCACCATCGTCAATATCGCGCTGCCCTCCATCGCACGCGACTTTGGCGCCACGTCCGCCGCCTCGATCTGGGTCGTCAACGCCTACCAGCTGGCGATCCTGGTGGTGCTGCTGCCGCTCGCCGCGCTCGGAGAGGTCGTCGGTTACCGGCGCGTTTCCCAGACAGGACTTGTGGTTTTCACGCTCGCCTCGCTCGCCTGCGCATGCGCCCCCACCCTGCTCACCCTCAGTATCGCGCGCGTTATCCAGGGCCTCGGGGCCGCGGGGATCATGAGCGTGAGCGCCGCGCTGGTGCGCTTCACTTACCCACAGCGCTACCTCGGGCGCGCCCTCGGCATCAACGCGTTCGTCGTCGCCACCTGTGCCGCCCTCGGTCCCACCATCGCTTCGGCGGTGCTCGCCGTGGCGCAGTGGCGCTGGCTGTTCGGCATCAACGTGCCGCTGGGCGTGATCACGATCCTGATCGCGATCCGTGCCCTTCCGGAGACCGAGCGCACACGGCGCCCGCTCAACTATGCGGGCGCAGCGCTCTATGCCGGCACCTTTGGACTGCTGTTGAGCGGGCTGCAGTCCCTCGCGCATCACACCGCAACCGCGCTCGCGCTCGTGCAGATCGGTTGCGGTTGCCTGCTCGGATGGCTGCTGGCACGGCACGAGCTGCCGCGTGCCGCGCCGCTCATTCCCTTCGACCTGCTGCGCATCCGTGTCTTTTCCCTGTCGCTCGCGACATCGGTGTGCTCGTTCATGGCGCAGATGAGTGCGCTGGTGGCGCTGCCGTTCGAGATCCAGCGGCTCGGTCACAGTGCAGTGGCCACGGGCCTGTTCATGACGCCCTGGCCGCTGGCGCTGGCGGTGGCGGCACCACTCGCCGGCAGGCTCGCGGATCGCCATGCGGCCGGCCTGCTCGGAGGACTTGGGCTGCTGGCCATGGCCGCGGGACTGGTGTTGCTCGCGTTCCTTCCGGCGAGCAGCACCCCCGTGGCATTTGTGTGGCGCATGGCGCTGTGCGGTGTGGGCTTCGGCTTCTTCCAGGCCCCCAATAACCGCGCCATCATGAATTCCGCGCCGCACGCCCGCAGCGGCGTCGCCGGCGGCATGCTGAGCGCGGCGCGCCTGCTGGGCCAGACCCTGGGCGCCGCCGGCGTCGCCATTTTGTTTCGCCTCTACGCCGTCGCAGGTTCAAACTTCGCGCTGTGCCTGGCGGCGCTGCTGGCGCTCGCCGGCGCAGTAGTCAGCCTCGTGCGGCTGACCGCACGCCCGACGGAGGGGACGACATGAGTGACATGACAGCGGGCGCGCCGGCGGCGGTCGCGCCCATCAAGCCGCCCTTCACCTGGGCGAGCGCAGTCGCCAAGGTGCGGATGGCGGAAGACGCCTGGAACAGCCGCGATCCGCAACGCGTGTCGCTCGCGTACACGGAGGACTCGGTGTGGCGCAACCGTGCGGAGTTTCTGCACGGACGCGCGGCCATCCAGGAGTTCCTGCGCCGCAAGTGGAGCCGCGAGCTCGATTACCGGCTCATCAAGGAAATCTGGGCATGCGGCGAGACCCGCATCGCGGTGCGCTTCGCCTACGAGTGGCACGACGACTCGGGAAACTGGTTCCGCTCCTACGGCAACGAGAACTGGGAGTTCGATGCCGGTGGGCTGATGCGCAGGCGCTTCGCCTCCATCAATGACGTTCCCATCGCCGCGACCGATCGCAAGTACCGCTGGAGTGCGCCCGGACCCAGGCCCCAGGATCATCCCGGCCTGAGCGATCTGGGCTTGTGAGAGAGGCGAATGGCCCGCGCACCATCACTCGAACTTCTATTCCTAAGCCATTGAAGATGCTAGGGAACGATCCAATCGCCCTCCGCCACGACACGCGTGCCGGCCGGCTCGGGAAAACGTACGAGATAAGCGCCCTTTGAGGCGAACCGCTGTCCCGGCGCAAGCCGCAGACGCGGATAGTAGCCGTTGATGATGCGATGGCTGAGCTCGACTTCCACGCGCTCGAGGAGGCAGTCGGGCACGAAATTGTCCAGCATGGTGCCGGCGGCCTCGGCCATGATCGAGCAGGCGAGATACGTGTCCGTCTGGGTGCGCCGGCAACGGAGCATTCTCCAGGCCGCCCATCAGACCGGACACGAACACACTCTTAGGGAGGGTCACGCCGGCGGGCAGGGCTTTTAGATCCTCGGGCCGCAGCCACAACACCAGCGCGTCGGCGCCGCCCGCATCGCGCGCCACTTCAGACAGCTCGCGTGCCGGCTGCCGGGATTTGAGCTCATGCATCGCGACCGTGGCGCCCTGCGCAGTCAGCGCGGCGGCCAGGGCCTGCGTACCAGCGTGACGGCCGGCAGCACGTAGTTGACGACCGAGCGCGCGACCACCGGCAACCCTTCCTGCTGCGCCGCCCCCTCGCCCGCCGCGGCGTGCTGATGCGCCGCATGAGGATCCACCTCCCCTGCTGCGGCCGGCAGCGTCAGTGAGGCTGCCACCGCGCCGGCCATGACTGCCAGCATGCCGGAGGCCTTGATTCGAGCGCTCATCGGTGAGGCTCCGACGCTTAAGGGAGATAATCTGAGTAATCGCCTAGAATCCCCCAGCACACCCGTGGGAGCGCCGGCTCTTGATCAACATCGTCATCGTTGACAACCACACCCTCGTTCGCAAGGGCATTCGGGCACTGCTCGTCAGCCAGCCCGATCTCAATGTCGTTGCGGAAGCGGGGACTTACGAGGAAGCGCTAGAGCAGTTGCAGCTGCATCGCGTGGACGTGGTGATTTTCGATATCGCGATGCCGGTCCCCGCGCCGGGACGCGACAGCCTCGAGCTGATCGCGCAGGTGCGCACGGCCCAGCCGCACGCCCGCACGCTCGTGTTGACCATGCACACCGAGAATGAATACGCGGCGCGGGCTCTCAAAGCCGGTGCGCACGGGTACGTGACCAAGGACGTCACCCCTGAACTCCTGATCAACGCCATCCGACGCGTCGCCAGCGGTGCGCTCTTTCTCAGCCCGAATGTTGCGCAGAGCCTCGCGCTGCGCGTGGCGCTGCAGGACGACATCGCACCCCTGCACAAGCGATTGTCAAGGCGTGAGCTGGCGGTTTTCAGCATGATCGCCGACGGCAAGACGATTAACGATATTGCACGACGCTTGACGCTCAGCGCCAAGACCGTCAGCGCTCACAAACTCAGCGTGCTTCGCAAGCTCAATATGCGCACGGTAGCCGAGCTGGTGCGCTATGCCATCGAACATCAGATCACCTGCTCATGAGCCGCCTCACTCTAAAGTTTGTAGAGTTCTTCGACCGCCCGACAGCGCAGACGGCAACGACTAAGTCCCGTTTGCGGCTGCCCCGGGGAGTGATCGGCGGCATCGCTACGCTCTTCCTGGCACTCGCCATGAGCACGGCCATCGATGTCGTACGCGACTTCAATCGACAGAGCGACATCCGGCAGGCCGAATCCCGCAAACGAGATCTTGCGCTTCTCGGAGAGGTCGAACTAGGGCATGCGGTGCAGGATTTCAGGGATTGCCTCCTGCGTGGCGACATCTCTTACTGCGAAGACCTTGATCCCCATATCCAGGCCGTCGACCGGACCGTGTCCCTGTACGCCGCGCAGGGTGCCCAGCAGCCGGCTGAGCGCAAGGTGTTCGAAGCGCTGCGGCAAGCGCTTGCCGTGTACCGGTCAACCCTCGCCGATCTGCGCGACATGCAGAGCAGACACGCCACCATTCAGGAGATCGACGACGTCGTCAAAGGCGAAGATCGTCCCGTTGCGGCGGGACTGGGCGAGCTCGCAGCCCTCTCCTCGAGCAGACACTCCGGATGGCGTGTGCCGCTCGGCCAGGCCTTCGGCCTGATGGTTTGCACGACCCTGGCAGGGTTGTTCCTGTATCTGACTTTCCGGTCTCCCAGACCTGACAGGCGTTCGCACGAAAACGCGCAAGCGGTGCGGCGTCTGTCAAACCGAATGATGGAGTGGGAAGAGGACAAGGAGGCGAAAGCTTTTGTACGCCTGCACGATGGCGTTTGCCAGTCGCTCACCGCCATCATGTACTTCCTGAAGAGCGCACAACACGTCGCAGCTGGCGAACCGGTCATCCCATCGCTGCAGGCGGTCATCCAGGATGCGCGCGCGCTTGCATTGCAGTTACGGCCACCGCAGATGCAGGAGGCCGGCCTGCTCGCCACGCTGCAATTGTTGTGGGTCGACTCCAGAGCACTCAACCCTGCCTTGGTAATCAAGCCGCGCACCCTGCTCGAAGAGAGGGACATCCCGGAAGGCCTGAAGCCCGTCATCCTGCGCATTGCCCATTTGACGGTGGACTTCGCTGAGGAAAATCCCTCGGTGGGCGGCCTGGCTTGGGTACTCGAGCGCAGCGGCCAAGTGCTGCGACTATCGATTGATATGGAGGTGGACGCCCACCTATCCCCGCAACAGTCGCCACAGCAGCCGAGCCCTGCTGATACGGCGCTCAATGTTTCAGACGCGATTCGAGCTCGCGTAGTGCTTTCGGGCGGAAGCTCGGACTGTGTCCGCGACGTCGCCGGGCGGCGCAGGACAATAGTCTCTGCCTGGCCCCTGGATGACTCTGCGAACGGCTGATTTTGTGTCTCGCGGCGCGCCCATCTCCATCCGCCGATGGATCAACCTCATCGTTAGGGGCCATGACGTGAATTCGCGCACCAGTATTCTTGTAGTCGCCCTAATTCTCAGCGCCTGTAGCAAGAGCGCTACCACCGAGCTACGCGCATTTAAGGACCCGGTGAGCGGGAGCGAAACGCGCATGCGCGTCACGCAGGTTGGTGGCGTAGAGGTTCTGGTTCCAGACGCTGCACCAGATTCCTTTGCCGTAGTGGTTATTGGCGGGCGCAGCGTTGTAGGTGTGGTAACGCACCCGGACCGTAGAGTCATCATGCTCTTGGATGGAAAAAACACCGCACCGCTTACGGTCACTACAGCGTTATCTGACGGCCATTTGGAAAGGATCGAGTATTGGGGCAGTCAATGGGCCGTCTGGGATGACAACGCCGACGGCCAGGTAGAAACGCGGATTCTTCAGGGTTCGAAGTCCGTTGAGATATGGATCGACGGTCAGTGGCGCGAGCGTCGTAGCGTGGGGAGTGGCAGAGACCGTGGGTATTTTGTCGGCGCGCGCAAGGTCTCCTTTTCGGACGCCACTTGGAAATATGATGGCCCTTAAGCTTCGTTTGACGCGTGGCTGGAGGGGGCAGGACGTACGGAGGGCTCGATAACCGCGTACTGCTCTGATCTTAAAGGCGTGCTTTCGGTTTGGCGCTGCCACTGCTCCCTTCGGTCAGAAGATCCGTGGCAGCCAGGTGGTACCCGTCTTGGTTTCCGTACCCGTCGTTTTTGGCCGTTGCGCCCTCTGAGCAGCGCATTTCTCACGAAACGCCTATTTTTACGGGACTTCGTGAGACTCAGTGAGTCCGGGTGATACGCGGTGAGATGGGGTAATGGCGCCCCCGGCCGGAGTTGAATAGCTGACGCTAACGACCTGAATCACCGCCATTTTCTTGGCGCAAGCTTGCCGCTCGTACCCGCGAATGTACCCACGGTCGCCAGCGCAGGTACATTGGACACACGCCCGCGGCAATTGAAGGCCTGTATCCCGTGTCGATCCCAGCTTCGCGCTTTAGCATTTTGTCGTCGAATTACAGTTAGAGCGTCTGTGGAAAGGCCGCGCGGGGTTTCGACTCTTTCGCTAGTCCTGGGGTTGATCGGGGCGTCCGCCTTTGGAGGCCTGATCTTGGCGCCGTGGAGGCGCCCCCTTCCCGTCGCGCCCCAGCTGCTCCGTGCAGATCCGCATGTCGCGAGTTGGCTGATATTCCTGGCGGGCGCCCTGTATTGTGGGGCGACGCTTGTTGCCGCGTTCGCGCTGCGTCGAATGCGTCCTTGGGCGCCGACGGCTTACATTTGGTTCGTCTGCAGCATCGGTTTGTATCTCGCGCTATTTATGTGGCTCGTTCCGATATTTGGTCCCGCATGGCTTGGCATAATCTTCTTTGGCTCGCTCGGCGTCGGTCTCTACTGGGGCTGGACAATCGTAAGGAGAGCATTTGGCTCTGCGAAACAGACGCTCTAACAATCGTTGGAGGGGTCCGTGATGCGTGAGCGGTTTGGCGCCGCGGGCGCTGGGAAACAGTGTGCGCCCGCGTCGCCTGTCCGGCGTGGTCGTCCGGCCCCTCAACTTCACCGTAAGGCGCCTGCCCTCGTCACGAGGTGATACACAAATGGAGGCGTCGATGCCGACGTTCTTTCTTGCATTCCTTATCATGTTGGCTGCCTTTCTGCTGATAACCCTAGCTGCTGTGGCTCGGGACCTCTGGCGATGGTTGCGTCCCACTGGCACTTCGCGCGCTGCATTCGAACGACTGCCACTCAAGTCGAGAGTTTCGGACCTTCTATTGCTTCTAGGCGTGGCAATGGCTTGGTACAACGTGTCTTCCGGCTGGATCGCGCAACTAACGATCTATCCCATGTATGCGGATATGAATACCTACGGCCCGGAAGCCTTCCATGGTTTTGGCCGGGGCTATCTCTCGCGGCTTCCCATCATCGTCTTGCCCGCTGGCGTGATGTGCTTGGCGTGGGCGCTTATTCTATGGTTGCCCTGCCGCAACGTGTCGAAACGTATCGTATGGACCATCGTAGCCTTTTGCGTCGCCTTTGTGGCAGTCACACCCATTCCGGCAAGTGTCCAACATCAGATGTCCGTCGAAGGCTTCTCGAATGCTCTGCAGACGCGCCTTCTCTGGTCGAACGGAATTCGTGCAATCATCTTCACCGTCATTGGTCTACTAGCGCTCAACGCGGCGCGCAGGCGTTGGATGATCAGTGAACCACCAGGCGCGTAACAATCGCTGGAGCGGGCCGTGATGCGTGCGTGGTTCTGCGCTGGCGTGCTCGTGCGGCCGCTCAGCTTCACCGCTAGGCCACGGGTAGCGCCGCTGCTACGATTGGCTCCATCATGTTCCTCGACGCAGCCGCCGCTATCGTTTCCGCTGACAAGCTGCGCGATTACCTGCTGTCTTCAGCTCACCCGATCGGACGCTACAAGAGCACGTTCTTCCGATCGCTCGGCTACGCGCCCGAGCAGTGGCAGGTGCTCGAACGCGATTTGCGGGCGGTCCTCTCCAATGAGGCCCTGCCCTCCGGCGTCACGAAATATGGTCAAAAATTCACTGTCCGGGGCGCTCTTTCGGGCCCGAATGGGCGCTCCGCGGGAATCGTGAGCATCTGGATTATACTGGTCGGGGAGAAGGCTCCTCGATTTGTAACTGCATACCCCGAGCAATAGCCATGCCCTTCAAGACCCTCGACACGGTGGTTGTTACGACTGATCTGCCAAGCCACGGCTTGAAACGCGGAG
>WNFR01000820.1_pt1 | contig 31750 bp, 20 predicted proteins | sample 5400221 | NCBI WGS metagenome assembly WNFR01 (sample SAMN13153357, study PRJNA577476) | soil metagenome | isolation source: 40 cm soil under Madrone tree | place: USA:California | collected 2016-06-14
GGTTTGCTCAATGAAGAACGCCGCCGCGAAATCCTTTCGGTCCTGCACCGGGATGGACGCGTGCTCGTTAAAGATCTGGCGCGGCATTTTCGTATTTCGCAGATTACCATCCGCAAAGATCTCGAGTTCCTTGACAAGCAGGGCTTCATCCAGCGGACCCACGGAGGCGCGCTGCCCATACAAGCCGGCGCCCTGCTCGATCCAACCTTGCACGAGAAGGAGAAACTCCACCGCAAGGCCAAGACACAGATTGCCCGCGCAGCGGTGCGCTTGGTGGAAGAAGGTCAGTCCGTCCTGCTCGACTCCGGCACGACGACCACCGCGATTGCGCGAGCGCTGAAAGACTTGTCTCGTCTCACCGTGATTACCAATGCGATCAATATAGCGGCGGAATTGGCGGGCACGCATATCGAAGTCATTCTGAGTGGCGGCACGTTGCGCCCAAACTCATTTTCCCTGGTTGGTCCGCTGGCCGAACGATCTCTGCGCCAACTCAGCGCCGACATATTGTTCCTCGGCGTCGATGGCTTCGACACCACAGCTGGCCTTTTTACTCCGAATTTGCTGGAGTCCGAAGTCAACCGCGTGATGGTCGAGATTGCGCGCAGAACCGTCGCCGTGTGCGATTCGAGTAAGTTTGGCCGCCGCAGCCTGTGTAACATCATGCCAGTCAACGCCGTCGATGAAGTGATTACAGACAAGGACATTCCAAAGGCAGATTTGCACGCGCTCAAAGAAGCAGGAGTAAAAGTAACCTTAGTGTAAAGGGAGTCAGCAGACCCAATGAACTCGGCAGAAATTACGCAACAGGGCCGGCACACGCTGAGCGAGATTTTTTCCCAGCCGCAGTGCTGGAGCGCATGTCTGGCCCGACTCGCAACCGGCTCAGAATTGAGCGCGGCGCTTCAACTCGCGCGATCTGGAGCGGAGTGGCTCTTTGTGGGCTGTGGCACCAGTTATTATCTGGCGCAGGCCGCCGCCTCCGTTTTCAACCATTGCAAGTTACTGGCACATGCGATTCCCGCCTCTGACTTGCTGATGTATCCGGCACTCACGCTGCATCCCGGACGGGACTATATTCCAGTCGTGATTTCACGCTCCGGCCGCACCTCGGAGACGGTGCGCAGCGCGCAAATGCTGGAGAAGGACCATAATCTTCGCACCATTGCCCTTACCTGCGCCGACGGCCAACCGCTCGAAGCAGCCAGCAGCGTAACGTTGAAACTTCTCGACGCGGACGAGCAGAGCATGGTCATGACACGGTCGTTCACGTCCATGCTGCTGGCGCTGCAATACCTCGCGGCAACCATCTCCGGCGACGAAGATTTTCGGCGCGCACTGACCGAGCTTCCACTGCAGGTCAAGCCCCTCCTGAAAGACATTCCGGAGCGTCTAAAGTTATTTATCGACTCTCGCAATTTTGCTGATTTCGTTTTTCTGGCGCAAGGCCCTCTGTTCGGTATTGCGTCGGAGTGTATGTTGAAGGTAACCGAATCCTCGTCCTCCTATGCCCAGGTCTTTCACTCTCTGGAGTTCCGCCACGGTCCGAAGTCGATTGCAGGCCCGGAGACCCTGATTACGTTTCTTATGTCCGAAACTTCCTACAGCGCAGAGTTGGAGTTACTCGAAGAAATGAAAGCTTTAGGCGCGGCAACTATGGTGATCGCGAATCGCGTAGAGGACCGCGCCCATCGCGCCTCTGACTTCGCAATCGAACTTGGGCTCCAGTCACCCGAGTATGTGCGCTCCGCTGCATTCACGATTTGGGGTCAACTATGCGGAGTCTATTATGGAATCAAGAAGGGTCTCGATCCCGATTCGCCGAAAAATTTGACGCGCGTGGTTGAACTCAAAACGGCACTAAGCATTTAACGAATCCCACGAAGCAAACGGCTGCTTGCAATGTCCAAGCTCGACATCGCGATCGCAGGAGAGATCAATCTCGATCTGATTCTCTACGGCCTGCCCGAACAAATGCCTGTGGAGCGAGAACTGCTCGCCAGCAACTTCGCCGTCACGTTAGGCAGTTCTTCCGCCATCCTGGCGCACAATTTGGCTGCTCTCGGCAGCCGCGTGGGCTTCGTCACGAAAGTAGGCGACGACTCTTTCGGAACCCTCGCGATGGAAGGCCTGCGTGAAAGTGGTGTCGACCTGTCGCACGTCAAGCACGGCGGTAAGTCCGGCGTAACGCTGATTCTGCCCCACGGACCGCAGCGTCACATCCTCACCTATCCGGGGACGATTTCGGAGTTACGCTTCGAAGATCTTGATTTCGGTTACCTCGCATCCGCGCGCCACTTCCATATGTCATCCTTGTTTCTGCAGCGGCAACTGTTGCCTCGTGTGCCAGAACTTTTTCGTCAAATGAAGTCCGCCGGCCTAACTACCTCGCTCGACACCAATGACGACCCAGGTGACCGATGGGATAATGCCCTCGAAGACATTCTGCCTCACGTGGACATCCTGCTACCCAATGAGCGCGAAGCCATGAAGATTTCCGGGGCTAACGACATAGAAACCGCTCTTTCGCGGCTCGCACAAAAGGTGGGAACGGTCGCGATCAAAATGGGCGCCCGCGGCGCCATTGCGATTCGGGATCGGCACCGATACAGCGCGCCCGCGGTACCGGTAACTGTCATCGATCCTGTCGGCGCGGGTGATAGCTTCGACGCCGGATTCCTCCACCAATTCCTGCGTGGAGCGGATCTGAGGACGTGCATGGCATACGGAAACCTGTGCGGAGCCTTCTCCGTCACTGCCAGTGGGGGCACCGAAGCATTCCGCGACACTTTCCGACTGAAGGAATTTCTTCGTTCCCATGAGGCCTAACCCAACGTTAAGGTGCGCGACAGAGTATGTTTTGCGCCTTACATTGTGCCTACCCGGTGGCCGAAAACCACCACTCATGGCTGAAGTCGGCCAGTTCCACCTTTCGCAACACGTAATCGGCGCTACGCGTTTCATGGAAGCAAAGGAGTTGCGCTTCCCACGCGACCGCAAGTCTGGCAGGGCAACTGCACTGCGACTCATTAAAGGCTCTCCCAGTAACTCGTTTTTCCCGGTCAGGTGGGCATGAATCGCAACTTTCTGTTGTCGGTGTTCTTACCTGGATTCTTAACGATAATCTCCAGCGCGCAGATCAACATTCCGCCCGGAGTGGCGCGCGTCAGCGTGATCCAGGGCGACGTTTCCGTGCAGCGCGGCGACACAGGTGACTGGTCGGCCGCAGCGCTGAACCAGCCGCTGGTCGCGGGCGACAGGATCTCCACCGGAGACCGTTCGAAGGCCGAACTGCAACTCGACCATGCGAACATCCTTCGTCTCGGAAATAATTCGCTGGCGAAGATTGCAACCGCAGAGCGAGCGCAGATCCAGGTCCAGATCGGACAAGGGCTCGCATACTACACCGTCTCCAAGGAGTCCGGCAGTGCGGTCGAGATCGACACGCCGAATGCGGCCATCCGCCCCACATCCAAGGAAGGTGTTTACCGCGTAGAGGTGAATGGCTTTGAGACGCAAGTGATTGTGCGCGCCGGAACAGCCGACATTTCGACGCCGCACGGAAGCACGCGCACGTCGCTCGGCCAAGCCGTGACCGTGCGTGGCACCACCGACGATGCCGGCAATGTGCTCGGCGGGGCGCCGACAAATGACACTTGGGATTCCTGGAACGACGATCGCGACGCAACCATTCGCAACGCTCAATCCTGGAACCACACTAACCGCTACTACATGGGAAGTGAGGACCTCGATGCCTACGGCTACTGGCTCAACGTGCAGGACTACGGCCTGGTCTGGGCGCCGACCGTCGCCTCGAACTGGACTCCTTATCGCGCCGGACGCTGGGTATGGGAGCCGTATTGGGGATGGACGTGGGTCTCGCACGAACCTTGGGGATGGACACCGTATCATTACGGACGCTGGTTCCTCTATGGCAAATCGTGGATGTGGTGGCCGGGTCCATCTCATGGTGATAACAATTATCGGCCGGAGTGGGCCCCCGCCTATGTCTCGTTCTTCGGATTCGGACATCACCGCGGGGTTGCGGTCGGCTTCGGATCGTTAGGCTGGCTGCCACTTGGTCCAGGGGATTACTTCTACCCGTGGTACGGACCGAATGGCTCACACTTTAGCGCCGTCAGTATCACCGACGCGAGCGACATTGCGTACATCAATCGCGGAGCCGGCGTCGTCGCCCCGCTGCTTGATGGCAGCCATTTTTCCAGTGTCGGTCTGGCCACCATCGATGAACGAGTTCGCAAAGCGATCTCCACCCTTCCAGCAGATCGCTTCGCCACAGGACACTCTGCGCCAAAAGGGTTGAGTCCCAAAGCTTTTCGCAACGGTTTGATGATGACCGGGAATCTGTCCATCGTTCCAACCAGGGAAACCCTTTCGGCGACGAATCGTCCGGCGAGTCCGTCGTCGATTGTGCGGGGCGGCCGACCCGAGAGATTCTTCATGAAGAGGCAGCCGCCAACGTCGCGACCGTCTTTCGATGAGCAAGTCGCGCAGTTACAGGAAAGCTCCCACGGCAGTGGTCAGGTAGTTCCAGTGCGAGAGGTGACGCAACTCGAGACAGCCGACACGCCGCAACCGATGCCAGTCGAGAATGGCGTCGAACGAACGGCCGAGCCGGATAAGACTAAGACTGCACCGCGAGAAGACAGATACGTGTCCCGGCAGCAGAGAGGCTCGCATATTACCTCTGCTCCAATTTCAACGAATGCCCGCGCGAAATCCGGACCGGAACGCCGGGTAATAACACTGGAACGCGGATATCGTGGAGCTACCGAACGTGTTGCCTCCAGGCCAGGTGCGAACTCGCATCGAGCAGTGTCATCGAGGATGCAGGCATCAGCTATGGCACGCCGACCAATGTTCGCAACAGCGCAACGCGGAAATCCGGCGCGAGCCGCACAGAGTTACATCGATTCTGCCGACCGACAGATGGACAAAGGCAATTACAACGCGGCCATTGCGTATTACAAACGTGCCTGGCAAGTCGATGGGAACAGTGCCGCAGCGAAGGCGCGTCTCGCGCGTGCCCGTCGCGCAATGCAAGCGGAAAATCAGATCATAGCGAACCGGAGATGAACATGCGCGCCAAGGCTTTACTCGTCGGCACCCTGTTGCTAGTCACAGCGGCCAGTGCGGCTGCCCGACCAACAAGAGCGCAGCACAGCGCTCCCCGCCCGCTTTCTCTGGCCGACCTCGAACACGGACTCAAATCCGCAGTACCGAACGCGCGCATGGCCGCGCTGGTAAAAGAATACGGCGTTGATTTTGAGTTGAACCACGCTCTCGAGGAGCAGCTTCGAACTGGCGGAGCCAATGACAACCTTATTCGGCAGATTGGTCATTCGCGAGTTCGCGTGAGAGGCCACTCATTTGAAAAGCTGAGTGAACACAGGGTAGACGCTCACGCTCACCGGCCCGTAAACCCGTCCCACACACGCGCTCAAAGCGCCGAGCACGAACTACTCTCCGAAGCCAACAGATACCGGCTAGGCTCCGGCGTGCAGCAGGACGAAGCCAAAGCTGCGGAACTCTATCGCAAAGCGGCCGACATGGGTAACGCGGAAGCGCAGACGAGATTAGCCGAAGCCCTGTTTGATGGACGTGGCCTGGACCGCGACCCTGATGAGTCACGGGAGTGGCTGGAGAAGGCAGCACGCCAAGGCTATGCTCGCGCCGAATGCGACCTTGGAGTGATCCTGACCAACGGTTTTGATGTTCCTCAAGATCGCGGGAGCGGCTTCCGCCACCTTCGAGCCGCGGCCCATCTCGGTGATGCGTACGCTGAAGACTATCTGGGTCAATTCGCAGAAAACGGTTTGATCAGCGATCCCAGCACCAGCGAAGCTTACATGCATTACGTGAAGGCTTCTGAAAAAGGTTCCACCTGGGGAACATACAACGTTGCCCGAATGCATGAACGCGGGATCGGCGTAAACGAGAACCCTGCTGAAGCACTACGCTGGTACATGAAAGCCGCATCCATGTCGGCCTCGGAGTCGCCGGGACAATGGAGCGATCTTCGCTCCGAAGCCGCCGCCGTAGCGCTGGCGAATGTCAGAATTGGCGACATTTACGCCAGCGGCAATGGCGTTCCCCAGGACGCCCACGAGGCGCAACGTTGGTACAAGCGCGGCCTGGATATGGAGTCCTCCGGTGCACAAGCAGGATGGCTCATGGCGCAAGTTCATCTCGCGAATGCGTACCTCCAATCAAAAGGTGTTTCACAGGATTACGGTGAAGCGATGCACTGGATGAGAAGGGCGGCAGAACATGGATATCGCCAGGCTCAAGTGAATCTCGGCTCGATGTATCGAGATGGCCAGGGCACATCGCAAAATTACGGTGAAGCGATGCATTGGTACCGGAACGCGGTCGATCAGGGATCTGCGGTGGCGGAATGGATGATCGGCCGCCTTTATTTTAGCGGCAGAGGTGTAACTCGCAACTTGGCGGAAGCGGCAACGTGGTACAGAAAAGCGGCCGACGCAGGAGTCCCAATTGCGCAGTGGGATATTGGCCTTATGTATTACCAGGGCACCGGCGTTGCGAAAGATCTTGCAACGGCTCGATCCTGGCTACAGAAGGCCGCCGCACGCGGATATGCACCGGCCAATGAGATGCTGGCCAAGCTCGATGAGTCGGGCAACACTGGAATTGCGAATGCCGCAACTGAATCCGACGGCTCCGTGCAGCCCGCGTCGCGACTACAATGAGCAGGCTCTACTTCCCAGGCGTGCTTGGAGAAAGTAGGCTTAAAGACCGCCTCACATCATGCCTATGAGCAGGGGCAATTCGGGGACGAATATGGATCGTCTTTATGGCGTATCTCGACCGAGGAATTGGTGAGGCTTACGTCAGCCCACAAATCGAGCAGTCACTGGACGGAGCGGCAAAATAGATCCTACCGCTGCTTGCCCCCGGGCTTATGCTTTCCCACACGATCGAGGATCCGCCGCACCTTCTTCGGTGACATCGAAAGTCGGACCGCAACCCGCGAAACTTTGCGCCCTTCCCTCTCCCACACTTTGGGGACGATCAATTCTGCAAACTCCTCAATAATCTGCTGAAGCGTCTTGTTGCCAACCGATCCCTGCGACCAGGCGCGCAGCATAGGATTGACCGTTCCGGCGCGAAGGGTTCTTGCCTTCAGCGTTTGAATGTCTTCCCAGCTGTCCTCAAGTTGATGGTCTTTCGACAAGATCATTGCCTGGTCGTAGCAATGACGGGCAGCTTCGAAGTCCTCAAAGAAACGGTTCGAACACGTCAATCCCTGCCAAATGTAGACGTCGACAAGCAGACGCCGATTCTGCGTGTGCTTCGCCAACTCCAACGCTTCTTTGGCATTGTCCTGGGCCAGACGCGCGTGATTACCAGTTCCGGCGCTCTCGCCGATCTCCTCTTCTACCCGTGCGTTCTCACTCATGCACTGAAGGAGCCGCGCCCGCGACATGAGGATGTAATCGCGTTTTTCTTCTCCCAATTGGAACGCCGCTGTAGCCTCTACGTCGGCGAGTTCGAGGTCCCCGTTATCGAGATGCAGGTAGCCATAATTCAAATGCACGCTGCCCAGGCCGTGGTGATTGCGATACTGCTCATAGATTGCAGCCGCTTCCGCCAGCTCGCTGAGTGCCTCCTGGCGCAGCTGCTCAAAACGGCTGCGATGTTGTTGTCGCCGCTGAGTCAAGCTGGCGCGATCGCGCGCCACTACCTTACGCCGCCGGGCCACATCAGCATCGATCTTCCTGCCCAACTGCATGGCAAGAAGCCGCTTGACCGAGGCCATGTTAGTAAGTGAGCGGGCCACGTTGCGATGCTGGAGATCGCGTTTCTTGTACTCGACGATGGCCGCGCTGAAATGGTCGATGGCGTGTTGATAGCGCCCCTGACGCCGGGCGATGCGCCCGTAAGAAGATTGGATGTTTCCCAACGTAAGATAGTCGTCGGTCTCGAGCAGGGTCGCCTCTGCTTCCTGCAAGATCGCAATCGCCTGTTGCGGGTTTCCTTTTTGAAAGTAAAGCCAGCTCTCCAATACGCGCATCACAGCCGCCATCGGCTCGTGCCCAAGTCCGGCAGCCAGTTCCCTGCCCTTGACCGCGTAGGCCAGCGCCTGATCGTAGTCGCCTTTCATCCGTAAGCAGCGGGCCTTCCAGAAATTAGCGACGGACAGCAATTCCAGGTCGCTCGTCTCGTCCTCCAGACCGAGTACGACATCGAAGTTTCGGATCGCCTTTTCGGTAACTTCCTCCGCCATCGCGACCATCCCTTCGGCAAGTCTCAAGTACATGTAATCGTGAACGGGAAGGCGGCTTCGCACAAGCTTGACGAAGCGGGAAACCATTTCGCCGATCAAGTTCGGACGTTGAAACCCAATGTCCACCCACTGCGCCACGTATCCCACGAACCGCCCTGCATTTTTCTGTTCCGGATCAAACGAGGTCAGCAGCTGTGGGTGATCTTCCAGGCACGCCATGCCACGGCCCACATGCCGACACACGAGATCCTCCTTGAGTTGAGCGAGGAACTCATCGGAAATTTCGAATGTTTGGCGATTCATCGTCCGGGAGCGCAGTAGCCTGCCCTAGTCGATGTAATCATAAGCGACCAAGGTCAGGAATTCGGCGAAATCCGGATTAACCATCATCTGCTCGTAGATTTTGGCCGCCTCGGCGATCCGTGCTCCGCGCAAGCGATCTTTCTGCTCGGCAATTACGTTTCGGACCAACTCCTTCGTCACCTGTCGCCCATTGCTGAGAGTGGCGCCGTGCCGCAGCCATTGCCAAACCTGGGCGCGGCAGATCTCTGCCGTGGCAGCGTCTTCCATCAGGTTGTAGATCGGGACGCAGCCCGACCCTCGCAGCCACGCCTCGAGATATTGCAAGCCCACGTCGATGTTCCAGCGTAGGCCATCTTCGGTGATTTCGCCTTCGGTCACCTTAAGTAAGTGCGCAGCGGTGATGCAGAATTGGTCCTGATGGCGTTGGATCTGGTTAGCCTCTTTCATATGCGCATCGAAGATCTCTTTCGCGATGGGCACCAGCCCCGGGTGAGCGACCCATGTCCCGTCATGACCGGCGAAAACTTCTCTCAGTTTGTCCTGACGCACTTTGTCCAAAGCGCTCTCGTTAGCAGATGAGTCATTCTTGATTGGAATCTGCGCCGCCATCCCGCCCATCGCGTGAATGCCGCGGCGGTGGCAAGTCTGAATAAGCAACTCGACATAGGACTTCAGAAAATGCTGGTCCATGGTCAAGAGGGCGCGGTCTGGCAACACGAAGTCTGGACGGTTCCTGAACTTCTTGATGAAACTGAAAATGTAGTCCCAGCGCCCGCAGTTCAGGCCAGCCGAGTGTTCGCGAAGTTCATAAAGGATCTCATCCATCTCGAAAGCGGCGAGGATCGTCTCGATCAGCACCGTTGCCCGGATCGTGCCGCGCGGAATCCCACGCTCATCCTGGGCAAAGCAGAACACATCGTTCCAGAGCCGAGCTTCGAGATGGCTCTCCATTTTGGGGAGATAGAAATACGGTCCGCTTCCCTTCGCGATCAGCCGATGCGCGTTGTGGAAGAAATAGAGCCCGAAATCAAACAACGAAGCCGAGATCGCTTTGCCGTCCACCTCGAAGTGCTTTTCGTCGAGATGCCAGCCACGCGGCCGTACCATCAACGTCGCGACTTTAGAATTGAGGCGGTATTGCTTCCCTTCCGGACTGGTATGGCGGATCGTACCCGCCACAGTTTCCCGAAGATTGGCCTGTCCCTCGAGGTTGTTCTGCCAAGTCGGCGAGTTGGAGTCTTCGAAATCCGCCATGAACACGTTGGCGCCGGAGTTTAAAGCATTAATGATCATCTTCCGATCGACGGGACCGGTGATCTCGACGCGCCGGTCGAGCAGGTCCGATGGGATAGGCGCCACTGTCCACTCCTGTTCGCGGAGCCTGGTCGTCTCGGGCGAGAAGTCAGGCAGATGTCCGGCGTCGATCTGCTGTTGCCGAAGGACGCGGCTACCGAGCAGTTCCTGACGGCGAGATTCGAAAGTTCTCGCCAACCTAAAGAGAAACGCTTGGGCTTCGGTAGTTAGAATCTGTGATTCGACTTCATTGTTAGTCAGCGTGGCCGTGCTCATGACTGCTATAATACGCGCTTACACCGCGACCATACACTTTGGATAGGACGCAATGGACTACTCGTCCGATACGGACGACAACGTTTGCCGGGATCGGTGCGGATGGCATCTACTGCTACCAGACAGCAGCGAGGATGTCTCGACATGCGCACCTTAACCGCCTCAGAAATGAACCGCCAATGGAACTCAGACCCGCGTTGGACCGGTGTCGAGCGGCCTTACAGCAGTGAAGATGTAGTCAAGCTGCGCGGATCGATTCAGGTGGAGCACACCATCGGGCGACTTGGCGCGGAGCGACTCTGGTGGCTGCTCAATCATGAATCGTATGTGGCGGCTCTCGGCGCTCTCACCGGCAACCAGGCAGTTCAACAGGTGCGGGCCGGGCTGAAGGCCATCTATCTAAGCGGATGGCAGGTCGCTGCGGATGCGAACGACGCCGGTCAAATGTACCCCGATCAGAGCCTATACCCCGCCGATAGCGTGCCGAATGTTGTACGCAAGATCAACAACGCCTTGATGCGCGCCGACCAGATCCACCACTTAGACGGAAACGGCGATACCTACTGGTTTGCTCCGATCGTGGCTGACGCCGAAGCGGGCTTCGGCGGCACTTTGAATGCTTACGAACTAATGAAAGCGATGATCGAAGCCGGCGCCGCCTGCGTGCACTTCGAAGATCAACTCTCCTCCGCCAAAAAATGCGGACACCTCGGCGGAAAAGTATTGGTATCGACTTCCGAAGCGATTCAGAAACTTGTCGCCGCTCGTCTGGCGGCCGATGTCCTCGGCGTGCCCGCACTGATCATGGCACGTACAGACGCCCAAAGCGCCCACTTGCTGACCAGCGACATTGACCCACGGGATCGCGAATTCACTACCGGCGAGCGCACCTCCGAAGGATTTTTCAAAATTCGCGGTGGCCTGAAGTCAGCCATTGCTCGCGGTGTGGCGTATGCACCATACGCGGACTTGATTTGGTGCGAGACCTCGGAACCGAACCTCGAAGAGGCGCGCCAATTTGCGGACGCGGTTCACGCCCAATACCCCGGCAAAATGCTCGCATACAACTGCTCGCCATCCTTCAATTGGAAAAAGAAGCTGGACGATGCGACCATTGCGCGCTTCCAAACCGAACTGGCCAAGATGGGTTACAAGTTCCAATTTGTAACACTGGCCGGGTTCCACGCTCTCAACCTGAGCATGTTCGAGTTAGCACGTGGTTACCAGCGACAGGGAATGACGGCGTATTCCCGCCTGCAGGAAAAAGAGTTCAGCCGCGAATCCAGCTACGGCTATGAAGCCGTAAAACACCAGCGCTTTGTGGGCACCGGGTACTTCGACGCACTCACGCAAGTAATCGCCAGCGGCCTGTCATCAACCACCGCTCTCGAAGGCTCGACAGAGCAGGAACAGTTTGCCGAAATGAAGCCGTTGCCAAACTCGAAAGGAGGTCCGGACGCACCCTCGCAGCCTATCCTGGGCGACTATCCCTCGCCGACAACATTTCCTCAGTTCATCCCAACGAACGAGGAGTCGCTGTTACCTTCCGGAGACTAACGGCTAATCGTCGGGGTGAAAATCCGCTACTCGACAGTCTCTACCGCCCACTAGCCTCTGCTGTTTGCAGATCCAGACTCACCCTCTCGCCATTGATGAGAACGGAACCCTGATCGATAAGAAGCTGCTGCCCGGTGCAGTCGTACGTTTCATAGCATCGTAAAGCGGCAGTCGGCAGAAAGAACTCGACAGCTTCGTTGCCTTGTGTCGAAGCGGACTTGTCCGCCCGGTGAATCGTAGTGCTGAAGGCGATGCCATCGAAATCAAGATCGCCCTTGAAGTAAGCCATCACTGGACGGACGAGATGGGCGACGTGATCGTCGAAAGCCAGCGCAGCCATTTTGTAGTGGCTGCCGGCAGCGCTCGCTCGCAGGGTGGTATTCAGGGAAAACTCGAGATAGACCTGTTTGCGGAAAGCAATCATCGCGGGCGCTGAGTAGGAGATGAAGTGCGGGGACGTGTTCAGCGCCAGACCGCCGTGAGAAATGATGGCAGCTAAGTCGGCGTCGCTCATCTTGTTCGGAGTATCGCCTTCCGTGAATGGGGACGGGGCAGAATACACAATCGCCCCGAATTGGTCCGTCGCCGCCTGGTTCTCTGCTACGTTCGGAAACGCCAGAGGCAAGTCGCGCAAAGATCGTTTGATCGCCATCAGGCCCAAGGGTGTACCCTATGAACGCCTTTCTGTTAAACACATAGGGATTACGAACTGGACCGGCAGATTGTGGAGGGCGAGCTGCGACCATCGCCCGATCTGCCTGGCAAAGACGCTTACTACAGCCAGGAAAAAACTCAATGACTAAGGCTTTCGCGCTGATGCTTGCACCTTCTCTGGTCCATCTGTCGTCGGTGGATCTTGTCATTATCGTGTTTTATTTTGCCCTCGTTCTCGCGATTGGCCTGTACCTGAAAGAGCGTGCCAACACCGGCGAGGACTTCTTCATGGCCGGACGCGAGATGACCGCCTGGGTTGCGGGCCTCGCATTCTTATCGGCCAACCTCGGATCGCTGGAACTCATGGGATGGGCGGGCAACGCTTATAAGTACGGCATCCTCGCTGCTCATTGGTATTGGATCGGCGCCATACCCGCAATGCTGTTCCTCGCGCTCGTCATGATGCCCTTCTACCACATCTGCAAGACGCATTCAGTTCCTGGATACCTCAAACTGCGTTTCGGCGAGGGTAGCCGCACGTTATCCTCGGTATCGTTCGCCTTCATGACTGTGTTGATGAGCGGCATCAACATGTACGCCATGGCCGTGGTCATGCGCGTAGTCCTCGGATGGGACATCCACGTCAGTATCTGGATTTCTTCGGTCACGGTTGCCATCTATGTCGCTCTCGGAGGCCTTCGGTCGGCGATCTTTAATGAGGTCCTGCAATTCTTCCTCATCTGGGCAGGCGCATTGCTGATACCGATTCTCGGCCTCGTGGAAGCCGGGGGCTGGAGCGGACTGAAGGCACGTATTCTACAAAATCTCACCGAACAGCACGTGCCGAACCCCGGCGCTTACACCCACCTGTGGTCAACCTTGGGCGACTTCTCGAATAATCCGATGGGCATCAACTGGGTCGGCATTGTTTTTGGACTGGGCGCAGTGATCTCGATGGGCTACTGGACCACCGACTTCCTCGTCGTTCAGCGCGTCTTGTCGGCGAAAGATCTCCGCTCAGCCAAGTTGGCTCCGATCATTGGGGCGGCGTTCAAGATGATGGTCCCATTCATCGTCATCCTTCCCGGCTTGCTCGGTCTGGCGCTGTTGCGCGATCCGCATACCGGCAATCTGCTCCGGCTCGTACCCGGCGATCTCGCGTGGTCGGATGCAGGGCGAGCGCAGGGTTTGCACGGCTATGACGAAGTTCTGCCGCTCATGTTGGCACGTTACTGCGGACCCGGCCTGCTCGGCCTCGGCATTACCGCTCTGATTGCCGGATTCATGTCAGGCATGGCCGGCAACGTCAGCGCCTTCGCAACCGTCTGGACCTATGACATCTATGGCGCCTTGATCAATAAGAATGCTTCCGACGAATCGAAGGTCAGGATGGGCCGCTGGTGCACACTGCTGGGTGTGGCCGTCAGCATCGGGACGGCTTATCTGGTGATGCACTCGCAAAGCATCATGGACTACGTCCAGGCACTCTTTAGTTTTTTCATTGCTCCTCTGTTTGGTACGGTGCTATTGGGCATGCTCTGGAAACGGGCGACTCCAGCCGGCGGCTTCTGGGGACTATTTGCTGGGACTTTGTCTTCGATCGGCATGTGGGCTTGGGTCAAGGTCGATCCGGGCGCCGTGAAATACGTCGCGTTATCGTCCCAGGCGCAAGATCAGGCTCAGAACATGTTTCGCGCGCTGTGGTGCTGGCTGATTTGTGTGCTGGTCACCGTGGTCGTCAGCCTTGTCACGAAGCCCAAACCAGACGCCGAGTTGACTGGCCTGGTCTACGGACTTACAGCCATCCCCAAAGAAGAAGAAGTTTCGATGTTGCATCGGCCGGTTTTCTGGGCGGTGATTGTGGCAGTTGCGTTTGTCATTCTGCAGATCATTTTCTGGTAGGAGGAACAATGAAATCCGGTGGCTCTTTATCAATATGGTTTTTTATTGGCTTGTCGCTGTTAGTCAATGGCGTGCTGATTTTCGCTGCGGGGATCTACGAACTTTCAAACCCGCCCGCGTATGTCCTTCATGAGTTGCACGCCAGCATCTGGTGGGGCGCCGTATTGGCGGTGGCCGGAGCCTTCTATTGTGTCCGCTTCGCGCCCACACGGATGAATACTCCCTAACGCTCACGTTGACGGGGCCGATTATGAAGAGAGGCAGGTAATTCATAGAGTATGAAGCTCACACGCATTCCCAGGATTGCTTGCGCGATTGTACTCGTCGGTGTGGTTTGGATTACAACCTCGGCAGCCTTCGCGCAGCCGCAGTCCGACTTTGATAAGCGGGTGGAGTCCATCCTCAGCCGGATGACCCTCGAAGAGAAGATCACGTACATCGGTGGCATCAACGATTTCTTCATTCGCCCGATGCCCCGAGTCGGCATCCCCGAATTGAAAATGTCCGATGGCCCAATGGGCGTTCACGACTACGGTCCCACCACAGCGTATCCGGCCGGCATAGCGCTTGCGGCAACATGGAACACCGATCTCGCCCAACGAGTGGGCGCAATGATGGGCGACGATGCCCGAGCGCGCGGCGTTCACTTCATTCTTGCTCCCGCCATGAATATCTATCGCGCACCGATGTGCGGACGCAACTTCGAATATCTTGGCGAGGATCCATTTCTTGCGTCGAGGATGGCTGTCGGCCTGATCAAAGGAATCCAGAGCCGTCACGTCATCGCCACCGCTAAGCACTTCATGGGCAACAACCAGGAGTTCGACCGCCACAACCTCAGCTCGAATATCGATGAGCGAACGATGCGCGAGATCTACCTTCCCGCCTTCGAAGCCTCAGTCAAAGAAGCGAAAGTCGGCGCGGTCATGGATTCCTACAATCTGACCAACGGGATCCACATGACGCAGAACGACTACCTGAACAATCAGGTTCTCAAGAAAGAGTGGGGATTCCGCGGCATCCTGATGTCGGACTGGGATTCTACCTATGACGGCGTTGCCGCCGCAAACGCGGGCCTGGACCTCGAAATGCCCTCCGGCAAATTCATGAACGTGAAGACGCTCGTCGCTGCCGTGCATGAAGGAAATGTGTCCGCCGCTACCATAGATGAGAAAGTCACAAGAATCTTGCGCACCGCTATGGAATTCGGCTTCTTCGATTCGCCGCAAACCGACGCATCAATTCCCGAATACAGCCAACCGGGACGAGAACTGGTCCTCCAGGAAGCGCGCGAAAGCATGGTGCTGCTGAAGAATTCCGGCAACCTCCTGCCGCTCGATAAGTCTGCAAGAAAGACAATCGCAGTTATCGGTCCCAATGCCTACCCCGCAGTCCCCAGCGGCGGTGGAAGCGCTCAGACCAAGCCGTTCAATGCGGTGAGCTTCATGGAAGGCATCAGCAATTATTTGGGCAACAAAGGGAAAGTCCTTTACGTAGAAGATAGCCCACCCCTTGACGAGGTCTTCCAGAATTCCCAATTCGTCACCGCTGTGGGCGGCGACCCCGGTTTGAAGGGCGAGTATTTTAACAACCAGGACCTCGACGGCTCTCCGGCATTGGTTCGCAACGACCGTCTGGTGGCGTTCAAGTGGGGCGACGACAGCTATTCTACTGAGGGCCCGGTCGATCATTTTTCGGTCCGTTGGACCGGCTACTTCATTCCCAAGATTTCGGACGACTACAAGTTCTATACCTCAGCCGATGACGGCGTTCGACTCTTCATCGACGACGAGCGAGTGATCAATGATTGGCAACGCCACGCCGAAACACTCAATACCTATGGACGGCATCTTGAAGCCGGCCATCCCTACCGCATCAAGCTGGAATATTTCGAAGCTACCGGCGGCGCTGCTGTCAGTTTCGGAGTGGCAAGCGCTAAAGAATCGGTTGGCCGCGAAACCAAGGCCTTAGCTGCCAAGGCCGATGTTGCCATCGTCTGCGTCGGCTTTGATCCTGCCTCTGAATCGGAAGGTTCTGATCGCACGTTCCGCTTGCCCGGCGGCCAAGATGAACTGATTCGACAGATCAGCAGCGTGAACAAGAACACAATCGTTGTGATTACTTCCGGCGGAAATGTAGATATGACGCAATGGATCGAAAGCATTCCAGGCGTTATCGAGGCTTGGTATCCGGGCCAGGAGGGCGGCACTGCGCTGGCGCAGATTCTGTTCGGCGAGTACAGCCCGTCCGGCAAGCTGCCCGCTTCGTTTGAACGCCAGAGGGAAGATAATGCGACCTTCCACAGTTACTATCCGAAATCTGGAGAGAAACGAGTCGACTATTCGGAAGGCGTGTTTCTTGGCTATCGTCACTTCGACCGCGCCAGCGTGAAGCCGCTGTTCCCGTTTGGTTACGGCCTTTCTTACACGACGTTTTCCTACACTAATCTGAAGGTCTCTCCGGACACAGGAAATCTAAACCAGCCGGTCACCGTATCGTTTGATCTCAAAAATACCGGGAAACGCGAAGGCGCTGAAGTCTCGCAAGTGTATGTTGGCGACGCTCACGCCAGCGTTCCACGTCCTGTCAAAGAGTTGAAGAGCTTTACGCGCACTCAACTCAAGCCCGGAGAATCCAGGCATGTCGTCGTGACACTCGATCGCAGAGCGTTCTCTTTCTACGATGTAAGGAAAAAAGACTGGACCGCGGAGCCCGGCCAGTTCGGCATTCTAGTCGGTAGCTCATCGCAGAAAATAGAGTTGCAGGGCGCATTTACACTCCAGCCGTGAACGACCACCTGCTCTTGCACAAAGCAGCGCAATCAACATCTGGAAAGGCCGTTAAGACATCCGGCTCGGCACTAGCCGAGCCGGCCTTGCTCGATCAGCTATCCCGCCTTTGCCTGTGCCATTTGTCCAGCAAATGGCGCGGGTACATCGCGCGGTTCTCCCGGACCGTGATCGGCGTCGGCATGGCCTTTCTAGAATGGAAACCCGTTTCAGCCCTCGTCTTGTGTCCCACTACCACGCGCAAAGTCGAATGTGTGTCACATTTTGCTTTTTGGGGGTCATCTCAAACTCCTTATGTTGGGGCAAGAAGTCGGAAGCGTCACGTCCCTGCCACCAGAGGACGGGATCGTCGCTGGGAAGCTGCTAGGAAGGTCTCCATCGTCTCGCCGCATCGATAGGATGTCAAGCGTCCCACGAGTGGGGAATGACGACAACCCTGCACTGTGTACAACTTAATCTCGCTATAAGGTGAGTTCGGCATCGTTCCCACATGTGCCGGTGGTAGACTGCGCCTATGGCTGCCCAAAAAGGACCTAAGAAGAAGCTCACTAGTTCGAAGAGAGCCGCCGGCAAAAAAGCGATGCCGACAAAACGGTTGTCTAGCAAGAAAGCAGCTGTTAAGAAGAGATCCGCGAACCAGAAGCCAGCCCGGAAGAAGGTAGCTGTAAAAGCAAAGCCTGGCGCTAAGAAGACGAGGACAAAGAGTGCCAATGTGGTGAGCGCGCCTCAGAAACGAGTCATCGAGAACGCCTCCAGCGTGGTGGCATTCCCAAGAAAGACACCGGGAGCACGTTCTGCCGGGCAATCGGGAGATTTACAGGGATTATCTGCCCTCGAAAGTGCGGATTCAGAGAGTGTTGATGAGCTCCTTGAAGAAGGAAACGCCTTCGAGGCCGACGTTGTGACCGGCGTCGAAAACGCCTCGAACCGCGATGAGAAGGAAGTCCGCACCCATGAGGTGCCCGAGGATGACGTACCTGGTGAATATCTGGAGAAAGATTGAGCACTGGCCGTCACACCAGACTTGGTTGACGAACGGTTGAGCGTTGCTTGTCGATACCGTGCAGATCGACCACCGCTCCTGATACTACGGACACAGTCATCGACATGACACCCCAGCCTTCAGCAGCGGATATTCGTCCAATCAACTGACCGTTGGGTTCACCGAACTCAGGGACTCCTGTGTCCATCGATCACTTCCAGTGCAAGCGTAGCTAACTCGCGGTCCTCGCGTGATGAGAGGCCGCTGACTGCAACAGCGCCCGCTACCGCGCCATCCTTCCAGATAGGAATGCCGCCTCCCCACCCGACGAATCTGCGATCTCCATAATAGGCAATGTCATGTCCCTTCTCAGGATGCCGCACTTTCTCGCCGATTTCCCTTGTCTCTTTTCTTTCGCGGGCGGCAGTCCATGCTTTATTGGCAGCAATTCGGATCGACGAAATGGGAGCGCCGTCCATCCGAGCAAACGCGATGAGTTCTCCATGTGGGTCGGCGACGGCAACCACCACCGATTTCTGCATCTGCAAGGCTCTTTCGACGATCAGGTCGATGATTTTCTTGGCCTCGGAGTAGTCAATGACGGGGAGGTTCCTCATGGGAGGGGCATCAGAGCAAGTGCGGAGAGAGACAGATGTTGCCAACGCGAAAAAACCCGGACCAGGCCAACGCCCGTTCCGGGTTTCTCGCACATCACATCTTAGAAAACCAACTTCAGAGCAAACTGGATAAGGCGTTCCGGCGACGCGGCGCCTGAACCTACCGTTGTCGTTATTGCACCGAACCCGGGGGCACCGAAGCCGGTTGCTGGCATCCCAAAATATGGATGGTTGAACAGGTTGAAGAACTCGGTACGGAACTCAAGACCGGCTCTTTCGGTAATGGTCGTGCGCTTGAACACGGCGAAATCCCAGTTGTTGATTCCGGGGCCCCGGAGTTGCCCGTCCACGCGCGACTCAGTACCAAAACCCCACTGAAACGCCCCGTCTGTGATGGGGGCTGAAAAGCAGGAAGTGTTGAACCACTGCGCAATGTGGCTGCCGCCCGCTTTCTTGTCGCATCCCGGCACAACGTTAGGACGAACGTTGGAGACGCCCAAGTTGGCGCCCTGTAACGCGGTCGATCCGGAATAAGAAATCTTCAGCGGGAAACCCTTCTGGAAGGAGGTTTGACCGCCAATTCCCCAACCGGAAACCACTTTGTTTGCCACTCCAGTCAATCCGGATGCGAACATCTTGCCGTGACCAAACGGAAGATCGAGGACGTAGCTGATCACCAGCCGTTGCGAAACATCCTGGGAGGAGAGCGATTTTTCTTTCCTTAGGTTGTTCCAGTCCTGGACTTGTCCTACGCCTCCCGTCGAGCCTTCCAACCAACTCGTCAAGGTGTCGGTGTTGGTCAACAGTTTGGCGTTGGTATAAGCCACCAGCAAGGTTCCGCCGCCGGCAAAGCGCCGCGTTACCGAAGCCTGCAAGGAGTTGTAGGTGCTGCTACAGCAACCATACCCCGCTAAATTAACGTCCGTGTATTGTGGGTACGGGCGATTAAGCTGTCCTTGACTGATCGTGGACCCGTTAAGAGCGGAGTTGGGACTTCCCGCCAGCGGGTTAGGAACTTGCTGGTTGATCGTGACAAAGCCGTTCGCGCATTTAATCTGATCAGGCACTGTACCAAGGCTGGAGCAGGTGGGACTGGCAAACGCGGTGTTGAATTCGCTCTGGGCGTTCGGAAGAAAGGAATCCGAGATCTGATTGATGTGGGTCGAGTACTGTTGCAGATGCACGCCATGCGACCCCGCATAGGCCACGTCCACAAAGAAGCCGTATGGCAACTGGCGCTGGATGTCGATGTTGTACTGCTCCACATAGCCGTACTTGGGGTTGGAATGAGGCGCCAGCGTAGGCGATCCGTTTGCCGCCACGAAAGCGGACAGACTCGGCTGAGCATTGCGCCCGGGTGGCAGAACGATTCCTCCCGCGCCGAACGGTCCAGGCTCGGCGCAAGTCGGAGGGGCGGCGCCGCCCGCCAGCTTGCAATTGAATCCGTCTAGAGTAGCGTTGGGAGTTTGGAACCCATCGTTCGTAGCAACGAACGGTGTGCTGGCGAGGTTGACTACATCGTTATCGGGGTTAAGTCCAAAAGAAACATAATTTGGGATGTAGAAGATGCCGTAGCCTCCGCGGATCACGGTCTTCTGGTCCAAGGCGTAGGCGAATCCCACCCGCGGCGAGAATGCCTTTTTATCCATTGGAATATTGTTTCCGCCCGACCCTACATAGGACGCGTCACCGATGCAACCATTTGGGCAGCCGGTGACGGTACCGTTGACGATCTTGGGGTTCCAGAAGGTAAGCCGGTCGAAGCGCTCTGACCAGGTTCCTTGTAGCTCGTAGCGAAGCCCCAGGTTGAGGGTCAGCTTATTGGTCACGCGGAAAGTGTCGTCAATATAAAGGGCGCGGTAGGCTTGTCGGCCCGCGGTCTGAGCCGGGACTTGAGCAACGCCTTCGGTCTGATTTACGAAACTTCCCTGGTTTTGTGATAGACCCAGCAGGAAATCGGCAAATGCAAATGACGGATTGGAAACTCCCGCAGCTGCCGTAGTCCAGTTTCCGCCGAAAGCAAATGCACCGCTTGCGATATTGGTCTGGAAGTAGTTGTCCAACCCTAACTCATACTGGGCACCCAGCTGTAACGTATGCTTGCCTCGAATCATGGTAAGCGCGGGAGAGATGTTGTATTGGGTGTTGTGGTCTCCAATGGCGCTGTTGCCTTGCGACTTTCCAACGTCGTTGGGGAACGGGAAGGCCGGCGTGGGTGGAGTGCGCATCGAGCTCGGTGGGCTGTTGTACGTAGCTGGCCAGCCCAGTTGCGTCAGATCATACCCCGCGAGAAGCGGGGCCCGCGCGTAGACGAACCGGCTTCCCGCGATATTGATGTCGAGGATAGTCGTGGGCGTAAAAGTGTGGTTCAAGTCCAATGCGAGCAACTTGCTGTGGTAAAGCTCCGCGCAACGATCGAGGCAGAGACCGGTTCCCAAGGGATCTACGGCGAGATCCGTGAGCCCGAAATATGCAAATCGTCCAAATAGGCGCGTATTATTCCCAAAGTTCTGGTCGCCGCGCACGACGAATTCATTGGTGTTGCCGCCTGCCGGGGCCGCACTTACAAAATTGCTCACTAACGCGCCGCTCACGTTAGCGGCCGGGAAGTACTTCTGCCACATCGTAGTTGCAGCCTTGCTGAATTCCGCGCTTGGAATGCAATTTCCTAGGCAAGATGGGTCGCCGGGGTCCAGTCCATAAGCCTGGCGAGCTCCGCTGACCTGGTTAAATGGGTCGTAAATCTGACCTTCCGGGACGCTGCAAAGGCCGCTCCCATTCAACGTACCGCCAGCTCCACCTTGGGCAGTCGGCGCGGTGCACAGTGCCGAGAAATCTCCATTCAACTGGCCGGCCGCGGGAACGGTGGTCGTGAAAGGCGATCCCGTGCGCTGCCGATACTGCTCCCAGCTCGTGTAAAAAAAGGTCTTGTTCTTGATCACTGGCCCGCCGACTTGGAACCCGTACTGGTTCTGCGTCCATGGCGGCTGCTTGTTAGGCAGGTCGTGCGAGAGTTCGAACTTTTTGTTGAAGTACTCGTTGGCATTCAATACTCTTGCACGCAAATATTCGTAGGCAGAACCGTGCCAACTGTTGGTGCCGGACTTCGTGCTCAGGTTCACTACGCCGCCGGAAAACTTGCCCCATTCTGCGCCCTGATTGTTCGTTTGGACTTTATATTCGCCAATCGAATCCTGAGTCGGAATGATAATCGGCAAGTTGATGTAACCGATATTCAGTGGCTGACCGTCGAGATATTCTGCGCCTTGGTTGGCGAACGAACCTCCTACCTGATAGTTGCCCCAGCTGAACGGGTTCTGTCCTACAGGCGACCCGCCAGATCCACCCTGAGCCACCGCCGCTGGAGAGACAGTAATCAAGTTGAAAATATTTCTGCCGTTCAAGGGAAGCTCGTTGGCCTTGCGTTCTTCCACGACCTGTCCCAGCGAAGATGATTCCGTCTGCAGCAAACTCGTCTCTGACGTTACCTCCACCGTCTCGCTGGCCGCGCCAACTGTCAGGGGTGTTTCGACGTGCGTATCGAGTTGCACTTGGACTACGACGTTCGGGTGGGAGTAGTGCTTGAAACCATTCTTCTCGATGTCGATCCGGTATTCTCCCGGGATTACATTTACGAAGGAGTACGTCCCCTGGTCGTTGGTCGTTTGAGTATGTTTCTCGGACGTACCAGTGTTGGTGAGCGTTACCTGCGCGCCGACAACCGCGGCACCAGTCGAGTCCGTAACCGCGCCGGAAACAGATCCATACGTTGACTGTCCCTGGACACCGATAGAAGACGTTAGGGCAATGCCAACGACTAGCGTGAGAAACAAAACAGAGGCGGACAGGCTTCGAGACGTCATGGTCTCACCCTCACAATTTGGGAGATAGATTCCAGATTCTGGATTAACCCTTAAGCGTCAGTCGGGTTCGACACCAATCCCAAAGAAGTTTTAAGAGTTATCGCTGTCTATAGGTACGGGAACACTAAAGGAGTTGTACCAAGTCAGTTCTAAAGATGAATTCAGGAACCAAACAGGACGAGACTAGACAACCGCAGCCATGCGTGGGTTAGGGATGATTCGCTTCTTTTCTTAGCAGCGCATACAGGAAGGGCTTTCCAGTTGGCTTCTGGCTCCCGCCGTGTGGCTCAACGGTTACGAAGACGGCATCGATTTCAGCGAGTTGCTTGGGATCATCCCAACGAAGGACCCAACGTCGATTTGATTCGCTGTCCATATACAGGATGCCCAGATTCATGGGCCGTGATTTTGCCGACAGCTCGACATCTCTCTGTCCCCATACCTGGAAGGCACTGGCATTCTTAACTCCTGGCTGCCGGTCGAGATCAAAAGCGTAGAAAATCAGAGATTTGTTCTGCGTGTAGAACACCCGCCCAAAAGGCTTCCGGGTGCGGCTTCCACTGTCGACGTCGAAGACGTCGGCGATGTACAGCTTGCGAGCACCCATCAGTTCGCGAATGTCGCGGTCAGAGGCCAAATACTGCTCGTTGTCTTTGAGCTTCCGGTCTTGATCGCGGGCGACTGTTGAAAGTTCATCGAACTTCGATTCCAGTGATGCCATGTGCAGAAGCGCACGATCGTGATCGGCGCGGAGATTGATGAACTCCAGTTGAAGATTCTGGTATGCCTTTTCCGCATCATGAACTTGAGCGGCGAGTTTGTCACGCTCTTCGGAGACCTCGCGATACCGTGCCTCCCCTTTGCTGTTAGCGGTCGATAGTTCGTTGGTATGATTCTCGGCCACTCGCAGAGTGGCACGCAATCCAGCAAGATCTCGTTGCTCGCCCGAGATCTGCCTTTGCAAGCGGGAAATCTGCGCAGTTTGCGTCGCCAGCAACTCGCCTGCCGCGTTCTTTTCTGACGCGAGTTGTGCAAGTGGAGTCGGCGCAGAGGATACGGCGGCTGAAACGCGTGCTCGCTCTGCTGGCCTCCGGCTGCCCAATTGATATGCGCCCAACCCGATCAGAAGGCAAGCAACAGCCGCGGCTGCAGCCCATCGTACCCCGGCGTTCCAAACTCCAAAAACAACGCTGAGACGCGGCCGGTAGGCGCTGGCCAAAGCATCAGAGTCCTCAGATTCTCGAATCCGTGAAGATAATTCGTCTCGGGCTGCTTCGCAATCCCATGCGTCGGCTTCCGGAACGTGACCGCAATCCGCTGCGAGGAAGGCCATGCCTTGCGATCTAAGAAGGGAGTATTCGGCAGAAATTCTGCGGCACGCTTCGCACAAATCCAGATGACGTTTCAGGTCGATTCGTTCGCTGACGGTTAGCCCCCGCGCCTGCGCCAGAGCGGCCAGTTCCTTGAATCTCTGATGGTCGTTCAGACGTTCGCTCTCATGCATTGTGATTATCCCGGAGCCTCTTCACTGCAGGGCTCTTGCGTAAACGTTCCAAGCCGCGATAGAAATGGTGCCGCACATTGCCGAACGGCTCGCGCAGCCGTTCGCTGATCTCTCTCAGATCCAACCCTTCAAAATAAAATAGCTCCAGTGTTCGCCGCTGTATGCTGCTCAACTCGTCAAAAGCGCAGCGTAGCTGGGAGAAGTCGAGTTTTACACCGACCTCGCGCTCGACATCAGTTTCTCCCACTAGAGTATCGTGCAAAGTCTCGACATCCGTACCAGAGTAAAATCCACGGCGCAACAAATGTGCACGACGATCCCGAGCGCGACTGAAAGCAACCTGTACGATCCAACCCTTGGCCGAGCCTTTGGCCGGATCATAAAGAATAGCCTTTTGATAAAGACTGAAGAAGACCACTTGCACGATGTCCTCGGCCTCACTGCGGTCATTCAGTATCCGCTGAGCAATTCCGAAAACGAGCCGCGAATACTTGGCGAAGAGCGCGTCCAGAGCCTTCTCATCCTTGGCTTGGAGCCCAGCCATCAGTTCTTCGTCACTGGGGGGACAAATCTCAATGGGCTGCGGCGCTAGGATCGAGTCTTGTCGACCTGTCCCCCAGATTACGGGGAATGCCAGCGCGCGCCCATTCGGAGGAGAGCTCATTTTCAGACGGTCAGCTTGCTGACAGCGAACCCGGAACTCTGGATAGACCCCTTCAAACTGCGGCATCTACTCGGTTTCCGGCAAGCGTTGTCGCGAAGCATACATCAGATCGCAAACGATCTTCCAGAAAAATCAGTTTTTGATCTATTCCTCAAAACGTAGCGGAAGTTGGTACAAATTTGCGATTTCAGTCGTATATCGATACCTTGTTCGGAATCAGTGAGTCCGAGCAAATCTCGTTGCTCGACCCTCCTTGGCTTGTGGTAGCTTCGGTTCTTGTTCTGAGAAATGATGTCTCGGTGGTGTCGGACCAAGTGACCAGAATATACCGGGGACTCCTTGCGTAAATTGCTTTTAGTATTGGTGCTGGGTGGACTGCTTCGCGGCACCCTCCATGCTCAGTCCGCCGAGGCGTTGATCACCGGCCGAATCACCGACTCGGACAAAAATGTGATTGCGGACGCTACGATTACCGTCATCAACGGCGGCACTGGAATCCACTATCGGGGCCTAACCAACCAGACTGGGACTTACTACATTTCCGACCTTCCACCCGGAAGGTATCGTATTGAGGTGGAGAAACTCGGATTCAAGGCGGTGATTCAGTCGGGCGTCGTTCTGCACGTACAGGACGCGCTTGAAGTCAACTTCGAAATGATGGTCGGATCCGCTTCCGAGAGCGTGACCGTGGAAGGAGAGGCATCGCCGGTCGATACGGAGTCGTCCGTCGTGGGCACGGTGGTCGAGCAACGGAAAGCAAACGAGTTGCCGCTCAACGGGCGCAACGTATTTAACTTAATTGTTCTCGCGCCATCGGTGATTCCTCAAGGTAGTTCCACAGGCACGCCAGTCGGAGTTAATCCATTTGGATGGGGAAACTACCAGGTAAATGGCTCCTTCGGAAACCAGAGTGCCGAGTATCTCGACGGCCAACCGCTCAACATCGGGTACATCAACTTGCCGGTCCTGATTCCGACACAGGATTCGATTCAGGAGTTCAAAGTACAAACCAGCAACTTGGGAGCAGAGTGGGGACGGTTCGCCGGTGGGGTTGTTAACCTTACCACCAAGGGCGGCACAAGTGCCTTCCACGGCGAGGTCTACGAATACTTGCGAAATCGCGTATTCAATGCCAACAACTATTTCCTGAATGCTGCCGGAAAACCTCGGCCCGCATGGGTTCAAAATCAGTTTGGAGCCGAAGTTGGCGGCCCGCTGCCGCTTCCTTATAAACACGGACGCAACCGGACTTTCTGGTTTACAAGTTGGGAGGGCTTCCGACTACGGACCGGAGAACCGTTCACCGCTACGGTTCCGACCGCGGAGGAACGCGTCGGGGATTTCTCGGCCATCAATACTACGATTATGGATCCCTGTGCTGGTTCGGTGAATAGCGTGGGTGCATGCCCGGGCAGCGCTGCCGCGCCAAGTATGTTCAAAGGCAATGTGATTCCTGCCGACCGGATCAGCCCCACGTCCAAGGCACTTCTCAGTTTGTGGCCGCTAGCAAATGATCCGGGAGTCGTGACGCCCTCGGGCACCATCAACAATTTCAACACCGTGGCCAGAACCGGAGGCAATCAGAATCAGGTAGTGGCGAGAGTTGATCAGGATCTCACCGCCCAGCAACGACTCCTAGTGCGGTTCAGCTACTGGAATGTGCTGGATTTTCCGATCGATCCGCTTCAAGACGGGCTGTGCGCCGATCGCTGTGCGGAAAAATATTCCACCCATGCGGCGGCAGTTGGCTACAACTACAGCCTCAGTCCAGCGTCGATTTTTGACTTTCACGCCAGCCTCAGTCGCTTCACGTACAACCGGTTTCCGAAGAACGCCGGATTTGATTTGACTTCGATTGGCTGGCCCGCCAGTTACAACGCAACCGTCCCGGCAATCATGCGAACACCGCCGACTCCGTGTGTCGCCAATTTTGCGGACAACATCATGTGCTCGCAAGGACAGAGCTTCATTCAAGACCGGGACTCACAATTTCATCTTGCGCCCAGTTTGACTTTGATGCGTGGACGCCATCGCTTTCACTTCGGCATCCAATACCAGGCGGGCTACGAAAACTACGCGCAGACGAACGTGGCCAGCGGCGCCTTCGATTTCTGCGCAGACGGTCAGCCGTGCTTTACTGGATTCCCCTTTGCTGATTTTCTGTTGGGCTATGCGGACAACTTCAGCAATTTCGAAAATCATTTCTTTGCGCAGGCAGTTGTCCCGGCATTTACGTCGGGAAAGCAGACGTATCGTGCCATCTACCTCAACGATGTCTGGCATATCAAAGACAGATTGACGCTCAGTCTGGGACTCCGGTATGAATTGCAGGGACCCTGGTCCGAGCGGTTCAACCGCCTGTCTTATTTCGTACCGGACGCGCCAAGCTATCTGAACCAGTTTCTTCCGGCGGGTTCTCCAACGGTTAAAGGCGATGTCAATTTGGTGGCTCGCGGAACACGAAACAATGTTCCACTTCAGAGAGACAACTTCGCGCCCCGAATTGGCTTTGCTTATGGCTTAACGCCGACAACCATTATTCGCAGCGGCTATGGAATTTTCTGGGTGCCCAACTACGTTTCGTTCGCGCTGAACCCGATCAATGACATGATCAACGCAACCAGCACCACCTACACGGGGACCGTGGACGGAACTCATCCCTACAATTCGATCTCGCTGCCCTTTCCGGATGGCATCTCCGCGCCGCCGGGGCGCAGTCTTGGAACGCAGGGTACGCAGCAGTTTCTTACCCAGGTTGTACAGGCGATCACTGAGGTCGACCGCGCTCACTATAGTGGCAGTTACGTTCAACAATGGAACCTGAGCATCGAGAGGCAAATCCCCGGCGGGTTCCTCCTTTCCGCGGCTTACGTGGGCTCCAAAGGCACTCGTCTGCAGCAGTACTCGCAGCAAGTCAACCAGATTTCCGACGAGTTGCTGGCGCAGGCGGCCGACCAGTTTGCGGCTGGAGGACGATCCGCCGTCACGCTGCTGCAGTCTGTGCCGAACCCTTTTTTTGTCAACGGACAAGCTTTGGCACTGGGCGCTCCAACTACGACAGTGGGGCAACTTCTGAGACCGTATCCGCAGTACACCAGCGTGGAACTGGCCGGCCAAGGCTCATTCGACAGTACGTATCACTCTTTGCAGGTCACTGCACGCCGACGATTCGCCGGAGCCGGATCGCTTCTGGTGGCGTACACCAATTCCAAGCTGATCAGCAACACCGATACGCTGACCTCGTGGCTGGAAACAGGCGTTGGTTCCTTGCAGGACAACAACAATCTGCGGAACGAGCGTTCTCTATCGTCACAAGATGTGCCGCAGAGGCTGGTAATCAGCTATGTGCTGGACCTTCCGTTCGGTCAAGGCAGAAAGTTTCTTTCCAATGTTAATGGTGGAGTCAACTACCTGGTCGGCGGTTGGGGGATCGACGGTGTAACTACGTTTCAAAGAGGGTTTCCTCTAATATTCCGCAACGGTCAAGCGAACGACGCTACACTGTTCGGGGCTGGTTCCCGTCCCAATATTGTGCCGGGGTGCCATAACTCGGTGTCTTCCACCGGGACAGCGCGACTGAATGCCTGGTTTAATACGACGTGTTTCGTGGCCCCGGCAGATTTTACCTTTGGCAATTCGCCGCGGGTCGATCCAACGCTGCGCGCCGATGGAGTCAACAATTTCGATGTCGCTGCTTTCAAGAACCTCTTGCTGGATCGGGAGGGGCGTGCAAATCTGGAGTTTCGCGTCGAGGTTTTCAACCTTTTCAATCGGACTCAGTTTGCTCCGCCAAGTACGAAATGTTGTTCCTCAAACAATGCAAATTTTGGCGTAGTCACGAGTACCGCACCCGGGACAAATCCTCGTCTCGTTCAGTTTGCATTAAAAGTTTTGTTCTAGTTATCGATCGGAGTGTCGCACTGAGACACCATTTTCGGGATGGCAGGAACCATGGGGATGCTGAGCCGATTATCCGCCGCTGCCGCAATCCTTGCGGCATTCGCCGCCACGGCTACTATAGGCGAATCCTTATTCGAGGCAAAACTGCCGCGCGGCATTGATTTTATCCTGCAGAATTCTCCCACTCCGCAGAAGCATCTGATCGAAACAATGCCCGGTGGCCTCGCTCTCCTCGACTATAACAACGACGGACTGCTCGACATCTTTTTCGTGAATGGCGGCCGATTGACCAGTCCGATGCCAACGCCGGAGAATTTCGATCGCCGCAATCCCCGTTATTGGAATCGCCTCTATCGTCAGAATAAGGACGGAAGCTTTACGGATGTGACCGAGCAAGCAGGATTGTCAAACGCAGGGGATGGAAACTACGGTATGGGAGTAGCTGTCGGTGACTATGACAACGACGGTTATCCCGATATCTACATTACCAATTATGGAAAGAATATTCTCTACCACAACAACGGCGACGGCACTTTCACCGATGTAACTACTAAAGCCGGGGTAGCCGCTGGCGGCTGGTCCGAATCCGCTGGATTTCTCGACTACGACAATGACGGCAAGCTAGATCTGTTTGTTACTCGATATATGGAGTGGGACACAAAGCATAGTAAAGATTGCGGCGGCAATTTCCATACATACTGTCCACCGGAAGAATTCCCCGCCACCACCAACATCCTGTATCACAACAATGGCGATGGAACCTTCACCGACGTGAGCCAGCGCAGTGGTATCGCAGTCAAGAAAGGGCGCGCTCTGGGTGTAGCATTCGCCGATTACGATGGCGACGGATTTACGGATATATTTGTCGCCAACGATGGCATGCAGCAGTATCTTTACCACAACAATGGAGATGGGACGTTTACAGAGGTTGCGCTGGAGGCGGGCGCTGCACTTTCCGAGGACGGGAGACGGATGTCGGGCATGGGTGTAGTTTTTCAGGATTATGACAACGATGGTCGTCCAGACATAGTGGTGACCGAGTTGCCCCGGGAAATTTACAGCTTGTACCACAATGACGGCGGCGGTTCGTTCAGTTACCGCAGTCTCCAAACCGGACTCGGCGTCCTCTCCAGTGGAACCTCCGGGTGGAGCGTGGGCTTGGAAGATTTCGATAATGATGGCCGGAAAGACCTGTTTGTCGCCCAGAGCCATGTCTTGGACAATGTGGAAAGCATCGACCCCTCGCTGCATTATCTTGAACTGCCACTCCTCGCGATGAATCGCAATAACCGATTCGAAAGCGCCGATTCCGGCGCCGCCACTCCTCTTGCCGCTCGTGGAGCAGCCTTCGGCGACTTGAACAACGACGGATGGGAAGACGTGCTGATCACCTGTCTCGGGAGCCATCCTCAAGTGTTGCTAAACCGTGGCGGGAAGGCGCACTGGCTGGTCATCTCGTTGCGCGGCACGCGCAGCAATCGTGATGGATATGGTGCGCGCGTGCAAGTGAACGGGCAGACACGATACGCGACTTCAACCGTCGGTTATCTTTCTGCCAGTGATAAGCGTCTTCATTTTGGGCTCGGAACAACGGACAAAGCCAAGGTGGAAGTCATGTGGCCATCGGGTATCCATCAGACTTTGAATGAGGTTCACGCCGATCAATTCCTGGAAGTCCGCGAACCGGAGAAGCAGGAGCGATGACCCCGGCAATATTAGTCTTGTGGTTCACGCTGCAGACTCTGTCGCCGGAAGCCGTCCAGCACATGCAAGCCGGCGTCGCAGCGGACAAACAACGTCAATTCGACGTTGCCATTACCGAATTTCGAAGGGTTACCGAACTCGAACCTGCTTTCGCTGATGGCTTCATCAGCCTCGGCCAAGCCTACATGGAAAAGCACGATTTCGATTCCGCGATTCCTTCGTTGAAGCAAGCCTTGGAGATTAATCCCGACTCGACACCCGCTCACCAATTACTCGGCTATGCACTGCTTGTACAGGGCTACCCGGCTCAGGCGATTCCACACCTTGAACGGGCAAAAGAAAAATCCGCCGTGGGAATTGCGCAGATCCAGACTGGCCAACTGCCGGAGGCCGTCGCGAACTTACAGGCGGCATTGGCCGAGCATCCCAACGATCCCGACATCCTCTATTACCTCGGTCGCGCCAGTGGATTGTTATCGAAACAATCGATTGACACTTTGCTAGCCGCTTATCCCGACTCCGCCCGGGCGCATGAAGCCATGGGCGAAAACTATTTCGTACTCCGGAACATGCCAGATGCTGAAAGGGAGTTCCGCGAGGCGCTGCGCTTACGGCCGGATGTGCCGGAAGTTCACCTGGAACTGGGCGAAGTGTATGCGGGCGCTTTCCAGTGGGCCAAAGCGGAAGAAGAGTTTCGCGCACAGGCCAAGCTTCAGCCAGGTAATGCCGAGGCGGCATATCGTCTGGGGGCTTCGTTGTTGGAACAAGGCAAAGTGCATGAGGCGCGAGCCGAACTCGTTCGTGCCGACAAGTTGATGCCCGACATGCCCGAGACGCTCTACTCGCTCGGAAAGGCCGCTTCGCTTGATGGCGACACCGGCGCTGCCGAAAAAAATTGGACCAGATTGCTTACCATTGAGAAGGAGAGTCCACTCGCAGCGCAGGCGCACTTCGGGCTGGCAAGCCTCTACAGGAAGCAGGGAAAGACGGAAGCCGCGAGGCATGAGATGCAGGAATTCCAAAGGCTGCAGAGCAGCTCCAATCCGCCGCAAGCGCCAGAAAAACCGGCGCCTCCGCATTAGTCAGGTGTAACAAGTTCTTGTAATGGCCTCGCCTCCATACTTAAAGGTCATAAAAAGTGGGCCTAGTTCGTTGTCCCAGGGCCAATCGACGTAGTTGGTATAAATCCCGGATTACGTCATCGGAGAAGTGACCCAACTTCAAATTAGTTGTGGAGAAGTGGACGTTCACTCAAGAACGAGAATTTTTACTAAGCTGCAAGTGCGGATCGAGCACAGTGGTACACTTCGGCCCGTAATCTCTGGAGGCGACACATGAAGACCTCTCTGTTTTATCGAATCGCTTCTGTCCTTCTGGTGCTATTTGCCCTCGGACATACACTTGGTTTTCGCGAGTCCGATCCTAAATGGGGAGTTGATACGCTTTCTGGCTTAATGCGGTCAATTCATT
>WNFR01001727.1_pt1 | contig 31745 bp, 28 predicted proteins | sample 5400221 | NCBI WGS metagenome assembly WNFR01 (sample SAMN13153357, study PRJNA577476) | soil metagenome | isolation source: 40 cm soil under Madrone tree | place: USA:California | collected 2016-06-14
TGATCTTTGCCAGCACGCCCGTTTTGCCGCTGCCCTTGCAGCCACATGCGAAGATGCCCTCGCGCAAGACGATATTGACATCTGGGAGGAAGTGTGGTGCCAGGGAGAGCGCCAGGCACGGGTCCTTGGCGACATAGACGATCATGGCGTCATCTTTGGCCTCGTTTTGCGCCTGGTCTTCGATTTCGCCGGCACGACTGTGCTGCTGTGTCTCGGCTTGCGGTTCAGCTTCCGGTACAGGTGTCTCAGGAAAGCGCCCTAGCGCGCGGTCGATGAGGCTTCTGCCCCCGTTCCGCCGTGGCGCCTCGATCCCTGGTTGCCTGGATGGGACTGAGAGAAGGGCCTCCCTCGCCTGGCTTGCGAGTTCAGGGCCGTGTTTCGCCGCGACATAAGCCAAAATCCCGCCAACAACCAGCCCTGTCGGCCCGAGATGGGCCAACAGATCAACCGCTCCAACGGTCAGGAAGGTTCCAACTCCAAAGTCGAGGGACTGTGAAAGCGGGACAGATTCCTGGTCTTCAAGTTGCTCCTTCAGTTGCTCTTCGCCCATGAGAGCCTCCTTTATCTTATCGGCTCCACTCGGTGAGTCCATGTTCGATCAGGCGAAATCCGACGATACCGAAGAACGCCACAATGAACGCGGTGATGAACGCGAACGCCACTTGTCCCCAGAGGCCGCTGGCCAGTTGACCATACTGGAAATCGGTATAAGTGTCAAAGGCGATCAAGGCAACGGTGCCGGTGCTAAACCAGGCAGCGAGATGGTGATTGGAGGATCTCACTCCTTCGTGACACTGTTGGGAAACTCCTTTAAGCTGCGAGGTAAAGCCTCTGGAAAGCCGAGACGCGTGTGGGCGCGAGATCATCCCCATCGGGCCAGGACACCGCCCGCACCAGATTAATCGCAGCGGCAATCCCAAGATGTTGCAAATGCGTTTTGGCCAGGCCAATATAACGAGAGCGACGCATACCGAAGGCACGTACTCCCTGGGAAATCGTCGCTTCGATGCCTTCTCGCAGTGCATATTGGCTGGCAAATGCTGACGTTTGTTGCCGACGACGAGCTGCTTGCAGCGCTTCATGTTGGGCCTGCGGTCGGATGGTGATGGTCCGCCGCTTGTACTTCTTTGCAGAGCGGATACAGTGGACCTGGCGCGGACAGCGACCGCAATCTTTTGTGGAGAACTTGATCTTGATCACCTCATTGGTTCGGTGGTCGATGGCAGGAGTCCAACTGATACCGCGCTGTCCTTCGGGGCAGATCGCAGGCTTCCGTTCCCAATCGATGAGGAACTGGCTGGCATCAATGCCCTGCTCCGTGTTGGCTTGCCACTTCACATCGACCCGCGCAGGACCAATTACTTCAATCCCGTACCGTTGCTGACTGCTAACCAGAATGGGTGCCGTGATATAACCCGAATCGAGCAAGTGTTGACGTGGGGTGAGCTCAGTCTGCTCAAGCTCGGCATGGATCGTCTCCGTTACCGCCTCATCGGTCGTCGTGGCAACGGTCGTGACCACATGGGTGATCAGGTGAGGGGCATCTTCCTCGCACGTCTCGGTTAGATGGACTTTGTAACCGGTCCACCTCGTCTCGCGCTTTTTGCCATAGCGAGCTTCTGAATCATAGGGCGAGTTGATGAACTGCTTGCCCGGAGGAAGATCGTCATTGCTGCGCCAGCGGAGCTGACCCTCGACCCAGACGTAGTTTTGGAACCAGATGCGTCGCAGGATCTCGACGGCCGGGATCTCACGCAACACGGCAGGGGCATCGGCAGCGTAGAGATCCCTCAGCAAGTTCGAGCCATCTCGACCGATGAGTTCAGCCACTGCTTGGCGCTGCTCCTGGCTGCGTGGGAGGCGCGACTCCTCGATACGGTAGCCATAGCGGTCAACCCACTCGGGATCGCTATGGGCCAGCAGCCACTCTCCAGCAACAATGGCAAGACTAGTGAGCGCAAAGCGCATAGCCTCGCCGACGCACATGAGGCGATTGATCGCGCGCACTTTGGCCAGCACATGGGTCGAGTCGGTTCGTTGGCGCTGGCGTTCCTTGAGCCACCCCTGCTCTTTACATAAGGCCAGCATCGCATCCAACAACAGCTGTTCGGCTCCCCTTTCAAGCAGGCGCTGACGAAAATCGGACAAAATGGAAAAGTCAAAGCCGGGATCGCTCAGTTCTAAGCCCAGGGCATACTTCAGATCGATCCGCCCTCGCACCGCGTCGGCGGCTTGTCGATCGGGAAGTCCCTCCATAAACTGCACAACCGTGATGAACGCCAGCCGCCAGGGTGCCTCAGCAGGGCGTCCATTCTGCGGAAACAAATGGGCAAAAGATTCATCCTGGTAAATGGTTCCCAAGGCATCGCGCATTTTCATGTACATATTCCCTTTGGGATAGGCTGCACGAGCCACTCGGGCCGTTTCTTCTGGGATCGAAAACTCGTTTTGGGAGTGTAATGTCATCTTCCTTCTCCTTCTTGCAAGTGTCTACTCGGACTCCTTCTTGGTTTCTTATCCTAACACATGCAATGGAGGGTTCAGAAGTTTCCCAACAGTGTCAATTCGGGTGAAGATCAGTTCTCACGAAACGCTCCTACTTAACTACCGCATGGAACTTGCGAACATCCTGTCCAGGACCTTGTCTCCAACGCGGAGCCAGGACGCCGAAAGCAACACCAATTCCGCAACTTTTCACTGGAAGCATTTAGAAAGAGATATTCAGCGGGCGGTCTACAAGTAGCGGCTTCAACTGCTTGATTTCTACGCCCAGGGGGACTCAGGACCATTGCCAGCACATAAGGCGTACTGGATGGCCCTCTACAGCTAATGCTGCCTTATAACCGGCGCCGGGAGACAGATCGTACAGGGACCAGCGGGTAATGTCTAAGCCCTCTTCTCTGCTGTTCAAAAGCGTGATCGGCTCCCCGGGAGCCAGGGAGACGTCAAAGTCTTTTAAATCAAGTGACAGGCCCATACCTCTGGCTTTGATATATGCCTCTTTGCGTGTCCAGCAGGCAAAGAAAGCTTCCAGTCGTTTCTCTTGAGGGACTGTGTGTAACAGGTACACTTCATTGGGCGAGAAGAAGCGCTCTGCTATGCGCTCGTATTCCGGGTCATCGCGCATGTATTCCAGGTCGATGCCGATAGCTCCCAAGCGCGTTACAGCGTAGAGCGCCAATTTATGAGAATGCGCGACATTGAACAACAAGTTTTGGCTGTCGGCTTCTCCGGCTAGGGTTGGCTTGCCAAACTGGTTATAGGTGAAGTGCAATGGGTGCGACTCATTGTGCAGGTAACGGCTCAGGAGAGATCTCAGTATTCCCCGTGCAACAACAAAGTGTGAACGGTCTCTTTCAAAACGGAACTTTGCTGCCCGCGCTCGTTCATCGCTGGCCAGCAGCCTTGCGTAAGCCTGCATCTGTGTAGCGGGTACTTCAAGCGCTGCCCGCCATACATGCACCTCGTCACCACCTAAAACCAGCGCCTCTGCTGGAGGATGCCATCTCTGCTCTGGCGTAGTCCTACTCATTGCTTCTCGTGTGCCTGCTTCGGATACATATTCAAGCACCCAGTACAGCTTGTCGCTGAAAAGAGTCGATTGGGAGCTATCGACCCCTACTTCAGCCAAAAATGACCTTTCGGGAGACCATCCACACCGTTCTATATATCTGATATATTAGTCTAAATTCCGACCCTTTTCAATGATTTTGTGTACTCAGCTTTTTTCGCAGTTGATTCGCGATCATTGGATCATGGAAATAGTCTAATCGCAAATGACAAAAACGAAAGGTCTCGCCTTTGGAAGAGGTGGGGATCGCATAGCGGATCTCCACCTCCTCGCCAGTGACCACAACGCGGTCAATCAACAACTCGATCAGTTGGCGTTTTTGTTCAAAGGTGGCCTCATTGATCCCTTGTTGTACGCGCTGGCAGAATGCTTCGATTGATTGCACCATCCCGGCGAGTTGATCTTGATGCCCCACATTCGCTTCCAATTGCCGCTTTTGTTCTGCAATCACGGACAAGCGCTGTTCCAATTCGAGCCGCCGCCTCTTGTATTCTTCAAGTTGAAGCACACTGGCCAGATAGGCATCGGTTAAACGCTCCATCTGCTGTTCCAGGCTGACCCGTGCCTTGCGCAGATTCTCCCGTCGAGCTTGCAGTTCTTGAGGAAGCCATTGCCCCCCTTGAGCACGGTAAAGTGCTGTGGTAATCATATCGGGATGCGTTAGCATCTCGCAGACATCTTGCCAGACGAGTTCATCGAGTTGCTCAACTGGCACTGAGCGTGCTGAACATTTTTCGTCCCGGTGAGAAATGATCCCATGACTCTTGCCGTGGCAGCCGAGCCGACATGTGCCACAACTGACCAAGGCGCGGAGAAGGTAGGGATAGGCGGTATTGTTGCGTCGGGCAAATTGCTGATTGTGAGCAAGTTTTGCCTGGACCAGATCAAACTGCTCTTGACTGATAATCGCTGGAACCTGGGTCACGGCGGTCCACTCCTCCTGGGTGGTTTGGGTATGTCCTCCCCGGCCTCGGCCAATGGGAACTAACACCGAGTGCCGCCCACGCGCCTCAGTCGGACGACTTCGCCCAATGTAAACTGTTCCCGTGTAGACGGGATTGGTGAAAATGCCTCGAATGGTCGCCTGGTTCCACCGCGTTCTTCCACCAGGACTAGAGACGTCCAGATCCATGAGGTGTTGGGGCACGGCCTTTAAGCTCCTCCCTTCTTGCAGATAGCTGGAGAACAGCTCTGCAACGACTGCGGCTTCCGCTGGTTCCAGGGGCACCCCTGCCGGATCACGGGGACGGGCTGGATCAACTCGATAGCCATAAGGAGCGCGAGTCCAGGGAAGTAATCCCCCTGCCAGATACTTCTGCCGTCGGCCTCGCCTCATGCGCTCCGCAATCAGACTCCGTTCATACTCGGAGACAGCTCCGCGAATTTGAAGCAGGAGTTGATCGTGGGGATCATGACTCATGGGTCGATCCACAAACTCCACCTGGCATCCCCCTCGTTCAAATTCCTCAATGAGCAACATCTGATGAACGTAGTTGCGCGCGAGTCGATCAGGGGCAGTGATGACCACCCGATCAAATGCCGCCTGCCCCACTTGTTCCCGAAGCCGGTCAAGTCCTGGACGGCGCAGCTTTGCTCCACTGTGGCCATCATCGCGAAAGATGTGCTCCTCTTGCCACACCCATCCTTGTGTCTCATGGTATTTCCGCAAACTGTCGAGTTGCTGTTCGATGGTCTGTGCTTGTGCTTGTCGTTGTGTCGAAACGCGGACGTAAACCGCGATGTTCATGATGATTCTCCTGATGTCTCGACTCCTTGGTGGAGAGGGACACTGCTGGTGTGCTCCCTTGAAGCAGCTGCTGATAGGCTCGATCCCACCGACGCTGCGCGTCAGGAGCCTCAGTCGTAGAGCGTCGAATACTCCACTGTCGTTTTTTCATTGATTTCTGCCTTCGGGCAACCTATATGCTCGGTTGCCTCAGAAGGACATGGTATCTCTTGTGGGAAGCCTCTTCGTGCTGACATCTTGGGCAGATGTTTCATCCGGCTCAGGCAAAATTTGTCGTTTGTGATTATACCACTGAAAATCGTCTTCACTGGAGAGGAGATGGGACCTTGAGGGGGATCGTTGTGGCGACCGCTTCCCACCGGTACTCTCCTTAATGGATTTGCAAAGGCCCCTTACGTCGCTCGCCAACTTGGGGGTTTCGCCTCTGATCCTGATCATCTTTGGCCAGCGTGCACACACGCGAGAAGGACGTTTACAGGTCGAACTGGCGCAAATAGCGTATGACCTACCACGTCTCGCACGCCAGTGGTCGCACCTGTCGCGCCAGAAAGGAAGCGTGCAGCAGCGGGGTGAAGGCGAAAAGCAGATTGAAGTAGACCGGCGTTTGCTGCGCCGACAGAAAGATCAGCTTGCGGAAGAGTTGGAGCATGTGCGCACCCATCGCCAACTTCACCGTGAACGACGTAAAAATGCGGGTGCGCCTGTAGTAGCCCTGGTTGGCTATACGAATGCAGGTAAGTCGACGTTGCTGAATAAGCTTGCCGATGCAAATAGTTTTGCCGAAGATAAGTTCTTCGCTACGCTCGATCCCATGATACGACGGGTACGTCTCACGGGGGGCCAGGAGATGTGGTTGACCGACACAGTGGGATTTGTTCAACACCTTCCGACAACGCTGGTAGCTGCCTTTCGGGCTACTTTAGAGGAGGTTGCTGAGGCTGATCTACTGGTACACGTGGTCGATGCATCGAGTCCAACTATGCAGCGCCAAATCAAAGCTGTAGAGCAGGTGCTTGAGGAAATCGGTGCAGGTGAACGCCCAATAGTGATGGCGTTGAACAAGGTAGATATAGTGAACGCCGATGTTTCTCTCAGTATGGAAGGCATGGGGGAGAAATTGCCGATGGTGCGGGTTTCGGCATTGCAGGGAGAAGGGATTGATGATTTGCTACGTTGCATCAGCGAGAAGCTTCTCCTGCAGTTTATAGCGCTCGATGTGCTTATTCCCTATGACCGTGGAGCGCTTGTGGCGTTGTTCCACCAGTATGGGGATGATCGAGCACGAAAGCTACGAGGTAAATGGTACGCATCTGCGCGGGCATATACCAAGCAACCACTGCGGGCCATTCGCCTCTTTCCGAAAGAAGACCAAAATGTAGTCTCATCCGAGAAATTCCCCTGTTTACCACTTGACAAATCACGCATATAGATGTAGAATGCATATAGATGCTGAAGAGGATCATTCTAAAGCATGAACGTGACTATATGCATATAGGTGCGATATGGCAGAAGCGAACAAAGAGAACGAACAACGTAATGCGGGGACCGAGGCCTGGTCAAAGAATTGGGTTGTTCCTATCCTTCTTTTGATGCTGCGGGAGTGGAGTTCCTACGGCTACGAATTGATGGAGAAAATGGGAAGTTTTGGATTGAGTATGATGAATCCGGGAACCTTCTATCGTACGTTACGGCAGATGGAAAAGGACGGGATGGTTCGTTCCAATTGGGACACCTCGGAAGCCGGGCCGGCAAAGCGCATCTACTCTATTACTGAAGCAGGCGAGGCCTATCTGAAGTACTGGGCTGAGTCTCTCAACCAATACCAGAAGATGATGGATACATTTTTCCGTCTCTATGGTGGGCGTCGGTCACCAGAGGACGAACCAGAGAACAAAAAGGAAGAGCAATAAGGGGACGGGCTTCGATTCAGAGGCTTTTCTCACTCATTGCTACTAGACTTGTAGATATGCATAAACTCGTGGTGGGTTTAAGGCAACTACGAGAAAAGAAAGGATTATGCAATGGCTGAAAATAAGATTCAAGAGGCGACAGGGAATTTGACCCAGACTTTCCGTGAGTCAGGCCAGACAATCGCGAACAGCGCTGTCGCGGCCCAGGAGAGGAATATGAGGTACTTCCAAAACACCCTTGAGAATGGGATTGAGGTACTCAAGAGGAATGTGGAGGATACTCGCAGCCTGATAGGAGAGTTGGCAGAGCAGCCGCAGAAAGCAGAGAGAGCATATCAGTCTATCTCGGATAGCGCCATTGGTGCTCAAGACCGGAATATCAAATTCGTTCAGAACACCTTCGAGAACGGGATGGAGGTTTTCAAGGGGCATGCTGAGAGCAGCCGTGCCTTGACAGAGGAACTGATGAAGCAGTCGCAGAACCAACTGGCAGCTTTCCAGACATTGGCTCATGAGTCACTTGATGCATACCTAGGGTTCTTCTCTGCACCATTCTCCTACTACAAGCAGACGCTGGAGGCTACCGAAGAGGCGGCTTCGTGGGGGATGAAGAGAGCCCAGCATGTTACTCAACAGGGAATGGAAGCAGCTCAAAAGACTGCTCGCCAGGCACAAAAGGCTGCTGAGCCTGTTACCAAGTAACCAGACAGGCTTTCAGCGCGTTTACGGGGGGTCTACGTTTAGACCCCCTTTCTTAAAGTTTAGTTAGTTTTTAGAAAGTATGCTCTTGCTATTATAAGGGAGTTTCAGGTGAATTGATACAAAATCCATTTACCTGGCTTTTGCCAGTCTATCAGGTAATTTCCTGGAAAAGCGCCGGCTTGAATGCTGGCATTATTTCCTCCTAAAGCAAGCGCCCAAATCGTATGTGGCAAAAGTATATGCTGGATCATTCAGCAGGCAGTCGTCCCTATTTTGTCTACAGCCCCGCGAATTACCAGGTGGGCACAGTAGTGCCACTGGTTGTTATGCTGCATGGATGCACACAGACAGCCCAGGAGTATGCGGCAGGCACACAAATGAATATGTTGGCAGATCAGTACAACTTCATCGTTGTGTACCCGCAACAGGAGAACGCCTATAACCAGTACCTCTGCTGGAACTGGTTTGACTCTACTAATCAATCTCGTGGTAATGGTGAACCCGCCATTATTGCCCGTATAGTACAAGCTATCGAACAAGATAGCTCACAATGGACAATTGACAGGAGACGTATCTACGTAGCGGGTCTCTCTGCAGGGGCTGCAATGTCCGTCATTATGGGTGCCACCTATCCAGATATTTTTGCAGCTATCGGGGTCCATTCTGGATTAGAGTACAAGGCAGCGACGGCTCGAAATAAGGTCTTGAAGGTCTCACGCAGGGGTGGACCGGATCCGCTGTTGCAGGGACAGGCGGCATATGATGCAATGGGCAGCTATGCACGTGTCATTCCAACTATCACTTTCCATGGTAGCAGTGACTATGTAATCAATCCTATTAACGGCAACCAGGTTGTGCAACAGTGGATGCAAACGGATTTACTGGCCTCCAATGGGGTCTACCAGGCCGACTTCAGCAGTCCTGGCAGCACCAGGGTTGAACAGGTTGCAAACGGTCGTTCGTATACTGTGTATAGCTGGAATGATAACAATGGGCATGAACTTCAAGAGTACTGGAAAATCGATGGTATGGGGCATGCCTGGTCAGGAGGTAACTACAGCGGTACTTATGTTGATCCTCTAGGTCCGAACGCCAGCCTGGCGATGTACACGTTTTTTATGAATCATCCCATGCCGAGGCCATCCATACATGGAATTATTGGGCACGATAGCGCTTTCTGGAGAAACTTGCGAAACACACTCTCTGGTATTTTTCACGCTAGTAGTATCAGATAAAAACGCTAGAGCTTAAGCATGAATGCGACAAACACGGATATAGTGATAGTTGGCGGTGGTGTCATCGGGAACTCCACTGCCTATCACCTGGCACGACAGAGACGACAGGTGCTTGTGGTGGAACGGTCGGGGGTAGCGGTTTCCCCTGCAGCCTCCTGGGCCAGTGCTGGTGGGGTACGACGGCAAGGGCGCCATCCAGCCGAGGCAATGTTAGCTATTGAGGCTATCGAGCGCTGGAGGACATTAGAGCAGGAACTCGAAGCTGATCTGCACTATCGTCAAGGCGGGAACCTGCTACTTGCTGAGAGCGATACCGAGGCCAATCAACTATCCGAGTTTGTCCACCGCCAGCAGGAAGTGGGTTTCGTCGATGTGCGACTGGTGGACCGGAGTGAAGCGCTTGCGCTCGTACCGGGACTGAATGAGCGCGTCGTGGCTGGGAGTTACAGCCCTAGCGATGGACAGGCTGATCCTGTACTTACTACGCGCGCTTTCGCAAGTGCTGCCCAGCGCTTCGGCGCGACTTATTGGACTGGAACCCATACCTCGGGCTTACTAGTTCGGAATGAGCGTGTCGTTGGAGTGCAGACTAAGCGTGGTGAGATACAAGCGGAGCATGTTATATTGGCCGCCGGGACATGGAGTGCCGAGCTGGCAGCTACGATTGGTCTGCGTCTGCCGGTACGCACTCGCGCCTTGCAGATGATTCTCTCTACCCCTGTACAAAGCAACGTTCTACAATCAGTGATCAGTGCTGTTGGCCGCGTCCTCTCGCTCAAACAGCTTGCAAGTGGCGCATTTCTGGTGGGTGGCGGCTGGCTGGGTGATCCCACGCCTGACCGATACTCCTATACGATGCGCCAGTCCAGCGTGCAGGGTAACTGGACAACGGCCTGTGAACTCCTGCCGGTAGTGGGAGAGCAACGTATCGACCATAGTTGGTGCGGCCTGGAAGGGCAAAGCATTGATAACATCCCTTTGATTGGGGTTATACCAGGACTGGAGGGGCTGACTATAGCGGTTGGATTCTCTGGACATGGGTTCGCGCTTGCGCCAGCCGTGGGGCGCTGTGTGGCAGACCAGATCAATGGTCACCCAACTCCGGAGTTGGATGGGTTGAGCCCGAGCCGCATGGCGAGCTTTCACCCACATGCGGTCGAAACATTTATGGCTGAGGCCACCAGAGGGGATTTCCTTGTGTGAGGAAAGGGGAATAATTTAGAGGCCGGGGAGGGTAGGGGCGAGTCTTTGCTTTAAGGTCGGCGATAAAAGTGTTTCTGTTTTATTGAGTAGTAATAATCCCGAATGAACGCCAATCGTATAACTGGTTATGGTGTTGCCCTACTCAACGTGCCAATATCAACAATCTCCACTCTCCAAAAAGTCGCTCAGCTAGATCTTGATTAATGGCAAATAAGAGTTTGATCGGCGCTCCCCAGAAGCCCTCTTTTGATTTTGCCGAGAACTTCTTACCTGTAAATGCGCGTGACTGCTCTTGACAATTTAAACTAAACGTTTATGATGAACGAAGAACAAAGGAAAGGACAAGCGATGACATCCAAGTACCTCGTCACAGGTGGCGCAGGCTTCATCGGTTCGCATATTGCAGAAACTCTGCTTGATCGTGGAGAATCAGTGCGCATCTTCGATAATCTTTCTACTGGTAGGCAGGCAAACCTGTCTGCACTTCAAGGTCGGGCCGAATTTCTACATGGTGACATACGAGATTTTGATGCTGTCAAGACTGCAATGACAGGGGTTGAGGTAGTATTCCACCAAGCGGCAATGGCTTCGGTTCCACGATCCATTGCACTTCCTGTCGAGTCACTCGAGACAAACATCAATGGGACACAACACGTGTTACTGGCGGCACGTGATGCCGGTGTGCGACGTATTGTCTACGCTAGTTCCTCCTCTATCTATGGAAATACGCCTACACTTCCTAAGCATGAGCAGATGCAAACCCACCCGATGTCGCCCTACGCTGTTCAGAAACTCACAGGTGAGTTACTCTGCGAGGTGTTTACACGCATATACGGGCTCGAAACTGTAGCCCTGCGTTATTTCAACGTGTTTGGTCCCAGGCAGGATCCCGCTTCCGAGTATGCGGCAGTTATCCCACGCTTCTTGACAGCTCTTTTAAAAGGCCAGCGTCCCATCGTCTTCGGTGACGGTGAGCAAACACGCGATTTTACTTACGTTACAAACGTTGTTCAGGCTAATCTGCTGGCGGCGTCCTCGCCGGATGCAGTTAGCCGTGTTATGAACATCGGCTGTGGAGAACGCATTTCTCTCAACAAACTACTGCACTTAGCCGGCGAACTTTTAGGCACAACTGTCAGAGCTGATTATCGCGAACCGCGTCCTGGCGATGTACGAGACAGCCTTGCGGATATCAGTCTTGCGCACCTCCTCCTGGGTTATCGGCCTTCCGTTGGATTCCGAGAAGGTCTGGCTCGCACTTTGGATGCCATGCGCATTAACATTCCGTGAGCTACCTGGCGCCTAAAAAGGGCGGCGTTGGGCATCGACCGGCTAGAGTATGATTGCAGCGTTTTGCTTTTCCTGTAAATCCAGCACCTCTTGAGCGGCTGCTAGTATGCGTACGACTTCCAAACCGACTTCACCATGTGCACGTGGCTGTGTTTTTGTGCGAATGGCATTGATGAAATCCTCGCACTCGAGCCGTAGTGGCTCGATCCAATCGATATGGGGTATGGTGATTGCCCCATATCGGTATGAAACGACCGGATCAGCGTGCACATCAGCCCCTTTATTATAAATTTTCAACATTTCCGCTGGATTGGTATCATCATAAACTGCCATCCTTGCATCGCCTATAATTGTCACACGACGAATCTTGCAGGGATGTAGCCAGCTTACGTGAATGTGAGCAGTCATGCCATCCTCAAAACCGAGATCGAGATGCGCCATATCATGGATATGTGGCTGTAGATGAGCATGCGCCTGCACTTTGATCTGGTTTGGCTTTTTGCCAAGCAGGTATAAGAGAATAGATACATCGTGCGGAGCAAGATCCCAGATCACATTAATATCGTTACGGAATAGCCCTAAATTTACCCTTTCAGCTTCAATACTATAAATCTTCCCCAGGTCTCCACTCTTCACCAATTTGCGTAACTCATTGACTGCAGGACTATATTCAAAAGTATGCCCTACCATCAAAATACGCCCCATTTGAGCTGCCAGCTCAACCAGTTCTTCTGCCTCAGCAACACTGGTGGTAAGAGGCTTCTCTACCAGTACATGTTTGCCGTACAATAAGGCCGCTTTAGCGAGTCGATAATGGGTCTTCACAGGAGTGGCGATGATGACGCCGTCAATATCTGAACGAAAAACCTCTTCCGCCTGGGTCGTCGTCTGAAACCAGGGCTGGTTTACTGTCAACGGAGCTAGACGATGTGCATCCTGGTCAGCTACCATTGTAACCAGGGCATGTGGTAAGCCATCCAGATTTCGCGCAATCTTTGGTCCCCAATATCCCCATCCAATGATCCCGAACTGTAAATCCGCTAGCATCATGAGTCTCACCTCGTACTTTTCATATCTAGTTAATCTCGGCCTTGGCGAATGTGGGGATCGCCGAATTTTTCTTGACAGCATTCACAACAGCTTGTAACTGCTCATCCGTCAGTTCCGCATAGAGAGGCAATGAGACGATACGCTCCGTCACGTCTTCCGTCACAGGCAGCAAGCCGCGTGCATATCCATAACCTGCACATGCCGGCTGCAGGTGTATGGGTGTTGGATAGTGGATACCCGTAGCGATCCCTTCTTGCTGCAATGCATTACGGAAATAGCTGCGTTCCCGCACCTGTACGACATACATGTAATAGACATGTGTTGCCCATGGTTGAACAACCGGGACTGCCTCGACTGCTCCCTGCAGTTGCTCCGTGTAGAACCTGGCATGGGCCTGGCGAGTTGCATTCCATCCCTCCAGGTACCCCAATTTCACACGGAGCACGGCAGCCTGTATTTCATCCATGCGAGCATTGACTCCAAGCACCTCGTGCTGATAGCGTATGAGTGAACCGTGATCGCGCAACTTTCGCAGGGACTCTGCAAGTTTTGCGTCGTTCGTTACGCATATACCTGCTTCGCCATAGGCCCCCAGGTTTTTGCTGAAGTAGAGGCTGAAACAACCGATATCCCCCATACTACCAACTCGCTGACCCTTGTATGTGGCACCATGCGCTTGAGAGGCATCTTCAATCACACGCAGACCATGTGATTGCGCAAAATCAAGCACTGGTTGCATATCTACAGGATGGCCATACAAATGAACTGGGATGATAGCCCTGGTGCGGGAAGTCAAAACCTGATCAAGTTGTCTCCAATCCATGGTATAGGTCTCTGGATCAATATCGACAAAGACCGGCCTTGCCCCGACCAGAGCAATGGCCTCTACAGTCGCAATAAAGGTGTTCGCAACGGTGATGATTTCATCTCCAGGACCAATATCACAGGCTCGTAGGGCAAGTGCGAGAGCATCTGTTCCTGTTGAGAGACCGACTCCGTGGCTACACCCGCAAAATTGGGAAAATTCTCGCTCAAATTCCTGACTTTGCGGGCCGAGAAAAAGCTGCATGCTCTCCAGCACGCCTTCAATTGCGCCCATGATTTCTGGCTTAATAATTCGGAATTGCGCCTGTAGATCTACTAGAGGTATCAGCATATGTATTCGCTCACCTTTGCATAAACATCCTGCATTGAAAATCGGACAATATCCCCTTTACATAGTAAGAGTTACAAGTACTCAGCCGATTGTCGAAAAGGTTGAGAACAGGTTAAACTCTTTCTTCTATGTTCAGGATATCAAACCGCAGCCAAGCAGACAGCAGGTATAAGTAAAACTCATGCTTGAGTTATTACAACCTTTTACCCCGATTCTGACCCATTTTTATATACCAAAACCCACCATTTATACACCGACATCAACTATGCTTTAAGGAACAATGGAGTTATGCCATATCGATGAGTTAGCATCTGAATAAAGGGGGAGAATTGTTATGGCTGTTCTTTCACCACCAATCGAAACCGTCATTAGTTTTAATCTAGGGTATCTAAAAGCCAAACGTATACTTGATATCCTCTTCACATTGTTGATCCTGATTCCCCTTTGTATTGTCTTGATAATCGTTGCGTTGTTGATTCGTTTAGACTCCAAAGGCCCTATATTTTTTCGGCAGAAGCGAGCAGGTCTGAATGGTAAAGAATTTTACATGATCAAGTTTCGTTCGATGTATGTAAATTCTGATGACTCAGCTCACCGTACAGCCATCATGCAGTACATGAACGGGGTATCACTTAATGGCCATGCTCGGACTGATACCCCCTACAAGCTGGTCAATGACCCTCGCGTCACCAGGATTGGTCGATTTATTCGAAAAACCAGCATCGATGAGTTACCTCAATTTTTAAATGTGTTGCGCGGCGAGATGTCCCTGGTCGGCCCCCGCCCACCTCTTCCCTACGAGGTCGAAGCATATGGTTCGCGCGATCAGTTGCGCTTGCGCGGAAAACCAGGATTGACAGGAACATGGCAGGTCTATGGACGCAGCCGGGTAACCTTTAACAATATGGTGGAAATGGATATTGCTTATCTTCAACAACAATCTATTTGGCAGGACCTCAAGCTTATTGCTCTGACCCTGCCGGTCATGCTCCAGGGGCGTGGGGGCGTATGAATATCTTCACTCAATAGCACTACTAATACCTGGAATACTGATGGTGACATAATTATCAGGTGCGACTGGTCCTTTGACGCGAAAGTAATATCATTATTGAACTCACCATCAACTGACGCTTAATATAGAAATAATATATCTGCTCCCTAGTTTGCCCTGTTGTTGAGTAAAACGCTTGCCTGTTTTGCTCACATCGCTCGATGCGTTGAATAAGTAGACGCATTCTGTCAGGGTCAATCAAAACGGGGAAAATAGCTTGACCGGTAATTTCCCTGAGCGACTCGATAACAGAAGTATTTTGCCGGTCTGTAATGGCTACTGTCAGTACCCCTTGCGCAGAACCAACCACTATACACTGAAACCTCTTCATAATTGGCAATGGTAGCATGCGACGGTAACGCATTGGTACACGTCTTAAGACATATAATTGGGGTATAAGGCTGCCACGCACGCTATTCGCAATATCCTTTATATTCCCCATACTGCATATGGTCTCCCTCTTGATATCTTGACCTACGCATCCTTGCGCAGGCCGCTCATATTTTTAGAGCAAAGAGGTCAGCCTCAAGTGTACTGATCTTTGGCGAGCCTGTATCTTCAGAAATTGTACATGATCGTAGTGCAGATGAGATAGTAATACATACGAAATTATGGTGTCAGAATGGCTTAAGTTGTGATGAAGTCTTAACAAAACAAAATAGAGACAAAGAGAAACGATAATTTTCGATCCCTTCGTCTCCGGGCCGGCTAAAATAGATAGAGACAGTAATCAGGTACTCGGGTAAAGTTACGCTATACGGAAACAGCATGCAACGTGCGTGTTAACTCTTTGGAAGAGTATTTCACTTCTTCGGAAGTATGACGTATCAAGGTATAACCGACGCCTGGAACCGTGAGAATATAGGTCGGCTTACCAGGATCTGGCTCAATCTTCTGACGTAAGTGGCGTATATGCGCTTTAATAAGGCAAGTATCTCCTTCATTACCGAACCCCCAGATGTGGGAAACAATCTGGCTGGCTGTACACACATTATTCGCATTGACTGCCAGCAAATGCAGGAGTTTACTTTCTGTAGGTGTCATGCGGGCCATTCTCCCATCAACGCTGACTTCGTTATGGAGCGAATCGACACGAATCGGACCAACGGTGATAATGGAGGAGGGTCGCTGTGCAAGGGTAGAACGCCCTCTTCGGCTCAGGGCATGTATACGCGCTAAAAGTTGCGACGGAAAGAAGGGTTTGCGTAAATAATCATCGGCGCCCGACTCTAAACAGCGCACCTCATCTTGCACATCCTTGCCATCAGTGATGACTAATACCAGTGCATCATGCTTGTGTCGCATATCCCGGCACATTGCTAATGCATCCACATCCTTCAAAGCGGTGTCCATCAAAACGAGGTCTGGCTGCTGTTCCTCCCACTCAATCTTTGCCCGCTCTCCCGTATAGGCTCGGCAGACTTCGTATCCCAGTGTTTTTAGCCAACTAGTCAACATTTCTACTAAATCACGATCAACATCGACAATCAATAATTTCATCGCGCTACCTCTTCCTTACTCCTAAACACCCTTATTCCGTACCTCCGTGAATAGTCTGAACAATAGAACATACTTTATTAAAACATTTCTTCTCTCTATTTACAATTCCTCAAATGCAGTAGGTATCCCCACAGTTATACCTGTACAATTATTCATTTCTGAAGATTGCCCCCCTCAAATGAGGTATATGAGACCGCCTGAGTGCGATTCGTAACACCCAGTTTGCGCAGGATATTTTGCACGTGCTTCCCTACGGTGTAGGGTGAAATAGCGAGTTTCGATGCTATTTGTTTGTTGCTCTTTCCCTGCCGCAGGAGTTGAAAGACGTTATCTTCTTGCGAGGTAAGCCTACGCGTGGCCGTATTTGGCAACTCCTCTTTTTGAGGTATCGAGATGCCAGTCGTTATGATGCTATTGTGCATTTGTGTAGATAGTTCCGCTTCAGCCTCACTGTATTTCTGTACAAGCATTTGCACAAGATTGGTTACTACCGTCGGCAGTAATGCTAATTCGCCACGCTGAAAGCCTTTAAGAGCATTTACAATATCACTTGCAGGCATGTCTTTGGTAAGGTAACCTTGTGCTCCTGCCAGGATTGCATCAACGAGGGTATCATCATAGATGACAGCGGAAAGTATGATTACACGAGGAGGGGGCATAACCTGTTGTCTTAGTTGGCGCGTGACGTCGATACCATCTCCATCTGGTAAGTACATATCCAGGACAACAAGGTCGATGGGTCTCTGTTCCGCCAGCGCCAGCGCATTCTTACAAGAGCCAGCTTCGGCTACAACCTGGAATCCTTCTATGCTGTTAATAAGGTCGCGCAAACCATGCCGGAAAATCTCATGATCGTCAACAATCAGTACTCGCAGGGATTGATCTGGTAAGGACATCCCTCTATTGTTAGAAGAAGATACAAAAGCATTCATCATAAAACCGGCGCACTTCCTCTCTTCAAGGCGGAAGGGTTCCTGACCTATCACTTTTCAAGAATAGCCTCTGGCGCATTTAAAACACTCATCAGATTGCGCGACTCAGCAACCGCCCGGCGCAATGCTGCTTCCAGCTTAGCAACATCATCAGCGTTTAATTGTAACACACCGCCCTCCGAGTTACGCATGATCATCACGCTTACCTGGAGTAATAATGTGCTCAGTTCCTGCATCAGCCCGTCGTGAATCTCACGTTTCAAGGACTGGCGTTCATCCTCAATCGCCTTGGCGAGTTGCTGAGTAGCTTGTAGTAATAATATATCCCGTTCGTGTTTCAGGCTTGCGAGTTCATCTTTACTCTGCAACAAACGTTGGGCATAACGGCTGATACGTTCTACAAGTAATGGTGTAGTACACGAGATAAACACAAGTACAACAAGTAATAAAAATAAATTATTCAAGATAAATGCGTATATTACAGCCAGCAGTACGCAAATGTCACTCGCACCCAGGATCACCAGCCCAATAGAGCGCGGTCTATGTTTACTCGCCAGCACTAACCCCAGAACCAATAGGAGGGTGGCTGCACCCAAACCCAGGATAATCCCGAGCCAGAGCCATGATGTTAATGAAGGAGATAGTAGAGCGCTTAAACTCAAGCCGACCAGTCCTGCAGCAAGGAACAGCAGGCTTTTGAAAAGTGTGTAGATGGACAATAAGCGGAAGCGTGCTAACCACACAAAATCGGAGGAATCGGCACTTTTTTGCCAGATATGAGCAATGGTGCTAAGCCACGTGCGGAACGTTTGTGAGGCTGATTCCATATTACGACTCCATACGTACTCCATAGTCACATTGTTGGATGCCTGAAACTGATAATCACAATTGCTTACTGAGCTATATAAAGACGCTTTTTCAAAAGACCCCCACGAGATATTTTTGCAGCGCCTCGCATACACGGTCATGTACTTAACCAGGTAAGAGAAGTTCGTTGGCTGCGTCAGCCTATGCAAAGTTGGGGTTATATGTGCCCGGCTCTTCCCCCAACATACTATACCCTATAATTTTCTAAATTTCAATGCAATTCTTCACATTTGTAGAACTCATCAAAAACGTGATACAATCAGCTTGCTATCGGCTAAAATCCATGACCCAGGGAGATTTTCAATATTGGAAACACCACAATCTTCTGCTAATCCTCTTGTCATCCTCAATCCTGCTGCAAATCGCGGCAAGATGGGTAGGCATCGTGAAGCAGTGCGTGTTCGCGCAGCACGTGAAAGTGCCGAATATGTAGAAACCACCGGGCCCGGCAAAGCCAAAGAACTCGCTTTAACTGCTGCCAAAGAAGGCCGTCCTGTGATTATCATAGGGGGAGATGGTTCTGTCCATGAGGCTGTCAATGGCATCCTGGGTTCAGGGAGGCGTGTTCCCCTGGGGATTATTGCTGCTGGTTCAGGCAACGATTTTGCATGGAATACACTGAAACTGCCTCGTGATCCTGTCACGGCTATTGAGCATGCGTTTGGCGGGCGGCTTGTTGCAGTGGATGCGGGTACAGTGAATGGGTGCTACTTTGTCAACTCGTTCAGTGTTGGCCTGGATGCTGATATCGCTGTCGCAGCAAACCGTATGAAGAACATACCTCTGATGAGTGGGGAGCGACTCTACTACACCTCCACGGTCAAGCAATTAGTGTTTGGCTATCACCGTTGTCCCTGGCTTTCATTTGAGCTAGATCGAGATGAGCCAGCAGGCAATAAACTGTTCAAGCGCTGTGTGTTAATGGCTGTAACCAATGGCCCAACATATGGCGCTGGCTTTCGCATTAATCCCACCGCCGATCCAACCGACGGACTTTTTGATATCTGTACGATTGACTATATGCCATTATTCCGGGCACTCAAGTTATTGCCAATCGTTAAGAAAGGTGAACACGCAGATCTACCGGGAGTCAAGTTTTACCGGGCTAGATCGGTATATATTGAAAGCCAGTATCCTGTGAATATGCAGATGGATGGTGAAACGACAAGCTCAAAGTGCTATAATGCCAGGATTTTACCTGGCGCGTTGTGGGTGCGAATCTAAGTAATGCTCTATAAAATTTTGCGTTCGGCTCTCTGGGTATTCACCCATTTGATTTGTCGCTATCGTGTAAGTGGTCTGGATCATATACCTTCGCAGGGTCCTCTTCTCATCGTTGCCAATCATCTCAGTTGGTACGATCCTATCCTTGTAGGGGTTGTGCTACCCAGGCGAGCCTGGTTTTTTACCAAGGTGGAACTTTTCCGCTGGCCTATCCTTGGCCTGGGGTGCCGGTTAACAGGACAGATACCGGTGCATCGTGGCGAAAGTGACCGAGCCGCGCTTGAAAAGGGCCTTAGCTACCTTCAGGAAGGTAAAGTGCTGGTGGTCTTCCCAGAAGGATCAGTTGCGCAGCAAGGACAGATGATAGCGGCTCGTATGGGAGCAGCGATGCTCGCAATTCGCTCTGGCGTTCCTGTGCTGCCTATCGCGCATACAGGGACACGTCGTGTACTGCGCTCGCCGCGTTTCTGGTTTCCTCGTGTAGACATAAAGATAGGTAAGCCCTATACACTGACCCTGCCGGAAGGTGTTTCCCGTAAAGCCGGGCTACAACTTGTCATGGAAAACATGATGACACGCATCGCCTCAATGCTCCCAGAAGAGAACCGTGGGGTTTACAAGTAATCGCTCCAATTACTTCTTTACTACGAAAGCCGATGGGCAGAGCTTCGCCAGTGCACACTGCGCACAGAGCGGCTTGCGCGCAAGGCAGATAGCTCGTCCATGAAGGATCATCATGTGTGAGAGGTGAAGCCAATCCTTCTGGGGCACCAGGCGCATCAAATCCTGCTCCACTTTGACCGGGTCTTCATTGGTAGTCCAACCGAAGCGGCGTGCGAGACGCCCGACGTGCGTATCAACAACGAACCCCTCGACAACCCCAAAAGCGTTGCCCAGGACAACGTTGGCGGTCTTGCGACCAACCCCGGGAAGCGTGAGCAAGTCTGCCATTGTACGTGGCACTTCTCCATTGTAATCTGTGACGAGGCGCTGAGCGGCCTCGCGAATGTTTTTGGCCTTGTTCCGGTAAAAGCCCGTTGAGCGAATATCCTGTTCCAATTCTTCCTGGCTGACTTTCGCATAATCCTCTGCGGTGCGATATTTGCGGAAGAGAGCGGGCGTGACCATATTGACACGCTCATCAGTACTCTGTGCTGCAAGCTGTGTTGCGATCAGCAGTTCAAGCGCATTGGAGAAATCGAGGGTACCCTTGGCATCAGGATAAAGACGGCGTAGTTCTTCTGTGATTAACCTGATCTGCTCTGGTGAGCCAGGCGGCGGTCCTGTATAGGGTCTGTTTGGCGGTGATACAAGTTCCATATCTACCTATCTCGCTATCTTGTCGATTTAGCGGCGAGGGTCATTATAGCATATCAATCTTTATCAATCACCGTTCGCGCTGCCGTTGCAAGATAGCTCGTAAAGCATCGGCCTGTCCGCGGTTATAAGCTGCCGAACGTATTCCCATGCCCACCATCGGCAGCGAACTCTTTTCGCGGATCAGTGCGGCTCGTTCGCGCTGTATAATCTCATGCACCAGTTGCCGGTCGCTTAGTCGCCAGCCCTGTGCACTCGCATATTCGGCAAACCGCATCACACGCTCATATCCTGCCTGGTAGTCTCGCTCTGTTTCTTCTGTAGTAGGCATTTGTTGCATGATATGTATCTCACCCGGGCACTATAGGTACTGCGCAACTGCATTGCGCCATCACTATTGTGATTATGACAAAAAATCTATGCTAGTGTCAATAACTGTAAGGACTGTAGGCAATGAGAGGTTTCTGTTTCTTCTCATAAGTGAAGAAAAAACACCACTTCTTAACCAGTTCTCCCACTTGATTTCCTTCTAGCTGATGTACTCTCGACAAGTACCATTACGATGAGATAAGTAAAAATAGCCATGAATATACATACAAAATGGGATGAAATTGCAGTTGCTCGCAAATGGTTTCTCCTGGCACTGATCTTTGGAGGTCTGTTCCTGGCCTTTACTGCCATATACGCGACTGGAGCGCTCGACATAGCAACGCTCATGGTCGAGCGGGGGATTATAGGGCGTCCATTGATACAATTCGACTGTGTGCTTGAGGAGTGGAAGTATTTTGGCGCGGCTCCTGTCAACCTGGTCTTCATTGCTCTCCTGGGTGCGATATGTGGTCTCACACGCTATCGCTGGCGTGTGTTGCCCTACCTAGTCTTCCTGGTCCTGATCGGTATAGCAGCAGAACAGGTAGGTAAGCAACTCTTCGCTCTCCCTCTCCCTCCCATGATGCGTTCTGGTATGGTGGACCTCACCTGTCCGCAAGCAGGGCAATCACGTCTCCTGCAACTGCAGCTCGGACTGGGCATGTGGTGGAAAGCGCCTCTGCCGAAACTGAATGTACAGGACTGGTCGCACACTGTTTCTCAGATGCCCATCAGCATCAGCTCTGGTCGTCTCGAACAAAATTATAGCTATCCCAGTGGTCACACTATTCGCTGGTGGTTCACGGGCCTCCTGCTTGCCTGGTTGTTCTGGAAACACATAAAACCAGGCGTGGTGCGCTGGCTATTCATGGTGCTGACACTCACGCTCTGCTTTCTTGGCGCTGCAATACAGTTCTATGTTGGCACACATTTTATTTCCGACACTCTCGCAGGCTATTTCCTTGGGACTGCTCTCGCCTGCTTCGCAATTTGTCTGCTCATAAGGCAGGCTCCATCCTAATGTTTCTGGACGCGAGGCTCAATCTTGCTGGTCGCCGCGGTAACGGTAGTTTGTTGACTTCGGCTAAGCTGAACTATAGGGAGAAAGTGTGTGTCCTTGCTCAAGCCAACCGAGGAGGAACTGCAATCTGCATTGCCTCTTGACGGACGGGTTGTTTTGTTTTATCATGCATACATGGCAACTTCATGCATAGCGTGAAGAGCCGACAGGGGGGCCTACTCATGATCCGCACACACAAAATCCGCCTGAACCCGACCTCTGACCAGGCCAATTACTTGGCCCATGCTGCTGGCACCAGCCGGTTCATGTTCAACTGGGGCCTGGGGCAGTGGAAGCGACAGACTGAGGCCCTGCGGTGGCGCAGGTTTGAGAGCCAAAAACCGCTGCGTATGTCTCTCAAGCAACTGGCGCATGCCTCTCGCGCACTCAGCCAGAAACAGAAATGTCATACGCTTTACCCCGATCTCACCCTCGTTGCCCGTATCTTCGTGTGCGTGAACCTTGCGTGTAGTTACATGGCAGACCGTGATTACAACGCCAGTCTTAATCTGGAACAAGAGGCTTGTTTGCTGGCCTCGCCTGGGTAAAACAGCAGAGCGTCTTCGGTACTAGCTCGGACGGGACGCAAAACGGCCTGTGGAGGAGCGGCAAGACTTTGACACTTTGGCGGCCGTTACCTTGTCATTGATTTACTTGGCGCGGGCGGTTTTAGTGCTGTGTATTTAGTACAGGATCAGCAGTGTGAAGATAGTCTTTTCGCGCTCAAAGAGGCGATCGCCACGCATAAAAAGGCAAGAGAGCGTTTTACTTTTGAATCTAGTGTGCTTAAGCGTCTCGTTCACCCGGCTCTTCCTCGTGTCTATGATGTCTTTGATAATGAAGAGCATGACCGCTTGTATATGCTCATGGATTATGTAGAAGGTCCAAACCTGGAAACGTTGCGTCACATTCAACCCGAGAAGCGCTTTTCGTTACCGGTAAACATTACCATTCTTGCTCCTATCGTGGATGCCATTGAGTATCTCCATCAACAATATCCTCCGATCATTCACCGGGATATCAAACCCTCAAATATTATCGTGCCTATCGTGGGGGGGAAGACCATACTGGTAGACTTTGGTATTGCCAAGGAATATGATACGCATGGAACGACCAGTGCGGTGCGCTACGGTTCGCCTGGTTACGGAGCACCCGAGCATTATACGACAGGGACCAACACGCGCACCGATATCTATGGGCTGGGAGCAACGCTCTATACCCTACTGACCGGTGACATTCCGCCCGATGCTATCGATAGAATGACGCAGCTCAGCAGCGAAAAACCTGACTCTTTAAAGCCTGTTAGTGAGCTTGTCCCATCTATCCCATTGCATATTTCCAGGGCCATCCAGCGCGCGATGTCAATAAATATGAAGCAGCGTTTCGCCACAGTCCAGGAGTTCTGGCAGGCTTTACAGGGGGAGTCAGGACAGCAGCCGCACATCTCTGAAGCGCTCAACTCAATAGTCGTCTCACCTTCCACTTCTGAGGTCTCCGCTAAGACAGATGAAACATCTTCTCAGCCGCTACAAGAGAAGCAGTTACCTGACAGGCACGCGAGAAAGCGCTTCTTACTTCCTGTCTTTCTTGCGTTGTTGATAATTGTAGGAATTGGAGCGGGTTTCTGGGGATTTATCGGGAGGAATCACGTAGCCACGCCGACAGCAGGCCGCTTGCCGCTCCCCACTTTTTCTCCCATTACTCATCCGACCGTGGCCGCTACGGCAACTCTCATGCCAAATCCCTATTCTCAACTGGCCGCGTCATATTCTGGCACTTTTGACGATCTGCAGGCGAATGTCCCTTCGCAAATGACACTCACAAAGGTGCTGCAAAACGATGGACATATTTCTGGCTTCTTCAGCGCAGTGCATCTGAGTGGAACTTTCAGTGGTTTCCTCGATAACTCGAAACATATCTCCTTCACTGTTGCAACCAGCAGCGGCCGTGCGCCGCTCTATTTTACGGGATCTATACGAGCGAATGGCAATCTCGGGGGATCATTTTGTGAGATTGATCAAGATCTAAATTGTATCCCCAACGGTGTTTTCGGCGTGTGGAATGTTGCGCCTGGTACTGCTCCATGAACTGAGACTCCCCGGTAAAGCTATCAAATGCAGGTGAACCGTCAGAAGGACAGATCTAAAGAGAGAGATGGGGCTTTCTGGCCAATTGTTTGTAATGAGTCAGAGGATCAACAGCTATAATCAATTCCCAGATTCGTATCCTCAGTCAGGGATTGGGTGAGCGTCGTCGTCCGCCCGTTATGTGATATGAGCCCTCCCGATGTATGCGTTCTCACTACACATGATGGCAATGTGATCTGTACGTTCAGTGTCCAATCGGCACTGGCTTGCCGTTGTACGAGATACTGGTAATGCCAGCCTGCTGCATCCTTTTTCGCTACGCCCTTTTCTGTCCAGGTAAGGGTGACGGTGCGTGTCTGGCCGTAAGAAAGAGTGAAGGAACCGGCCCACACCTCATGGTCAAAAGACTCACTTGTGCCACGTGGCTGCCATCCTTGTTGCTCCTGCAAAGAGCTGCCGGGCGGTACATAGATGCGTACGTAATCGCTATAGAGAGGAGATCCATTAACATCACCATTCTTTAACCATGCATAGCGAATGGTGCTATGATGAGTCGCATTGCCGCTGCCATCAATGGTCACTCGGTCATCCAACGCGCTAGTGATGAACTGATTTGCATTATTAGCAGCAATGTTAGCATCTACCACAAAGAAGCTATCACCCACCGGGGCCTGGATTGCCGCATCTACATGAGAAAACCGGAGAAGGTTTTCTGCTGCAGAGGCGTTGAAATAGATCTGCAAATCCTTTGTACGAAGCGAACTGCCGAGCAATTGTAATAATTTAGGGAAAACAGAAGAGGGGAGTTGATGGATACGCGCGAGAAAATGTTGAGCCAGCAGTTCTGTGAAGTACCTGCTCTGAGTAGAATGCCCATCAGGCGATAATAGAACGCTACCACCATGGCTTCCTGGCCCCAGTTCGTAATAGTTGATGCGATCTACCAGATTTTGCGCGGTGACAGTCTCATGCAACTCAGGAACACCAATGGGTCCCGTAATGGCAAGCGCATGCTCCATGAGAGTGGGGGTAATGGCTATTACCCCTTGAAGTGCGACTTTGCCACCCTCGCGGCTATAGTTCTGCTCGGCATAGCCAGCAGCCGTGGGGAAATCTGCATCAAGATTGGAATCGCGCAAGTTCCAACTATTGGACACAAGATCAAACCACTTATATGCAGAGGGGTAAGAGAGAGTTTGACCAGTAGCAATAAAGTGGGTATCGAGCAAATTCACATCTGTGATATGCGCCGCGCTCAACCGTCCTCCTATGAGTGTAGCAAAACCGTAGTCCTTAATGGAACCACCTCCAGGCCGCAGTACCGTTGAATCGAGTATCTCGACGAGATAGTATGCGGGTGTAGTGATTCCAAGCAATGAAGGTAGAACAGGAAGGAGTTGATCAGATTCATTCAGCAAGGCTTGCAAGGATGGGAGATATTGATGGAACGCCGCAACCGCCTTGCCAACGCGTGAATCGAATTGCAAATCCCCTGGCCGTAAAGCGTTGACTTGTGCAGTAGCCTGGTTGACGTCCGCTTCCACCTGGTGAAGGTCCTTACCGATCGCTGCGAGATCCTCTATCGTCAGGCCCTTGCCTGTACTTAACGGTTCACGGAATCGGGAAAGGATCAAATTGAGTGCATCGCAACCGGCAACACCAGCTAAAGAAATCTTTATCGCTACTGGCACAACACGTAATGCCGCGCTCAAACGAGTACCATAGCCGGGAATCAATGTAGCGGCCGCAGGAAACGATTGTAAATCAGTATCGAGCTGAGCAAAGACAGCAGATGCCGCCGCAAACTCGTGCTGTGCGTGAGTAACCGAAGGAGCATCGAGCGGTTTTTTTGACCATGCCTGCATGAGGGATAAAGCCGTTTGCAGGTGTTTAATCCCCACCTGTGCCAGAGCTACGTCGTTGTGATACTTCGCACTATATGTCTGGTATCCAACAATCGCTGCCCCTGACCCAATTACGCACACGAGTAAAAAGACAAGAACAACCTGGAAAACCGTCCTCGCTTTGCGCTTTTGTTTTTGATACTTGCCATCCGCCCTACCATTGGCGGGCAGGCGACGTTTCTCACGGCGAAGGACAGGTGACCCTTCTTGCGAAGATACCTTCACAGGAGGATTTTCTTCTCCAGGAATAGCGGGCGAAAGAGGTGGTCCTGAAGATGCAGCTGCAGACGTCACTTCCGCCTGTATGATTGCATTGGCAATCAACGCTGGATTTTCCACCTCCAGCATCGGAACATCAGGCTCGGCATCCAGCCCCGTGTGTTCCTTGGAAGGAACAACCATCGTCAGTTCCGGCGTCTGTGTCGCTACTGGATTGACGTCCGTTTTCTCCTCAAGGGGAGGGGTGATTATTGGCTCAGGTACTAGTGGCCCCGTGTGTTCCTCGGCTGGAACGACCATCGTCAGTTCCGGTGTCTGTGTCACCATTTGGTTGGTATGTATCACCTGCCATAACGCATCACGGAATTGCTCAACGGTGGCGAACCTGTCGTGTCTATTTATAGACAGAGCACAATAGATGGCGCGGGCTACTATTTCCACGGATGGCATGAACTGGTTCATTGGCAAGAGCGGATCAGGTTCTCCCGCGCCTATTCGTGCCAATCGATCAGAAGCTGCAGATGGGATCGCACCGGTCAAGAGAGTGTAGAAGATGGCACCAAGAGCATAAACATCCGTACGACGACTCGTTCTCCCGTCATATTGTTCAGGTGCGCGAAAGTTGAGCATACCCTGTTGAGCGGTGGCGTCTGTGCACAAGTTCTGGACACCACCGAAATCAACGAGCTGCGAAGGAGTAGACGCACCAGCATTTGGCGCGATGATGTTGGACGGTTTGATGTCAGCATGGATCAGAGGAGGATGCTGTCGATGCAAGTAGCTTACAGCGTCCATAATGGGTGACATCAACGTCATAGCCGCGTGCAACGAAAAACGCTTCCCTGGCATCAACTGCCGCATTACTTCCAGGTTATTTCCTTCTATGTAGTCCATGAGGATAAAGTACCGGTCGTGGCTGTCACTATGGAATACCCGATATATGCGGGGAAGTGCGGGGTGATTCAGCCGTTTAAGCGCCGCAACATCGAAAGGGAAACCACGTCGCTCTTCGCTAACGGCAGGCATCACCTCTTTGAGGGCAAATAGTTTTTGGTGGGTAGATTCGTCTGTGACGAGGTAGACGGCACCTGATGCTCCCTGGCCAAGGAGATCGATCACCCTATATTGCCCTCGTATTAAGTGCCCCGCATGGAAAGCAGATTGCCGCAACTTCCCATCAAGCACAAGGGCATCAGATGCTACATCACGAGTCGCGAGTTGCGAGTCGTGAGTTGTGATCTCTTGCTCCTCTGCTGGCAGTTCGAAACTAGAAGTTCGAAATGTGTTTACAGGATCATTCATCATATCCTAACCTTCTAGCCCTCTCATAAATTCCAACATTACAGACGTTCATAGCAAGGTTACCGTCCATCCCCTCGACTAATTGGAGAGTTTTTCACAGTACTTAAGAAGAATACCATTCCAATCGGAAAGTACCATATGCAAGTGCTAATATGATGTTTATGATGGTGGAGAATCAGTGATTCTCTGGGAAGGAGGTGTGGAGAAATGGGTCTATTCTATCACACCTTCCTTTCATCGCCATAGATGAAGCAAAGGGAGCTCACGCACCGCCTCTGGTAGCAGAGCGAGCGCTTCTACAGACTGAGAATGTATTCTTGCCTGCATGACTCGCACCAGCCTAGCTGGATACCATTCTCCTCGTGGACATTCTTAAAGGTGGCGGGCGCTACGACAGACATACCCATGTTGGCGAGCCGGGTTACCAAAGACGAGTGCATGCGGAGGGACATCTCTTGTGACGACGGACCCCGCACCTATCAGGGCAAACTCCCCGATGGTGATACCACAAATAATAACCAATCCCGCGCCGATTGATGCGCCGTACTTCACCAATGTTGGCGTAATCTCCCATTCATCAGCGCTCTTGAGCTTGCCATCAGGAGTGATGGCGCGAGGTAGCAAGTCGTTCGTAAAACAGACGTGGGGGCCAACAAAGACGCCATCTTCAAGCGTTACACCTTCGAATACTGAAACGTGATTCTGGATTTTGACGTTTGAACCGATCTGCACATGCACGTCAATGTAAACGCCCTTCCCAATGTTGCAAGTCTCGCCAATAGACGCGTGTTCTCGCACCTGCACCTGGCGCCAGATACGTGTTCCTGCGCCAATATGTGCGTCGGGTGACACTTCGGCGCTGGGGTGAACGTAAAATGCTGCATTCGCCATGAGTTATCCTCCAGAAACTACAATTCGCCGCTCAAAGGACGTTTTTCACAAATGAGCCTTGCTTTTACTGTTTCGCTATCGAATCATCGAGCAAAAATCTGACGCATGATCCCTCTCTTAATTTTGCTCTCAAGTGGCGATTTGGTAAAGGCTAGGAATATGTACCATAGCCCGACTTTCACAACGACATCTCAACGTCTGTAAATACTCGAAACCTATAAAAAGGGGTACATAATTTAACCAGACGGCTTGGGACGGTTTTTTACCCGTTTTGGATTTTCTGAAGCGCCAATTCGACATGCCTTGCACACTATAATGGATTCTCTTCAACGATACAATGGAGCACCAATATTCTTTATACCGACAGTCGTACTTGATCGGCATCCTCCATTGATTGCGGAGATAGCTCATAACGGTGTTGATATTGGTATGCGTAGTTACGTTCACAACAAATATCGTACGTTGAGTAAAGATGAGCAGTTTAAACAAACGAAACAAGCTACCAAAAAAGCTTTACATCTTTTTTCTTCTCACCCTTGCACTCTTGTGCGGGGGTGATGCAGTGCTTTCGGTTAATGGATATCAACAGTACAGTGGGAACTACCATCGAGACTTGTCCTTAGCACAGGTGGGAATGCAACACCTACGAACGGCTGAGACGATTTTGAAAATGCTGCCCAAAAACCCCTTTGATGCACAGAGCGTGAGCCAGGCACAGCATGAGTTTGCCGCCTCATTGGCTGCCTTTGTTCAGGTGGATAACGATTTAAAATCGTTGCCGGGGATAAGCACATCTATCCCTGTCTATGGGGCTCGTCTGAGCGCCGCATTACATGTGTTACCCATAGCTATCGAGGTATCTCAAGCTGGGATAACTGGTTGCAACACCTTGAATTTAATCATTTCGAGGTTTCATAATCCATTAAGTGCCCAGGCACAGGGCATCACGATGGCAGATTTGACGATTATAGAGAAAGATTTTCAACAGATCAAGGCGACCCTCACTCTGATCGTTAACCAGGTCAATCATTTACAGCCATCGGATTTGCAGCTTGACCCACGCCTCGGTAAATATCTGGCCACGTTCCAAAGAGATATACCGCAACTCCAGGCATGGCTTGAGACCATAGAGCGCCTTCTCCCTGTTGCTCCTACACTGCTTGGTATTGGCACGCCAGCAAATTATCTCATTGAAATACTTGATTCGACTGAACTGAGGCCTGGTGGCGGCTTTATTGGAAACTATGGTATTGCTACCTTTTCAGGAGGACGGTTAACGGCTGCTCACATCACTGATACTTACTTGCTCGATAAAGCTTATGATGCTACTGGTTATACTATTCCTTATCCATCGGCTTATACCTGGTTTAACTTAGCTGCGAGCTGGAGCCTTCGAGATTCTAATCTGGATGCGGACTTTCCGACTGCGGCCCGCTATGCTGAACTGAACTATGCACGCGAGGGCGGCAGCATCCCTGTTCAGGGGGTAATCGCTATTACGCCGGCGCTCATTGAGCGAGCACTTGAAATTACCGGGCCGATCAACGTTCCTGAGTATCACGAGACCGTGACGGCACAGCGTAAACGCTTCACGGCTCTATTGGCAGAGCATTTTCTGGTTCGCGTCCGTCAAGTTTCCTCTTCTGCCCTCCCCAGATTCTTGCAACTGATGATCAGTTCGCTGCGCTCGAAGGATGTGCAGATCTATCTCAATCCCAGCAGCGCAGAGAAGCTGCTCCAAAGCTATCACCTCGCCTCGTCGATTCAATCGCCAGGAGGTGACAGTCTCTTTGTCGTGGATGCGAACATCTCACCAAGTAAAGCAAACAGCCTTATTACTAATATGTTGAATGACCAGGTTGCCATTGATGAAAAGGGCAATGCCATTCATCACACTACCATCCGCTATGCATGGGTAAGTAAAGGCCCCGCCTACGGCTCAGACATATATCGCGACTATGTGCGTGTCTATGTACCATCTGGCAGTGTGTTGCAGATGCAGAATGGATGGCAATCACGCGGCACGAGTACGGCCTTTGGACGCGAGGCATGGGCAGGCTTTTTCACGCTCGCTTACGGCCAGACTGATACAATTACCCTTGTCTGGAGGGTACCTGGCGCGGCCGCGAAGGATGCAAAGGGTTGGCATTACCAGTATTTGCTCCAGCGGCAAGCAGGCGCACAATGGATGCTGCACTTGCAAATAACGCTGCCGTCGTGTGGAGTGATGAAAAATAAATGGGGTGGGCTGGCATCTAGCAACAAACAGGCAGTGATGCTCAGCCAATCCTTAAATAAAGACCTGGATGTAGGTGCTGACTACGTTTGCTGATGAGTCTCCAAATGCAAGTAAACGGGAAACAAGAGGTTTCTTCTCCCAAAGTGTCGGTGCGGGAAGGAGTGAAATCTGCACGGTCAGGCCTGAACAATTACATTAGTTCTCTCTGTAAGGGGCTTTTCGAATTGCAGAAATCCAGCGCAGTCGAGAGAAGAAGCCCCATAAGCCTGCGGTCTCAGCAGCCATCACCAGCCAATGTTGACTTACATCCACCTCAATACGCCGCAGGAGATGCGGGTCACTTCGCGGAGTATTAAAGCCGTATAGAGTTGTGAACGCCCACTCATAACCTGCTTTCTGCACAGCACGAATTGCATTGTCCCCAATGTGCTGAAGCTGCCCAATGGGATAGGCAAAAGTACGCACAGGGTGCCCTAATTGCTGCTCCAGCATTATGCGGCACTCCTCGACTTCGCGCTGCACCTCCGTGGGATCGGTCAGATACGCCAGAATCGGGTGATACATCGTGTGTGCGCCGAACGAGACCCACCCGCTCTCCTCCATCTCCCGCACCTCAGCCCATTTGAGGGGGAGAGCAGGCTTCTCTTCGGGGGCTACCGATGGAGGTACTGGCAGTGCCTGACGAACAAACCTGAGAAACTCTTGACGTTCGGCAACCGAGGTTGCCTGGCATAAACGGGTGAGGATCGCCTCTGCCAGTCCGTTTCGCTCTTTCGGTTGATCTAGGCGGTAGATGCGCCCTTCAATCGTTGCCTCCCTCATCTGTGTGTGAGAAACAAGGCGGTTGCCCTCTCGCCACCAAAAGTAATCGCCGCTTTCCACATAACCTGGGACGAGAAAGATAGTAAAAGGCAGCTGC
>WNFR01002488.1_pt1 | contig 31725 bp, 16 predicted proteins | sample 5400221 | NCBI WGS metagenome assembly WNFR01 (sample SAMN13153357, study PRJNA577476) | soil metagenome | isolation source: 40 cm soil under Madrone tree | place: USA:California | collected 2016-06-14
TAATAGCAAAACCACTCAAAGTCAGAACCGAGGAGCGGTAGCGACCGGGTCAATCTGGTCTGACACTCAAGTATGGTTTCACCTCAAACGCTCGCATCGTACCTAAGACGTGAACAAGTTCGGAGGTAGTGTCTTTCGCACCTTTGACCCGGTCGCTACCGCTCCTCGGTTCTGACATTGCGTCGTGCATCTCTACTATGCTGTGTTGTTACGCCTGAGACTTGGAACCGCACACGTTAATAGCAAAACCACTCAAAGTCAGAACCGAGGAGCGGTAGCGACCGGGTCAATCTGGTCTGACACTCAAGTATGGTTTCACCTCAAACGCTCGCATCGTACCTAAGACGTGAACAAATCCGGAGGTAGTGTCTTTCGCAACTTTGACCCGGTCGCTACCGCTCCTCGGTTCTGACATTGAGTGCCTTAGGACTTAGGTTGCGCTTAGCCGAAGAAGATCCGCGTTCGACTGGGCCACCGCTTGCGATGGTCCTTGGCGACGTTCTTTAGGGTGAACGTTTCAGCTCTATTATGCGTTAACAAAAAGACCGGAAGCTCCAGAAGTAACAACCATCGACCAGGAAGGATCGCATTAGGTGATGAGTACACAGCAATTATTAGAGAAAGGGTTAGATATAAGACGTGCGCTTATTTACTTTTCTATTGCCTATGGTGTTGTGACGGTTTTGGCGACTGCTACGACCGTTACATATGGGATAATTTATCATTCGCCACAACCTGAAGAGCTTGGAGTCAGTCTATTGAAAGCACCTTCGTTTGTTGCGACCGTGCCGTACCACGTGCTGATCATGCTGCTGGTATGGCCAGTGTTTGCTTGGGTGTATTTCAAAAAACGCGGGCAGGGAAACCTGGACAAAGAAGTCAGGGAAACTTTGCGTCTTTCATTTCTCTGGCTGGCTGCAGCAATGATCGTTGATTTCGTTTGTTTTGTGCTCATTAAACATCCGTGGTCGCTAACGCCGCATGAGTTTTATGTTGAGTACGAGCCCTGGATTAGTTTGATCTACATCTCGATCTTCCTGAGCCCCTTGATTCGCCTGGCCCTTTCGAGATCGCTTACGAAGAAGTAGACGCTTGTGTCCAACTAAAGTTTGAGACGTAGACCCAACTTGCGGGCCATGACGCGGGCGAGTTGTCCTGTTACTCTTCGCCCGTTATTCACCAATTCCCGGTCCCGGGTTCTTTGATTCAGAGCTTTCATTCCTACCTTAGTTTGTTGCAGACCTAAGACGACGAGCGCTGAGTTGATAAGACGTGAACCTGGGACCGGGCTCACCAATACCGCGCAGAGTTTGAGTGCCGCAAACGTTCTCGTACTGCCGGGGACTCAAGACTTAGTTCGATGCCCGCGTGATAGTGGTCGAGCTCAGAGTTGACTAACTCCTTCCGTAGTTTCATTGCGCTGCCAGCTAGAATAGAGGTGAAGAGATAATGAGTCATACTTTCGTTCAGTGCCTGACTCGAATCCAAGGATCGCGGCAGGTTTTTCTGCTTGCAGCAAGCGTTCAGCTTCTCCTGGTATTTCTTGTCTCGTTTCCTGTCTTTGCTCAAAGCAATTATGCGAGCCTGAGCGGAACCGTCTTCGATCCTCAACACCAGGCGATTCCTCGGGCGTCAGTTCAACTCACCTCGGTGAGTACTTCGGCCGTGCGCCAGGTCAGCAGCAACGATCAGGGCATCTTCCAAATCAACGGTCTGCTACCAGGCGCTTACAAACTCGCCGTGCAGGCCCCGGGCTTCGCGCTATTCAACGAGACGGTGCGTCTCGAGGTCGGCCAGCAGATGACACTTGATGTAAATGTGAAACTCTCCTCCCTCAGCACTACTGTGCAAGTTGAGACTCAAACAGTGAACGTGTTACGGACCACGGATGCGAGTGTAGGTGAGGTGGTAGAGCCAACTTCCATTCGTAACTTGCCACTCAATGGGCGCATGTTAATCGATCTGGTGCTCACCGTTCCGGGAGCGCACGAGAGTCACGGCGCACAGGCCGGTGACATGAGTCCGTTGTATTGGAGGCCTGGCCAGCGCTCGGCGGTCAGTATCGGCGGCAACCGGCCCAACGCGAACTATTTCCTGCTGGACGGTGCAACCAACACCGATCCGACGTTCAATACTCTTAACCTGAGTCCATCGCCTGACACAGTTCAGGAATTCAAAGTGCAGACTGGAAGCTACACTGCGGAAATGGGCGGCGCCGGCGGCGGTCAAATTAATATCGTGACTCGAACTGGCACGAACGAGTTTCACGGAACCGCTTACGAGTTTCTGCGCAACAATGTGCTCGATGCCCGCACTTTTAATCAGATGGATTCGTCAAACCATTTGGTAAGAAACAATTTTGGCGGTTCGCTGGGCGGGCCTATCATCCGCAACAAAGCCTTTTTCTTCGTGAACTACGAAGGATTGCGACTAACGCAGTCCGACACGATGATTGACACAGTGCCGACCGCGGATGAGATCAATGGTGATTTCAGCATGAGCGGCGCGACCATTTACAACCCGTTCAGCTCGCATGCAAATCCGAACTTCGATTCGACAAAACCCGTAAGCCCCAGCAATCCGCAGGTCATTCGTGATGCCTTTCCCGGAAATGTCATTCCGCAGAACCTGATTGATCAGAAGGCCCTGCGATTCCTCAGTCAATATGTTCCTCGCCCCAACATGGACATGGGGATGATGGGTTGCGGCATGACGATGATGGGAATACCGCAGGTCGTGGGCGCGGGAGTTGATTGCAACAACTATATCGACGTGCGTAACGAACACCACAGAACCGATCAGGCGACCGTCCGCTTCGATCAAAACTTCCATCGCGGCGACAGCATCTTCGCGCGGTATTCGTTCAGCAGTGAAAAAGGTTTCATGCCGCAGAACTTGCCTGGCTTCGGCGCCATTCACGATAACCTCTCTCAGAACGGCACGGTCGGCTGGAATCGCATTTTCAGTCCTAACGTTGTGAACATGGCCAACATCACGGTTTCGCGCCTATCGATGCATCGCACTTCCGAGAACAGCTTCGCAAACGACATCGTCTCTCAACTCGGAATAACAGGAGTCGGTTTTGGCGGCGCAGGTGCCTTTGGTGCACCCTGGTTCAACGTACAGGGCTACTCGGGCATGGGCGACACCTATATCGCTACACCAATGCATGCCTGGGATACGATCCTTGAAGCACGCGACACACTGAGCTGGCAGGTGGGCCGCCACAGTCTAAAGTTTGGCGGGAGTTACCGCTATTTTATCTGGCCGATGTGGGGGTTCTTCCAAAACCGAGGTTACTATCAGTTTACTAATGGGTTCACTACCCAGACAGCGACGAATGATGGTACGGGCTCCGCTTTAGCAAGTTTCCTGCTTGGGTTGCCGGCAGTGAAGCAACGTCAGGCAGGTGTTCCCCAGATGCAACTGCGACAGTGGTATGGCGATGCGTTTGTCCAGGACAGCTTTCAGCTGACTCGCAACACAACGGTGCAGATCGGTGTGCGTTACGAATATATGAGTCCCCTAACGGACATCCGTTACGCGAACACAAATCTCGTTTTCAAAGATGGAGTGCCTTTTGTTTTCATCGGCGGACAACAGGGTTTCCCGAAGGGTCTGAATTCTGCTAACAAGCTCAAATTCGCTCCTCGCGCCGGCATCTCGCACAGCATGCCGAGCTACGGGCTGGTCTTTCACGCGGCCTTTGGCATTTTCTTCACACCCGTTGACATGAATACGTGGTGTAACCAGCGTCATAATGTTCCTTATGTTTTTCCGGAGACCCAGCAGAGCGACAACTTCACTCCGGCTGCCGGCATCGTTGCCAGTCATTTCAATTTCGCGCCAGCGGTTCTGGGGACGACCACAGTCAGCTTTGCTGCTCTTGAGCTCAACGCGCCGCCACAATACATCGAGCAGTGGAGCGGCTCCGTAGAGAAGAGTCTTGGCTCCGAGACTACGTTGGAAGTCGGCTATCTCGGATCGCACGGAGTTCATCTACAAAGATCCCATTTGATCAATAACGCCGCTCCAGGGCCAGGGGCTATCGGGCCGCGGCGACCATTCAAGACTTTAAGTTTTCTGCCGGGAATGGTTCTGCCCGATAACATCACTATCGCCAATACAACATTTCCGGTCAGCGGCATTAACCTGTTAGAGAATTCCGCGCAGAGCTGGTATGACGCAGGGTACATCAACGTTCGGCGACGTTTTTCCCGCGGCTGGACCTTCCTCGCCAATTATACGTTTGCAAAGAATCTCAGCGACGCGCCCGACTTTCGCTCGCCGATGTTCGAATCGGCCGCTCCACAAAACAATTCTAACCTTCGAGCCGAGAAGGGCCTCGCATGTGATATCCGTCATCGCTTTGCGCTGAGCGCGGTCTACGATCTTCCGGCTTTGGGTAAATCGGGTTTCGGACATACCCTCACCAGAGATTGGCGTCTCTCAGCGATATATCAGGCACAAAGCGGATTTCCTTTCACGATTTCGGTATTTGGCGATACAGCCAACGCGGGCACGCTCCTTGGCGAAAATCCAATCCGTGCGAGATACACCGGACAGCCAGTGTTCGGCCCCGGCACGCATACCTCCGACAGTTGGTTTAATACGGCCGCGTTTGCTACGCCAGCGGCCTTCACTTTCGGAGACGTCGGCCGAAACACTGTTTATGGTCCCGGCCGGCAAACCCTTGACCTGGCTTTACAACGTGAGTTTGCCGTGGCCGAAAATATGAAGGTTCAGATTCGTGCCGAAGCCTTTAACGCGCTCAACCATACAAACCTGGGGACACCAAATCGCTTCGTGAACACCCCGCAGTTTGGCACCATCACAGAAGCAGCAACGCCGGGCCGAGAAATCCAGTTAGGTATACGTCTCTCGTTTTAGATGATGAGGTTCGGACAGTAGATACCACCGACTTTAGTCGCGTGGAGATTCAGTTTTAACCTAGAAAGCAAAACAGCAGAAATTCTTAGAGACCACCGACTTTAGTCGCGTGGAGATTCAGTTTCAACCTGAAAGCAAAACAGCAGAAATTCTTAGAGACCACCGACTTTAGTCGCGTGGAGATTCAGTTTCAACCTAGACAGCAAAACAGCAGAAATTCTCAGAGACCACCGACTTTAGTCGCGTAGTGATTCAGTTTCAACCTAACTTTGCACGGTCGAAGAAGGCTGAAACTGAACTACCACACGACTAAAGTCGGTGGTATCCAAAGAGATTATTAGACCCTGAGCACATCGAGGTTAAAGCTGAACTACCACACGACTAAAGTCGGTGGTATCTGCGTTTTTACACAATATCTTAAGAGAGAGTTGCACAATTAAAGGGAGTAAGTACACTTAGAGAGACCATCTCTTTGACGAGTTTACTTTTCCATGGAACATATCAGATATTCAGTCGCGGCGTGTCAGACAGATATGCCGAACCCAATCGATCGACTTGGCATGCGCGCCAACACGGATCGCATGTTATCGATGATCGATTCGGCAGTGGCGGGAGCAGCGCCTTTCTTGCCGGTGCGGCTCGTCGTTTTTCCTGAGTTCGCCCATTCTGCGCCGATCTTTCAAACTGCCAGGGAGTTGATCGAGAAACTCGCAATCAAGATTCCCAATGAACATACTGAACGGCTCGAGCAGAAAGCGCGCGAATACGATATCTATATTCAGAGTGGCTCAATGCTTGAGGTTGATGTCAGGTGGCCTGGTCACGTTTTTAATACAACCTGTCTGTTGGGTCCGTCGGGAATTCTCTACAAGTATCGCAAGGTCAATACCTGGATCCCCTACGAGGTCCATACTAGTCCGCATGATCTCGAAGGCTACGATGAGCCTCTGTTTCCGGTTGCGGATACTCCTATAGGCCGTATTGGTTGCGCGATTTGCTACGATTGGTTGTTCCCCGAGGCAATGCGGCAGCTTGCTGCAAATGGTGCCGAAGTGTTGCTGCGTGTCTCGGCGTACATGGATCCGTGGGGCGCGACTGAACCAATGGATTGGTGGACGGTCATCAACAGAGCGCGCGCAATTGAGAATATTGTCTACGTGGCGGCGGCAAATCAAGGTGCGAGCCTGAAGCACTATCCACCGTATTCCTGGCCGGGAGGCAGTCAAGTCGTCGATTATGACGGTCGCCTTTTGGCCCAGGCGTCGCCGGGCCCAGGCGAAAGAATCGTAGTTGCGCCGATAGATATCTCCGCGTTACGTCATGAGCGGGCTACGCGTCGCGGACATCACATGCCGGCGCACTTGCGCACCGAGGCGTACCCGGTTTATCAGCAGCACCAATATCCTCCCAACCCACGAGACGAAAACCTGACGGCGACTTCATATGAACGGAATAATCGTTTAATTGATCACGCGAAGCAGCGATTCGTAGATACTGATTTCAAATGACCAAACTGAAATCTCGTCGAACCGGCCATAAGGGAATTAGTCTGCTTGTGCTTGTGGGTGTAGCAGGTTCTTTTGTTCTCTTTGCCCAGACGCCACCGAAGAAAACTGAGACGCAACAGCCAATGGGCGGAGTTTCTACAGGAGCGGCATTAACCTACACCTCCAAACGCACAGCCGGTATTACCGATCCGAAAGCGCCCGTAGTCTTTGAAGATGTGGTAGACAAGACCGCGCTCCGAAATTTTCGTCATCGTGCCGGCACTCCGGAAAAGAACTATATCTTCGAAGTCCCGTCAGGTGGCGTAGGTATATTTGACTTCGACGGCGATGGGTTGCCGGATATTTATCTCGTAAACGGTTCGACGATTCCGGCAATGCAGGGAAAAGAGAAGCCACCCAGCGCTGCGCTTTATCACAACCTTGGTGATTGGAAGTTCGAAGACGTAACTGACAAAGCGGGAGTGGCGAATGATCGGTGGGGAATGGGCGTGGCTATCGGCGACTATGATAATGATGGACGTCCCGACATGTATGTTACGAATTTTGGCGTGTCACGGCTCTATCATAACAACGGTGACGGTACGTTTACCGATGTAGCGGAGAAACTCGGCGTAGCGCGCAAAGGCTGGAGTACGGGAGCGAGCTGGGGAGACTATGATGGCGACGGCCGGCTTGATCTGTTTGTGCCTGGCTACGCCGAGATCGATCTCAATAATTTGCCACCCAATCCGAGCGAAGCCGGCAAACCTGGCGGCGTCGGCCAGAACTTTTGCCAGTTTCGCGGCGTGCCAGTTATGTGCGGTCCTCGTGGTCTAGTGGGGGAAGGCGACAACCTTTACCATCAGAAGGCCAATGGCACATTCGAAGATGTAAGCGTGAAGGCGGGCGTCAGCGATCCGCAAAAGTATTACGGCTTCTCCTCGGCTTTCGTACACGCCAACGATGACAATCTTTTAGATCTGATCGTCGTCAACGACTCGACGCCAAAACAACTCTACATCAATAAAGGCGATGGAACGTTTGAAGAAACCGGTTACCCTTCGGGCGTCGCGCTCAATGAGAATGGGCGCGAACAGGCCGGCATGGGTCTCGCAGTCGGAGACTACGATAACGATTCCCGAATAGATTTTCACATCACAAATTTCTCCGACGATTCGAACGTCCTTTATCACAACGATGGCGACGGCAATTTTACGGATGTAACGTTCCAGGTTGGACTCGGAGAAGTTACGATTCCTTTTCTTGGATGGGGAACGAGTTTTATCGATTACGATAATGATGGATGGGGTGATTTGATTGTCGCCAATGGTCACGTTTATCCAGCCGTCGATGAGCATCAGTGGGGCACAAGTTATGCCCAGCAAGTTCTGCTTTTCCACAATCTCCGCAACGGTAAGTTTGAACGAATTGGTGCTGCCCCGAACAGTGGTCTCGCTCAGGCGTGGTCTGCGCGAGGGATGGCCGTGGGTGACCTCGATGGTGATGGGCGGCTGGACGTCGTGCTCAATAATGCCGACTCAAAGCCGGCGATCTTAAGAAATGTCAGCACACCAGTAGGACACTGGCTCGGACTCCGCCTCGTGGGAGATATCGCCAGGAAAAGTCCTCGCGGGGCGATTGGCGCCATAGCATTTGTCACAACAGGAAAGGTTCGCCAACGTCAGGATGTCGTAAGCGGTGCAGGGTACAGCTCGCAAAATGATATGACATTGCACTTTGGACTCGGGGACTCGAGTCGCATCGATAAACTCGAGATCAAGTGGCCTGATGGTTCGCTCGAGGTTGTGCCTGTACTGGGAGTAGATCGAATCCTGACAATCATAGAAGGCAAGGGTGTGGCAAAGCCGTAAGGTTGCGTGTTCAACTGCGGTTTTCACTCCGTTAGGAGTGGGATGTTTATAGACGAAAGTAATACCTAGAATCGGCTCCGTTCGAAGGAGCGGAATTCAACTAGAGCTTAACAACTCCAGAATCGTTCCGCTCCTTCGAACGGAGCCGGGAGGGTTCTGGCTCCTCAATCTATAAACATGTCAACCCTCGCGGGGTGAAACCGGTTAATTGCTCCCGAACGAACAAAACGAGCGACGCTGAAATAGGGCGCGCTGGAAGGCGCTCTTAATCAAAATATTCTCGAAAGGAAGCTATACGCTTGCAGTACAGGCTACCAGTCTCACCACTGCCGCAATGACGCGTTTGAGTTCTGTTTCTAGAGCTGTTGCTGTAGCCGCGCTCTCAGATAGATTTCTGTCTCTACCTATCAATTCCAATTTCAAGGCGAGCTCACAAGCAGTCGAGGCCCCAAAGTTAGCGACTAAACCCCTCACAGTGTGAGCTGCTAATTCCAGCGCTCTTGCATCCTGCTTGAACACCGCCGAGCGAAGGTGCGTCATTAGGGAAGGGCACTCTTCCAGAAACATCTGGACTGCCGTTTCCAGCAACTGTTGGTCGCCGCCGAGTCGTTCTAAAGCTGTGTCAAGATTGACTAAGGCCTCAAGCTCTTCCATTCCTGCAAGATTCACAGCTGAAAAGACGCTGGCAGACTTTTCTTCCTGGTTTCCCTTTAACCGGCTTATGACTTCATACAACAGCCGAGCCTGTATGGGTTTGGGTATATAGTGGTCCATGCCGGCTAACAGACAGCGCTCCCGGTCTCCTTTCATCGCATGAGCAGTCATGGCGACAATCGGGATGTGTTGACCAGTCTCGATCTCTCTCGTTCTTATTTCGGCGGTTGCTTCAAACCCACCCATCTCAGGCATCTGCACGTCCATCAATACGAGGTCAAATCTTTGTTTTTCCCAAAGGGCGATGGCCTCAATACCATTCCCGGCGATTGCGACTCTGTGTCCATGCTTTTCAAGTAAACGCAAGGCCACGTTCTGATTAATGGTGTTGTCTTCCGCAACTAGGATGTCTAATGCTCGCTCCTGATCCGGTTCCATTTCTACTTCTGGTTCTCGCGGTCCGCTCGTGGTTTCGGCCGCGGTGGCCGATAACGCAATCACTCGCAGAAGGGTGTCAAACAATTCGGATTGCCCGATCGGTTTAACCAGGTGGGCAGCAATCCCTAACTCTTCACAACGCTCCACGTCCGTGCTTTGCTCCGCGGAGGTAAGCATCATGATTGAGGCATTGCGGAGTTCAGGATGTCGCTGGATTTCCTGAGCCACTCCAAAGCCGTCCTGATCAGGCATGTGACAATCCAGTAGCACCAGACCGTAAGGGCAATTATCGCGATGAGCGGCGAGCATACTCTCAAGAGCCTCCTTGCCTGAGGCGACCAGCGTCGGTTTCATGCGCCAGTTCAACAGCGTCTCTTGCAGAATGAAACGGTTCGTAGCGTTATCGTCAACTACGAGGACCCTTAGGTCTTCGGTGATGGGATATTCCTCGGCGACGTCGTTGCCGGCCTGACTGCCGAAGTTTGCCGTGAAATGGAAAGTGCTGCCTCGTCCTGGCTCGCTCTCCACCCAGATCTTGCCGCCCATTAGTGCAGCCAGACGTGAGCAGATAGTCAGGCCCAGTCCGGTACCTCCATAGTGACGAGTCGTCGACCCATCGGCTTGTGAGAAAGCGTTAAAGATCAAATCCACTTTCTCAGGAGAAATGCCAATGCCTGTATCTGTCACAGAAAAATGCACACATGCGCTTTCGTCTGTCTCCGAATCTACATCGGCACGCAGTACGATCTCGCCGGCTTCGGTAAATTTAATTGCATTGCCCAGGAGGTTGACTATTATCTGTCGCAAGCGGCCGGCGTCACCAATCAAAACGTTGGGTACGTTGCTGAACACATGGCAAACGAGTTCAAGATTTTTTTGATGAGCACGTAGTGCGAGTATCTTGGCCGTTTCGGCGAGCATTTTGCGCAGATCGAACATTTCCTCATATAAGTCTAATCTGCCGGCTTCAATCTTTGAGAAGTCGAGGATATCGTTGATGACGTGGAGCAGGGAGTCAGCGGAGGTTCTAACCATTGTCAGATATTCACGTTGTACTGGTGTGATATCGGTGTCCAGAGTTAGTTCGGTCATCCCGATAATCCCATTCATCGGAGTGCGGATCTCATGACTCATGTTTGCGAGGAACTCACTCTTGGCTCTGTTTCCTTCTTCAGCCCTCTCTTTCGCAACCGTCAACTCCACGTTAAGAGTTTGCAGTTCGACAGTGCGCAGCGCGACTTCCTGCTCAAGGTTCTCTCTGTGCCGGTGGAGTTCCTGATCTCGAAATTGAATTTGACCAAGCATTTCATTGAAGTCGTCGATCAAAAGCCCAACTTCATCATCGCCAACCTTGGTGGCCCGCAAACTATAGTTCTTCTCGGCTGAAACGACTCTCGCCGTATGTGCGAGTCCGACAATTGGTCTGGAGATGACTCGCTGAAATCTTGAAGAGAGCAGGAAACTGAGAAAGCACGATGCTAATACAATGATCCCCACAATCCAGCTGTAGTGGGCCAATCTTGAGTGAAGATCCTGCAGATCGGATTCGAGGTACAGGAAGCCCACCACTTCGCCGTCCAGGGTAATACTATGAAAGAGTTCCAATCGGTCAGCGGTGAGACGACTCCCGTCAGGTTGAGGTACTGGTGTCCTAAAGCTGGAGAGTTGATCGCGCCGGACGTATTGCGCAAACGGCTTAGCTTCACGGTTATAGATGCATGCTGAGGTAATCTGAGGTTTCACCCTCAGTGCCTCTAAGATCTCGGTCGCTGAGTCCGGATCGTTAAAGGTTATAGCGGCCGTGCTGTTACTGCCTATGAGTTCGGCAAGACTTGCCAGATCCTGAGCCATAACGCGCCGGGAAAAAATCTGGTCATAGACTATGAATGACGCACATGACAGAACCAGAGCCACGACGCTTATTAGCATCATGATCAATGTGAGCTTGCGCTTTATTGACAGATCGCGAAACTTTCGCATCTAATTGCCACCCTTCGATAAGGCCAACAGTTTTGAGCTAATCCTCAAGCGAGCCTGTCCCGCAGCGGCGGCATTGATTTCAAAACGCACCTTGTTGTTTTGTATGACGAACCTGATCATGCCGGCCGATTGATTAAATTGGGGCATTTCTCCAATCGTTAAGATGCTCGTTCCCTTTATGCTCTCCATGATCTTTCCCAGGTGCCTTCCTTCGGAGTTGCTGATAAACAGGATCTGACAGACCCGAAGGTTATCGCCCCAGCGGAATCGCTTGATCTTCAACCGCCGGCCACTAGCGGTGTTGCCACTGAGGTGATCAAGAGCGCTGCCAAACGGGTCGTCACCAATGACTCCCACGACTAGCGTGCCTCCATCGTCGAAGGCATCACTGGGCCATTCGACAAATTTTGCGAAGTTAAGAATGAAAGCGGCCTTGACTTGATACTCATTTACTGTCTGGGCTTTTACCTCAATGCTTGGCGTATTGGAGAGCGAAGCGAGCAGTAGGAAAAGGATCATTCTCATCGTGAGGCCCTGATTGGTTTGACGCCCTTGAGCTGTGCCTGTTTGAACGAGTGACATGATTGGTTTGCTAAAGACGCCAGGAAAAGTTCCGTGCACCGCGTTTCGCTTGGCTGGTCAACACCCGATTCCTGAAGACTCGGAAAATCAGAAACTCTCAGACTGTCTTTCGCCGTAATTGCTTAGAATCTGTAGATCATCTTTCCGTAAGCACTGCGTCTGACTTGACTCGGAAGGACCAAAACGTCGGCCCCATTGTATTCCGGGTGCCGGTTGTCGAGCAGGTTCTGCAGTCCGCCGCTCACCTCGATGTTTTCCCTTACGCGCCATCCGAGCCTTGAATCGATCCTCGTGTAGCCGGGAACTTGTTGACCTCCGAGACTCGAGACGTGGTAGAGCGCCGTATCCCAATCAAAGTTGCGCCAAAGTTTGAGGTAAGAATGCAGCTGGAATTGGTGTTGCGGATTGTTGCCTTCGGCTGCTTCCGAAGTGGTATCCCTGCTGGTCGCGTCACGGTGCAATTGCAGGCGCAGGAAAGAGTAACTTCCATTAAGTTTCCAACGGCGCGTGATGTCTAAATTGACGGCTGCTTCCAGACCGTAGGTCTCGCCGCGCATCAGGTTGCCGGAGTAGTTCGGAATTACCAGATGCAGGGGTAGTGGGTCGGTCTCGAAAAATGGCAAGCCAGGTTCGAAGGATGTGAGACGATCATAGACATTGTAGAAGGTTGCGACGTCGAGCGAGAGCTTACCTTGTAGCTGCGCACGATAACCGAGTTCGTAAGCGTGTAGGACTTCGGATTTGGGACTCGGGGTTCCAAACAGTGCAACAATGACAGGCACACCGCCGCGGCTGAGCAATGCCTGGTAGTTGAGACGAATGTCTTGTTGGCTACGGGCCGGCGTTCTGACTGCACGTGAGACTGCGGCCCACGCTGTCTGCCTGCGGTTGGGCGTCCACGATAGACGAACGCTGGGTTGCGCTTCGACGCCGGAGAGATAATTGTGTTCCAGCTTGACACCAAGTATCAGCCGCAGTTGGTCTTTAACCAGAATAATCTCATCTTGCGCGAAGCCGCTGAAGAGGTCCGCGGTCTTCGCCTTCGGGTTTAGTCGAACTGGACTGCTGCTGTTGCTCTCGCTTCGCTGCGAGACCAGTCGGTAGCCAAATCCCCAAACGACGTCCTGCTTGCGTCCCAGTGCGTTGTGATGCTGAAAGTCGAGGTCGAAGGTGTCGATGTCAGCCGCGAGCCCGAAGAGTGTCCGGCTAAAGCGATCGTAATAGACCTGGAGGGCCATGTCGGATCTTTTTGAAGAGGTTCGTGCCCACCGGCCCATGATGTGTCCGCCACCGAATTCAGCACTTCTGTTGGCGAAGGGCAAAAAGGGATTGGCGGGCGAAACAAGCGTGGGGTTCTCGTGTAAGTTGGTCCGGTAGATATCGCCGTCAAGAGTAAGTTCGTCCCGCCCGGTCGGTGCCCAATCGACTCTCCCTCCGCCGTGCTCCAATTGCTTCGCGTCGTTCGCACCGCGGCCAGCCGGCTTAACCATCTCGCTGCCATTCGAGTACTTGACATAGACTCGATAAGAAGCCTTGTCACCCAGGTTTGCGCCGTAGCGAAAACTACCAAAGCCTCCTTCTTCAGAGCCGACGCCTGCTGTCACGGCTCCCCCTTGTGTATCTCGGGTATGCTTGGTGATGATGTTGATGACACCATTAACGGCATTGGCGCCCCATAACGTGCCTCCGGGTCCGCGAATGACTTCGATTCGTTCTATGTCTTCCAGTAGTAAGTCCTGAACTTGCCAGTAGACGCCCGATGTTTCGGGCGAATAAACGCTCCGGCCATCAATCAAGACCAGAAGTTTGTTGGCGAATCGTCCATTGAATCCGCGCGCTGTAATCGCGTATTTGCTGCCGTCAATCTGGGCCACATCCAGGCCGGGCACTAAACGCAACACCTCAGGAATCGTCGTCAACCCGGATCGGCGGATCTCCTCCTGAGTGATGACGTAGACCGCAGCGGCGGTCTGAAACAGCTTCTCCTCTTTCTTCGAGACTGAAGTGACCTCGATATTCATCAACTCTTCAAGACTCGTCGTCATAAGGTCGTTCGGGAGTTGTTGTGCGCTTGAGACACTGGCGATTGCAGTTAGCGTAAGAGCCAACATGCCAGCTCTCAAAACAGTGCTTTCTATCGAGCTCGGAAGATTTTTTGCGTGGGTACATATAAAAAAAGATCGGTACCATTCTGAGGCGGTCATTAGTTTTTCTTCCTTTGAACGAGACTCGTAAACGCAGGGCCACAGGGGCCTTAAGTCGTGATGAAACTGGTTTGTTAGCTTGTGGATTTCTTTTGAAGACGCGCACGCCTGCAAGGAGGTCGTGGCCATCAAGTCGGCAAACAGCAACGCTGCAACCAATATGCCACCGCGATTGGATCAAAGAAGCTTCGCTGCTTTACAGTTATCATCCTAACGTATCAGGTGTGAATTTCAGCCTATTATGGTGAGCACGGCGAGGTCTTTTGGGTATTATGGTCTCAGAAGAGAGTTGACTCGCTCTGGCATAGACCTTGTTAGGCTTTCTTCGCAGAGCGGCCGAGCGCCTCTAGTCTTGCCTTTTGGTGGGGTCATTAGCCCTCTCTGGGGCGGTTTACCTACCCAGAAAAGGACACTCATCAAACAGCGCGTCGCAACTTGCCTTCCAAATTTAGCCAGTACCGATTGCTCGCTCCATTCAAAGAGAAGATCTCTCAACCTTCATGAGTAGACACCCAATCAGAGTCTTGCTTGTCACGGAACAGTCTCAGGAACAGAGTGCTATTCCTGGTCTACTATCACGGTTGGATAGCCGAGAGTTCATACTGGCAGGTATTACTGGCCAGAAACCAGCGCTTGAACGTTTAGCAGGTGAAGACTGCGACACTTGTATTATTGATTTACCGCTGGCAGAAGCCGTTGTCCTCCTCAGCAAAGCCCATCATCTGCGCATTCCATTTCTGACTCTTCTAATATTAGTCGACGACGCCGGAGACGATCTTAAGGCTATTCGTGCGGGCGCGGCCGGTTGTCTTGTAAGAGCCGATCTCACCATTCAGTCGTTTGAGCGCGAACTTCTCTTGCTGACTAATCGCATCGCAGCTGTCCAAGCACTTCAGGCTCCGTTACAAAAGAGCGAAGAGCGCTACAGACGAATCGTTGACGAGGCGACCGAGATCATCTATCGCATTAGTCCCGCGGGTTACTTTACCTTTGTCAACCCAACAGCTGCGGCTGTCGTTCAAAGATCGGTCCACGAGTGCCTCAATCTCCACTTTCTGTCCTTAATAAGAAGGGATTATGCAGAGGAGGCGTCAAAGTTCTATCTTGAGCAAATGAGGCAGAAGAATCCTGTCAGCTACTTCGAATTTCCAGCTGTGCTTCCCGATGGCAGCCAGGTATGGATCGGTCAGAACGTGCAACTGGTAATCGAAAACGGCAAGGTTGTCGAGTTGCAGGCACTCGGTAGAGATATCACCGCGCGAAAAAAGATCGAACAGCAACTGCTTGACTCGGAACAGCGCTATCGTTTGCTGTTTGAAGCTAATCCACATCCGATGTGGGTCTACGATTTCGAAACTCTCTCATTTCTTACCGCGAACAACGCCGCCATACAAAGCTACGGATACTCGCTGGAAGATTTCCTTTCAATGACGATTCTGGATATTCGAACCCCGGACGAGCGACAACGTCACAAAGACCATCTATCAAAGAGGGACAGCGGAGCGTTGCCTGAAACCTGGAAGCACCTGAAGAAAGATGGCAGCATCATTGACGTTGAAATAAACGCGTTCCCTGTGATCTTCGACGGCAAGAAAGCCGAGCTCATAACGGCCACCGATGTTACAGCCAGGCTCAGAGCACAATGTGACCTGGCGGCTACCGCCATTGAGAATGTCAGATTGCTCGAAGTCGAACGGGACAAGGAAGAGCAGCTTCGACAGTCACAGAAGATGGAAGCGGTGGGCCAACTCGCGGGCGGAATAGCCCACGATTTCAACAATCTACTGACGGCGATAACCGGATACAGTGAAATGACGCTGAGAGGTCTGGAACCCGAATCGCCTGTTAGGAGAAACGTAGAAGAAATCAAGAAAGCAGGGCTTAGGGCCGCGGACTTAACTCGACAACTATTGGCTTTCAGTCGCAAGCAGGCGCTGCAGCCCAAGGTGTTGGATATTAACTCCGTTGTTAGTGAGATGGACAAACTACTGCGACGCTTGATTGGCGAAGACATCGAACTGTTTACTTTCTTGACGCCGGACCTGGGTAGGGTAATGGCGGATCCCGGTCAAGTTGAGCAGGTGTTAATGAATCTGGTGGTCAACGCTCGCGATGCAGTGGCTGATGGTGGCAAGATTACAATAGAAACAGCCAACGTTTATTTGGATGATGATTACGCCGGTAAACATGCATCGGTGGAGAGCGGTGCTTACGTGTTGCTGGCAGTGAGTGATACGGGTTCAGGTATGGATGCCGCCACTCAAGAGCGAATATTCGAACCGTTCTTCACAACCAAGGAAGTTGACAAAGGCACGGGCCTCGGCTTATCGACCGTCTACGGCGTGATAAGACAAAGCGGCGGAAGCATCTGGGTATATAGTGAAGTAGGCAAGGGTACGAGCTTTAAGGTTTACCTGCCACGAGTAGACGCAAAGACCGATGTTGGCCTCCCTGAAGGTGCGACCCTCGCTGTGTCTCCCGGAACGGAAACCATTCTGCTTGTCGAAGACGAACAGATGGTACGCCACATGGCAAGACACATCCTCGAAGCCAGCGGCTATACCGTGCTCGAGGCGGCTAGTGGGCCCGAAGCAATGGAGGTTTGTAAGGTACATGATGGCCCAGTCGATCTGCTGCTCACCGACGTAGTGATGCCGCACATGAGCGGGCCGCGTTTAAGTGAAGAGGTAATGAAGATCCGGCCCGGTATTTCAGTGTTATTTATGTCTGGTTATACGGACAATGCCATTGTGCAGCATGGCATGCTGAAAGAGGGCATGCACTTCCTCCAAAAGCCTTTTTCACCAGATGCTCTCGCTCTCAAAGTGCGGGAGAGCTTAGATTCGCCTGATAAGGACAATCTCTTTCCGGCGTTGCGGTTTTCGGAAGACTCTTCAGCGGAGCCGCAATTGGTGAATTCATAAATAGGCTACTTCTTGTCGGTGGATTGACCTCAAGCTAGCACTACTGCACTGAAGAGTTGAAGGATTGTGAGAAATGAGAATACTGATCGCTGAGGATGATTCTGTCTCCAGACATATCCTGACGTCCAACCTCGCTAACTGGGGACACGAGGTTGTTACTTCCGTGAACGGCCTGGAGGCATGGCGGGCTTCGCAGGAAGAGGATGCACCCCGGCTTGCCATACTCGATTGGATGATGCCCGGGATGGAGGGGCCCGAGGTTTGCCGTCGGATCCGAGAATTGCCGGCGACTGTACCTCCTTACATTATTCTGCTTACAGCACGACAGGGAGCAAAAGAAGTCGTCGAGGGGATGCAGGCAGGTGCTGACGACTACCTGACCAAACCGTATCACCGTGATGAATTGCGCGTGAGACTACAGGTTGGGGTCCGTATGATTGAACTTCAAACAAAGCTGGCCGACCGAATTGGGAAGCTCGAGGAAGCGCTGGAGCAGGTAAAGCGGTTGCAGGGGATTATCCCGATTTGTGGCTATTGCAAGAAGATTCGTGATGACCATGACTATTGGCAGAATGTTGAAAGCTACGTCGCTACGCATTCGGAAGCTGAATTCAGTCATAGTGTGTGCCCGTCTTGTTTTGTGCAAATTGTCCAACCGCAACTCGACTCCTTCAAACCCGCCAGAGCCGAGCCCCGAAAAACAGATCAGTCCTAGTTGTATTTTCCGATCGCATTCTTGAACCAGTAGACTAGCAGGCCGGAAGGTCGAGTTGAAACCCCGTTCACAGCTACGGCACGAGTTATGATCTGCGCCGCCGTCCGAAGCTCGAAGAAACCTTCGTCAACCTGACAACTTCGGGCGCGCCAACCATATCGCAATCAGATAGTTTCACTGCTTCGCCATCCGCTGTCTGCAGTTTTACGTTTTTCATTGTCCAATTCCGCGCGTGCTCAATTATCCCGGCCGCGTTACCCTGTGCGGTAACGTTCAACCAGCTTACGTTCGCAATCGGCTTCTCAACCAGACCACCTGCGGAAAAGATACTGCCAGCTCCCACGATTCGAACATTTTCGATCGTAATGTTTCGGAACTCACACAGACCACGTTCGGGTGGTGTTACCGGTGTACTCAATACTTTCCAGTGCGGTGGTATATCTGTAAGGTCTTTTGGAATGGTGGCGTAGCTATAACTCGGGTTCCAGTTCAAGGTGAAGGTGAATGGCAGCAGAACATTCTCCATCTTAATATCCCGGACCAGCACATCTTCAACGAATCCGCCGCGCGTCTTGGCGGATTTGAAACGAATGCCTTCAGTCGTGCCGATGCCCTGGTTTTGGTAGGCCACCACTTTTCGTATGCCGCCGGACGTTTCACTGCCGAACGAGAGCATTCCACTGCCATGTCGGGTGATATTGTTGCGAACAACGATGTACTCGGTCGGGCGATTGACTCGCAATCCATCGTAGTCGCGACCGGCTTTCAGACAGATATCGTCGTCGTTGTTGTCGATATCGCAGTGTTCGACGAGCACATGGCTGGAAGAGTCGATGTCGACGCCATCAGTGCTCGGTCCTTTGTTCTCACTGATTTTGACTCCTGACACAGTGATGTAATCTGAGTAGACGACCTGCATGGTCCAGAAACCTGCGCGCTTCAGGCTGAGGTTATCAATAGTCACATCGGCCGACTTCCAGACAACCATCAGGCGCACGCGCTGCGCGTCGTAGTCTGAGGCCCAGCGCAATCCTCGCGGGTCATAGTCGAGTCGTAGATTCCAGTACTTGTCCCACCATTTCTGGCCTTGACCGTCGATGGTTCCACCGCCCGAGAGTTTGACGTTTTTTTGATCGTTGACGTTGATGAGCGCAGCGGGCCATCGCATTTCGATACCGGCGACACGGGTCCAAATGGAAGGATAAGCAGCGTCATCCTGGCTGCCGATCAGCGTCACCTTCGTGTCAATGCGCAGATGTACATTACTCTTCAGGAAGATCGACCCGGTCATATAACTACCCGGCTTGAAGGCGACAGTACCCCCGCCGGCTTTGGCGCACGCATCAATTGCGCGCTGGATTGCAGCCGTTGAATCGGTAGCCCTATCGTTTATCGCGCCGAAAGAATTGGCCGCCTACATGCTTGACCCACTCCGGCAGGCCATTAGAACTTGTCGTGAATCTCGCCTGGGCCGGCACCGAGCCAGCGCAGGCGAAGAGAAATATTACAAACACAGAATGCTTTGCTAGTAATGTTCGCGGAGCTGTGAAATTTAACATGTACTGCATTCCTTTTGATTCACAGAGTTTTCCGATCCACATGGGCCACTCGCATGTAGATTGTCTTAGTGCGTTCTCAGTGTTCTCCGTGCCTCCGTGGTGATAAAAGTCCGAAAACCATTTCACCACGGAGACACGGAGAACACGGAGAACCCACTGGGACGTGAAATTTGGACACTAGCCCAGGCTCACATCGGGCGGCAAAGCCGCTGCTTCGGCTGAGCCATATTTCTAAGGAGGTGGTACAGCCGAGCATAATCGTGAAAGTCAGATCTAACGCAGTAGCGCTGAGGCGCTCCACAGTATCGGCGCCTGTCCGTGCAAATCACCCACACGTCGGGGGCGTTCCAGACAGAATTTCATCTACGCACTGAGATCGGGACACGAGTGGCGCAAGTATTTTAGGTTGTCTCGGCAAGTCCAGTGTTTTCTCCCGTCTCAGTGTAATTTAGCGATCGTAGGTTTCGATCGCGGTATGGCATTAATATTGACCGATGTGCTCTCAATCCACGATGAGAGACATCAGGGGGCACAGCTCTACCATCGGGCTAAAGCCCCGGTGTGAATGAGAGCACAGCGAAAACCGCTGACTTCCATTGGACGAGTCACCTTGCTGCAATTACGATCTCAGCGGTAGCAAGATCTTTCGAGAAGGCCTTAAGCCTGAACTGTCCCGCCTTGCCACTCTTCGTTCTGACTATAACCAGCAGCATACCGTTATATGCGTTTCGTTCTTTCGTCTGAAACGATTCGAGGTTAGTAGCGTCGCCGTTATCCATTGCAACGATCTCTCCCGGTCCCGTAAGCTCAAAACGAACCAGGTTCTTAGCTCGCGGAACAAGCAGATTGGCTTTGTCCGCGATTCTCACCGTCACAAAGGCCAAGTCATTACCGTCGGCTTTTATCTGTGTGCGGTCTGGCGTCATTGTGACTTTGACAGCCGCTCCGGTTGTTCTCATGACATCCTCAGCCCATGGTTTGCCGTTCCGGTATGCGACGACTTTCAACTCTCCCGGCTCATATTTCACATCGTCCCAACGCAGTCGATATTCATACTGGGCTCTTTTCTTTCGTCCCAAGGATCGTCCATTCAGAAAGAGCTCAGCTTCATCACCAGAAGTGTAAACATGCACAGGGGTAACCTGTCCCACGCGTTCAGGCCAGTTCCAATGTGGGAGAATATGCGCCATCGGCAACTCCGGTCGCCAACGTGCTTGATAGATGTAGAACCGATCCTTCTTGAAGCCACACAGATCGATAATGCCAAAATAAGAACTGCGCGAAGGAACTTTGATCTTACCTAACTCCCTAAGCTCCTTGGCAATCTGCGCTTGCTCCGCCGGATCGGTGAAATTGAGTAGTGTCGTAGAATCGCCGCCATAGGGAGTCGGTTCACCCAGATAGTCGAAGCCGGTCCAGACGAACTCGCCGGCCACAAAGGGAAATTCATCCTGTCCGCGGAATTCTGTGTCGGGTGAAGTCGCCCAGCGCGGCGCATAAAGATCGTAAGAGCTAACCTGAAAATCGGCACGCCCTTGACTCTTGTCGTCGCTAACAGGGAAGAAGTATTCGCCCCGTGAACTCACAGTAGATGCGGTCTCGCTCGCGAACAGCGGAATTGCAGGATTGGCCTGGCGAAACTTTCCATACTCAGTAGGCTTGTAGTTGTATCCAAAGACATCGACTGTTTTCTGAAAGCCGTTGTAACCCGCATTCAAGTTGTTGGCGCCAGCTGTGGCCGGGCGCGTCGAATCTTCCTCGTGGACGATCCGTGTGAGTTCCGCTGAGACCTTGTGGCCTTCGGCATTGCCCTGCTCGCCTATCTCGTTACCTGTGCTCCAAAGGATTACGCTTGGATGGTTGCGGTCGCGGCGAATCTGCGCGCGCAGATCCTTCTCGTGCCAATCGTCAAACAATAGATGGTAGTCGTTCTTCTTCTTTCCTCGACGCCAGGCGTCGAACGCTTCATCCATGACAACTATGCCCATTCGATCGCATAGATCCAGCAATTCGGGCGCAGGCGGATTGTGGCTGGTGCGAATAGCGTTGACCCCCATCTCTTTCAAAATCTCAATCTGTCGCTCCAGCGCCCGCGTATTGATCGCCGCACCGAGTGGCCCCAGATCATGATGGTCACAAACGCCGTTGAGCCTTATATGTTCGCCGTTCAGGAAAAACCCCTTGTCATCAAACTTGATTGTACGCACGCCGAAAACGGTCGTGTAACCATCGATAGGTTTGCCACCCTGTGTGATTGTTGTAACGGCTGTGTACAGATTGGGCTCCTGCAGACTCCACAGCCTTGGGTGATCTATGCGCATCGTCATTGTATTCGTGTTGCTGGCGCCACCAGCGATCGTGAGGTTCACGGCCGTTGAAGAAGAAATCGGTTTCCCGCCGTTACCGTATTCAAAGATCTGGGTTCTCACGGTGACATTCGCAGGTGAAGTGGAACTGTTGTCGAGTGATGCCATGAGGCTTACGGTTGCAGCGGACTCGGTCACCACAGGTGTTGATAGGTAAGTACCCCAATGGCCCACGTGAACCGGAGCAGTTTTCACCAGCCAGACGTTGCGATAGATGCCTCCTCCCGGATACCAGCGCGATGAGTCAGGAGGATTGTCCAAACGGATTGCGATCACGTTGTCTGCTCCCGATTGGATGTAAGGTGTCAGGTCCAGCTCGAACGAGGCATAGCCATAAGGCCAGCCGCCAACAAAATTTCCGTTAAGCCAAACGGTCGCATAGGCCATGGCGCCATCGATGTCGAGATAAAACTGCTTACCTTTGTCCTGCGGCGAAACCGAGAAATGCTTTCGATACCACCCAACACCCCACCAGGGTAGTTTGCCAGTCTCACCGGGATGCTCCTGCTTGAAAGGACCTTCGATGCCCCAATCGTGCGGCAAATCCAAACGACGCCAACCCCGATCATCAAAGTCGCGCTTCGTGTAAGGAACTCTCTCTCCGGGATTGCCTGCCGGAGGTCGCTTTGCCATGTTCGGCTCGACGAACTCATTCCCGGTTGCCGTTACCCAACCCTTGACCTTTTCGTAACTCAACAGTCCCTCGCTCCCTGGCGGATCATCTTTCTGGAATCGCCAATCGGTATTTAGAGATGATCTCTGCCGGATGGAAGGTCCTTGACCTCTAACCGGAATCGCCCCGATTAAGCCAGCCAGCATGAACACAAAAAACAGCGCGAATGCTTTCTTTCTTGTCATGGCACCTTCTCTTTCAATAAGAAACCATCCAACGGACAACTCTTCAATATCTTGAGCCCCTCGACATTCATGGAGGTTCAGAGTTCAGCCTTTTAGGCTGTGGTTTTTGGCACGCAAGCTAAAGCTTGAACTCTAAACTTTATCAGCGCCGGCAAAAACATTGACTTATCACTACGCATGGTTTAGATCATGGCAAACCCTTTTCTAACACTAGCACCTCAAAAAGGGGAACGGCGTCATTTAACCTCTGGGGGACGTTGCCATGAGATCATCACGTATTGCTGTAATTCTCGCTTTCCTGACTATAGTCTCATTTTCATTCTCGGTGGTCGGTGGCTCTACTCCAAAAAGCGGATTACCAGAGCTGATCAATCTTTCATACCCACCGCTGGTCGCCGCCTATCATGGCGCGGAACCAATTGGTGAAACCCGGTGGGTCAGCGATCAGGGCAGCGGTATCAAGGAGGAGATTCCCGCAAAGTACGCGGCGCGATACGCTGAATGGAAGAAGGAGTTTCTTTCCACTGAAGCCGGACTCAGCCAGTGGGCTACTTACCAGAACGACGCTCACTTCACGTTGACTATTACAATCTCTCCTGACAATGCCGAAGGTGCTAACACGGGCAAATATAAGTGGAATGACGCGGGACAATTGGTCGCCGCAACTATCTCGCTGGGTCTTCGTCTTGATCAAGGCTACCCGAATCCGATTTATTTTCCCGTGATGAATTCGCTGTTGCCCACGGGATCGTCTTACAGAGTGGGTGGCAATACTCTCGCTGCGACTAAACTGGCCCACGAATTTGGCCACGTAAACCGAACAGCGAAAGTTAATGCCGCCCTATATCAACTTCAGAGCCAACTGATGCCCCAATACAACAAAATCTTTCTAACTAACGGTCGCGACACCAGTGATCCGCGCTTGCTCGAATTGGCAGGACGGATGGGTGGCACACCAGTGGAGATCTGGGAAGATCGTGAATACTGGGGCGAGACCAATGCTTTGGTTTATCTCCGCGATAGAGTTACCGAAGATGGTCTGCGCTGTCTGCTTTTTAGCCGGATCAAGCATAGCGTGGACCTTTACGCCAAGAATTACGAAGAACGCTTTCTCGAAATAGTCCAATCAAAACCTGCCAGTCATTTCTGCGGGTGGCAGTAGCCACTGCGCCATTAAAACTTGAGCGAGCAACTTCGCGCCAACACTTAGCGCAATATTGAGCTGAAAGAATTCACTCCCCGCCAATCGCCAGCCCGGGAAGACCCCATTCGCTGGTACGCGAAAATCGAGTCGGGGCTGAAAACTCTTGTGCGTAGAATTGCTCGTCAAGTAATCACAAAAAATGGTATTCGTACAGGCAAATGATTACTACCTTTGAACAGCATGTTTCGCGGGAGCAGGCGCGTTTCCCGAGCGCGACTGGCGAGTTTAACCTTTTGGTATCTGGGCTCGCGCTCGCTACGAAGATGATTCAATCCCAGGTTCGACGTGCTGGGTTGACTGACATTCTGGGGGTGCATGGCGACGTTAATGTCCATGGCGAGGTGCAGCAGAAACTTGATGTCTACGCGAACGAAGCCTTGATCCATTGTTTGAGTCTTCGTCAGATTGGAATCATTGCTTCGGAAGAGAATGAGGAACCGATCACCCTCCGTCACACCTCGCCCGACGCGCAATATGCCATTGTCTTTGATCCGCTCGACGGTTCGTCAAACATTGATGTCGCGGTCACCATCGGTACGACCTTTTCAATCTTTCGTCGTCCCGAGGACTCAAAAGCAGGCGAGCCCCTGCAGTGGGTATTGCAGCCTGGTAGTAAGCAGGTTGCTGCGGGCTATGTTGTCTATGGTTCATCTACTGTTTTGATTTACAGTTCGGGAAGGGGCGTCCATGGATTCACACTTGATCCATCAGTAGGGGATTACATCCTCACGCACGAGAATATTCGCATCCCCGCGCAGGGTCAGTATTACTCGATTAACGAAGCCTACTGCGAGAGATTTCCCAAGCTTTATCTAAAATATCTGGAACGACTGCGGTTGGGAGCTCTGGGCAGACGCTACTCCTCGAGATTTATCGGCTCAATGGTAGCCGATTTTCATCGCACTCTTTTGCGCGGTGGCGTATTCATCTATCCCCCGACTACAGAATATCCCGGCGGACGTTTGCGCCTGCTGTATGAAGCCAACCCAGTTTCGTTTCTCGCCGAACACGCCGGTGGCTCGTCGAGCAACGGAACTCAACGACTTCTCGACGTGCAGCCGCATGACATCCACGAACGGACACCCCTCGTTGTTGGCGGACCGGTTGAGATGCAGGCGTTTCAGAAATGCGTCGAGGAGCACGAATGTGAGGAAGGCTAGCCAACATGAAACCACGTTTGATGTTCTCCGTGTTCTCCGTGTCTCTGTGGTGAAATGGTTTTCGGCACTTTCGGCACCACTGAGACACGGAGAACACGGAGAATGCACTAAGACTATCTCAAATTAGGACACTAACTCCCTGAACTTTTTTCTTGACTTCGGAAGAGAATGTTTGCTATTAGTTCGCGTCGCGAACTAAACTGCTGAGACGAAGGCTTTGGGCTTTACCCCAAGCTCCTGGAGAGGCTGAACTGCGGCTTATATGCAGGTCGGCTCACCTATCTCGAAGATGCGCAAGATAGATCTAACGAATTTTCAAGTAGCCACCAGTGAAACGGCGCGGGATATTAACCGGCGCATTGTGCTCAATTTGATTAGGAGTCACCAGCCGATTTCTCGCGCGGATTTGGCGCGTCACTCCGGACTTCAACGCAGCACTGTCTCCGTAATCGCCGAACAACTGATCGCCGAGCGGTGGGTGACCGAAGGTGCAAACGGACATACTCTGCGCGGGCGAAGACCAACGTTTCTTCACCTTAACAAGAAGCGAGTCGGAATCATCGGCGTCAACATTCGTCCCGCAACAACCAGTGTCGCGCTTGCCGATCTGGATGCACACTTCGTTTCCCAGGAGTCCTTAATAACCGCCAATAGCCCAGAACAATTCATCGCGGATCTGGTCCCTCGCGTGCGCAATCTCATCAAGATGCGCCCTGAAATCACTTGCGAAGGAATTGGGGTTAGTTTGCCCGGACGGGTTGATCTGCTTTCTCAGCGCCTTGTCTTTGCCCCAAACCTGGGTTGGCACGACTTCGATTTGAAAACACCGCTCGAGCAGGCGACGGGATTACCGGTTGAGTTGGAAAACGCCGCGAACGCTTGTGCGCTTTCGGAGATCTGGTTCGGGAGACACTCGGAGGGAGTAAGTAACCTGCTTGCAGTAACTATTTCGGAAGGAATAGGGACCGGGTTAATTCTAAATCACCAACTGCTGCGCGGTTCCTCTGGTTTGGCCGGTGAGTTTGGCCACATCACCTTGGTTGAGGACGGTCTTGAGTGTCCCTGCGGTAATCGTGGATGCTGGGAAGTTTATGCTTCTAACGCGGCCGCGGTTCGTTACTACAGTCAATCAACAGGCCGCGGCAAGGCTGGGGCCAAGTTGCCCGGGCAAGCGCCACCCTTTGATGATGTTCTGCGTTTGGCGGAGCAGGGTGATCTCAAAGCCATTGAGGCAATCAACGAGATGGCCCGGTATCTGGGAGCAGGGCTCGCCATTCTCGTTACTGGTTTATCCCCGGACATAATTGTGGTGATTGGCGAGGTAACGCGTCTCTGGAATTTGATTGGCCCGATCATAACCGACATCGTCAGAAAACGTTCATTCAGTAGCGCTGCCACTCGAATTGTCCCAACAGATCCGTCGGGGGAGCCCCGACTGCGGGGGACAATCGCACTGGTTCTACAAAAGCATTTTGGGGCTCCTTCAGTCGCCTGAGACCCACATAAACATATGTCGCCCTGAGGTTTGCCTATTTTGTTGTGGACCCGAATGAAATAGCGCTCTCAATCGTGAGAAGTCCGAGGAGACAACCACTATCGTCAGAAATGACTGCCAGGCACTTAGAACTGAACCAATGGGATTCAAGACACACCGGGCATCACTACGCTGTTAGCTGAAAGATGCTCTCTCCGCGGTATCGCACGCATGCGATACGCAGGCGCCAACCTACTTCAAGTTAAGGAGAGATAAGACCAATGTTCCCTTCTACGACAACATCCACACACAATGCGCCGCATCGTGCTGATATCCCCTCCGGGAGGACTGAGGGTGGTTTATTCTCGGGATCTCTGACGGGTTCTGCCGGATACTACTTGTTATCCAGCCTGAAGACGCGATTATTAGTCTTAGCTCTCCTGGGGATAGCCATTCCGTTTACCGCTTACTCACAGGTGCTCTACGGGACGTTGACCGGAACTGTCTCGGATCAAAAGGGCGCCGTTGTGCCGGGCGCCACGGTCGAGGCTCACAACCTCGGCACGGGTGTTTCAAAGGAAACCACCACCGACAAAAATGGCGGCTACCAGTTCAGCGATCTGCAGCCGGGCCTCTACAACGTGACGTTCACTCTTGGGTCTTTCAAGACTTTGATTCAGGAAAAGGTTCGGATTGACGCGAACACATCCCGTCGCCTCGATGCGGAGATGCAGGTCGCGGACGTAAAGGAGACTGTCGTTGTCACCCAGGATGTTGCTCCGCTGCAGACTGAACGGACTGACGTTAATACGCAACTGCAAGCAGTGCAAATCACCGACCTTCCAATAACCTCTTCTGCAGGGCGAAACTTCCAGGCCCTCTACAAGATCGTTCCGGGCTTTAGTGCTGTAACCGAGGGGGTGAGTTCGGACGGTGGAAATCCGCAACGCTCGATGACTGGCAACGTTAATGGGAATTCAATGCAGGCGAACGTGACACGGATTGATGGGGCTTCGAATAATTATATTTGGTTGCCATTTAATACTGCCTACGTCCCGCCGTCAGAATCGATCGAAAGCGTCAATATAGTCACAAATTCGTACGACGCGGAGCAGGGCAACGCGAACGGCGCGGCTGTCAACGTGGTCACAAAGTCAGGCACGAACGAGTTCCACGGCAGCGCCTTCGAGTTCCACACCGACAACGCGCTCAAGGCCCTGAATAGATTTCAAACGCCGGGTGTCCGCCAGTCCAAGTTTATCCTGAACCAATTCGGCGGAGCAGTCGGCGGCCCAATCGTAAAGAACAAGCTTTTCTTCTTTACAGACTGGGAGTGGACGAAGCGCCGGCAGTTCGCCAGTCGTACGGTGACCGCCATAAACCCTGCGGGTATTTTTGACGGTAGTAGTAACGCCAACCTCTCGGCGGCCATACCTGCTGGAACTGATTGTAATGTGACACGCGTAGCGGGATGCGTTTTCGACCCGAATACAGGGAACGCCAACGGCTCGGGCCGCACTGCTTTCGCTGGCAACATTATTCCAGCTAACCGGATCGATCCGGCGGCTAAGATAATGCTGGGTCGTATCCGCTCAGCCGGCTTCCTTAATAGTGGTGGAGTATTGGCTACCAACAACTACCTTAGCGCCGGCTCTGCCCAGCTTAATCGCCGTACTTACGATGTCAAAATCAACTATGCGAAGAATGATAAGACAACGATCTTCGGTCGCTATAGCAGGTCGAATGGTTTGCTAATTGATCCGCCAACGCTCGGCGACGCGATGGGTGGCGCGACAGGCGGCGGCCAGGTAGGCGAAGCGCCCTCCAAAATTCAGAGCGTCGGGCTCGGGGCTACCCGCATAATAACTCCGACTATGGTGCTCGATGCAAACATCGGATTCACCAGGCAGTTTCTGGGGGCCATATTTCAACCGGACGTCGACCTGGGTAATTTCGGCGTTGACACTCTGCACATTCCCGGCACGAATGGCGATACGTTGGCTGGAGGCTCGCCGGCCTTCCTTTTTACACAAGGCGGTTGGAATCCTATCGGAAATTCAGACACCGGCAACCCATTCTTGTTCCGGGATAACCAGTACGTGGCCAACGCCAACGTCACTTGGACGCATGGGGTGCATGATCTGCGTTTTGGCATGGAGTTCTCCGACAACGCTTTGAACCACTTTCAGCCACAGGGCGGAGCCTTTCAAACCCCGCGGGGATCCTTCCGGTTTAATGGGAACGTGACCGCTCTTAATGCTACCGGCGCTGCCGCGGCGAACAAGGCCAACTCCTTGGCTGATTTTCTGTTGGGCTTGCCCAGCGAGGTGGGAAAAGCAGTTCAGAACGCTAATCCAAATTCATTGCGCTGGAAAACCTGGTCGGCATATGTGCGAGACAGATGGCAAGTGAATTCTAAACTGACTGTCAACTTCGGCGTGCGATGGGAATACTATCCGTTTGCAAGGACCGACCATGGAGGCGTAAAGCTTTTTGATCCCACGACCGGCAATGTGCTGATTGGCGGCAACGGTAGCACTCCGCTGGACGATGGCGTTGACGTCGGACTCGGACAGATCCTTCCACGCGTTGGATTTGCCTACAAGTGGGGTTCGAAAACGGTGATTCGGGGTGGGTATGGTATGAGCGCCGATAGCAACAACTGGCGGTTCTTCCGCAACAATTACCCGGCGACTGCGAACTCGGATGTCAATGGCGCCAATCCGTTTTCTCCTGCTGGGAGCCTTACAGGTGAGACGCTTGTTCCTTATCCGGGCCTCCCGGTGGGTATACCTTTCGTGCCGATACCGGATATCAGTTCAGGAGTAATTCCGGTTCCCAACGGCGTGAATCCCGGCAACACGATACCTTTTAAGTTCAATCGCGGCTTTACCAATTCGTTCAACCTTACCTTGCAGCGCGAGGTCGCTGGGTTTGTGGGTGAGGTAGCCTATGTCGGAACCCGAGGCATACGCTTACTAACGAACGAGAATATAAACGCGTCGACTATAGGTGCCGGGGAAGCCGGCCGACCCTTGAACTCCGTGGCTGGCAAAAACTGGGGGAACGTAAACTGTCTGTGCCCTGACGCAAACTCGTATTATGATTCGATGCAAGTCAAGGTAACGCGGCGACTGGGTACGCGTTCGTTATTCGGTCTCTCATACACGCTCTCGAAGGCCATTAACTCCGATGACAATGAGGAGGTGGCAGGCACCTTCGGCGGCCAAGGCGGATTCCTGTTTTTCGCAAATCCGGCATATAGGAGTCGAAACAAGGCCCTCGCAACCTATGACCGCACTCACAACCTATCGATCTACGGCGCGTACGAGTTGCCATTCGGGCCGACGAAGCAGTGGGCAAAGAGCGGGATAGTGAGCAAGGTAGCGGGAGGCTGGCACCTGAACTGGCTGATGCAACGGATGAGTGGGAGCATGATGTCAATCATCGGGGGAGGGACTGGGCTCAACGCTCCAGGAAATACCCAAACCGCAGATCAGGTTGCTCCCGTGAGCATCATCGGCGGGATCGGACCCTTGCCCGGCCAGCCGGCTTGCGCGCCAACCGATTTGTCGTGTCATTACTTCAACCCAGCTTCATTCCGCGCGGTGCCCACGACTGAGGTACGCTTTGGCACCTCGGGCCGCAATATCGTTCGGGGTCCTGGTTTCTTCAACCTGGATGCCAGCGTGTTTCGCGACTTCAAGATTACCGAGAGGGTGACGTTCCAGTTCCGCATGGAGATGTTTGGTGTGACAAACACCCCGCATTTTAACAATCCGGGCACTGATCCGACCAACACCGCAACCTTCGGCGTTATCACCTCCACGTTGAACCTGGCTGGGCGAGGGACCGGAACCGGCGGCGAACGGCAAGTCTGGTTCGCAGCGAAGGTGATGTTTTGATTGAACATCCGGAACAGGTTCCGCGATGACTCCAAGTGGGACCTTGAGTCCGAAGGAAGAAGATGAGGCCAGGAAGTAACCGAAGCCATCGAGGGTTTGTTTTTGCCCTCGCGATTACCCTCCAGCTTTTTATGGGAGCGAGGGTGGAGGCAGATGACGGCTATCGCCTTTGGCTGCGCTACGACTCGCTCCCCTCTCGGATGATCGGCGTCTACCGGCCCCAGGTTACTTCCGTCGTAGTGCCTGGCAATTCTGTTACGCTTAATGCTGTACGTGGCGAACTTGCTAGTGGTTGTTCGGGGTTGCTCGGCAGTTCTATTCAAACCGCGGCGACCGTTGAACGCGATGGTGCTATCGTTGTGGGAACACCAGCGAGTTCACCGTTGATTGCCGGCCTTCATTGGGATCGGCAACTCGCAAAGCTCGGACCCGAGGGCTTTCGCATCGTCTCCCTCAAGCTGAGTCATCATTCGGCGATTGTAGTCGCTTCAATCGGTGAGATCGGCTCTCTCTATGGCACATTTCATCTTCTTCGTCTGATTCAAACTCTGCAGCCACTCAGTAATCTGGATGTCAGCGAGAAACCACGCTTGCAACTTCGCGTTCTCGACCATTGGGACAATCTCGATGGCAGCATCGAGCGGGGGTATGCCGGAAGATCCCTATGGGATTGGCAATCTCTTCCGGATAGAGTCGATCCACGGTTGCGAGATTATGCGCGGGCGAACGCATCGGTGGGTATCAACGGATCAACGCTCAACAACGTTAACGCCAATTCGGAGATCCTCAGCGCAGATTATCTCCATAAGGTAGCGGCTATTGCCGACGTGTTTCGCCCTTACGGTGTACACGTCTACCTCTCTGCTCGCTTTTCTGCGCCCATTGATCTAGGGGGCCTGAAGACCGCTGACCCACTCGACAGTGAGGTCGCGGCATGGTGGAAGAAAAAGGCGGATCAGATCTATCAACTTATCCCCGACTTTGGCGGCTTCGTTGTTAAGGCTAACAGCGAAGGCCAACCGGGTCCGCGCACCTACAATCGTAGTCATGTCGACGGCGCAAATATGTTAGCCGCAGCTGTGGCTCCGCATAATGGAGTGGTAATCTGGCGCGCCTTTATCTATGACGCGAAGCCTGGTTACGATCGGGCGGCGGCGGCCTACGACAATCTCCAGCCCTTCGACGGTCAGTTTGCAGGGAATGTTCTATTGCAAGTCAAGAATGGGCCAATTGACTTTCAGCCACGCGAGCCTTTTCACCCGCTTTTCGGGGCTATGCCAAAAACTCAGCTGATGCCGGAGTTCCAAATCACTCAAGAGTATCTTGGCTTTTCCAACCATCTCGTTTTTTTGGCCCAAATGTGGCGTGAAGTCTTCGACTCCGACACTTACGCCAGTGGTGCCGGCTCGACTGTGTCCAGGGTGGTGGATGGCAGCCTTTACGCTCAGCGTCTA
>WNFR01000890.1_pt1 | contig 31712 bp, 33 predicted proteins | sample 5400221 | NCBI WGS metagenome assembly WNFR01 (sample SAMN13153357, study PRJNA577476) | soil metagenome | isolation source: 40 cm soil under Madrone tree | place: USA:California | collected 2016-06-14
AATAAAGCGCTGATGTATCATCTTCAATCTGCTGGCATACTACTTGCGGAAAATTATGCTCACTGACCTAAGCAGAGCAATGAAAAATATCCTGTACGTTGCGTTAGCGGGTTTGTTGCTTATTGGCTCCGTTGAAGAACAAGCAGCGACGACTACTGTAACCCTGCAGACTCAGCGGGACTGGGAAAACAAGTCTGATGCTCGTGGCCAAAGGGAGCCCGCCCTTAGGTCAGACGAGAAGGTCATACAACTAATAAGGCACTCATTATCTGCAGATAAATCGCTTCCCACTAACGGCAAAGGCGTCAGGCTCATCGTTTCCGATGGAATGATTACGTTACGGGGTTTGGTTACGAGCGAGCAGGAAAAAGTCAGCATTGGAACGATGGCAAGACAGTATGCTGGGGCTAGGGACATCGATAATCAGTTAGAGATCGTCGACTGAGATCTTAAGTATTAAGTAGGGCAATGGCCAAAACCGTTGTTCATTTGATCGATCACGAGCGTCAAACGGAACGAATTGTCGATTAGGTAAGAGGGTAGAGCGACGGGCAGGCGGTATAATTTGTATACAGGAGGCCAGCGATGAACGACCACATTCTTGCGGGGCAGTGGAAACAAATGAAGGGCGCTTTGAAGTCCTGGTGGAGTGACCTCTCGGACGATGACTTTGAGGACATCGGCGGACAAAAGGACAAATTGATCGGCTGGGTGCAGGAGACATACGGCCGCACGCGCGAACAGGCGGCTCAAGAAGTTGATGCTAAGCTTAGAGAGTACGGTGACAAATATGGCACTGTCGCCGATCTCAAAACCAGGGCTTACGATATTGGTGAAACCGTCGTGGGCAAGGTGAGCGAAGCCGCCACCGCACTGCGAAGCGGCGTGGGGAAAGCGAGTTCCTATTTTCAAGGGAAAACAGTCGACAGCATTGGCTCGGACCTCACCGCGATCGTGCGTAAATACCCCATACAATCAGTGCTTATCAGTCTGGGCGTCGGCATCTGGCTGGCGCGTGGCGGCAAACGCTAAATCCGGAGTGAAGAAGAAGATCGCATGAGCAGCTCTAGCGACGAAGGATTGAAGCAGTGATCTTCGACGCTGATGGCACGTTATTTATTCCATCAATCATCTTGCTTCACAAACACCCTTAAGCCAACTAAGAGCATCGGGCGGCAGTCTTTCTGCGACGGTCTTTTCGATTTCGGCGCAGGATTCGATTTGCGAACGCGCAGGAATAATCAAAATCCCGTTCTATGCGAACGTATGCGCGATGTCGTCCGCCTGCCCTTGGTTCCAAGCGCGAACCAGCTCTTTGATAGTCTTATCCGATGTTGGTGTCGATTTCCTGGACGGTGGGCGCCTCTCGGCTGGTTTTCTTTTTTCGCTGGTTTCGAGTGGAGCTTTCGAACTATTAGGGTTTTCGTACTCAGGCGCGCTTTGCTGACGCAATTGACGCATCGCTATTAAAGTAGCGAGCGTGATAACTACTATCAAGATTCCAATAACGATCCACGAATTGGATAAGAGGCGATGCTGTTTGGACTCCAGATGCGCTTTCCGTCCGCCGCTGGCCGTAGCTGCGGCGGACAGGAAAGTTCAAGCTAATGTTCTCAATCAGGTCTTGTTCGATCAATTTAAGGGTTACTTGTCTTGAAGTTTTTTCGCGCTCTTGCCGGAAGTTTTGATTTCTTGACCGGTACTCTCGGCGAGCTGTAGATGTTCCTTCAGCGTGGGGAGGGTTTGGCTCGCAAATTTTTGCAAGTCCGGATCTTTACCCTTGTCGGATTGACGCTGAAACTTTTTGACATCGTCTTTGTGGTCGCTGATCATATCTTGCATGTATTGGCGATCGAAGTCGGCGCCTGAAACCTTCGAAAGCTTATCGATTTTGGATTTATGTTTCTTGTCGAGTTCGGTGGAAAGTTGGATTCCTTTGCCCGAAGCTATCTTCTTCAGCTCGTCATTGGCTTTGCTATGGTCTTGCTCCATTCGTTTACCAAATTGTTTGACTTTTTCATCGGCGGCTTTCTCTTGCGCAAGTTTGCCGAGCTGCACCTCCATCATGCCGCCCTGGGCGGCTTCCTTAACGAAATCAGAATCAGCGCCGGATAACTTGCTGTTGCTGGTTTTCGTCTCGGCTGCCAGTCCCGTCCCGATCGGTAAGAGTAAGCCTAGGCTTAAAACGAAACTCTGCATTGTTCTTGATTTGAACATCTGTGCCTCCTCTTCGACTATTTCGTTAGTTAAATCTCGCCCATTATTTCTTTTTTGATTTCTTCCGTGGAACTTTGCCGCCGGCGCGTCGCGCTTCAGACAGCCCGATCGCGATGGCTTGCTTGCGGCTCGTCACCCGTTTTCCCGAGCGACCGCTTTTTAGCTTGCCTTGTTTGCGTTCGTGCATCGCTCGCTTAACCTTTTGCTGGGCCTTTTTGCCATACCGGGCCATTGGACATGACCTCCTTTCGATTGCGCTTCAGCTTGCTTTGCGAAGTCGAGTTTTGCAGTATCGAGTTTTACCCAATTGCTTGGGTTCCCCTGTCCGGGTTCGAACAGCTTTTTCACTTTCTCATGATCTTTGTTTCCGAAGCGCCGATGTGCTTATTGCCTTCCAAAAGGCAAGACGTGTGCCAATTCTTCGCTCAAAGATGTCGCATGCGGCACGCCCTTCTTAAAACGCGCTAAGTCAGTATCAGCTGGTAACCGAGTTGCCCTGTAACCAGTTTTCGGACGACGGTGGGTTTCCCCCCTAAAATCCAGCGACAAGATCATTGGGCATCAGCTGTTATGATTCTTTCACTTGGGAACTCAGTTGGAGTCTGCTCGTCAATCAAGTGGCTTTCGCTTAGCCATGCTCCTTGCGAGACTCAAGTACGGGATTTCCATACGAGCTGTGGTCCTTTATGTTACAAAGGCACCAGGCTCTGGCTTAAATCCAAACGATCCCAATGTGAGACTTTGTGCCCGAAGTGAAAGTCTGTATTTTCTCTGACAGTGATTCAGAGATTGTCTGACACTTTTTCAGAAGCCGAAGTTTTTACGCCCGATAAACAGCCATGCACGGGTGGCATAGGGCTTGCTCAATTTTATATAACAGGGGACGCAAGTTCCCCAATAAAAGTTTTGCGGAAAGGAGAAAGACAAACATGAGAAAATATAATAAATCTATCTTGAAAGTAATTCTATTAGGGGGAATTATCGGAGCTGTGGCGACTCCAGCTTTGTCGCAAGAAGTTCCAGGAGAACGCCGACAGCCGGACCGAAATCTAACGAGACCGGGTGACAACGAAAATATCCCCGGCATGCGCGGTCAGGGTACTCCGGAACTATCAAAAAATGACATGCGGATGGTCGAGGAAGCATTGAAGTCCAAGGGATATAATCCAGGTCAAATCGACGGAGTAGCGGACGATACAAATCGATCGGCGATTCGCTCGTTTCAAAAGGACAACGGTATTCCGATCACGGGTGCCGTCGACCAGCGTACGGCCGAAAAGCTTGGCGTCAGTATTGGCTCTCGCTCAACCACATCAGACGGTCCAAGCCGACAAGGCTCGCCAAATAGCGGAGGTCGGAGTCAGGGACGTGACTCAGAGCAAAATGTCCCGCAAGACACTCGCAGATAACTGCTTTCGCGCGGCTAAGCTCACGCGGGTAAGCTCAATTGACGAGGTGCAGGCAATGCGACGACGATTTTCCGCCGCATTGCCTGCACCGGTTGCGAGTGGCGAGACAGGTTTTTGAATTCAGCGTAACGTTGCACAAAGTGGGAGAGTTCCAATGGACAAGCCAGCAGAGCCGGAGCGCGTCAGAGCCAACACGGCGGCAGAAATTAATTGGCGCATCGATCGGCAGATCGAGGAGAATGTCCACCGCTATGCCACTCGACCCAAGGAAGAAATCTCTCGCCGCATCTGGGATTTGGAACAAGAATGGGACATTGAACGTGTCTTAGAACTAATGGCGTCTTCCATTTCAGTCACCGGGATGTTCTTGAGTGTAGTACGCGATAGACGGTGGATCCTCCTGCCTGGCATAGTGCTGTCATTTCTATTTATGCACGCGGTTCAGGGCTGGTGCCCTCCGGTCCCAGTGCTTCGCAGGCTAGGAGTACGCACAAGGGAAGAGATAGATCGTGAACGTTATGCGCTAAAAGTCTTGATCGGCGATTTCCCAAGTGTATCGGGTGCCGATGCAGCAATCGCAGCCGCGACACACTAATCTCTTGCGGAGACGATCAGAGCATTTGTCCTGCGGCCATCATATTTCCGGCGGCTTGACTGGTTTCTAGTGTAAACTTGCAAGAAAACCTGCTGTTTCGGCGTAGAGAGGTCACCGCTATGGCAAAGAGTGTTCTCATCGTTGATGATAATGAGCATCTTCGGCGAATACTCGCGACCTTTCTACAATCTCGTGGCTACGAAATCTCAGAAGCGGCAAGCGGACATGAAGCCATCGCGACGGCGATCGCCACGAAACCCAATCTCATCCTATTGGACCTTACTTTACCCGATATGAAGGGAACAGACGTAGCCCGGGCGATAAGGAAACACCCAAGCGCTGCACACGTTCCGATTATTGGCTGTAGTGCCTATTTTGGATCGGAATTGCGGCAAGAAGCTCTACGCGCGGGGATGGCCGATTACTTGCAAAAACCAATTTCCGCGGCTGAAATTGAGTCAATAGTAGAACAGTTGATCCTTTCAGAGAGGTGAATTGGAAAAATTCACGTCAGCATGGATTTTTTTTCACCTGGCAGTGTTCTCGGCCCGGTGGTTCTGAAGCAGATCCATGCTTTCCAGGGAAGAATCTTCCGAGAAGCCTTATAGAACGGATTTGTAACTTGCGGGTCGTTTGCCAGTTGTCATGATTGGCGCTGAGAATATAACGAACCAGCCACTTGCCACTTAACAACTCGCCAATGTAATTCTCACGTCGGTGATTCGGTTTGCTATCGGCGTGCGGCTAGTCGGGAGCGCGAGACCGGGCGACGACGGACTGACGTTTCAGTTGCCGCCTCATTCTTCGCGGTGTGAGAAATACGAGAGCATGAGCCCCGATCGAAATATCAATGGCATTCGACCGACGCGGATTCCGATCTTTGTTCTTGGGCCACGCCTTGTCATCGATATGAACTGGAAAGCGGTCCCATTCAATTTGTAGACGTCGACCTCGATGGACAGGTAGGTTCGCTTTTGCGCTTCTGCGCGTTATGCAGTTGGTGAGATATTTCCTCAATTTGGCTTCGTCGCCGCAGGAGACCAAAACCACGTCGAGAAGTCCATCGTTCGTATCCGCACCCGGAACCAGATCCAGATTTGGACCGACGTATCGAATATTCAATGCCTCCAGCAGAAGAAAATCGCCGGACAGATCTTGATCATCCAGACGAACATTCAATTTCTTTGCGCGATGTTTGTGTAGTTGCTCTTTCAAGATGCGCAAAACTGACTTAATCTCGTCTTCGCGGCGGGCAGAATTTGCTAGGTCAAACCTGTTTACTTCTCTGATCCTAGCAATTGTCGCAGCAAATAATCCGACCCCGAACCCCTCGATGAAATAGCTTGATCCCCATGGACCTTCGGCGACGCCCACGTCAAAATTTACACGACGAGCGGTCTTCCATCCCGTGACCAGATTTTTTAGCGATATCCCTGTCAACCCAAGAGCATGGGCAAGGTTGTTGGCGGTTCCTACTGGTAAAATTGCGATAGGGATACGGTTACCCGCTAGCCGCCGCGCGACCTTGCCAACGGTTCCATCGCCACCCGCGACCGCGATAATGTCGCAAGGTTTTTTAAGCGCTTTTTTCCATTTATTCTGTTTCGAAGATTGATAATTGACCTTGTGCCCGGCGGCACGAATCATTTCAACAATGTGGTCGCCTGATGGCTGCGCATCGTCACCAGCCGACGGATTATGGATAAGTGTAATTTTAATGTGTCTGTTTCCTTATGAAAAGAATCAAGATTAAACCGGCTCACGGGCTAATGCTCGCCGGCGGATATCTCGCGGCACTCAATGGCACCATGTTCTTGGAGTTTTCTGAGTGCTCTTCGAGTTGTAAGATTTCGTAGTAGCGCTCTTGAAACCGAACGGCGTCTTTTGTCCGTGGATTTCGGATGTAACTGCCGTCCGCCTGCATCCACCAACCTTTGACGGTGTCGGTGAGTTGCAGCTCGAGGATTTCCTTCAATCTAACTTGCAGCGAAGCTTCCACGACCGGAAAAGCGATTTCGATGCGCCGGTTGAAATTTCGCGGCATCCAGTCCGCGGACGCGAGCCAGAAGGTCGGATTTCCATCGTTGTGAAAATAAAAGGCACGCGCGTGTTCAAGATAGCGATCGATAATCGAAACGACGCGGATGTTTTCGGAAATGCCGGCCATGCCGGGTCGAAGGCTGCACATGCCGCGCACAATAAGATCGATGTGTACACCCGCCTGGCTGGCCGAATAGAGCTGTTCTATAACGGCGTCATCGATGAGACTGTTTACCTTCGCAATGATGCGGGCTCCAAGACCGCCGCGGGCGTGCTCGGCTTCTTTCTGAATCAGACTTATGAAGTGATCTCGCAAACCCACCGGCGCCAGCGCGAGGTGATGAAATTTTTGCGGCCGGGTATAGCCGGTGAGAAAGTTAAAAAGCTCGGTTAAGTCTTCGCCGTAGGTGTCGCGACAAGTAAAAATGCCAAGATCGCTATAGATCCCGGCGGTGCGGGCATTGTAGTTGCCGGTGGAAAGATGGCAATAGCGCCGAATCCCCTCGCTTTCCTGTCTAACGACAAGACATACTTTGCAGTGAGTCTTGTAGCCGACCAAGCCGTAGACTACGTGAGCCCCGACCTGTTCGAGTGCCCTGGCCCAGGTGATGTTTGCTTCTTCATCAAACCGTGCCTGCAGTTCGACCAGGACCGATACCTCTTTGCCCGCCTCGGCCGCGCGCGCTAGGGCTTGTGCGATCGGCGAGTTTGGACTGACCCGATACAGCGTCATTTTAATCGCCAGAACCTTTGGATCTTTGGCAGCTTCATCGACAAAGTGCGTGACGGCGTCGAATGACTGGTAAGGATGAAAGAACATTAAATCGCCGCTGCGAATAGTGTTCCAGATATCGAGGCCTCGATCGAAGGAAGAGACCTTTATCGGCGCTTGAACCCGATCCCTCAGTCGAGGAATATGCACTGTGGCGTAAAGCTGAAAGAGATCGGTAAAAGCGGTGAAGCCCATGCCGGGATAAAGGTCCTCCGCGCCAAGTTCGAGCTCCTCGACCAGTTGCGTTAATAACTCTTTGGGCAGATCCGGATCATATTGCAAGCGCACGGCGTCACCCATACGGCGCTCTCTGATTCCCTGTTCGATGGTCATCAACAAGTCCTCATCGCGCCGCCGCACGAGCCCGAATTCGGCATCACGGGTAACACGGATTGCGTGCGCCGAGAGGATGTCGAATCCATGATAGAGGCGCGGTAGATAGTGACGCAGCACATGTTCGAGCAGCATGAACGCGTGTTGTCCTTCCTTGGTCGGAAGCTGGACGAAACGTGGAACCACTTGAGCTGGAGTATTGACGATAGAAAGTTCCGTATAGGGCAAAGTTGAAGTAACTTTCGATCGCAGTGATACGATTAATGAAAGTGACCGGTTCGTTAGGTACGGAAACGGATGGCCGGGATCGACGGCTAAAGGAGTGACGATCGGGTAAAGCGTCTTGTGAAAAAATTCTTCCAGACACTGCTCCTGCTCACCGGTCATCTCTTCGGGCCGCACAAAATGGATACCCTCCATAGTGAGCTGCGGCAACACGGTTTTGAGAAAACAGAGGTGCTGTTCTTCGGTCAAGTCGTGAACTCTTCGAGAAATTGCGCTCAGGACCGAGGCGACGTCGGTGTTCTCTAGGTCCGCGCTCTCTAGTTTGTTATGGAGCCGGCGCTTTAGACCGGCCACGCGAACCATGAAAAATTCATCAAGATTGGAACTGAAAATTGCGAGAAACTTGACCCGCTCCAGGAGCGGCACCGTCGGATCTTCGGCCTCTTTTAGCACGCGTCGATTGAACTCGAGCCATGCCAAATCACGATCGATCAGCAGTTTTTTTTCATCGCTTAACATTCTGAAATTAGCTTGAAAGCATTCAGTCGCCGCAGAGGAGCTGAAATTCAGACTCGCGACCCGGCCGGTCAGATGAATTATGAGAACCGTAGAGTGTGAATTGTCTTTGTCAGCCGTTCTCCGTTGCTAGTATGGGCGATGCTTCGCCCGAGCCTGGCTCGACGCTGCTGTCGGCGAGCGCGCCTTACAGCACCGAGATTGTTCTCACGTGCAACCACGCACGAGAAACAGAATCACTAAAATTGGTATCGGTATACCGACTAGCCATAGTAGCACCCAGCCGATAGTCCCCGCCTGATTTTTTAGTATTTCCATAAATTAAATTTTCCCTCGGTGGGTATCAGCGCAATCGATATGCCAGAGCGAGATTTCTTTAATTTTTGCGGGGATCTGTGAAATTAGACCTATTAATACGGTATGCCATTCACACAAACTGTAAGAAAAGACTGTAAGAAAAGAACGGACGAACAGCTTGCGATTTGAATTTTGTTCGCACCATTGGCGGCCATCCCTAAGCGCGTTCACAGGAGCGAACGGGCGGGCTGTCTGCTGTCCGTTATTCACCTAATTCCTGCCTTCCGTTGTCCGCAAAATCACGTCGATTTGTTGTCGGGCGATGGCTGCCCGGCGAAAAACCTATCGGCCTCGCTGAAAAGTAACGGGTGCAATCTTTGGCATGTTGGTTGCTCTGCTCGCTGAGTAACTCTTTGATTTCTGAGGCCAGCACTTTTGAAAATCCCAAATATACACCGAGGTATGAAACGATCGAAGAAGAGCATTACGTCACTTGAACGAATATCAAAATCAGAAAAGGAGAAGTCTATGAAACCAAAGATTTTGTTAATGTCGGGATCGCTTTTGACAGCGGCCTGGATGACCACAGGTATTGTGTTTGCGCAGTCATCAGGAACTACCAAGCGCGACACGATCAATCCGGATGTATCCGGACCCGGGGCATCAAAGGGAGGATCTCAGTCGGAAAGAACTGGAGAATCAGGAGTACCGTTACCTAAAGGGAGTCCGCAATCCGGTACGGTAGAAATGGGTAAAAGCGCATCTAAAAGCCCCGACATGAGCACGACAGGGAAACGTGGCACGTCAGGGAACGTCAAAGAGATCCAGCAAGCCCTTAAAGATAAGGGCTATGACCCCGGTCCGGTGGACGGCACAATGGGCGCACGTACTAAGGACGCGCTCAAGTCTTTTCAGAGCGCGAGTAATCTCCAACCGACCGGTACCATCACCGCTGAAACCGCAGATAAGCTCGGCGTCCAATCCAGCAGTTCTCCAAGTTCGAGTCGATCCAGCAGTGGACCGACAGCGCCCCGCGATAACCTGAAGTCCGGCAATACGACCGTGGGAAAAGACACTGACCAGCCGAACCAAGCTCCGTCGAAAACTAAGTAAGGGACAGCGAAATCCGACCAAGTCACCGACGCGGCCAGCCGCGCGGTGACTTGGTCGTTATGCTCGTTATGTAAGCGGCGGCGCGAGCTCGCTCATCAAGTCGTTGTGTTCAAGTTGCTAAGGGCGGACAAGTCGTAATGAACTGGCCTTCAGCCCTGAAGTAAGTGATATTCAGCGGACGCGTCCATCTCGCTCTTTGGGAGGCGACGATTTCCTATTTTGCGTTGCGCGTTCGGTGGTGATTGGCTCTGCGTGCTTCGCCGGAACTATACCGGACCCGTACTCGCACGCATAGACCTGTGTGAACTCCGCGCCTAGAAAAAAAATTAGCGAAGAGTAATACACCCACAGCAAGATAGTAATCAAAGACCCGGCGGCGCCATAAGGCGAAGTCACACCGGTAGAACCCAAATACATCCCGATTATTATCTTTCCGATTGAGAACAAAAACGACGTCAGCGCAGCACCAATCCAAACATCGCGCCATTCAATGTTCACATCGGGCAGAATTTTGTAGATCATCGCAAAAAGCGCCGTTACAAAAATTAGCGAAACGACAAAATCGAATGCATGGGCGACAAATGCGCTGGCGCCGAACAAGTCGCCGATGAATCGGCTGAGACCCGTCAGCAAGGCGCTCACCGCCAGAGATACCAATAGAAGAAAACCGATTCCTAACACCAGGCCAAAAGAAATGAAGCGCTGGCGCACAAACCCCCAGATATCTCGGCCTGCCTTCGGCGTCACGCCCCAGATGGTATTGAGCGAAGTCTGAAGCTGGCCAACAACGCCGCCGGCACCGACCAGCAAAATGATGAGGCCGAGCATAGTCGATAGGAAGCCAGAATCGGGCTTACTGCTCGCATTTTGAATGATTGCCTGGATCGCCGCTGCGCTTTCTCGCCCAACCAGGCTCTGGATAGTTTCGACGATTCGATTTTGTGCCGCATCTCGACCGAAGGCGAATCCGGCGATGGAGATGACGATGACCAGCAACGGCGCAAGGGAGAACAACGTGTAGTACGACAGTGCGGCAGCCAGCTGGAACGGCTGATCTTCCATCCATTGCACGACGGTGTCCTTCAGAACGCGTAGAACGCGCCCACAGAGGTTCAGTCTCATAAACTTCAGGTCAACCTGGATTCGAGCGACAGCGCTAAATCGAGCAACTCACAACCGCTCGCCGAGCTAAGACTGCTCCGCCCTGCAATGCATGCCTGCCTGCCCAGCGGGGCAACCCGGAGCACCATTAATCACGGCCGGTCACGGCGTGCGGCGCATCCACCGGCTTAGACTCCGGCGAGCCCTTCTCGCGCAGCACGATGCTGAAAACAATCATCACGCCGATGGAAAAAAACTCACTCTGCCAATTTTGCAGCGACTCGAACCAGAATTGGGCCGTAGCGAGATACTCGATGACACTGACCGCGTGGCCGCCGTGCGCGACTTCCAGGATACTGTGTTCTCTTGCGCCGCTCATCGCGTGCAACGCGAAAGATATACAAAACAATAAAAGTAACGCGAGGCTCAACGAATGACTGTAAAGGGTCAGGCTCAAACCGCCCCGGCGCGCCGGCGACGGCGCATCCTGCTTTAATCGGGCCTCCCGCGGATCGCGATCCACGGCTTCATTGCCATCGAGGGATTTGGATTCCGCCGAGCCTTTCTGGAACAGGAATGTCGTGAGCACGACGTAAGCGAACATCTGCAGAAACTCACTTTCCCAGTTTTCCATTGTAGCTTCCATGAAATCTGCACTGACGAGATAATTCGCGAAGGTCACCGGCGCGAGCCGATGGTCGATGCGCTCTTGATTGTATCGGCGCTGGCCGACAATGCTCAGGCCGATTTCAAACATCACAAATAAGCCAAAGAGGACGAGGGATAGTCCGTTATTGTGGAGTACACGCTTCATTAGTTATGCGGAACGCGAAGTCCGCACACTTTGGGCGAAGCAAATTTCGGTCCTCGAGTGAAAGACAAAAATAGACTCTTTGAATTGACCGGGTTCGGATTGGGAGGCGATCTGATTTTGCTCGCCCAAGAAGAGCTTCATTAGTTTTTCCATTCACAAGGTTAACCAGCGACGATCGCTAACTATTCCAGGGAAACAAGCGACGAGCTCACGCAATGCCTTGCGCTCCAGATGTCTGCGTCGTTCCTACTTCATGTAAGTAAATCTCCTGCGAAATAATTCCAAGATAATTACGCTTGATGCCAGGATGCGCGTGTATTGCAGCTGTCTGAAGTTTGCGAAGGCGCTTTTAATACCCTTGTACCGGGATAATTACGGCAGAGGCTAAATCCAATCGCGAGGCGGGTCTAACCAGCAAAGAGGAAACAATTCGGCGACGATCGCACGCGCTTCGAGCCATCTTATTGCGGATTCGATCCGGCCAGGAAAGCGAGTATTCGGAGCCAGCAGAAACTCGAGAGCTGGACCAGCCCAGGGAAGATCTTCCGGCCTAAGCTCGGTATATCACCAGGCCGATCTGCTCCGGTTCTAATATCGATGTCGCAACCATGATTCGGCGGGATCTCGGACCGGGCCGTGGTGGTCCGCGATGGTCGAAAGGATTTTGAGTTGCATTTGGTACGCGATCTCAACACTCACGCGCGTAGTGGAAACTCCGTATTGTCCGAATTTTTGAGACGGTCTTTTTCGGACTGCGCCGAGAAAGCGCTGATATATCTTCTTCGATCTGCTGGCATGTTAGTTGCGGCTTGATCTGTCAAGGATCATTTCTCGCGGCGACCAATTAACCTATCGCAACTTTAAGGGAGTAAGAATGAAAAACGAACAATTCAACCAGCTACTGTACGAAGCGTTGGAAACTGAAATAGGCGGTGTCCAAGTTTATGAAAACGCCATCCAATGCGCGGTCAACGATGACCTGAAAGAGGAGTGGCAGAAATATCTTGATCAAACCCAAAAGCATGAACGGATCGTTCGCGGCTTGTTCGAAAAATTCGGCCTCGACGCCGAAGCGGAGACACCGGGGCGCTCAGTGGTTCGGCACATCGGCGCATCGCTGGTCAAAGCGATGCAGATGGCGCGCGAAGCCGGCGAACCGAACGCAGCACAAATCGTCGCCGCGGAATGCGTCGTCGAAGCGGAAACGAAAGATCATCTGAATTGGGAGCTCTTGGCGCAGGTCGCGGAAAAAAGCAAAGGCGATGACCGCAAGATCCTTCGCGATGCTCTTGACCAAGTCGAGAATGAAGAAGACGAGCACCTTTACCATACCACCGGATGGAGTCGCGAGTTGTGGATACAGTCGCTTGGATTGCCGGCGGTGATACCGCCACCGGAAGAAGAAAAAGACGTGAAGACGGCGATCGGCGCAGCTCGTGCCAAGCAAAGTCGTAAAGAAATGCTTTAGGCTACCGGCCGGGCTTGGGAGTTGAGTGTTTTCCTGCGCCGCTCGAGCTTCAGAGGTCAGCAGGAAAGACGACGAAGAGGCGGCTGTCATGTCAGGTAAAACTGTCGTTTGGCTTCAAACACACCAGAAAGGAGATAGATATGGCGGGTAAAAACACAGCTGCGTTCGGGATTTATCCCAACGAGGCAAGTCTGAGGATTGGTATTGAGGCTTTACAGAGAGATGGGTTTCGAGTTGAGGACATCTCGGTGCTCTTTCCGGGAAACAAGGGCACAAAAGACTTTGCTCATGAGAAAGGAACGAAAGCTCCGGAAGGCGCTGCTACGGGGGGTGGGTCAGGCGCCGTTGTAGGTGGGATTCTGGGTTGGCTGGCGGGAGTAGGCAGCATCGCGATACCCGGCGTGGGGCCATTTCTCGCTGCGGGTCCGATCATGGCAGCGTTGGCCGGCGCCGGGGTGGGTGGCGCGGTCGGCGGATTGACGGGGGCGCTCATCGGCGCCGGAATTCCGGAGTACGAAGCGAAAAGATACGAGGGACTCGTAAAAAATGGCGGCATACTAATTTCCGTCCATTGCGATAACTCGGAGTGGACTTCGAAAGCGAAGGATATTCTGGAAAGAACCGGAGCCGACGATATTTCTTCCACAGGCGAAGCGAGTGCGGACTTTGCAGAGAGCGACAAACCGAGACCGCGTACTGGCGTTTAGTTAGATGGACCGCGCCCGAGGTTGGAGAGCTCAAGCTCACCGACGGAAGGGGGTGAACTCGAATGGCCGACGAGAATTGTGCTCACGGTGGATGCACCTGCAAAATCGAACAGGGTAAAGGGGTCTCCAAAGGTGGCAAGACATACTGCAGCGATCATTGCGGGAACGCTGGTTCGTCTGCTTCAAGCAAGTGCCAATGCGGACACCCCGGTTGCCAGTAGAACTAATACGGATGGCGGTTCTTCAGCCGCCATCCGTCCTTTAAATAAGAGTGAGATTCCATCACCCTGTGCCGGTCCATTCAATTCGGACGGCTCACGGGCAAGCAGAAAAACAACTGGTTAAACCGCATGCAATTGAAAGAGGCGGTGCAAATTTTCAAACGCGTGACTGAGTAGGTTTGAGAGACGGGTAAAAATGAAATGACTGCTTCGAAACATCGTCGGCAAATCCGATATGCGGTGGTCGGATTGGGGCATATTGCTCAGGTGGCCGTCCTCCCCGCGTTCGCGCACGCGCGGAAGAATTCTCAACTGACGGCTTTGGTATCCGATGATCCACAAAAATTAAAAACCCTCGGCCGACGTTATCACGTCGATCATCTCTTTTCTTACCGCGAATATGACGATTGCTTACGCAGCGGCATGGTGGATGCTGTCTATATTACCTTACCGAACCATCTGCATGCGGATTACAGCGTCCGCGCCGCGCGGGCAGGGATTCACGTTTTATGCGAAAAACCAATGGCCGTTACCGAGAAAGAATGTTGGGCGATGATCCGGGCCGCAGAGCGTGGCGGTATCAAGTTGATGGTCGCTTATCGGCTTCATTTTGAAGAAGCTAACATGACGGCCGTTAGGATCGTACGCTCGGGAAAACTCGGCAATCCGCGCTTTTTCACGTCGTCGTTTTCGATGCAAGTGCGCCCGGACAATATTCGCACCGATAAGGAGAAAGGCGGTGGAACGCTCTACGACATCGGCATTTATTGTATCAATGCCGCGCGCTATCTCTTCGGCGCAGAACCCACGGAGGTTTTCGCCTTCAGCAGCGCCAATACAAAAGACACGCGCTTCCAAGAAATCGACGAAATGACCAGCGCGCTTCTGCGCTTTCCGGACGGTCGACTGGCGCAGTTCTCATCGAGCTTCGGCGCGGCCGACGTGGCCAGCTATCGCGTGGTGGGCACGAAAGGCGATGTGCGACTCGACCAAGCTTACGAGTACGTTTATCCGATCGATCTCTATGTCACGATCAAGGGCAAAACCCGGAAGCAAACTTTTCGCAAGCGAGATCAGTTTGCACCCGAGCTGGAGTATTTCTCCAGCTGTATTCTTAACAACCAAACTCCAGAACCCTCGGGGACGGAGGGAATTGCAGACGTGCGCATTATCGAAGCGCTCTATCGTTCGGCAAAACGCCGAAGGCGGATCACGATCGAACCGGTCCGGCAAACGAAAAGGCCGTCGATCAAACAAACAAAACATCGCCCGGCTGTCGACAAACCCCCGCTTGTGCATGCCGAGAGCGCGGCGTTATAACGCGAAATCCTCACTCCCCATAAAAGCTCGTAAGAAGAAAAGCCCGGGCAAAAAAGAAAAGATAGACGGAAGTTTCTTCTATAACGCTTCTTGGATATTAAATGGCCCACTTCAACCAGATATGGCATCGCACTTGCTCCCATTGAACATGGGTCTTGACAGAAGAATTACATTGCCTACGCGATCCATAGGAAATAAGCGTAGCGTCTATTCGTAGAGAAGGGGGAGAAATCGCTATGTATAATATCTTCTACATCATTGGCGTCATAGTAGTCGTGCTTTTCATTCTCGGTTACTTGGGCCTGCGGTAGTGTAAACACTTCGCTACCAGTTCGATCGTCGAACGTCTGTGCTCGAGGTTTTACGCTTAAGCGTACCATGAAGGAACTCGCTGAATAGTTCGGCTTGGAGAATCGCTGTGACAGTGATGTTTGTGATGCTTGAGCAGCTAAGGGCAGCCGTCGAGGTTGGCCTCGTAGGTCCATTTCCGTCCGGCCTCTCGCACTGGCCTTCCGTGTACATAGGCTCGATAAACCACGGTATCATGCGCTCCATTGTAGAGCTCTTTCGTGATTAGCTTCACATCAAATTCGGCGGCGCAACCGCTTTCACCCGGACGATATAATCCCATTGCAGCAGTCGAAACGGAGAATGCAGCTCGTCAGTAAATTGCCCCCCCTGATGTCGTGAAATCCTGACAACCAGCCATGTTGGGCGCTATACGGATAACACAAATAGCGCTTTTACGAACAAATCTTCGAGATAAATAGCACGTGGCCTATCATTTGCTGGTCAGCGGGCTTGATGACAAGAAATGTTCCCGAACGCTTGAAGATCATAAGCACTTCACCGATTCATTCGGCTAAGACATCGGGACTGCGATACGTCACTGACAGAATTCAGGGAATCACGCGGCGAAGAAAAGGCAAAGATTTTCGCTTCTACAGCCCAACTGGGCGGCAAATACGCAATGCCATTGAGTTGCGCAGGATTCAATCCTTGGCGGTTCCTCCGGCATGGACGAATGTATGGATCAGTCCTTTTTCCGACAGTCATTTGCAGGCGACCGGAAGAGATAGCAAAGGACGAAAACAATTTCGCTATCATCCCCATTGGCGTGAAGTGCGTGATCAAAATAAATATGATCGCTTGATGCTGTTCGGGCGGGTACTGAAAAAATTGCGCACGAGTGTGGCTAAGGATTTAGGTTTGCCTGGATTACCGCGCGCCAAAGTCATGGCGACAATCGTCAAGCTCCTGGAAACGACGTTTATCCGAATCGGTAATGATGAGTATGCCCGCGAAAACCAATCCTTCGGATTAACGACAATGATGAATAAGCACGTTAAGATCAGAGGATCGAAGATCCGATTTCGCTTTCGCGGTAAAAGCGGGATCGCCCGCGATATGTATCTTAGCGATCGAAAACTGGCGCAAATTGTCAGGCGCTGCCAAGAACTCCCGGGGCAAGACCTTTTTCAGTATCTTGATGACGATGGTGAACCGCACGCGGTTAATTCCAGCGATGTCAATGATTATCTTCGCAGAGTCACGGGGATTGATCTGACGGCAAAGGACTTTCGCACTTGGGCGGGTACTATACTGGCGGCACGCGCGCTTGGCGAGCTAAAATCTTTTGGTTCAAAGGCTGAGGCCAAGCGAAACCTGGTCACGGCCATTGAGAGTGTCGCCAAAAGGCTAGGCAATACGCGGGCAGTCTGCCACAAGTGTTATATCCACCCCGCTATTCTAAGTTCGTATCTCGATGGAACTTTAGTCCAGAGTCTAAGCCAACCTATACGGCCGCAGCGGGCCGGCTCCCTTAGCGCATTAATACCTGAAGAAGCAGCGGTGATGGCAATTCTCGCCCAAACATCAAAAACTGGATCCAATAAAAAAGCCGCATGAAGCGTTTGGCGCGTGGAGCCAAACGCAGGGTTAATCGTGCTCGCGTTATGATTTTCTTATGCAGAGACCGATCGAATCGACCGCGGAGTCGCATACTTTTTTCGCGCATCATTTCAAAGACTGGACGGAATCGCATGTCGATAACGGGTAAATTCATACGCGCCTTTAGGTTGCTACCATGAGGTCCAACGCCGATGATCAATGACCTTTGGTACAAAAACGCAGTGATCTATTGTCTATCCGTCGGCACCTTCATGGATGCAGATGGAGACGGCATCGGCGACTTCCAGGGGCTCGTGCGCCGTCTAGACTATTTGCACGGACTCGGTGTCACGGCGATCTGGCTGATGCCGTTCCAGCCGTCGCCCGGTCGCGACGACGGCTACGATATCTCCGATTACTACGGGGTGAATGCGCGCCACGGTACACTCGGCGATTTCGTCGAATTCACCCACGGCGCCGAGCAGCGCGGCATCCGGGTGATCATGGACCTCGTCGTCAATCACACTTCGGATCGGCATCCGTGGTTTCAAGAAGCGCGCCGTGATCCTAAGGCAAAATATCGGGATTGGTACGTTTGGTCCGATAAGAAGCCGCCGCACGCCCACAAGGGAATGGTCTTTCCCGGAGTACAGAAATCGACCTGGTCTTACGACAAGATCGCGCGCGCGTGGTATTTCCATCGCTTTTATGATTTCCAGCCCGATCTTAACACCTCGAACCCATACGTGCAGGCGGAAATTCTCAAGATCATGGGCTTTTGGATTCAGCTCGGCGTTGTCGGATTCCGCATGGACGCTGTGCCGTTCGTGATCTCGACCAAGGGCCCGCGAGTGAAAGAGCCGGTCGAGCAATACGACATGCTGCGCGCACTGCGGGAATTTCTCCAGTGGCGCGAGGGCGCTGCGATCATTCTCGCCGAAGCCAATGTCTTGCCCGAAACTGACATGGAATATTTTGGCGAAGACGGCGATCGCATGCACATGATGTTCAACTTCCAGGTCAATCAGCATTTGTTCTACGCATTGGCAGCCTCGGATTGCCGGCCGCTTGTGCAAGCGCTCAAAGCCACGAAACCACGGCCCGCGACGGCACAATGGGGTTTGTTTTTGCGCAATCACGACGAGCTCGATCTCGGCCGCTTGACCGAGGAGCAACGCCAGCGCGTGTTCGCATGCTTCGGACCCGAGAAGGAAATGCAGCTCTATGATCGAGGCATCAGACGCCGGCTCGCCCCCATGCTCAATGGTGATCGGAGGCGCATCGAGCTGGCCTACAGCCTGATGTTCACACTGCCTGGAACGCCGGTCCTTCGTTATGGCGACGAGATCGGCATGGGGGATGATCTCAAGCTGCCCGAGCGCAATTGCGCCCGCACGCCGATGCAATGGTCGACGGAACCTCATGCGGGATTCACGAAATCGGACAAGCCTATCTTGCCGGCTATCAGCGATGGACCCTACGGCTATCAGCATGTCAATGCCGCGGAGCAGCGGCGCGATCCGAATTCACTGCTCAACTGGACTGAGCGCATCATCCGCATGCGCAAGGAAGTTCCGGAGATCGGCTGGGGCGACTTTGAAGTGCTCTCAACGGGAGATCCAGCGATACTCGCCATCCGCTACGACTGGCGTAACAATTCGGTCCTGTTCGTCCATAATTTGGATGCGATTCCCAGGGAGGTGGCGTTTTCCACAGGCTTGCGAGGTAATGAAGCTCGCGTGCTGGTAAATTTACTGACCGACGATCACAGCCGAGCTGGAGAAGACGGAAGGCATCACTTGCTAGTCGAGGCTTACGGCTATCGCTGGTATCGGGTCGGGGGTCTCGATTACTTGCTCAAGCGTAGCGAGATTGAGACGCCAAAAGAGCGCTAAAAGATATCTTCAGGACCACTGCTCTCGGTGCCCTTAACCGAGGCCATGGGCTTCGTCCTTAGCAATAAAATTCAGTGTTGGAATGTCGGGTTTTTCGCACAGATTTCCCCGCCAGATAGGGAAATCCTTACACTATCCTGATATCGCGTGCCGACGACTTCCCCATATTTCCCTTGAAAAATCCGGTTTTATACGGTCTGACAAGTTTTTCTCTGGACCATTTGAATGGTACGTCACTTGCTCGCTATTCTTCGCTGGTCGAACAGGAGAGGAGAGCGAAAATGAAGTCGATCGATGTAAGCTTACATAAGCCCAGTTATTGGCAGTCAATCTTCTTGCAGAGCAAAGTAAACGGAGCTGCTTACAGAGGCGAAGGTCTTCCCCGCCGAAGTTGGAATTGGCCGAAAAATACCTATCTGCAGCGCCGATTGCGACGATACAGATATCTGCACCAGCTAGAAAACTCAAAGTTGAATTAGTGCGCTGCTAGGTGACAAAGGACTCCAGCATTGCGCTCTATCAATGCGGTGGTTTGAGTTCACCTAGTTACCCTTTCTAGTTAACTGCATCCTCTCTTCATCCGACAATGTGGAATGTCAAAAAGGCTTCAAAGCCACAGGCGACTAATGCGATGGCAGCAAAAGATATCGTGACGAAAGTGTTACCTTCGACACGAGGGATGGCATCCGGTACTGAGTCAGAAATCTATCTTACGTGCTCATGATGATGTTTTGTGCATCCTCTTGGAACTAGGAGGCTCCATGTCTCTTCTTCTCTTTCTTCCCTTTTTAACCGTGGCCGCGGACGATGCCGCGAACAATTATGTAACCCAAATTGAAAAGCGCATCATGGCGGTCTGGCACTTGCCGCAAAGATCTGCGGGATTGACGGTCACGCTCAGAATGAATCTCGAACGGTCAGGGCGCATTTCCGATGTCCGAGTAGAGCAATCGTCCGGTGACGAACCCTTCGATGCGTCGGCGGTCGAAGCGGTGCGCAGCGCGGCACCATTCCCTCCCGTGCCTGTTGCGCTGCAACATTTGATCGGCGATCTGGTCATCGTGCTCGATCCCACGCCGTTGCCGGCGGAGAAGGCGCCGAAAGCGGTGAAGCCATCGCGCAAGCCCCAGACTCCGCGGGCACCCGTTCGGCCGTCGCTGAAAAATCTCCCTGGTTACGAAATCTGAGAAAATATGGGCTGAGATTTTGGGTCTCCGGATGAGGACCAGCCTCTCGGCAAAAAACAAGTGAATATAAAATTGGATCGATATCCACATGCCTTGGTAGAGGAGGCACTGCGGTGGCTCCCCGAAGAGGAAACGCAAGCCAAGCAAGAAGCGGAGCAGATCTGGACACCTTCGCTGGCAACGTCTGATCGTGACGTTCCGGGAGTTCAGTCACAGGACCTCCGCGCTCGCATTCTCTTGGCTGACGATAACGCCGACATGCGCGAATACATCAGCCGCTTGCTGGCCAAGCGCTTCGACCTGCAAGCAGTTACCGATGGACAGGCCGCCTTGGACGTTGCCCGAGCCGAACCGCCTGACCTAGTGATCAGCGACATCATGATGCCAAAACTGGATGGGTTCGGCCTGCTGCTCGCGTTGCGCGCCGATCCGCACCTGCGCGAGGTTCCGATCATTCTCCTTTCGGCCAGAGCGGGGGAGGAGAGCTGTATCGAGGGCATGGAAGCCGGCGCGAATGATTACTTGATCAAGCCGTTCAGCGCCCGCGAGCTGTTAGCGCGCGTCGGTGCACATCTTGCGCTAGCTCGCGTTCGCAGGGAAACCGCAGAGAAAATCCGGTCACGCGAGGCCGACCTGCGCGATTTCGTCGAAAACGCCAGCGTCGGACTTCACCGCCTCAGTCCGGACGGCATTATTCTGTGGGCCAACCGGACGGAACTAGATCTGCTTGGATACACAGGCGATGAATACGTCGGCCATTCTATTGCTCAGTTCCACGTTGATGCTTCGGTAAGCGAGGATATTCTTACCCGTCTGGGTAGGGGGGAGAATGTGCGCAATTGCCGGGCGCGCATGCGCTGCAAAGACGGTTCGATTCGTCGCGTGCTCATCAATTCCAGCGGGTATTTCGAGGACGGGAAGTTTGTCCATAGCCGCTGCTTCACCCGAGACATCACCGAACACAAGTGGGCCCAAGATCCTGACGCGTTGTTGAGTGCCATCGTCGATTCGTCCGACGACGCCATTATCAGCAAAGACCTCAACGGGGTCATTACCAGCTGGAACAAGAGCGCCGAGCGACTGTTTGGATATATGCCTTCCGAAGCCGTCGGCCGGCCGATTACCCTGCTTATCCCCCCTGATCGCCTCGACGAAGAGCCGAAGATTCTCGATCGGCTCAAGCATGGCGAGCGGGTGGACCACTTCGAGACGATCCGGGTGCGGAAAGACGGATCGCGGCTGGACATATCGCTGACAATATCGCCGGTGAAAGACGCCGATGGTCGCATTGTCGGCGCATCGAAAGTCGCGCGCGACATCACCGAACACAAGCGGATTGAGCAGGAGCGTCATGAATTCAGCCGTGAATTAGAAAAACAAGTCCGTAAGCGGACCGCGGAATTAGAAGAGGCGAACCGGGCGCTGCTGAAGGACATGGAGGAGAGGCAAAAGCTCGAAGAGCAGTTTCATCAGGCACAAAAACTGGAGAGTGTGGGCGTTCTTGCCGCTGGCGTCGCCCACGACTTAAACAATCTTCTCAACATTATCCAGGGCTACGCTTCTGTTATCGGGCCGGATGTCCCCAGGGACGAGATCGGGGAGAGTGTCGATGCCATCACTGAGACAACCAAACGAGGCGCCGCGTTGGTGCAACAGCTTTTGACTCTTGCCCGGAAAACAGAAATTAAGAAAGAGTCTGTAGATGTCAATACACTCATTGAGCGACTGAGCAATTTCATCAAGGAAACATTTCCAAAAAACATCGAGACGACGCTGGATTTGTCCCCCATTCTTCCTTCGATCGTGGCGGATGCAAACCAAATCAACCAGGTGCTGCTCAATCTTTGCGTCAATGCGCGCGATGCCATGTCCGCTGGCGGCAAGGTTTTGCTCAAGACTTCTGTCGTGCAGGAAGGAGGCCTGGAAGTGTATGGCGCGCTGGAGGCACAGCCGTATGTGTCCATCGAGATCACCGACACCGGCACGGGGATGGACGAATATATTCAAAGCAAAATCTTCGAGCCCTTCTTCACCACTAAGGAAATTGGCAAGGGGACTGGACTCGGCCTTGCCGTAGTTTACGGTATCGTGAAAAGCCACAACGGATTTGTTGACGTAACGAGTCAACCGATGCGTGGAACGACTTTTCGTCTATACTTCCCTACTATAGGAGGTTAATCCGTTATGGACTGCGCTTCAGAGAGATCCCCATTGGAGAAACGAGACCAGGGTCACGAGACCCTTCTCATCGTGGAGGACGAACCTCTGATGGTTCGTCTGTTGGAAAGGTTTTTTTCGCGCCACGGTTACAAGGTCTTGGTAGCCGCCGACGGCGAGCAGGCGATCGAAGTCTATTGCCGTTACAAGCTGCACATCGATGCAGTGCTTTTGGATGTCCGTCTTCCCAAGACCACGGGTGAAGAGGTCTTTCGAAAGATGAAGGATGAAAATCCTGCCGTGCAGGTCGTGATGGCCAGCGGTTTTTTAGAGCCGGAGGTAAAGAGCGAGATGACCTTGGCCGGCGTCAAGCGCTTCGTGAATAAACCCTATATGCTCGGTGAACTATTAGAGGTTTTTCGAAGCTTGTTCGACAACGAGTGAGGACGAATGTTCATCTAATTTGCTGCGCGTATTCCTGTTCGGTAGTCCTCAGGTGGCCAACAAAACAATTAAACGAGTTGTTAGCGCCGAGCGGCTTGCTAAGGCGACGGCTGAGAACGTATTTGGCTGGAAAAGCGTTCACAAGCGCAACGGCGAGCTTGTCGGCAAGAAACAGGACAAGGCTGGACGGTGGCGAAAAGCAAAGGTGCCTGACTACGTCAACGACCAGCGCCAGGCATACGCGATCGATAACCGCATGAAGCAGCTTGGACGTTCGGAGCGATATCTGAAAGAGCTTTCCAGGATTACTAAAGCAAAGAATCTCCCGAGCGAATGGGCTACGCCCGAGCAGCGAAGTCAAGCAGCACTCAAAGCGTTAGGGAAATAGCGTGAGGAGATGCAAACTCGCCAGCAACGCCGTAGACCCGCACTTCCACAAATAAACAAAAGACAGACTTGACGGCTCGCCATAATCGCCGGGAACCGTTTTGTAAGATTCTTTAACAAGTCCTTGCATATTTATGGAATAGGGCTAGCCTCACCGACATGAAACTAACAATCGAAATGGCGGTTGAGAGTTACGACAAGTTGCTCGGCAAATGCGGCGCGCCCTCGCCGGAGTTTGAGACGTTGATCAACGGCTGCATCGAGCGGCGCGGAACGCAAGATCATTTGCAGAACTTCATGCAAATTCTCTGCGAAAAGGAACAAGCGAAAACGCTTCTTCGCACGGCGGTTGATCTGTGTCCCGAGGCAGTCCCCGCTATTACGAAAGCTCTTGCGTCAGCAAACGATCAATAAAATGGTTCGCCCGGTCTTCTGCTCAATCGAAGGGATCTCATCGCCTTTGACGTTTTTGGCTAGCACTCCACAAACTGATCATTTCATGTGCTCGAAAATGGATCTTTGGGTTTCACCGAGTCCATGGTGTCAGCTTCTGTATCGAAGTTAAGGACTTCACCTTTCACGATATCTCTCGCCGCCAGCCAGATTTAGTTACCACGCGCCAGGTTCGGCTACGTGCGTGTGGATCACGCTTCGGTGAACTTTTGAACTTGGGTTTCATCTCGCCGCGAGAGATCTCATAGATAAATTTAGCAGAACGTTTAAACGGGCCTCTGGTGAGGACAGTCTTTAGGCAGCGGGCATTGACTTCCGGGGTCGCTCTTTTTTTCCAGTGCGAGAGACCTTTCCGCAAATACTTCGGGTCAATATCCACGGCTTCGCAGATGTTGATGAAAGAAAATGGCCATTCATGATCGTCTTCAAAAATCCATTCGTCCGTATCTTTGAAGAGACGATTGGCCTCACGTCCGGCGTATTTTTGAAAGCATTCAACCGCATCCAGCAAAACCGCAAACATGAGTGTCTTTTCGGGTTGGGTAGGGCTGGCTCCATAGAGACCGAGGATGTCCAACTCGGATAAGGAACCAATCGAGTGGAGCGCCGTCAGGGGTCTGTTCATATGCAATAAGGTACCGAGAGAAGCATGAATCGGTTTTCATTATCCTCTCAGAATTTGACCCGATTCAAGTAGTCGCCTGAAAATTTACCACCGAATGCCCCTGGGACCGTTTCCATTAGTAGGCTGATGGACCGTGTCAGCATTCGGCGAATGGATCAGCTCGCACGACTGTCGGCTTTCTCCTCACACATCCCCCTGCACGACAGGAAAAACCCGCTCATAGCTTGGCATCGGCGTGCGAGGACTTCTATGTTTTCGCCGGTAAAAATGGCCACCAAGCGGACGGGCTTTTCAGCGTGTGACAAATTCTTCCTTTGATCTGTCGAATCGGCAACATCGGTATGGGCCTTGCTCAGCAGATGTACGAGGAATATCGAAGCCCAAGAATTTGCTACAGATTGAGCATTCAGAAAGGGCCTCAATGGATCGATTAGAGAATGAGGATATTGGAATCATTTGGGCGCGGCACTATCCTAAACGGGCTGAGAGCGCATCGTCGATGTCGCTCTGTGTGACGCTTGCCATGATCATAAAACAGCGAGCCAAGTCCGTGCTTGAGTACAACGCCTGCTCGGATAAGTTACGGCATGTCCTTTCAGCCGCTTGTGTTCCGAAAGAGCAATTTGATACGTTGGAAAGCGAGTTAAACGCTCAGTTAGAAGGTGTCGGCAGAGGAGACGAGAGAAAGGCCAATCGGGAAAATTAGACTCTCGAGGAGAGAAAACGCGATCATCACTCACGCGCTACGGCGGAATCTGATATGCAATCCCAACTGCTGCAGCTTTTCAGGGGTAAATGTTCGCGAGTCACTCTGACCCTCAGGTTCCTGGTAATCGACGCAAACGGAATCAGCGTTTCAGGAAACGTGAAAAGCGTTGACCTCGGTTCTATCAAGGTGATCCCCCAAGCTTCGTAAAAGCTGAGACAGCTTATTTGAGCCCTGCGTTTGAAACGATGCACGGTTTCGCCTCTGCTTTTGTCCAGTGGAATCAAGCCGTGAAATAATAACCTGCGAGACACGCAACGGTCGATTAACTGTCACACTGCTTTGCGCGATAAGATCTCTTTCGCTAATAGCGTGTCGCAAAATCCACTCGCCCGTTTGAGTCAGGGAATCGCTACGAATGAGATAGTCTTGGCCATCTTTCTCCAGATCGAATATTGTAACCCTGGCGACTTCTAGCATCTGCCCGATCACGCGTAGCGATTTAGCATAAGCCATTTTAGTTACTGAAAGAGAATTGCCTGATTGGGCCGTGCGAAGTGTAAATGCACCCTGCCCAAAAGGGAGCGTCGTCAGAACGGTGTCGAGGCTAAAGCCAGGAGTGGATCATCGCCAACTCCAATGAGCCACAAGACGAACAGACTGATAACGCCAGTAGCCGAAAAAGCTGCCAATAGTGCGCTCGCTATGATGATTCTTTCATACATACTCGCGCCACCTTTCTGGAGGACTATCAGCAGATCGCTGGTCCAGCCGTGACTCGCTCGGCGTCCGAAGCGGTTAACCCATAAAAATTGTTCTCAATAGTCACTCCGTCGATATTCCCCACGATCCCAACGGTTGTCTCGTTTTCAACCAGCCCTAGTTGGCACAAAGGGGAAAGCTTTCGGCGGGTACATGAGGGCATGCACTGGCGTCGATTGCTTCCCCTTTGTGCGTTGCGCGTAGTGTTTAGCGCACTGCGCGTGTGAAAGGGGGATTACCTTTTCACGGCAGAAGACTAGAGCAAAACCAGGGCCGAAGAGATACTTGCAGAGACAAACCCATGGTGAAAAAAAAGAGATGCCTTGCCGATAGCTTAGCACGACGATTCAAAGCCGCTTTCTCATTCACGTTGATCCGACCTAAAGACATTCGTAAAGTGTGGGGATTTTACTGCACTCTAGTTTGTGAAACCCGCTCAGCACGCATGGTTGAGGAATTCACTGTCGTGAGTCTTCCAATTCATCGCTCCCGAAAAGAATTCTTATTATCGTAATTCCAGTTGGCTGGAATGGTTGATTGCTTGCAAAAAAGTAATTTCGGCGGGAACCGCGAGTTGCCGCCCCTTTTCCACATCCATGGCAATCACTGGCTGAGCGCGGTAGGGATTGCCAAACGTATGCACCTGATTGGGGTAGCAGATTGAGGGTAAGGAGCTTTACCTCCAATCCAACAGGCCGACTAGCACGCCACTGTATCGGCTCGATGGGAGAGAGTAGCAACTCCACGAGCGAAAATCCTTTACATGTAGAGATGCCACAGGCAATGCAGAGGACAGAGCGATTGCCGTCCGCTAACGATTTCTGATTGTGAACCGTCTAGAATTGCTCCCATTCATTGTTCTAAGCTATTTGTATGAAGTGGTGGCGTCTTCCTTTGCTGATCGTAAATTTTGTGCTCTGGTTTTACTTGGCGACCTTGTTGTTTAGTTACTACGTGCATGTGGATTACGCTTTGGTGAACTTTTGAACTTCCCCGTGATCGGTTTTTGTAAACGCACCCGAATTGCGCGTTCATTCAAGTCGTGCATTTCGGAAATGCGGTGATTTCCCTCCATAGCTAGGACAAAAGCAGAGGTGGTCTGCGATATTAAGGGTTTCTGCGTCAGGCCCAAGAAGAGCCGGTATATAAAAGGTGGATCTTAACCTTCAGATCGCGTAAAGAGTTTCCGATAAACGATGCCGTGCTCCAATCGCTGGACCGGCTCGTTTTCGATCACCTCTTGGAGCCGTATTCTTGTCATTTTCGGGTTTGATGCCGAAAGCAGCCGCGCCACGTTTTGAATGCCTGACGCGTTGGGCTTCATGTCGAATCCATATAGCCACTGGAGAGATCCGTAAGCATCCTCAGCTTGCTGAGTATTCTTAAACCGCAAATTTTTCCGTAGAGACTTGAGTACTTCCTCTGTATTCACCGGGTCTCTCACGAACGCGACCGATTCAGTGACACCATTCAATAAAGCATCAATCAACCGGGGATTTCGATGCAAATATGCGCGCTGGGCGACAAGCGCCAACCCTTGATAGGCAATGGCGGATTTTCCGAGATCTAAGAGTAATCGATGTTTGAGGTCCTTGAGAAGGGGTCTATAACCATAACTCACATAAGCGCCGTCGATCTTTCCGGCGATAAGCGACCGGGTTAAAACCGACTGATCTCCAAGAGTCATCAACGCGATGTTGTCGCGCGCCGGTTCCATCCCTAAATATTCAAGCGCTAGAACAGTCATTGACCAGACTCCGCCGCCCATACTTTGAATGCCGAGTCTTTTCCCTCTCAGGTCGTTTGGAGTTCGGATCTCGGGCGCCACGATGAGATCGCCGTCGGGCCGGTTGACCAAACCGGCAAAGAACGCGATATCCATTCCACCGGCGGCAGCGCTTAGTACGGAACTGGGAACCGCGTAAGCCACCTGAACTTCATCCGATGCGAGCGCTTGGATGGTCGATGGGCCGTTGCGGACATCGACGACTTCGACATCGACGCCGTGTTTCTGAAATAACCCGCGTTCCACGCCGATCCAAAGCGCCAGGACTTTTTCATTGAAAGCCCCATGCGCTACACGCAACAGCGGAAGCTCAGTGGCCCAGAGCGTTTGTTGAGTCGTGACAACCAAGAAACATCCAGCTAACCAGAACTGCCAAGGCTTTTTTGAGTGTAAAACTGCATTCATAGGTTGAATCTCCTTTTGGTTGGATGTCCGCATCAAGTTTTGCAATTACAGCCCTCGAGGGCTATGCAAGACTTTCAATCAAGTGAGGGCGATCAAAGAGATGCAGTTTCGGAAGCGCTCTGCCATCTGGACGTCGGCAGCTTCGCTGCGGCTCGATCGGTGCCTCCAGCATCTAAAGGACGACCTTGCGCGAATGGCCGTAAGGCTAGGTGTTAAACTTGTCCGAAGAGCTTTTCCCATCGTCCCACTTCCCATCGATGGATTGCTTGGACCTCCTAGCTTGCGCACAACGCAAAACGCAATCGATGTACCAAGCATACGAAGTGCGTGAGCTCATCAAAATCTTTGATTTAAATGGGTGAGTGCAGATTTCGAGCGGATTATTCAATGCGTCAGGAGCAACTGTAGTTGACACAAGCGTCTCCACGGTTTACACGCACCCCACTTATGAAATTTTGAGAGAGCTTAATGGTGGCCACTGAGACCACAACGCTACAGGAGCTGAGCCTCGCCCAAACCGCCGCGCTGCTCGCTGCACCGGTTCGAAATCATACGAGGCAATGGCTGACTATGTGGACTGCCCGGTGCTACAACGCGTGTGACGGGAGTACGTCGAGGATGGCTCTCTTCTGCTAGGATCGATGATTGTGAGCAGAGCAAAGCGCCTGGCCGAAGGTGCGGCGACCATTAACCACCGAACAGACATTCTTCTTGTCATCTCAACTGTGTGTGAATCTCCAGGTTCATGGACTTGGTGCGTAAGGCTCTGAAGCTAGTGGAAGAACGACAGTGAACGTGCTTCCCTGGCCAACTTCGCTTTCGGCAGTAATTGAGCCTTTTTGTTGTTCGAGGATCTTTTTAGTTAGCGCGAGACCAGCCCCGTTCCTTGCTGAACTTTCGTGGTACTAATATTGAGTTGGATAAAATCGTCAAAGATGCGCGGCAGATCCTCTTCTTTAATGCCTATACCTGTGTCCTTTACTTGTAACCGGATTTGCTTCTGCTCGTCGACTGAGACCGCAACTCTGACGTCGCCGTTATCGTGGTTATACTTAATGGCGTTCGACAACAGGTTGTAGAGAACCTGCTTAAATCTGAGTGGATCTAAGGTGACGATATCGTTGTCGACGGGGGCATCAACGTTGATGACAACATTTCTCTCAGCTGCCATCGGTTTAACAATGCCGCACGTCTCGGCAATTGCTTCTTTGAGCGAAAAGCTTTGAGCGTTCAGTTCCAACTTTCCAGTTGCAACTTTGGCCAAATCAAGCACGTCGTTAATAACCTCGAGCAAGTGCTGGGCGCTTTTCAAAATGTCATTTAGAAATTCTTTTTGGTCCGGATTCAGAGAACCAACTTTCTCATCCACGAGCATTTCCGAGAAGCCGATGATTGCATTTAAAGGGGTACGCAACTCGTGCGACATATTAGCGAGGAAATCGGACTTGGCACGATCGGATGACTCCGCGCGTTCTTTGGCCTCCCGCAGCTCTTCAAATAATTTAGCGTTTTCCGAAGCGACGCCGACTTGCTGGGCGATGGATTCGAGCAGCTGTAATTCTTCCGAGGCGAAATGACGCGTTGTAAGATTAGTCACATGCAGCGTTCCAATGATTTTGTCCTTGGTCCGAATCGGAAACGCGGCAGCCGCCTTGAAACCAAGCGACGCGACCGTACCTGCCCGACTCAGTCCTTGATAACGGGCATCATGTTGTAAATCCTCGAAGACTAGTCGCGTACCCGTTTCTAGCACGGGCGCACTGATACCTTTGTCCATGCGGCGCTCTGCCATATTTTTGGCCATCTCGTCATTGAGACCATGATAGGCAATCATGCGCAACATTTTCGTCCGGGAATCGAGTTCATAAACCCAGACCGCGTCAAAGGCGAGCGTCTCCGCGATCTTATCGACGGCCTGTTTAACAATAACGCCGAGATCGAGAGATTGGCTGACCGCAGCTCCGATCGTGTTGAGCACGGCGAGATGCTGCGATCTCTTGGTGATATCACTAAGTGCGAGTGTCAGGTGCCGCTCAGTGTCGGCTAGTCGCGCCGTGTTCTCTGCAAGCCGTAAACTCTCGCTCCGTTCGGCGCGAAGACGGGATCGATGCAGCGCCTCGTTGAGCAAACTGATGAGCACTCCTGCGATGATCAAGGTCAGCCACTGCACGAAATTGAATGAAATTAAATAGGAGGGAATGTCCCCCCGGCCCCGAAAGAAAGTAGATGCTCACGCCCGCAAGAAAAGTCGAGAGCAGTCCCGGCCCAGCACCACCAACGTACGCACTCAGTATGATCGGAATCACGAAAAGGATCAGCGTTGGCTGGTCGAGGGCCCAGGCATCGAGACCGAGAAGTAAGATCATCGTCGCCGACGTACTAACCACCGCTAGCACGTACGCCCGCCACGACGGCTGCCGAACGCTTGGATTGGAATTCACCTTTGGCTCAGACGGTCGGATGTCTTCATTGCGGGGGGAGCCAGTATTCATTCTTGACTCATTCTAAGGCGAGCGACTTACCATAACAACTGAGATCTGACGGACATGTCGGCCAGAACACAATTTTCAATCAGGTAAATCTTGGGGCCGCTTGAGCGTTAAATTCTAAGTCTCAACCATCACGATCAAATTGAACTCTCCATCAACGAAATCCCGCATGAGATTAAATTGACGCCTCGATCAGTTATAAAATCTGCAGTGACTCGGAGTACGACGGTATCACCGCGGTGCAACTGCTTTCACTGACTCCTCAAGGTTCGAATCACACGTTCATTTTCATCGTCGATCGAATTACGCTCTCCCATTCCGATCATCCGATTATGGTTATGGACTTGTCCACGGAACGCGGCCGGGCATTTCGTGTCATTCCATCCGAGATTGAGGGAGTTGAAAACAACCTTTCGCTCGCAAACATGGACTTTGGGGAATTTGCTGATTCCGCTGACCGCGATGGAATATTTCGTGGCTTTCGGGAGAGTTGACATCCGCAAACGCCGGGCGCTGCACGGGACCGCCGCGGAATGTGGCGGGGCACAACGCCGCACCGCGGCCCCAGCATGACATGGTCAGGTACCCTACAGATACGCCTACGCTACCACCCCCTTTGCTTTCTTCTCCGCTATGTACTTCTTCATAGCAAGGCGTCTCTTTTGTTTCTCGCGTCTCTGCAAATTTCTTCGTGCGTCCTGTTTCATGCTAATTCTCCTCGTGCACCGGGACAAACCGGCGGGTTGTTTGCGGATGGGAGTTCTGCGCGGCTAAGGGTTAGCCACCCATGCCAGACTTGAGTTATGGCCGTCCGCAGTTCAGCCACAAAGCGTTGATAAGGAACGTGCAGGCAAGGTAACGAGCCGCCTCAAACGTAGCCATTGCATGTACCGAAACAAACCGCGCGAGAACCGGAGATACTAAGACGGCAAAACAGATCGGCTTCACGATTCCACCGTCTCTTCTATATCGCGCGGATGAGGTGATCAAGTGCCGGTCGCTTTCCGCCAATGGTTACCGCACTCAATTACAGGATTGAATTGGTTTCTCCGGCACCACCATTCTTCCGGCTCCGTAAGCGAACAATTTGGAGCGAGCCCCTCGTGCGGAGGTGACACCCGGGAGTGCTGGCTCCGCACGAGATGGTGGCTCATGGCGCTCGATGACATGGTATGTCTACTTTGGTCATGTCTTGACAAATCGAAATGAAAAGGACTAAGTACTTCACTTCGTACACCTCGGTAGACCTCATCTCGTACGACAATAAAAAACACCGTCGTTGGCTAGGACTGCTGGATGTCATATGGCATCGCCTAGATTTCCGTTGAACCGCGACGGCTACGGATTCCGCGCCGTGGCGCGTGGATTCAAGCGTAAC
>WNFR01002636.1_pt1 | contig 31705 bp, 26 predicted proteins | sample 5400221 | NCBI WGS metagenome assembly WNFR01 (sample SAMN13153357, study PRJNA577476) | soil metagenome | isolation source: 40 cm soil under Madrone tree | place: USA:California | collected 2016-06-14
ACGCTCCGAGACCTTGTAGCCCAGGTCACGCGCGAGGGTGAGCAGGGAATCGCGCGTGACTCCGTGCAAAAAGGTGCTGTCGAGGCTGCGGGTCAGGAGTTCGCCGTCGCGGATCAGCACGAAGTTCGCGGCCCCCGTCTCCTGCACCCCGCCGCCCGGGCAGAACAACACCTGATCGACCTGGTATTTGGCCCGGGCGCTCAATGTGGGACCCAGGGCGGCGGCGTAGTTTCCGCCCGTCTTGACCATGCCCATCTGCGCTGCCGACCGCGTGTTCTCGTCGTCGACCAGAATGCGCAGCGGCTTCATGCCGCCGGAAAAATAATCCCACACCGGGCTCGCGAGCACGATCAAGGAGGCCTCTGCCGCGGGCGTCGCAGCCGCGCCGATGTTCGCGGTCGTACCGAATAAGACGGGCCGGAGGTACAGGGCGCCGGGAGCTTCAGGCACCGCATCGCGGCAACGCTCGATCACGGCGCGCACCATGTCGGCGAGCTGTGCCGCATCCGGTTCGGGCAGCACCAATGCCTTGGCGCTCTGCCGCATGCGCTGAATGTGCCGATCCATGCGAAAGAGGTGTATGGATCCGTCGCCGCGCCGGAAGGCCTTGAACCCCTCGAAGCAGGTGCTCGCATAATGCAGCACGTGCGCGGCCGGACTGAGCGCGATCGGCGCGACCGGCTTGATCTCGCTCCCGCTCCAGCGGCCTCCCTGATAGGTGGCCACGGCCATATGCGAGGTCAGCACCGTGCCGAAAGCGGGTCGCTGAGGTTGCGAAGTCATTTGGGTTTCACCTTGGGTATGAAAATCGTCGCCGGATGTTCGAGCAGCTCCTTCAGCGCTTGAATCATCGCCGCTGCATCATAACCGTCCACGAAGCGATGATCGAATGAGGACGATAAGTTCATGATTCGACGGACCGCCACGGCCCCGTGGTGGACCACGGGCCGCTCGATCGCCTTGTTGAGCCCGATGATCGCCACCTCGGGCGCATTGATGATGGGCGTCGATGCGATGCCGCCGAGCTTGCCGAGACTGGTCACCGTGATGGTCGACCCGACGAGCTCATCGCGAGTCGCCTTGTTGCTGCGCGCGCGCTCCACGAGACGCCGGATCTCCGCCGCGACCCCCCACAGTCCCAGGGATTGAGCGTTGCGCACCACCGGAACCTTCAGCCCGTCCGGTGTTTGCGTCGCAATGCCGACATGCACCGCGCGGTGGCGAACCAGGACTCCGCGCTCGGCGTCGTACAGCACGTTGCATTGCGGAAACGATTCGAGCACCCTGGTCAGGGCCATGACGACCAAGGGCAGGTAGCTCAAACTCGCGGCATCCGCGGGCCGCGAGAGGTTCAAATGCTGACGCAGCGATTCGAGCTCCGTCACGTCGACTTCTTCGACGTACGCAAAGTGCGGAATGTTGCGCTTGGCCTCACTCATGCGTTCCGCGATCAGGCGGCGCAAGCCGATCACCTTGATTTCCGACGTTTCCGCGGAAACATCGGCGCCGGCCGGCGGGGATTGCGCTACGAAACGGGAGACGGCGGAGGCCGCCGACGGATTCGCGGCCGGCGAGTTGGCCACCGAGCGGATCGCGGCCGAGTGGTGCCCCGCAGCGATCAGATCGCCGCGCAGAATACGCCCCCCGGGACCCGACCCCGCAATCGCGGACAAATCGATTCCGGCTTCACGCGCTCGTCGTCGATTCGCGGGTGACGCAATGACTCGTCCCTGGCGCGTGGGGGCCGCGGCGGATATCTGCTCGGCGGCACCCTCGTCCACGTCGAACACGATCAGCGGCGAACCGACCGCCACCTTGTCGCCCGGGCTGCCTGTGATCGAAACGACCCGGCCGCTCACGGGCGCGGGCACTTCCACTGCCGCTTTGTCGGTCATCACTTCGACGATGAGTTGGTCTTCGGTCACGGCATCGCCCGGCTTGGCATGCCAGGCGACGATTTCCGCATCCACCGTGCCTTCACCCAAGTCCGGCATCTTGAATACGTACTGGCTCACGCCGACTCCATGACGGCTTTCAGCGCCATCGCGACTCGTGCCTGGCCTGGAAAGTACTCCCATTCGAACGCGTGCGGATAGGGCGTGTCCCAGCCGGTGACCCGCTGTATCGGCGCCTCCAGGTCCCAGAAACATTCTTCCTGGACGACCGACAAAACCTCGGCGCCGAATCCCGAGAAGCGCGTGGCCTCGTGAGCCACGATACAGCGGCCCGTCTTCCGGACGGAGCTGCAAATGGTATCGACATCGAGCGGCACCAGCGATCGCAGATCGATGATCTCGGCATCCACGTTCATGGCCGCCGCCGCGGCCGCCGCGACGAACACCATGGTGCCGTAGGTGATGATGGTCGCGTCGCTGCCTAAGCGGACGATGTCGGCCTTGCCGAGCGGCACTTTGTAGTAGCCCTCGTCCACCTGGCCCTTCGGGTGCGAGCTCCAGGGGACGGCCGGCTTGGTCGGATCGCCGTCGAAGGGTCCGTTATAGAGCCGCTTGGGTTCGAAGAAAATAACCGGATCATCATCTTCGATGGAGGTGATCAGCAGGCCCTTGGCATCGTACGGGTTCGAGGGCATCGCCACCTTGATGCCGCTGACGTGGGTGAAAATCCCTTCCGGGCTCTGCGAATGCGTCTGACCGCCGCGGATGCCGCCTCCGCAGGGTGTCCGGATGGTCACCGGGGCGAAGAACTCCCCGGCGCTGCGATAGCGGATGCGCGCCAGTTCGCTGACGATCTGGTCGAAGCCCGGATAGATGTAATCCGCGAATTGAATCTCGGCGACCGGGCGCAGGCCGTTCACGCTCATGCCGATGGCGGTGGCGATGATGCCGCCTTCGGCGACGGGCGTGTCGAGAACCCGGTGCTCACCGTACTTGCGCTGCAACCCCTCCGTGGCGCGAAACACGCCGCCGAAATAACCGACGTCCTCGCCCATGAGCACCACCGACGGATCCTGCTTCAGCATGATGTCCATGGCGGAATTCAAGGCCTGAATCATGTTCATGTTGGCCACGGCGCCTAGGCCCCTTCGGAGCGAGTCGACGTTTCCGCGGAAACGTCCGTACCGGCCTTGGCGAATGGCGTGGCCGCGGACGGGGGAGCAGAGTCTGCCGACCGGCTCCTCTCGGCGCGCATCAAGGCCCGCTGTTTCTGCAGATGCTCCGGCATCTCTTTGAACACGTCCTCGAACATCAAATCGGCGTTGAGCCTCGGCCCTTCGGTCATCGTGCCGAAGCCCGTCGCCTCCTTCCAGCTCGACACGACCAGCGCCTCGAGCTCGGCCGCCAAAGCCTGATGGCGCGCCTCAGACCATTCGCCCAATCGGATCAAATGCTGTTTGAGCCGCTGGATGGGATCGCCCAAGGGCCAATGCTCGTGATCATTCCTGGCGCGATAACGCGCCGGATCGTCGCTGGTGGAATGGGCGGCCCCGCGATATGTCACCAATTCGATCAACGTGGGGCCGGCGCCGGTGCGCGCCCGTTCGGCTGCCCACTGCGTCACGGCATAGACCGCGAGAAAGTCGTTGCCGTCGACGCGGATGCCTGCGATGCCGTACCCCGGACCGCGCGCCGCGAATGAGCGTTGCTCGCCCCCGGCGTAGCCCTGAAACGTCGAGATCGCCCATTGATTGTTCACCACGTTCAGGATGACGGGCGCTTGATACACCGAGGCAAACAGCAAGGCGTGATGAAAATCAGCCTCGGCGCTGCTGCCCTCGCCGATCCAGCTCGCCGCCAGGTGATCTTCCCCCTTGATGGCCGCCGCCATCGCCCAGCCCACGGCCTGCGGGAACTGAGTGGCCAGATTCCCGGATATGGAGAAGATATTGCCGGCCTTGGAGTGGTACATCACCGGCAGCTGACGGCCCTTGCACATGTCCCGTGTGTTGGACAAGAGCTGGCACATGAGCTCGACGAGCGCGATGCCGCGGGCGATCTGCAGACCCTGATTGCGGTACGACGGGAACAGCATGTCGCCGGGACGCAACGCCATGCACTGCGCGACCGACACCGCCTCTTCGCCCAGCGAGCGGATATAGAACGAGATCTTGCCGGCGCGCTGATTGCGCTGCATGCGATCGTCGAACAGGCGCGTCAGCAGCATGTGACGCAGGCCGATTTGCAGTTCCGCGGGATCGAGATGCGGATGCCACGGTCCCACCGCGTCGCCGGCATCGTCGAGCACGCGCACCAGATCGACCGACAACGACTCGATGTCGCGCGCTCGCGCGTTGACGTCGGGCCTCGGCACGGCGCCGGCCGGCGAGAGCTGCACATAGCTGAAGTCCGGGGCTTCACCCGGCCGGGCGGGCGGATGAGGCAGGTGCAGGCGCGAGTGTTTGTTCATACGCATTATTTAACTCCCTCTGGCCCGAAGTGTTGCATTCATTCGGTAGACGCCGGATAATTCGGTATATTCATTCCGAAATCTGGCATTCAATGGAAAATCCATCCCACCCCGCCATCGATCGACTGGATCTACGCCTGCTCGACATTCTACAGCGCCGGGGTGCCCTGTCGGTTGCCGAGGTCGCCGCGCAAACCCGGCTCTCTACCACCACCTGCTGGCGGCGCATTCAACAACTCGAGCAGAACGGCGTCATCAAGGCGCGCGTCGCGCTGTTGGATCGCAATGCCTTGGGGTTGGATGTGACCATCTTCGCGCACGTGAAACTTGCGACCACCGGCCGCGACGCGATTGCCGAATTCGAAGCGGCGATCCGCGATCGCGCCGAAGTGCTGGAGTGCTACACGCTCACCGGTGAATGGGATTTTCTGTTGAAAATCGTCACCAAGAACATCAAGGCCTACGAAGCCTTCTACCTCGATTACTTGTCACGCATTCCCTGCGTACGGTCGGTGAATTCATCGGTGGCGGTCACGGTCATCAAGGAGTCGACGGCGCTGCCGCTCGGCATCTAGGATGCCTGTCTGACCAATGATGCGCCTGCTGCGGCCGTCGAGCGCTCCCGCCCAACGACGCGGTCACGTGTGACTGCGCAGCGTGGAGCGCAGCTGAATCCCATCGTGTTCACCGAAGAGTTCGGCGACCCAGTCGACGAACACGCGGATCTTGCTCGACAGGTGCCGGTTCTCGGGATAGACGACGTTGAGCGGCGCGGGCTCGGGGAACCAATCCCCCAGCAGCAATTCCAGGTTGCCGCGCTCCATCGCCTCCTTGAGCACGAAGGCGGGAATCTGTGCGATGCCTAAGCCCGCTTCGGCTGCGGCCACGTAGCTGTTCTCGTCGTCGAGAGCGATGTGGCCGCGGAGAGACGTCTGTATGCGCATGCCGTTCTTGGCGAACACCCAGTCGAAGATCTTGCCCGTGCGCGGCGAGAAGTGATTGATGCAGCGGTGGGCGGTCAGTTCGTCGGGATGATGCGGCTCCCCATGCGCGGCCAGATAGGATGGCGAGGCGCAGGTGCCGAAATAGAGCTGCCCCACGCGGCGCGCGATCAGGGTGGAGTCCTCGAGATCGCCGCTCCACACCGCGCAGTCGATGCCCTCCTCGATGAGATCCGCGCGGCGCTCGCTGCAGCCGAGCTGCAGCTCGATGTCCGGATGGCGCGCGAAAAAAGTCGGCAAGGCGGGCACGATGACCAGCCGCGTTATCAATGTCGGCACCTGGACGCGCAGCCGGCCTTCGGGACTCCCATGTCGCTGCGCCAGGGACTCCTCGGTCTCTCGAACCTCAGCCAGAATGGCGACGCAGCGCTGGTAGTAGGCGGCGCCGTCGGTGGTGACGCTGACGCTGCGGGTGGTGCGGTTGAGCAGTTTCACCCCGAGGGTGGCTTCCAGTTGCTGGATCAGCGTGGTCGCGGTGGCCTTGGGCATCCGCAGGCTGTCTGCGGCGCGCGTGATCCCGCCGGTCTCGACCACCCGGACGAACACCTGCATGGCCTGGAGCTTGTTCATGATTGTTCAGAATATCGAATACTCATTTCGGATTATCGCACTTTAATCCTGATCTTTCGAACAATATGGTGGCGTTTCGGATCAATCCACCCCACAGGAATGTCCATGAGCGACAAGATCAAGCACGTCACCGACACCACATTTACCCGCGAAGTCCTGGAATCCAAGATCCCGGTCCTGGTCGACTATTGGGCCGAGTGGTGCGGCCCGTGCAAGATGATTGCGCCGGCGCTGGATGAGTCCGCCGAGAGCTATGCCGGCCGGTTAGGTTTCGCCAAGATCAACGTCGACGAGAATCAGTCGGTACCCTCGCAGTATCACGTGCGCGGTATTCCGACCCTGATGCTGTTCAAGAACGGCGAGGTGGTCGCCACCAAAGTCGGCGCCGTGTCCAAGTCGCAGCTGGCGGCATTCATCGACGCAAATCTGTAGCGCCGTCGCGCCACTGCCATAGGGCAAGAGCACGGTCGCGCCGGTCGTTCGCCTGCTTTCCAAGTCGCGGTGCGCGGCGGCGGCATCGCGCAGGGCCGCGCGCCGGCCGACATGTGCCTTGATGTCGCCCGCCGCCAGCCGGTCACTCCAACAATACGCGAATTGCCGGCGACGGATTCCCGCCGCAGATCAGCACGACGGCCTTGCGGTCAGCGTAGCGCTCCGCTTCCTTGAAATACGCCGCCAACGCAACGCCGCTGGCGCCTTCCACCGCCCAACCTTGGGCGTGGCCCCAGCGCATGGCGCTCAATATCTCCTCCTCGGTGACCAGTACGCCGTGATGCATGACCTCGCGGCAGAGATCGAAGGTGATGGAGCCTTGCTCGACGCCGCCGGCGGTGCTCTCGCTCAAGGTGAGAGACTCCGGAGCTTCGATGATCCGGCCCGCCTTCAAGCTCTCGTACAGGACGGCGGAATTTTCCGGCCAGCAGCCGATCACCTCGGCGTGCGGCACCATGTGGTGCAGCAGAGTGCCGATGCCGCTCATCAGTCCACCGCCGCCCGTGGCGATGAAGATGGCGTCCATGTCAGGCAGCTGGCGCAGTAATTCCACGGCGACGGTCCCCTGCCCCGCCACCACATAGGGATCGTTATAGGGCGAAACGTAGCTGCGCCCGCTTTGCGCGGCCGCCTCTCGCGCCGCGACCTCGGCGGCCAACGGATCGTCTCCGATCACGCGGACTCGTGCGCCCTGGCTGCGGATCTTGTCTTGCTTGGTCCGAGTCACCTGCGCGCTCAGGAACACTTCGGCGTCGATGCCGAGAAATTTCGCCGCCGCCGCCACCCCGATGCCATGATTTCCGGTGGACGATGTGATGACTCCCGCGGCCGCCTGGTGCGGGCTGAGGCTCATCAGCTTGTTGGCCGCCCCGCGAAGCTTGAAGGAACCGGTGGTTTGCAGCTGTTCGAGCTTGGCGTACGCCGTTCCTGCATTCGGCAGCTGCGCATGTCGCGGCAGCGGCACCAAGGGCGTCTCGTGCACCACGGAATACACGCGATTCGCCGCTTCATGGATCAAAGGCAGCACATCGCTGGTCAGCATCGCGGCGCCTTCTGGGTCGGTTTGCGGGGGATTCCGTCCTTCGGCCGGGGAGATCGTCCGCTTGCTATTATCGCAAAGAATCGCCGCGGAAGCGGCAACGTATCTCGACCACCAAGGGGACACCATGAAAATCACCTTCGGCCTCATTGCGGCGTTCGCAGCGACGCTCCTCACGTTGCCGGCTTTTGCCGCCGAACAAATCAAAGTGGTCGAACGGCCGGTGGGCGAAACCACCGTGGACCTTCCGCCCAAGGGCGATTCGGTCGGCGACATGCTGGTGTTCGCCAACGGCGTGTTCGACTCGGCCAACAAGACGCAGGTGGGCACCGATCAGGGTTATTGCGTTCGCACCCTCGTCGGCAAGAGCTGGGAATGCTTCTGGACACTGACGCTGAAGGCAGGCCGGATCACCGTCGAGGGACCGTTCATGGACGAGGGCGATTCGTTGTTCACGGTCACCGGCGGCACCGGCAAGTATGCGGGCGCCAAGGGCAGCATGAAATTGCATCCGCGCGACGCCAAATCGTCGAGCTACGACTTCACGTACGATCTGCTGTAATGGCCTGCACACTCGAGCATTGGGACGGAGACTTCGTTGAAAATTCTACCAAGCGGGTGATTCATTCTTTCGCTAACATTCTGCGTAATCCGTGGTCAAATAGCGCATCGAATTCGAATTGAGGGGCAACCCTGTGCAACTCAGCAAATTGAGCTATTACTCGGACTTCGTTGTCTATCCCGTCGTACTCGTCGCGCTGACGGCGATCAATATCAACCATGTGACTTGGGCCGGCGGCCTGGAATGGCTCGGTGCCAGCATGGCGGGGCTCGTCTTCTGGACACTGGCCGAGTATGCCCTGCACCGGATTGCGCTGCATAGAATGCCCTATTTTTCGCCCATGCACGGTCTTCACCACGCCTCACCGTTGGCATTCATCGGCACGCCGTCGTGGATCAGCGTTTCGGTCCTCAGCACCGCCATCTTGGTTCCCGCGTGGTGGTGCCTGGGGTTCAATGTCGCGGACGGCCTCACCGTCGGGGTGATGTTCGGCTACTGGTGGTACGGGCTGGTGCATCATGTCATTCATCATCACGTGAACACGCCGTCGCCCTCTTACTTCAACGACCTGCGCGCCTGGCACTTGCGTCATCATTATTCGCCGAAGAGCGGGAACTTCGGCGTGACGACGCCGGTCTGGGATCATGTGTTCGGAACCGCCATCAGGGTCCGCGACAAGGCCGTCGCGTCGTAGTGCGCGCGCCGCTCACCGGTCGCGCCGGGGACGTTGAACTTCGCAGAACCGCCCATATCTAATACCGCAGTGGTCAATTCGACCTGTCGGGGGCATTTATGCGAAGACTGTTAATGGCTGCAACCCTTGCCGCGACCGTGACGTTCGCGATCGGAATCGCGTCGCCGGCTTTCGCGGATGGCGACCCCACCATGGATCAGATCTATACGGCGGCTGCGGGCGGTCACCTCGACCAAGCTCAGCAGATGATCACCCAGGTTCTGGCCGATCATCCGACCAGCGCCAAGGCGCACTACGTGCAGGCCGAACTGTACGCGAAAGAGGGCAGGACCTCTCGCGCGCGTTCGGAACTCGCCACCGCCGAACAACTGAAGCCCGGTCTGCCCTTCGCCAATCCGCGATCGGTGCAGGAACTCAAGGCGCAGCTGGGCCTCAATGTGGGCGCGATCAGCCCGACCATGATCCGGTCGGCGCCCGCGGAGCTTCGATTTCCGTGGGGAACCGTACTGATTCTGGCCGGAGTGATCGGCATCCTGTGGCTGGTGTTCCGCCGGCGCAATACCTATGGTCAATATCCCGGCCAATATCCCGCGGCCGGACCCGGTGTGGGCGGCGCGCCCGGACCATACGGACCCGGCGGTTATGGTTCCGCCCCGATGGGGGGCGGTGGCATCGGCTCCGGCATCGCCGGCGGACTCGCCTCGGGATTGGCCGTGGGTGCGGGCGTGGTTGCCGGCGAAGAGCTGGCGCATCACTTCCTGGACGGCAATCGCAGCGGCGGCGGTATCATACCCCCCGCCGAAGCGGGCGAATCGGGCTTCAGCAACAACGACATGGGCGGCTCCGACTTCGGCGTGAACGATCCTGGCTCCGGCTGGGATGACGGCGGGTCGGGCGGCGGCGACTGGAGCTAGACGCGCCTCCGGGCGGTCATGATTCCTTCTTCGGGCGCCCTTCGGGGCGCCCTTTTCGTTTCTGCCCGGCCATCCGGGGGCGATCGGGCCGTGCGGCTTTGCTTTCAGCCGCCGCGCGCCACCGCGCTCGCCACCGCATCGTGCAGCGCCTTCATACCGAAGGAGATATCCTGCACCACCCCGTCGAGAAAGAAAGTCGGTGTCGCGCGAATGTGGCTGCGGCGCCCACCCTCGATGTGCTCGCGCACCTTTTGCAGGTAGATGTGATCGTCCATCTCCGCGGTGTATCGCGCCAAATCCAGACCCAAGTCCACGGCATAGCGATGCAGATCCTTGTCCTTGAGATGCCCCTGGTTCTGGAACAGAAAATCGTGCATCGGCCAGAACTTCCCCTGCGCCGCCGCGGCCTCCGAGGCCTCGGCAGCCAGCAGCGCGTGGGGATGCGCGTCCTGCAGCGGAAAGTGCCGGAATATGAAGCGAATGTTGTTGGGAAATCGCTCCAGCAAAAGCTTCGGCGTCGCCACCGCCACCTTGCAGCTGGGACATTCGAAGTCGCCGTATTCGAGCAGCGTCACGCGCGCGTGCTCCGAACCCGCGAGATGGTCGGTGGGCTCCGGCGGCACCGCCAAGCCGGGCGAATGGGATGTACTCATTGATGCGACTCCTGGATTCTCACGCGCCGCAGAAACCCACTGCGGCGTCAGCATGCTCAGCTCAGAATGATTTTCGACGGTGCGGCCAGGCCTTCCACGATGAGCCGGTTGACGCGGCGAACGAAGGTTGCCGGGTCGTCCAGTTCGCCGCCCTCGGCCAGCATGGCTTGGTCGTACAGCACGTGGGCCAGATCCGCGAAGACGGCGTCATCGGTGGTGTCCCTCAGGCGCAGGGCCAGCGGGTGTTTCGGGTTCAACTCGAGAATCGGCAGCGTGGCGAACGGATTGCTCTGGCCCGCCTGCTTGAGTATGCGGCCCATGCGCAGGCTCACGCCGAACTCGCCGGCGACCAGAACCGCGGGCGAATCGGTCAATCGGGCGGAAACCTGAGCGCTCGCGATCTTGCCGGACAGCGTCTTGCCGAGGCGCTCCGTGGTGTCCTTGAAGGCCGATTCGGCGGCGGCTTTTTCCGGCGTTTCGATGGCGGATGCCACGTCGGCGGCGCTGCTCGCGACATTCGCGAGCGTCTTGCCTTCGAATTCGTGCAGATGGCCGGCCACCCACTCGTCGATGCGGTCGATGAGGAGCAGCACTTCCAGTCCCGAGGCGCGAAAGCCTTCCAGGTGCGGACTGTTGCGCGCGGCGGCAAGCGTATCGGCGGTCAGATAGTAAATGGCCTTCTGGTCGGATTTCATGCGCGAGACATACTGCTCGAGCGTGACCTCGGGCACATCGCCGGGCGCGGCGGTGGAGTGGAAACGCAGCAGCTTCGCGATGCGCTCCTTCTGGCTCGGGTCCTCGATGATGCCTTCCTTCAACACCGCGCCGAAGCTCTTCCAGAATGCCGCGTATTCCTCCGGCTTGTTCGCGGCCAGGTCTTCGAGCAAATCCAGCGTGCGCTTGACCAGGGCGGACCTGATCTTCTCGACGGTGCGATTGTTCTGGAGCAGCTCGCGCGATACGTTCAGCGGCAGGTCGGCCGAGTCGACGAGCCCGCGCATGAAGCGCAAGTAAGGCGGAAGCAATTCCGCCGCCTTGTCCATGATGAACACGCGCTTGACGTAGAGTTGAATGCCGTGTTTCTGCTCGCGCTCGAACAGATCGAAGGGCGCGCGCTTGGGCAGATACAAGAGCGACGTATATTCGATGTTGCCTTCGACCTTGTTGTGCGCCCATGCGCGCGCACCTTCGGAGTCGTGGGCAACATGCTTGTAGAACGCCTGGTAGTCCTCATCGCCGAGCTCGGATTTGGGGCGTGTCCAGAATGCCTTGGCCTGATTGACCGTCTCCTCGGTGTCGCCCGTCTTGAGGACGATGGGTATGCTCAGGTGATCCGAATACTTGCGCACCAATTGACTGACGCGCGCCGGTTCCAGAAATTCCTTGTCGTCGTCGCGCAGGTGCAGGATCACTTCGGTGCCGCGGTCCTGCTTGGCGTCGGCTTGGATCTCGTACTGGCCTTCGCCGTCCGAGTCCCAGCGGACCGCGGGAGCGTCGGCGCGCTTCGTGAGCACCGTGACCTTGTCGGCGACGATGAACGCGGAATAGAAGCCCACGCCGAACTGGCCGATCAGCTGCGCATCCTTGGCCGAATCCCCGCTCAGGGTTTCCAGGAATTTCCTGGTCCCGGAGCGCGCGATGGTGCCGAGATTCTCGATCACCTCCGCCTCGCTCATGCCGACGCCATTGTCCTTGATCGACAGGGTTCCGGCCGCGGCGTCCGGCACGAGCCTCACCGACAGAGCGTCGGCGCCCAACAGGCCGGGCTTGGCGAGCGCCTCGAAGCGCAGCTTCTCGCAGGCGTCCGAGGCGTTGGAGATGAGTTCGCGCAGGAAGATCTCCTTGTGCGAATACATCGAGTGGATCACCAAGCGCAGTACTTGCTTGGTTTCGGCTTGGAACTCTTTGATCTGCGGCTGTGTTTCGGTCGTCATGGCCTTACAATTTGGTTGTCTTATGGGGAACTCGAGCGGCTAGCCTCCGGTGAGGTGGGGCCTGCGCTCAATTCTTCAAGACGGCGTGTACGCGCCGGTCGCATCCATGGCGCGCCCCCCGCCTCCGGCGCGGGACTACGGCCAGCCGGCCCGGGGATCGAAATCAAACTCCTTCTTCATCCGTTCATAGGCTGCTTTCGCCTGGGACGACCCCGCCGCAGGCGTGACCAGCTTGATGCTCACGATCTGGTCGCCGGTGGGGGTGCCGGGAAAACCGCGCCCGCGCAACCGAAGCTTCTGCCCCGATTGTGCTCCTGCGGGCACTGTCAATTCGACGGTCCCGCCGAGCGTGGGCACGGCCACCTTCGCTCCCAAGGCAGCCTCCCACGGCGCCAGGGGTAGTTCGATCAACACATCCTTGCCCTGAGGGACGTACAGGGGATGGGAACGCAGCCGGATGCGGAATATCAATGAGGCGCTGCCGCCGGTGCCGGCGATGCGCAGCGACTGGCCCTCGCCGACCCCGGCTGGAATCTGCACGTCGACGGAGCGCGCACGGCCGCCCTCGTTGAGCGTGACGCGGCGCTTGGTGCCGGCGAAGGCCTCCTCCACGGTCACGTCCAGGTAACCCGCATCCGCCTCGGGCGGCGGCCCTCCTGCCGCACCGCCAAAAAGGCTGGAGAAAAAGTCGCTGAAGCCATTGAGATCGGAAGAGCGTTGGCTGCCGGACTGCCCGAAACGCTGCGACCAATCGGGCGGCGGCCGGAATTGCTGACCCGTCCGGTAGTCTCGTCCCAGCTGATCGTAGGCCGCACGCTTCTCCGGGTCGCGCAGCACCTCGTAAGCCTCCTGAACCTCTTTGAACTTGCTCTCGGCGTTCCTTTCCTTGCTCACGTCAGGATGATATTTGCGGGCCAGTTTGCGATAGGCTCGCTTCACCGCATCCGCGTCGGCGCCGCGGGTCACACCGAGAACGTCGTAATAATCCTTATATTGCATGCCCTACCTTTGCGAAATTAATTCCATATATTACCAGCACATACGAGCCTGACCACCCAGCGGTCGTTCTCGTCGGCGCCGCTCGAGATCCCCGTCCCGGCCATGCCGCTTGAAATTTGAATCGGAACGTCCCGACCATGCGCAAGCCGCGTTACCATATTGCGGTTGATTGGCCCAAAGAAAAGGCTTATGAAGCACAATCTTCAGGAAACCTGATGACTCCAGAAAATGAAATCGTGATCAAGATCGACCCGCCTGCCGTGCCCCCGGCCGTGGAACGCGTGGGCAGAGAGCTGTCGCGCTGGTTCGGCAACGCCGACTTTGCGGCCCGGTCCGTCGACACCGAGGCGCAGCGGGAATCGACCAGGCATATCGACTGGGCGCGGGTCCTCCCCTTCCTGCTCATGCACGCCGCCTGTCTCGCCGTGATTTTCGTGGGCTTCAGCTGGATCGCGCTCACCGTCACCGTGGCGCTGTACGTGGTGCGCATGTTCGCCATCACGGGCTTCTATCACCGTTATTTCTCGCATCGCACCTTCAAGACCTCGCGCGTGGGGCAGTTCATCTTCGGATTGCTGGGTGCCTCGGCGGTGCAGCGCGGGCCGATTTGGTGGGCGGCACATCACCGCCACCACCACGTCTACTCGGACAAGCCGGAAGACGTGCATTCACCGATGCAGCACGGTTTTTTTTGGAGCCACATGGGCTGGTTCATGTCGCACAAGCACTTCGCCGCGGATCTCTCGCGGGTGAAAGATCTGCTCAAGTATCCCGAACTGCGCTTCCTGGATCGCTTCGATATCGCCGTCCCGACGGTTCTCGGCGTCGGCGTCTTCCTGCTGGGCGTATTGCTCAAACACGTGGCGCCGGGCTTGGGCACCAGCGGCTGGCAGATGTTGGTGTGGGGATTCTTCATCTCCACCGTGGCTGTTTATCACGGGACCTATACCATCAATTCCCTGTCCCACGTCTTCGGACGCCAGCGCTACAAGACCGGTGACACCAGCCGCAACAACGTGTGGCTGGCGATCATCACCCTGGGAGAGGGCTGGCACAACAACCACCACCACTACCCCGCATCCGTGCGGCAAGGCTTTTATTGGTGGGAATTCGATATCACTTTCTACATGCTGAAGCTGATGTCGTTCGTCGGGGTGATTTGGGATCTCAAACCGGTACCGGCGGCGGTCCGGGAAGGGAACGGCAAGCGATTCTGATTTTCATGCACCGCCCATGCCCCGCCCGCCACGCCCCGATACCTTAGGCGAGCTGAAGGCCGCCGCCGGCGACGGGGCCTGGCTCGAGGCGCCGGACGCGGTGGCACCCTATCTCCGCGACTTTCGCCGCCTGTACCAGGGCGCAACTCCGCTGGTGCTGTTGCCGCGAAGCGCCGGTCAAGTCGCGGACATCCTGCGGATCTGCAATCGTGACGAGGTGGCGGTAGTGCCCCACGGCGGCAACACCAGCTACTGCGGCGGCGCCACGCCGGACGAAACAGGCTCGCAGATCGTGCTGTCCCTGCGCCGGATGAATCGCATCCGGCAGATCGATGCCGCCAACTACTCGATGATCGTCGAAGCGGGCTGCACCCTGGCCGAGGCGCAGGCCGCCGCACGCGATGCCGACCGCCTCTTCCCGCTGAGCTTGGGTTCCGAGGGTACGGCACAGATCGGGGGAAACCTGTCGACCAACGCGGGGGGCACCGCGGTACTTCGCTACGGCATGATGCGTGACCTGACGCTGGGTCTCGAAGTGGTGCTCGCGGACGGCCGGGTGCTCGAAAGCCTCAAGAGCCTGCGCAAGGACAATACCGGCTACGATGTGAAATCGCTGTTCGTGGGTGCCGAAGGCACGCTCGGTGTCATCACAGCGGCATGCTTGAAACTCTTCCCGCAGCCGGCCGATGCGGCGACGGCGCTGGTGGGCATCGATTCGCCGCAGCATGCCTTGGATCTGCTGGCGCGCCTGCGCGCCGCGGCCGGCGATCAACTGACCTCGTTCGAGTTGATGCCGCGCCTGGCGGTGGAACTGACCGTGAAGTACATACCGGGTGTCGCCGATCCTTTGGACCAGAATACACCCTGGTATCTGCTCATCGAGCTCACCTCGCCCAATCCGCGGCAGGATCTCGGCACGCTGTTGACCGCGGCTCTCGAGGAGGCGGCGGCAGGCGGCACCATCGTGGACGCGATGCTCGCAACCTCCTTGGCGCAAGCCCAGGCCATGTGGAAGTTGCGCGAATCGGTGCCGGAGGCCCAGCGCCGCCTGGGCGCCAGCCTCAAGCACGATGTGTCCGTGCCGGTCTCGGCCATCCCCGCGCTCATCGCAGAGGGTTCGGCGCTGGCGCGGCGGCTCGCTCCCGAAGGAGACGTCATTTCCTACGGTCACGCGGGGGACGGCAACCTGCATTTCAACGTGAGCCAAAAAACCGGAACGGATGTCGAAGGCTTCATCGCGCGGGGCCCCGCGCTCGAGCTCGCCATGTTCGATCTGGTCGAGAGTCTCGGCGGCAGCATCAGCGCCGAGCACGGCATCGGGCGCTTGAAGGCAGCTGAATTCGCGCGCCGTGCCGACCCCGCGGAACTCGCCGTCATGCACGAATTGAAACGCGCGCTCGATCCGAAAGGCATCCTGAATCCGGGCAAGGTGCTGTGCGTACGCTGACCGTTCCCATCGGCACCGCCCGCCTCAATCTACGCGAGTTCGTCAAAGCCGATTTCCAAGCCATCCACGCTTACTCGTCGGATCCGCGCGTCACCCGCTACCTTTTTTTCGGCCCCCGCGATGAGGACAGCACCGCCGACTATCTCGACGGCCTGCTGGCCTCGCAGCTCGAGCGTCCGCGGATCCGGTTCGAGCTCGCCGTCCAGGAAATCGCGTCGGGACGCGTCATCGGGGCATGCGACTTGTCGTTCATCGAACGCGGCGTCGTCGACTTGGGATACATGCTGGGCATCGACAATTGGGGCAAAGGGTATGCGACCGAGATCGCGCTCGCGCTGGTCGATGGGGCATTCTTCGATCTGCGCGCCGATCGAGTGATCTCCACGGTGGACATCAACAATGGCGCCTCGATCCGCGTGCTGGAGAAGATCGGCATGCGCTGGGAAGCCGTGTTCCGCAAGCATCGCCGCGCGAAGAATCGCTGGTGGGACTGTCACCTCTTCGTATTGCCGCGCGAAGTCTGGGAGGCATCCCGGATCAATTACGCCCCGTGAGGGGCGCGCCGCCCTCGTCGCCGCTATTTCGGCGATCGCCCCTCATCGTCCTTGTTCGCGGCCTCCTCGGCGGCCGCCTGTTCGCGTGCGCGCCTGGCGGCCCGCTGCAGCACTGAAGCGTCCGGCAGCCCCACGCGGCCGCTGTTGCGCAGGGTCAGCAGTCCGCCGACCAGCGCGCCGACCACGAGAACGATGATGATGATGGCCTTGAGCATCGAGGACGTCCGTGCGCTGACCGCTACGAAGTGACTCGTATCAACCCTTCCTGCGCTGCGCTTGCGACCAGCCGTCCGTTGCGTGCAAACACGCTGCCGCGCGTGAATCCGCGCGCTCCCGAGGCGCTCGGGCTGTCCACCGCGTACAGCAGCCAATCATCGACGCGGACGCTGCGATGAAACCACATCGCATGGTCGATGCTGGCAATCACCAGCTGCGGAGAGATCATGGAAATGCCGTGCGGCTTGAGGGCGGTGTCGAGCAGGTGGAAATCGGACACGTAGGCGAGCAGGCAGCGGTGCAGGGCTTCCTCGTCGGGAAGCTTGTCCACGGCGCGGAACCAGATGTACTTGTGGGGCGGAGACTCGTCGCGGCGCAGGGAGTCGGGTGCATGCACCGGGCGAAACTCGAAGGGACGCTTTTGCTCCAATATCCGGCGCGCGGCCGCGGGCAATTTGTCCGCGACGTCGCGGTAGTGAGACTCCAAATCCGGCAGCGACTCGGGAGGCGGCACGTCCGGAATCGAGATCTGATGATCGAGACCGTCTTCGGGCAGCTGAAACGAGGCGGACATGTTGAAGATCTGCCGCCCGTGCTGAATGGCGATTACGCGCCTGGAGGAGAAATGCTTGCCGTCCAATGCCCGGTCGACCTCGTACACGATGGGCGAATTGAAGTCCCCGCGGCGCAGAAAAAATGCATGCAGCGAGTGCGCCACCCGATCTTCCGCCGTTGCCGTCGCGGCCGCCAGAGCCTGGCCCAGCACCTGCCCGCCGAACACCTGCGGACTCCCGATGTCGCGGCTCTGACCGCGAAACAGGTTCATCTCGATCCTTTCGAGCGTCATCACCTTGATCAGATCGTCGATCAGCTGATTCATTCCGCGTCTCAGATGGAATCGGCGTGGCCTGCGTCGGGTCCCGCGACCCCCAGACGTTTCTGCATGATGGGACTCGTGGTGGTGTACTGCAAGAACTGCCGCTTCTCGGGGAACAGGTGATGCTGGATGGCGAATGCGGTGAGCGCGGCTTCATGAAAGCCGCTCAGAATGAGTTTCTTCTTGCCCGGGTACGTGTTGATGTCTCCGATCGCGAAGATCCCGGGGACACTGGTCTGGAACTTCTCGGTATCCACCTTGAGCGCGCGCTTCTCCAGTTCCATGCCCCATTCCGCGATGGGACCGAGCTTCGGATGCAGGCCGTAGAACGCGAGTATGTGATCGGCGGACAGCTGCAGGTCCCGGCCATCGGCCGTGCGGACCTCGAGCCCCGTCAGCCGGTCGTTGTCCCTGCGCAAGCCGGTGGCGTTGCCCTCCAACACCTGCATTTTGCCCGCGCCGACCAATTCACGCATGCGCGCAACGGTGGCGGGAGCCGCGCGAAATTCCGCGCGACGATGCAGCAGCGTCAGGGAGCGCGCCTTGCCGCACAGCGCAACCGTCCAGTCCAGCGCCGAATCGCCGCCGCCGCAGATCACGAGGTCGCGTCCGTGAAAATCCGCAGCCGATTTGACCCGATAGTGAACGCTCCTGCCCTCGAATTCCTCGACGCCGGGCACACCCAAGCGCCGCGGCTGAAAGGAGCCGACGCCCGCCGCGATCACCACGGCGCCGGCCATGAGCCGGGTGCCGGCGGAGGTGGCGATGTGGAACTTGCCGTTCTCGAGAGCCCGCACTTCGGTGACTTCCTGCCCCAGGTGGAATGTCGCGTGGAATGGCTTGGCCTGTTCCAAGAGGCGGTCGATCAATTCCTGAGCCCCGCAGATCGGCAACGCCGGAATATCGTAGATCGGCTTGTCCGGGTACAGCTCGGTGCACTGGCCGCCGGCCTGCGCCAGCGAATCGATGATGTGCGTGCTGATTCCGAGAAGTCCGAGTTCGAAAATCTGAAACAGTCCCACGGGACCTGCGCCGATGATGACCGCCTCGACCGGCGTGGGGGCGGCCTCTGCCGCAGGGGGGGCCGAATAGCCATGCCCCACCTTGGGCAGCATGACGATGCCGCCGCCGGGGACCTCCGCGATGAATTTTTGCGTAGCGGGTGCCGGGCACACTTGATCCATCTCCCCCTGCAGCGAGATCCACGTGCCGGAGAGCCGCTTCGCGGGCAGTAAATCGACGCCTTTCAGCACGCCCTTGGCGTTGCGGCGCGGCGTTGCTTCGATCCCGGACCCCTTGCAAACCGGCTTCTTGAGATCGAGGTCAGGGCAGAAGCCGATGGACAGCGCGCCCTTGAACGAGCCGTCCGGCGCTTCGGCGAGCGCCGCGTAGACCAGCGTGGCGCCGGAGGAGTAGCCCACGAGCGTGGGCTGCAAATAATGTTTGAGACCGAGTTTCGCCTGCAGATGGCGGCTCAGGCTCTCGAAATCGGCCGCGGGCGACACGCACTCGTCGGCGGAGTTCTCCAATTGCGCGAGGTAGTGCCGAATATCGATGCCGGCCACGGCCGCACCCCCGCCGGTGAGCCGTTCCGCCATGGAGATCACGCCCAGATTCCAGCCACCGTCGCCCGACAAGAACAACACCACGTCGCGGGGCTCCGTGCCGCCCCGATAAACGCTCACCTCGCCGAACCGTCCGTAGTCGAACACTTCTGCCGGCGCCGCCGCCGCGGTGCCCAATGTGCACGCGCACCATAGAATCAAGCCGATTTTCCACATGATTTCATCTATTTCCTCAGTGCTTTACCGACGCCGCCGGATATGAGCGCGGTGACGTCGAGCAGCGCCCCGGCCATCCCCAGGCCGTGGGGCGCCGCAAGATATCGAGGGCGCCAGACCGGCAGGAATTTCTCCTTGTATTTTCTCAAGCCCTCGAAGGGATAGAACATCTCGCCGTAGCGCGTCACCATGCGGCCGATCTTGTGCCAGGTCGGCGCAAGGGCATGCTCCTCCAATCCCGAGAGCGGGGCCATCCAGCGGTCATCGAAGAACCCCAGGGAAAAGCGCTTCTCCGCCGTGTTCTTTTCCGCAAGCCAGGTGTCGGAGACGGCGCGCAGCTCCGGTAGAATCGCGCCGACATTCGCGCGCGGCACGATCTCGAACTCCGCGCCGTCGCGGTTCGCACGCCGATGAGCCTGGCGCAAGTCGGCGCGGGCGGAACCCTCGAGCGAAAATGAGTCGAGCGGCACACGTGCCTCCTCGCCGAGTTTGCTGAGGTTCAAGCCAAGATCGATGTACAAGGGTAGATTTTCCGGCTTGACCTGGTAGAACACCGGCGAGACCGCCATCACGTCACAATTTTCCAGAAACTTCCAAGCCAAAGGTTCGCAGGCCTCGATCGGGCCCACCGGATCCCCCATCGCCACCCAGCTGTGGCCGGCCTCCTGGTACATGATGAAGGCCGTGCGCTCGGGATTGAACAGCAAGGTCTTGTCGCCGAGCAGCGCAAGGTTGGCGGTGGTGTCGCCGACATCGGCGATCAAGGTCGCGACGCGTTCCAGATCCGCCTCGCGCGTCGCGGCGACCGGCGGCTTCGCCGGCCGCAACAAGCGCCATAATCCATAGGCTGCCGCGATCACCGCCGCGAGCAGCGATGCGCGCAGGCTGCGCGGCGCCGTGGCCTCGAAGGCGAATTGCCACCACAGTTGGTTGTCGTACGGCACATGCCGATAGGCGAAGATCACCAGCCAGGCAGCGGTGATGAGCACCACGAACAGAGCCACGATCCAGGGTCCGGAGTAATGCTGCTCGATCAAGGACGCGCGCCGCAGAAAGCGGCCGCGGGCCTGCACCAGGACGACGGCGACCAGACCCAAGACCGTGGCCTCTTCATAGTCGAATCCCTTGAGGAGGGACAGCAGTATTCCGGCGCACAGCAGCCAGATCGTCATCCACCACGCGGCATCGAGCCGCCGATACAGGCCGTGGGCAATCACCAAGAGACCGACCCCCACCGCGCTGCCGAGCAGATGCGACAACTCGAGAATGGGCAGCGGCACGAAGTCCCGCAACAGATCCAGGCGCGGCCCACGTCCGGGAGTGGCGCCCGAGAACAACAGCACGGCGCCCGCCAGGAATGCCGCGACCGCAATCGCCTGAGGCGTGACGGCGATCAGAAAGGTTCGCCCGAGCCGCACCAAGCGCACGGCGGGCCCGCGATGCGCCCAGAGTTCGTGCGCCCCCAGCAGGCCCAAGGCCACGGCAAAGGGAGCGAAATAGTAAATGGCGCGATAGGCGACCAAGGCGCCCAGCAGGCTGCCGTTCGGCACGGACTGCAGAAGCAGCAGCAAGATGGCTTCGAACACGCCGATGCCGCCCGGAACATTGCTGATCACCCCTGCGGCAATCGCGATCAGATAGAGGCCGGCGAACGCCGCGAAGCCGATCTCGGCCTGCTGCGGCAACAGCACGTACAGGACGCTCGCCGCGCACAACAGATCCGCGCAAGCCACGGCGACCTGCGCAAACGCAATCGGAGGCGCGGGTATGGGAATGACGATGCGCCGAAACCGCAGAGGCTCATGCCGCGTGCACGCCAGCCAGAGGTACGCGATGACCGCCGTCACCAGCATGCCTCCCGCGGCCATGGCGAGCCAGGCATGCACGTGCAGCACCGATCCCGACATGCCTGCTTGAGTCAGCAGTGAAAGTCCGAGAAGCAATCCCGCGCCCAATAAAAATGTGACGGTGCCGAACGCAATGATGGTGGCGATCTGCTTCGCGCCGAGGCCGAGAGTCGAGTAGGCTCGATAGCGGACCGCCCCGCCGCTCAGCGTGTTGAGGCCCACGTTGTGGCCGATGGCGTAGCCCATGAACGATATCAAGGCAACGCGGGGGTACGGCACGTGCGCGCCGGCGAAGCGCACCGCAAGCGCGTCGTACACGGTCAAGCAGCCGTAGCCGGCGAGCGCGAACAGCCCTGCCCGCAGCAATTTCGCGGTGGAGATGGCGTGGACGTGGGCGAGGATATCCCGCCAGTGATATTGACCGAGCAAGTGATGCAGCCAGAACAAGGCCAGCCCGAACAGGCCGATGCCCAGGAAGGTGGTCCACGCGGGGACTTTGTGAGTTGTGCTCGGGTGCGCCAAGCGAGGTATCGTAACAGGGCCTCCCAGACGGCGCTGCAAACTGCTAGGGTTGAGTTTTGGCTTTGAAACGTTTACCCAGGGGGTAGCCCACCTATGAGTTCCACCATCGATGGCCGCCAGGCAACCATGGACGCGACACAGCTTTATCGCGAAGAAATTTTTACCGACCGCAAGGTCGGCACGATCCGCCGCTTGACGCCGGTAGCCGCAGATGGCAGGGAGGATACCGCGCGGCCCGTACTATTCGTCGGACAAGCGCAGGTCATGACGCCGATGGGCGCCGTCCCGATCAGCTTCGAGCTCGACGCCGCGACGTTGAACGCCGCGATCGATAAATTCGGCGCGGCCGCCGAATCGGCCGTTCATCAGACCATGCGGGAATTGCAGGAGCTGCGGCGCGAGCAGGCATCATCCCTGGTGATTCCCGACGCCGCCGGCGGGGCGCTTCCGAATCCCAGCGATCTGCTCGGCCGCGGCGGCCGCAACCGGCGCTGAACCTTCAGGCTAAGATTCCAGCGCATCCCAACGCGCGTACGCGTTCTCGAGTTCCACGGCCAAAGACTGCAGGCGCTGCAAGGCAGCCTTGCCCCGCTCCGAGTTCCCTTGGAACAGGGAGGGGTCGGCGATCGCCGTCTGCAGCCGCAATTGTTCGGCTTCGAGGCGGGAAATTCTTTCGGGCATTTCCGCAAGCTCTTGCTGCTCCTTGTAGGACCGGCGTCGAGCCTTGCTCGGGGGAGGCACGGCCTCGGGCCGGGCAGATACGGGTTTGGCCGACGCGGCGGGCGCCGCGCGGGGCGGAGCGCCGGCCTTTCGCTGGCGCAGCCAATCGCTGTAGCCGCCCACATATTCGTTGACCTGGCCGCCGCCTTCGAACACCAGCGTGCTCGTGACCACGTTGTCGAGAAACGCGCGGTCGTGGCTGACGAGAAGCAGAGTCCCCGCATAGTTTCCGACCATCTCTTCCAGCAGACCGAGCGTGTCGGCATCCAGATCGTTGGTTGGTTCGTCCATCACCAAGAGATTGCTCGGCCGCGCGAACAGGCGCGCCAGCAACAAGCGGTTGCGCTCGCCGCCCGAGAGCATGCTCACCGGCGCGCGCAGCCGCTCCGGCGGGAACAGGAAGTCGCGCAGGTAGCCCGACACGTGACGCGGTTGGCCCTCGATGGTGACGGTGTCGCCGCTGCCGCCGGTGACGTTGTCCATGATGGAGGCGGTTGGATCCAGCTGTTCGCGCTGCTGGTCGAAGTAGGCTGGCAGCAGATTGGTGCCGCGGCGGATCTCACCCGAGGTGGGTTCCAAATCACCGACCAAGAGCTTGATCAAAGTCGTCTTGCCGCAGCCGTTGGGACCGACGATGCCGATGCGGTCGCCGCGCATGATGCGCGCTGAGAAATCCGCGATCACCGGCGACGCGCCGAAAGTACGGGTGACGTGGGCCGCCTCGAATACCAGCTTGCCGGACGGCGCCGCATCCTGCGCCCGAATCTCCACCTGTCCGATGCGCTCGCGCCGTTCGGCGCGCTGTATGCGCAGTTGCTCGAGCGCGCGCACCCTGCCTTCGTTCCGGGTGCGCCGTGCTTCCACACCCTGGCGAATCCACACTTCTTCCTGAGCCAGCTTCTTGTCGAACAGTGCCGCATGTTTGGCCTCGACTTCGAGCGCCGCACGCTTCTGCAGAACGTAGTCGTCATAGCTGCCCGGCCAGACGCGCAGCCGTCCCCGATCGAGTTCCACGATCCGCGTCGCCAGCCGCCGCACGAAGGCGCGATCGTGGCTGATGAACAGCAGCGCGCCGTCGAAGTCCAGCATCATGTCTTCGAGCCATGTGATGGCATCGATGTCCAGATGATTGGTCGGTTCGTCCAGCAACAAGAGATCCGGCTTTGCGACCAATGCGCGGCCGAGCATCACCCGCCGCCTCCAACCGCCCGACAAGGCACCCATCGCCGCGTCGCCATCGAGTTGCAGGCGCGAGAGGATCTGCTCCACCTGCAGTTCGGCCTGCCAATCCTCGTGCGGCGCGGCGGTATCGGCCGCGCCGGGCAGGATGCCGCTCATGACGACGTCGCGCACCGAAGCGTTGCTCGCGGGCGACACCTCCTGAGCCAGACTCGCGACTCGCGCGCCGGGACGCACCCATACTTCGCCGCCGTCCGGGACGATTTCACCGGTGATGAGCCGCAGCAACGAAGACTTCCCCTCGCCGTTGCGCCCGAGCAGGCAGACGCGCTCGCCGCGGCGAATCTGCAGATCGGCCTCGTCCAGCAAGGGCTTCAGACCGAAACTCAGGGAAACTTTGTCGAGACGAACGGTGGGCATGAGGCCGCCATGTTAAGCGGCTTCGCATCGATAACCCAGGCCAAAGAGACATTCGTCACAGATGCGGAGATGCGGACGCGCCGGCCGCAGCGGAATATTGTGTCCGAGCGCACAGCCTTGCATCCCAAAGGCGTTTAACCTGAGACTTTGTCGAGTACTTATGCGCCGTATCAGTTCCCGGGTGTGGTGTTCAACGTTCGCGACGCGGCCTTGAGCTCCCGTGGCGCTGCGTACCCGAATTGCGGTGACATTCCTGCTGCTCCTGGCCGCGGTGCTGGCCGCGGCACTGGTCGCCGTGTCGGCGACGAATCACGGCAATGCCGAGCGCGAGGTTCAACGGCAGCTCGACGTCGGCGCCTCCGTATTCTCACGCCTGCTGGAAAGCAATCGACGTCAGCTGACCCAGGCGGCGCAAGCGGTCGCCTCCGACTATGGGTTCCGCGAAGCCGTCTCGAGCCGCGACACCGAGACGCTGGTCTCGGTGCTGGAGAACAGCGGGCAACGCATCGGCGCCGCCATGGTGGTGCTGACCTCGCTCAACGGCGATGTCATTGCCGCCTCCGGCCTGCATGTATCGGCAGGCACGCCGTTCCCTCTGTCGTCCGTGCAAGGCAGCAGCACCGCCGACACTGCGACCAGCCTGATGGTCGACAACGGCCGCATCTACCAACTCGTCACCGTGTCGGTGCGCAGCCCCCTGCCGGTGGCTTGGATCGCCGTGGGCTTCGAGCTCGACGAGAAGGCCGCCCGCGAGCTCGCGGACATCACGGGCCTCGCGGTGACGCTGTCGGTGAAATCCGGAGGCCATTGGACGGATGTGGTGAGCACGGTGCCGGCCGGCGGCGCGCGCCCCTCCGACATCGCTGCGCGGCGCATCGAAATGTCGAAGTGGGGCAACGCCGAAGTAGTCGCCACCCTGTCGCGGTCGCTCGCAGAGGCCCGTGCGCCTTTCGAACGCCTGACCAAGGTGCTGTTCTTGATCGCCGGAGCCAGCTTGATCGCATCCGCCCTGGCCGCTTTCTGGCTCGCGCGCAACATCACTAGGCCGCTGCAGGACCTGACGCAGGCCGTCGATCGGATGCGCACCGGCACGTACGATGCGGCTCTGAGCCTGGAGCGGCGCGACGAGCTGGGGGTGCTCGCCGAAGGGCTGCAGCTCATGCAAATCGCGGTGCAGTCGCGCGACCGGTCCATCACGCGGCTGGCGTACGAGGATTCGCTGACGGGTCTCATGAATCGCACCGCTTTCGGCGCGGCCCTGAGCCGTGCGTTGACGGACGCCGGCGGCGCACCGATCGCGGTCGCCGTCATCAACCTGGATCGCTTTCGGCGCATCAACGAGCATCTGGGCTATTCGGTGGGCGATGCCGTGCTCATCAAGATGGCGGCGCGTCTCGCGGCCGTGCATCCCTCGGATTCGGCGGTGGCGCGGTTCGCGGCGGATCAATTCGCGGCTTTCACGCACTTGAGGAACGCATCGAGTCTGCAAGCCTGGGGGACTTCGCTGGTCATGGCGCTGGCCGACCCGGTATTCGTCGAGGCGCAGCCCATCGACATCACCGCGACCGTGGGGCTGGCGCTCGCCGCCGGGAGCGTCAACTCGGCCGATGAACTGATGCGCAGCGCCGATCTGGCACTGGAACACGCGCGCCGCGAGAAACGCGCGCTCGCGATCTACGCGGAGGCTCTGAAGCCGGCGGCTCGCGATCAGCTCTCGCTGCTGGGGGAACTGCGCCACGCCGTCGAGCACGACGAGCTGCGCCTGTTTTTCCAGCCCAAGATCGAACTCAAAACCGACCGGGTGACCGGCGCCGAAGTCCTGCTGCGCTGGCAGCACCCGACTCGGGGACTGCTTTGCCCCGTGGATTTCATCCCGTTCGCCGAGCAAACCGGGTTCATACGCCGGCTGACGCGCTGGACGCTCGATCGCGCCATCGCGCAAGGCGCATTGTGGCAGCGCGCGGGCAAGGCTTTGCAGCTGGCCGTCAACATCAGCGTCGACGACATCGGCGACTCGCGGCTCGACTCCCGCGTCGCCAGCTTGTTGACCCGCCATCAGCTGCCGCCGGCGCTGTTGACCCTCGAGCTCACCGAGAGCGGCTTCATCGAAGATCCCAGGCGGGCGCTGCGGGTGCTCGACGCCATCGCCGCACTGGGCGTGAGCCTCTCCATCGACGACTTCGGAACCGGCTACTCCTCGCTCAGCCATCTCGTCCGCCTGCCGGTTCACGAAGTCAAGCTCGATCGCAGTTTCGTGCTTGGTCTGGAATCCGACCCCGAATTCGCCCCCGTGGTGCGGTCGGCCATCGACATGGGTCACGGCCTCGGACTCAAGGTGGTCGCCGAAGGGATCGAGACCGACGAGGCGGCGGTTCGCTTGCGCGATTTCGGCTGCGATATCGCCCAGGGCTATCTGTACGCGAAACCCATGCCGCTCGACGCATTCGAGACCTGGCTCGAGGGCAGGGTGCGGGTTCCGGTGATTGCGGTGCCGGTCGATTTCAAGACCGAAGACTTGACCGATACGGTGAGCTTGGGCGTGTACTGACGCGGCATACCGACATTCGCGTTTCGCGCGAATTCTAGTACAGTGGATTGCGTGAATATTCTAGGTGAAGCACTGGACGGACTCGGCCGGTGGTACGTCGCGGTCCCCGCGTTGCTGATCATCGGCTTTCTGGCGGCATTGTTTTTCCTGACCGGCGCGGGTCAGGCACGCCTGCAGGAAGCGAGCGAGCGGTTGCAGAAGTCCGCGCAGCGCGAACACTTCATCGATCAATTGCAGATCGGGGTCTCCCGATCGGCGGCTGCGCAGCGCAGCTTCTTGCTGACCGGCGATCAGAAATTCTTCGAGACCTACGACGCCTACGTCGCCGACGTGGAGCCGCGGCTGGAACGGCTGCAGTCGGCATACACGGGTTCCGATCCCGATCTCGCCGACATGCGCACCTTGCACGTGCTGATCGGCAAGCGGCTTGCGGATCTTGCGATGATCGTCGCGATACGGAAATCTCAGGGCACCTCGGCCGCGATCGCGCTGATCAAGACGAGCGTCGGCTCGCAGATCGGCGAGGCCATCAACGATGTCCTGGAACAATTGCGCGACCGCGAGTCCGCCGAGCACGGTGCGGCGGAAGAGCACTGGTACAGATCCCTGACGTTGAGCCGTTGGATCACCGTCGCAGGCACGATTTTCAACATGCTGTTGGTGGGCATCGCCGCGCGTCTGGTGTATCTGGACATGCGGCGCCGCACCCTGCAGACCGAGCAACTGCGCGATCAGAAGCTGCAGCTCGAACGCGAGGCGGAGGAACGGAATCGCGAGCTCGTCGAACTCTCGACCCATCTGCAGAGCGTGTCGGAGCGCGAGAAGGCGGTTCTAGCCCGCGAATTGCACGATGAGCTCGGCGGCCTGCTGGTGGGCGCCCGCATGGATCTTTCATGGGCGGAGCAACATCTCGCCCACGACGATCCCGACATGAAGGCGCGGCTGCACCGCGTGCAGCAGAACCTCTCCGCCGGCGTGGATCTGAAACGCCGGATCGTCGAGGAATTGCGGCCGACGCTATTGGACAACGTGGGATTGTTTGCCGCATTGCGCTGGCAATTGAAGGAAACCTGCGGCAACACCGGTCTCGAATGCACGGAAGTCTATCCCGATGAAGAGCCGAAGTTCACCTCCGAGGCCGCCATCGCTCTGTTCCGCATCGCGCAGGAGGCCTTCACGAACATCCTGAAGCACTCGGCGGCGAAGTCGGTGGACCTCACCTTGGGAGTGGACGGAGAAGCCGTCGTCATGCAGATTTCGGACGACGGCAAAGGCATCCCCGCCGGCCGGCTCACCGCCATCGGCTCGCACGGCCTCGCGTCCATGCGCCACCGCGTCCGCGCCCTGGAAGGCCGGCTGGACGTGAGAAGTCCGGCCTCGGGGGGCACCACCCTTCTGGTGCGAATCCCCGCGGTCAATGCATTGCAGCAGCGAGCCGCGGCACCCGCTCCGGCGCCGGCGCACGCCCAAGCCAGAGTTCCCCCTTCAGAAATTCAGACCCAGTCCTAAATCGAAGCGGCTGAACTCGCTGTTGAGATCGAACCATTGGTAATCCATTTTGAACACCACATGCGGCGTGGTGTAGAAATTGGCCCCCACGGTCCATACGCGATCCTGATTGCGCGGCCAGTAACCATAGTCGCCCGACGTCGCCGACAGCGGGACCAACGCGGTGGGCACCACCGGACCCGCGGTGCCGGCATAGTGCGAGCCCATGCTGTAGCGCTCCCAGCGCACGAAGGGCGCGAGCCGATGATCGCCATGCTCCCACAATCCGTAGGCAGCCTGCGCAAAATACCCATAGAACTCCGAGGGAATCGGATTGGGCGATCCCGGATTGGCGGCGTTCGCCTCCCCCAAGTTGCTGATCGACCCGTGGGCGTACAGCGCCGATAAGTCGAACTTCGCCGGAGTCCAACGCGCGTGCGCCTCCCAGAGAGTCACGCGCTGGCTCCCCGGGAGCGGCGCATTCGGCGGAGCCGCAACCTTCACCGCCTTGCCGCTGCTGATCGCCGCGCCCAGCGTGAGTCCCGGCACGCCGTAGTAGCCGAGCGCGATGTACTGGCTCAAGTCGTGCGCATTGGCGAGCTGCAGCTCTTGATGCGTCGCCTGCAGCGGCGCGGCGCCGCTGCGCTCCAGATCGAGCGCCGTCGCGTACAGCGGGAACTCCGGGGTGTAGCTCCACTTCGACAGATCGAACCCCGTGGTGACCCCGGCATTCCAGCTAATCCCCTGCGCGATGTCGCCGTGGACATTGAAGCCCCCCTCGCGCCAGGTGCTCGGGATGACCAAGGTCTCGACGAAGTTGCGCTGCACGCCGTAGAAGTTCGTCGGCTCGTGATGCTCGTTGAGCAAGCCGAACGGCATCAGGAACAATCCCGCGCGCAGCGTCGCCGCCTCCCCCAGCTGGCGGTCGACGTAGAACTGCTCGACCTCGAACTCGCCCGAGTCGGTGGCCGACGCAATCGCATGCTCCACTTCGTATTCCGAATTGAACTCCGTGCGGCTGTCGAATGCATAGCCGATGCCGAACACCGCGCGCGCAAGATCGGCCTGCGCCCTCGCCGGGTCGCGCGTCGGACGTGTGTAGTAAATCTCGCCGTAACCCCAGAGCCGCACATTGGAAAACGCAGACGCGCTCGAAGCGGAAGGAGCTCCCGCCGAAGCGGGTGCGGCGCCGACCGAGCCGGACGCAGCTCCGGCCGACGTGGGCGCCGCGAAGACCGCTGTAGTCGCCGACGCCGCACCTGACGCGGTCGTGACGGCGGGAGCTGCACCGGACGCCGTCTGCGCAGGCCGCGGTGCCGCGGACGCCTGCGATACCGCCGCCTGTACGACCGCGGCTTGCTGCGCAACTTGCCGCTCGAGATCGAGCTCCTTCTGCAACAGCGTTTGATTCTGGTCGGCCAGCTGCTTCATCTGCGCCTGCACCGCCGCCAACTGCCGCTGCAATGCCTGAATCTGCCGGTGCTCCGTTGATTGCTTGCCGCCGGAGTCCGCAGCGCGGGCGGTCGCGGCCGCGCACAGCGCCGCCGCCATCAGCACGGTGGTTTGCACGGTCTTCGGAATCGTGATGCGGGCGGATGAATTGCCAATCATGGTGTGAATCCTCGTGTACGGGCGGCGGCGCCGGGTGCGGCGGCATCCATTCAATCTCGTTCGTTGAAACCATAGGTCCGCCGGCGAATCCCCTGCCCGCGCCTTAATGCGAGTACTAATGCTATCGAGAATGATTCGCATTTTCAAATATTGACGACGCAGATCTTTGTTCCCGAGCCCCGTGTTGCCATAGACTTTGAGTTCAGCGATGTGGGGAAAAGGCGTGAAGTGAGCTCACTCTGGGATTTCATGGCGCCGGCCGGCGCAGCGATCAGCGGTAAATTCCACGGCCGCGGCGCCTCGGTCGCGCTCGAGGAATTGGCGGCGGGATCGACGTTCGGATCTGCGCTCGAATCGCTGCGCGGCCGCTCGGTGCTCATCGCCACGCACGAGCAATTGCCGACCGCGCTCGCACTGATCGAGCTCGACGGCGTCGCGCGGCGCATGGTTCTGTGCACCCCCGATCTCACGCCCGAGCAGCTCGCCGGGGTCGCGGCAACGGCGCAGGCCGACGCCATCGTCTTGGACGCGCCGCGGACCTTGGCTCCCGGCTCCTCGACGACAGGCTCCTCAACCCTCGACACATTAGCGCCCTACGTGGTGACGCCCCGACCCGTTCCCGCAGCCGTCGAGCGGGGCACGGGTTCGGCGACGGAGTGGATCTTGTTGACTTCAGGGACCACCGGCACGCCCAAGCTCGTCCTCCATACCCTGCAAAGTCTCGGCGGTGCTCTGCCGACGCGCGCACCGACCGGCGCGCATTCGATCTGGAGCACCTTCTACGACATTCGCCGCTACGGCGGCCTGCAGATTTATTTGCGCGCCGTGTTGTCGGGCTCGCCCCTGGTGCTCTCGAGCGCGGGCGAGCCGACCCCCGACTTTCTCGCCCGCGCCGCGGCGGGCGGAGTCACGCATATCTCGGGCACTCCCTCACACTGGCGGCGCGCGCTCATGAGCGGCCATGCCGCCCTCCTGAAGCCCCAATACGTCAGGCTGTCGGGGGAAGTGGCCGATCAGGCCGTGCTGGACAATCTTCGCACGGTCTATCCGGACGCGCGGATCGCACACGCCTTTGCATCGACCGAAGCGGGCGTCGCCTTTGACGTGAACGACGGTCTCGCAGGATTTCCCCTGTCGTTCGTAGACAATCCCTCCGGTGAGATCGAGCTCAAGGTCGTGGATCACACCCTGCGAATCCGCTCCCGCCGCAATGCGGCACGCTACCTCGGCGCCGAGCCGGGCGTTCTCGTCAGTGATGACGGGTATGTCGACACCGGCGACATGGTCGAGCTCAAGGACGGGCGCTACTATTTCAGGGGCCGGGTGGGCGGCGTCATCAACGTCGGCGGCCTCAAGGTGTACCCGGAAGAGGTCGAGTCCGTGCTGAACTCCGATCCGCGGGTGCGCATGTCCCGGGTACGCGCGCGGCGCAATCCCATCACCGGCGCCGTGGTGGTCGCCGATGTGGTTCTGGCAAATCCTGCGAGCCCTGCCCCCTCCGACACGCCGGACGCCGTCAAGAACGATCTGCTCGACGCCTGCCGCCGCACCCTCGCAGCCCACAAGGTGCCGGCCATGTTGCGCTTCGTGCCTGCCTTGGAATTCACCGCCGCCGGCAAGTTGGTGCGACCCAGCTCCTGACCGGGATTGTCGTAGACCATAACGTTTTCCGTGCTCGGAGGCCGGATTGGGCGGGCATTTCCCGGACCGCCGTGAATCCATTGCGCTGCGCAGTCCCTGCTTCGCGCAAGCCCGGGGTGGCCATCCATGGCCACCCGTGCGACGCATGCGTCGCACCCATGGAGGCTGCGGGAAATGCCCGCCCAATCCGGCCTCCTACCAACTTTGTCAGTGATTGCAGGCAATCAGAATCGGATGGCGCCGCTCGAGATTGCCGCGTACAGCGCCGCGTCGACAGGCACGTAGGCTCGGGCTCGCGGATCGTCGAAATACAACTTATCCTCGATGCGGGCCGGATCGAACCCCGCGCTGACCAAGTCCTGCTTGCGCGGCTTGAACGTGCCGGTGGACTCGATGCTCTCCAGCAGCCGCAGG
>WNFR01000821.1_pt1 | contig 31687 bp, 31 predicted proteins | sample 5400221 | NCBI WGS metagenome assembly WNFR01 (sample SAMN13153357, study PRJNA577476) | soil metagenome | isolation source: 40 cm soil under Madrone tree | place: USA:California | collected 2016-06-14
CCTGGGAGCACGACCGCAATGCCAACCACACCAAGGCCGACTGGCAATTCACCACCAAAAATGCTCGCATCAAACTTAAGCATCTATACCCTGCAATCTGACTGAATCAGGCGACTAGATCGAAGCCTGCGCGCACGACCGGAGGTCCTTTGCCTCGAGGCAACGGACATTCGCGCCCTCGATCCGGCGCCGCTCACCAACCCACCAGACTTTGCCGTCGTCGATGTGAGCTTCATCTCGCTCAAGCTCGTCCTGCCTGCCGCCTTGGCATTGCTGCGCACGCCCGCCAGTTTGCTTGCGCTGATCAAGCCTCAATTCGAGGCGGGCCGCCGGCGTGCGAAAAGAGGCGTCGTGCGAGATCCGTGCGTTCACGCTTCGGTATGCGAAGACATCGCCGGCTTCCTCGCGTCGTGCGGCTGGCAGGTCACCGGCATCGAACCTTCCGTCATTCCGGGCGGCGATGGTAATCGCGAGTTCTTCATCGCCGCGTATTGCAGCTGAGGTTCTGGACGTATCTACGACTGCCAGCTATCGGAAGCCATGGTGGAGCGGCTTCGCATCGCCCGATTGGGCGCGCACGGCGAGGGTGTTGCGGACACCGCCGCTGGCGCCGTCTACGTGCCCTATGCGCTGCCGGGCGAGATCGCCGAGGTCGAGCCCTGGCCCGGCCACGCCGACCGCCGTCATCTCACCAAAGTCGAGGTTGCAAGCCCCGAACGCATCGCGCCGGTCTGCGGGCATTTCGGCGTTTGCGGCGGCTGCGCGCTTCAGCATTTGGCGAGCGCGCGATACCGCGACTGGAAACGCGGTTTGGTGGTCACAGCCCTGGCGCGTGCCGGGGTCGATGCACCGGTTGACGATTTGATCGATGCCCACGGCGAGGGGCGCCGCCGCGCCGTATTTCACGCCAGACGGAGCGCGCGTGACGTGCTCGAGGTCGGGTTTGCCGCGCTCAAGGCTCACCACGTGGTGGGGATCGACCGCTGCCCGGTGCTTGCGCCGGCGCTCAGCGGGGCGCTCCCAACGGCCTGGGACATTGCCGAAGTGCTCGCGTCAACGCGCAAGCCGCTGGATATCCAGGCGACGGCGACGGACGCCGGCCTCGATGTAGATGTGCGCGGATCGGGGCCGTTGACTGCCGCGCAGACGGCGGCGCTGGCGCAGGTCGCCGAGCGCCGCAACCTTGTCCGCCTCGCGCGCCACGGCGAGATCGTCGCGCACCGCGCCCCGCCCGTGCTCACGATCGGCCGCGCCGAAGTCGTGCTTCCGCCGGGCGCTTTCCTGCAGGCGACAACTGCCGCCGAGGCCATTTTGGCACGGCTGGTGGCGTCGCACTGTCGAGGCGCCGCCAGGGTGGTCGACCTGTTCTGCGGCGTCGGACCATTCGCGCTGCGCCTTGCCGAGCGCGCCCACGTCACCGCCATCGACAGCGACGCGGACGCGCTTGCGGCCCTGCGGCGCGGGGCGGCGGGAAGCGCGGGGCTAAAGCCGGTCACGGCGCAGCAGCGTGATCTGTTTCGGTATCCTTTGGGGCGGGCCGAATTCAAAGCGTTCGAGGCAGTCGTGTTCGATCCGCCGCGGCAGGGTGCACAAGCGCAGGCGCGCGAGCTTGCAGCATCCGGCGTTGCGAAAGTGACTGCCGTCTCCTGCGATCCGTCTAGCTTCGCGCGCGACGCCCGCATCCTCCTCGAGGGCGGTTATCGCCTCGCGCAGGTGACACCGGTCGATCAATTCCTTTTCTCCAGGCACGTGGAACTGGTCGCGTATTTCGAGAAGTGATTTTGCGACGTCATTTCCGCGCACCGAGAACACTTGCCAGCGCGACCTCGCCAGATGCACATTACCGGGCTTGGGGACGCTCCGGGCGTTAACCGCACCCAGGCGCGATCGCAATCGCGCTGACAAAGAGGAGCACGAGGCCATGAGAATGCAAGAAATCGACATCCACGACTACGCGCGACAGTTGTTGGACGCCCACGGCGACAAGGCGGTTGTGGAGGCTGCTCAAAAGGCTCGCACCTTGGAACAGCAAGGCGAAAGCGAACAGGCCGAAACTTGGAGGCACATCGAAGCAGCGCTTAAATTGATGCGCGGGGCGCACGAAAGCTGACGCCCCGGGGGCAGCGGCCCTATCCTTCAAGTTCCTTATTCGGCTTTTGCCCGCAAAATTGCAAAGGCAATGCCATCGCTGTCATATTGGAGACGGCGCGACAATGGGTGCCGTCACGAACCGTATATGCGACTGATCAAGGAGGGGTCCGGTGAGCGAGTTAGTCGAATTTCTCTGCAAAGGTGAGCATCCGGTGGAAGCGAGCGTGCGTAAAAAAACGCGCGATGCTTTGAAGGATGCTGTTAAGCTCGGTTATGTCCCTGTCAAGTTTACCGACACGCGGGGAGGTACCGAGCTCGTAATCCCGCTCGATCGAAGCCGCTGTGATCTTGGGGCCATTGAGAACGACAGCAATGGGTCTGGCGAAATCAGATTGGTCGGAGACCTGAAGCTTGACTATGTGGCGATAACCTGCGTCGCCCGAATCGATGTTGCGACGCTGCAGGGTGAGGGACATCTCGAGGTCCGCTCATAAGCCCGGCCGCCCATTTTATCTTGCCAAGCGGCCCTGCGATCTCCGAGCAGACTAGTTCCCCCAGCGATCCCGCCACATCTGCTCACCGATGGTGCAAGAGATGCGCGGCGCTCTTGCTTGCACTGGGAGCAGACGGTGCGGCGGCATGCCCTGCGCGATCTCCAGCACCAGCTTCGTACGGATCGCCTCCTTGAATTGCTCGCGCTCGCGAATCGGCACGACGAAAGCGCCGGGGCCGCCGATCACGCAATCCTCGTAATAGACATCCAGGTTGTCGATATCCATAGTGAAAGCGTTCGGCCGCTTGAGCATGATCGGCAGGCCGTTGATGGTGATCCCGGCCGCGAGCACGTCGTCGCGTGCGATGGTGACGAAAGTCCCGCTGTTATTGGCGCCATCGCCGGAGACGTCGATCACGCGGCGGAAGCCGCTATAGCCGCTGCCGTCGAACAGGGGTTTGGCAAAATTCAGCGCGCCCGAAATCGAGGTGCGCGAGGCGCGCCGGTAAGGTGCGCGCCCGATCTCGCTGGCGAAGGCGTCGGCGGCCTCCGGCCCATCGATCAGCCGCCAGGGTACGACAATTTTTTGGTCATACGGTCCCGCCCACTCGAAATAGGTCACCGCCACCTTGCCATGGTGGCCGCCGCGCAGCGCCTGCATGAAGTCGCGCGAAGTGATGCCGGCCATATAGCCCTCGCGCTGCAGCGCCTGCTCTTCCGGGTCCATCGAATAGGAAACATCGACGGCCAACACGAGTTCGACATCGACGGGTGCCGCGTTCGGGCTTTTGTCGACGAACAGCAGTTTCGGCGCCGCGATCGCGGTGACCGTCAGCAGCGCAGCAGCACCCGCAGTGACGGACGAGATCAGCGCTGCAAGCATCCGCCTCTCCATGCCCGGGTCATTAGCTCCTGCTTAACGGCGCTCAGCCCGTGGGATGGGCGAACGCATGGCATTTCTAGTGCCGTGGCTTTCTATCATCGATTCTCTCGGTCGACACGATCTCGATGCCAAACCCCGCAAGGCCGACATAGGTGAACTTGGCGGAGGTGAGCAAGCGGATCGATGTGATGCCCAGGTCCTTGAGAATCTGGGCGCCCAGGCCCACCTCGCGCCATTGCCGCGAGCGCGCCACTTCGGACCCGGTCGAGCCCGCCTGCGGGATGGCGTGCGTCGGCACACCCGCCGCGCCATCGCGCAGGAAGACGATCACGCCGCGCCCTTCCTGCTTGAAGCGCTGCAATGAGGACTGGATCGGATGCGCGCCGCCGAAGACATCGCGGATGATGTCTGCGCGATGCAGGCGCGCCAATATGTTCTTGCCGTCGCCGATGCGGCCGTACGCGAAGGCCATGTGCTGGATGGCGTCGAAGGGGGTGACATAGGCGTAACCTGCGAGCGTGCCGATCTCGCTTTGCACCGGGAATTCACCGATGCGCTTGACCAGCTTGTCGCGTGCCTGCCGGTAGGCGATGAGGTCGGCGATCGAGATCTGCTTGAGATGGTGGCGCTCGGCAAAGGCCGTCACCGCCGGCCCCCGCATCACCGTGCCGTCGTCGTTCATCAGCTCGGCAAGCACGCCGACCGGCGGCAACCCCGCGAGCCGGCACAGATCGACACAGGCCTCGGTATGCCCCGAGCGCATCAGCACCCCGCCGTCCTTGGCAACCAGCGGGAAGACATGGCCCGGCCGCACGAAATCAGACGCGCCAGCATTGCCGTTGGCAAGCGCGCGCACCGTGTTGCTGCGCTCCTCCGCCGAAATTCCGGTGGTGAGGCCGTGCCGGAAATCGACTGAAACCGTAAACGCGGTCCCGAGCGGCGCATCGTTCGCCGCAACCATGGGATCGAGATGCAGCCGCCTCGCCTCCTCGGGCGAAAGCGGCGCACAGACGATGCCCGAGGTGTAGCGGATGATGAAGGCCATCTTCTCGGGCGTGCACAGCGAGGCCGCGACGAAGAGGTCGCCTTCGTTCTCGCGGTCGTCGTCATCGCTGACCACCACGATTCCTCCGGCGGCGAATGCCGCGAGCACCAATTCCACCCGCTGGTGGTTGCCGAGCACGTCTGGCTCACTCCATTCAGGCACGGGCGAACGGCCATACCGGCGTTTCGCCGATTTGCCCGCGCTGACGTAGATAGTGGTCGGCGATGACGCATGCCACCATCGCCTCGCCGATCGGCACCGCACGAATGCCGACACAAGGGTCGTGCCGCCCTTTGGTGCTGATGTCGGTCTCGGCACCATAGCGATCAACGGTGCGCCGGGGGGTGAGGATCGACGACGTCGGCTTGACCGCAAAACGGCAGACGATCGGCTGGCCGGTCGAGATACCGCCCAAAACGCCGCCCGCATGATTGGAAAGAAACACCGGCCTGCCATCGTTGCCTATGCGGATCTCATCGGCATTCTCTTCGCCGCTCAGCGCCGCCGCGGCAAATCCCGCGCCGATCTCAACACCCTTGACGGCATTGATGCCCATCAAAGCCGCGGCGAGATCGCCGTCGAGCTTGCCGTAAATCGGCGCACCGAGACCAACGGGTACGCTTTCCGCGACAACCTCGATGACCGCTCCGACGGAGGAGCCGCGCTTGCGAATGTCGTCGAGGTAGCCCTCGAAGAACTTTGCCTTCTCCGCATCCGGACAGAAGAACGGGTTGCGCTCGATCTCGTCCCAGTTCCACCGCGCGCGCTCGATGCTGTGTTTGCCCATCTGGATCAACGCGCCGCGCACCGTAAGGCCCGGCACGATTTTGCGCGCGATCGCGCCCGCAGCAACCCGCATGGCGGTCTCGCGCGCGGATTGACGCCCCCCGCCGCGATAATCGCGTATGCCGTATTTGGCATCGTAGGTGTAATCGGCGTGCCCGGGCCGGTACTTGTCTTTGATCTCGGAATAATCCTTCGCGCGTTGGTCGACATTCTCGATGACGAGCGCAATCGGCGTTCCCGTGGTCACCTGCTGGCCGGTCGTTTCGTCGCGAAAGACGCCGGAGAGGATTTTCACCTGGTCCGGCTCGTGGCGCTGCGTCGTGAAACGCGACTGACCGGGCCGCCGCTTGTCGAGATAAGGCTGGATGTCCGCCTCGGTCAGCGGGATGCGCGGCGGGCAACCGTCGACCACGCAACCGATAGCGAGGCCGTGGCTTTCGCCAAAGGTTGTGACCCTGAAGAGGTGACCGAAAGTGTTGAACGACATAGAGTTCCGCTCGGGGCGTGTGGTAGCCCGCGTGGCTGTCGCGGTCAAATCCCCGCGCCGGGATGCGTAAACGGCGCTCAAGGCGCCTTTGACGGGCCAGCCCATATCACGCGTACCGCGTGAGGCCCTTCTCCACGAACAGATAGACCACGCCCTGATCGATGGAATGATGCGCGGCATCTGGCGGCGAGGCGAGCCCGAGATGTGCGATCAACGCGCGCGCGGTGCCGCCATGGGCAGCAACGACGGTATCCCGCTCGAGGCGTTCGTACCATTGGCGGATCCGAACGGCCACCTGCGCATAGCTTTCACCGCCAGGCGGCGCGAAGCCCCATTTGTCGGATTCGCGCGCGGCAATGAGGTGCTTGTCCCGCGCCGTGACTTCCCCATAGGTGAGCCCTTCCCATTCTCCGAATGCGATTTCGGCGAGCTTCCCTTCGACGACATAGTCGGCGGGTTTGAGCCCGAGCGTCGCGCGCACGATCTCCATGGTCTTGCGCGCACGCACGAGCGGACTCGACACGTAGCCGAAGCTCTCCGGCGCGCGCCCCACGCGGCGGAAGAGGTCATGCAGGATCCCGGCACAGCAGGCGGCCTGGGCACAGCCCGCCGCGTTGAGCGGCACGTCGTGGCGGCCCTGCAGCCGTTGCTCGACGTTCCAATCGGTGAGCCCGTGGCGAATATAGTAGATGACGGGTCGCGGCACGCGTGGTCCGCCTCTCAGGCCGAAGCCGGCCGTCGGCGCTGACGCGGGGCGGCCCGGTCATGCGCGGACCACACCGCCCCGGCAGTGCTGCGTCGCGCGCTATCCTGAACGGTCAGCCTCGTCATTCCTTGCCAACGACGATATCGGGCGCGTCAGGATGTTTCATTCCAACGATGTGGTAGCCGGCATCGACGTGATGAATCTCGCCCGTCACGCCGCGAGAGAGGTCGCAGAGGAAATAGACCGCAGTGTCGCCGACCTCCTCAATCGTGACGCTGCGGCGCAGCGGCGCGTTGTGCTCGTTCCATTTGAGGATGTAGCGGAAGTCACCGATGCCCGACGCCGCCAGCGTCTTGATCGGGCCGGAGGAGATGGCATTGACGCGAATGTTCTTCTCGCCCAAATCGGCGGCGAGGTAGCGCACGGACGCCTCGAGCGCCGCCTTGGCAACTCCCATCACGTTGTAATGGGGCATCCATTTCTCGGCGCCGTAGTAGGTGAGCGTCAACAGCGCACCACCGGCCGACATCAGCCTCTCTGCACGTTGCGCCATCGCCGTGAACGAATAGCAACTCACCAGCAGCGTCTTTGAAAAATTATCCGTCGTCGTATCGACGTAGCGCCCGGAGAGCTGATCCTTGTCGGAGAAGGCAATGGCGTGCACGAGAAAATCGAGCGCGCCCCATTTCGACGCAACCGTCGCGAAAGCCGTATCGATCGTATCGGGCTCGGTCACGTCGCAATGCCCAATCACCATTCCATCGACCTCTTGCGCGAGGGGCTCGAGGCGTTTTTTGAATGCCTCTCCTTGGTAAGTGAAGGCGAGATCGGCGCCCTGTGCGTGGCAGGCTTTTGCAATACCCCACGCAAGCGACCGGTTGTTGGCCACACCGACGATCAGGCCCCGTTTGCCGCGCAAGAGGCCTGACGTTTCCGGCATGATTTTCCCTGCTCGCGACCGACCGCGAGCTTCCCTATGACACAGGGGGAGAGGACCCACAAGCAGCGGCCACGCACCGCCATTCTCGCACCATCAAGGCGCGGGAATATCGCTTGCGGCAAAGTGTTTGTCCGGATGATATCGGCGCCTCGTCACGACTTGCGAGGCTGTCGGCATATCGGCCGCCGCGGTCATCGTTTGCGGGGAGTTGGGAGGGAAAGGGCGTTGGTCGGATTCCGGCAAGCAATCGAGGCCGCGATACCGGCACTGCGACGCTATGCGCGCGCGCTCACGCGCAATGGCGAACTGGCCGACGATCTGGTGCAGGACACCCTGGTGCGGGCGCTGAGGTCAGAACATCTGTTTCACGGTGGCGACATTCGCAGCTGGCTCTACACGATTCTGACGAACCTCAATCGCAACCGGCTGCGCGCGTTGGCGCGGCGCCCGGCGCTGCAGGCGATCGACGACAACGACGCCGCGGAACTCGCCGGACCGGAGGCGGGAGCGCGCGACATCGAGCGGGCGCTCGCCTCGCTGGTCGAGGACCAGCGCTCGGCCTTGCTTCTGGTGGTGCTCGAGGGCCTCACCTACCGCGAGGTCGCTGAAGTGCAGGGCGTGCCCATCGGAACCGTGATGTCGCGGTTAGCGCGAGCGCGCATGCAGATTAAGGCCTATCTCGACGGCGAGCGCCCCGCGCTCCGCCGCATCAAATAAATCGAGGGCGAAGACAATGATCGATCGATACGCACCCGTGACAGAGGAAGAGCTGCACGCCTATCTCGACGGCGAGCTTGCGGCCGACCGCCGCGGCGCCGTCGAGGCGTGGCTTGCCTCGCATCCGGAAGATGCTGCCCGCGTCGCCCAATGGCGCGCGCAGGCCGAAGCGATCCGCGCGCGCTTCGGCATGCTCGCCTCGGAGGCGGTCCCGGCGCGCTTCGATCTCGACAAACTGGCCCGCGGCGCACGCTCTTTGCGTGCGATTGCCGCCGCCGCGGTGGTCGTAGCATTTCTCACGGGCGGGGCTGTCGGGTGGATGGCACATGGCGCATCGGCCGCGGCGCCGAGCCGCTTCGACACCTTCACCACACAAGCGCTCGACGCCCACGGGGTCTACGTGGTCGAGGTGCGCCATCCCGTCGAGGTCACGGGGGGCGAGCGGCCGCATTTGATCCAGTGGCTGTCGAGACGTCTCGATTACGAGCTCAAGATACCCGATCTCGAACCGATCGGATTGAAGCTCGTCGGCGGACGTCTGCTGCCCGGCCCGTTCGGCCCGGCGGCATTGTGCATGTATGAAGGGCACTCCGGCGAGCGCTTTACCATCTACTACGCGCGCACGGATTCGCCACAGACGGCGATGCGCTACCGTTCAGCGGATCGCTTCGCCGCCGTCTATTGGGTCGAGCGCGGCCTTGCCTATGTCGTGAGCGGGCCAACCGACCGCGAGCGCCTGCTCAGCGTGGCGCAGGCGGCGTATGACCAGATCGACAAGAACGCGCCGCAGCCGAGGTAACGCACGACGGCAGGCTATGCGCGCGCTCACCCCATGCCCTGTCTCGGATCATGGGGCTTGAGCTTGCGCCACTTGCGCATCAGCTCTTCAAGGTCGGAGTCGCCGCCTTCGGGCAACACGATCCGCACGGTTGCGAGTAGATCGCCTTTGCCCTGCTTGGCAGGGAAGCCCTTGCCTTTGAGGCGGAAGATGCGCCCGGAACTGGTGCCGGGAGGGATCGCAAGCTCGACTGCGCCATCGAGCGTCGGCACGCGCACCTTGGCACCGAGTACCGCCTCGTAGAGCGTGATCGGGAGCTCGAGACGCAGATCGGCACCGCTGCGCGCAAACAGCGGATGCGGAGCAACGGAGACCGTGATCAGAAGATCGCCCGCACGGCCGCCGGAGCCGGCGAGCCCCTGCCCTTTCAGGCGGATGACTTGTCCCTCGTTCAGTCCGGCCGGGATCTTCACGTCGACCTCGCGACCGGTCGGCAGCTGCACGCGCTTGTCCGTTCCCTTGGCCGCTTCCGGCAGCGTGATCGTGAGCGCAGCACTGATGTCCTGACCGGGGCGATGCTCCTGCTCGAAGCGGAAGCCGCCGCCGGCCTGCCCTGAACGCCCGGCGCCTCCGAACGCTTCCTTCAAAACATCTTCGAAACCGCCGAAGCCGCCAGCGCGGCCACGCGTGTGTTGAAAACCGTCTCGCCCCCAGCTGAAGGTTTCGAATACGTCCTCTGGCTTGAAGCCGCCTTGCCGGCGGCCACGGCCAAAACCTTCAAAGCCCTGGAACCGCGGCTTTCCCTCGGCGTCGATCTGGCCCCCATCGAAGGCCTTGCGCTTGTCCTCCTCGCCCAGGATTTCGTAAGCCGCATTCAGCTCGGCAAAACGCGCGGCCGCTCGCGGGTCGTGCTTGTTGGCGTCCGGATGCAGCTTCTTCGCCTGCCGGCGGAAGGCGCTCTTGATGTCCGCGGCGCTCGCAGTCTTCGTTACCCCGAGGACCTCATAGGGGTCGCGCATCCTCAGTCTCTCCCAGGCAGGTCGCCATCTATCGCGCCGGGCATCGCCCCGATTCGCATCGATTCAATGTGGTGCGCGCGGCGGCAGACCGCAACGAGGGCGCGCCTGCGGTCCCCGCCCGATCTTTCGCGGATTTCACGTTCCTAAGCCGGTCGCAACACCGCAAGCAGATTTTTCGCCCTTTCGCCCTGTCCGTGCCGCAAGTTTCTGGCGCGAGGGACCCGACGTTCCTTTATAAGGGGGCTGCCTGAACAGCGAGCTTGGCAACGACGCCACCACCCGAGTACTCCGCAGAATGTCTGAATCGGCGCCAATAGAAAACCTCGCCCGGTTAACGAGCGGTGATCTTATCGAGGCCGATGAGCCTTTGCGGCTGTTTGCCGCCTGGTTCGAGCAAGCGACCCGCAGTGAGCCACGCGATCCGACCGCGATGTCGCTGGCCACCGTCGATGCGGACGGCTTGCCCAACGTGCGAATGGTGCTGATGAAGGGCTTCGGCGAGGACGGATTCGTGTTCTACACCAACATCGAGAGCCAAAAGGGGCGCGAGCTCGATCGCGATCACAAAGCCGCGCTGCTCTTTCATTGGAAATCGGTCAATCGGCAGGTGCGGCTGCGCGGCCCGGTGGAGCGGATCGAAGATGCGGACGCTGATGCTTATTTCGCCACCCGGCCGCGTCTCACCCAGATCGGCGCCTGGGCCAGCAAACAGTCGGCGCCGCTCGAGAGTCCCCACGCCTTCGAGAAGGCGATCGCGCTATACGCCGCGAAATTCGCAATCGGCACGATTCCGCGACCGCCGAACTGGACCGGCTACCGCCTGCGACCACTCGTCATCGAGTTTTGGCAAGAGCGGCCGTTCCGCCTGCATGACCGGCTCGAATTCCGGCGTGAAACGTTCGATGCGCCCTGGCGCAAGACGCGTCTCTATCCCTGATGCATTCTCCGCCCGAGCGCGCGCCGGCGAGCAGCGAGGACGCCATCACGCGCGGAGCACCCGTTTCACCGGACCGCAAACCGCTCTAGCATTACGACGTTTTCGGGATTGATCGTCATGGCCACGCCGCCCTCGAACCAGCCACGCCGCGCGCTCCTGCTCACGGGAGCGAGCCGGGGCATCGGTCACGCCACGGTCAAGCGATTTTCGGCGGCCGGGTGGCGCGTCATCACCTGCTCGCGCCATGCCTTTCCGGAGAACTGCCCCTGGGAAATGGGGCCGGAGGATCACATTCAGGTCGATCTTGCCGATCCCGAGCATACGCTGCGTGCGATCTCCGAGGTCAAGCAGCGGCTTGAGAACGGCGAACTGCACGCTCTTGTCAATAACGCGGCGATCTCGCCCAAAGCCGACGGGGGCAAGCGCCTCTCCTCGATCGAGACGACGCTCGATGTGTGGGATCACGTCTTCCGGGTGAATTTCTTCGCGCCGATCACGCTCGCGCGCGGACTAGTGGAAGAGCTCAAGACCGCGAAAGGCTCCGTCGTCAACGTCACCTCCATTGCGGGATCGCGCGTGCATCCTTTCGCCGGCGCGGCATACGCCACGTCAAAGGCGGCGCTTGCCGCGCTCACTCGCGAGATGGCGGCCGACTTCGGTCCGCTCGGCATCCGCGTCAATGCCATCGCTCCGGGCGAGATCGACACGGCGATTCTCTCGCCCGGGACATCCGATATCGTGGCCCACCAGATTCCAATGCATCGCCTCGGCACGCCCGATGAAGTCGCCAAGATCATCTATGTGCTCTGCACCGACACCTCGTCCTACGTGAACGGCGCCGAGATCCACATCAACGGCGGCCAGCACGTCTGACAGCAGAGCCCGGACGGCGGATATGAGTTTACCCTGGCCCGTATTCGTTCAGCTCAGAGCCACTTCTTCCACTTGAAGAAGAAGCGGCGGTAGGGTGGGCAAAGGCGCGCGTCTCTCGGCTTATCCATGTGGGCAAAATTGTGCGCGCGCCGCGCCCGCGCGGCGACGATTTTGCCCACCCTGCGGCTTCGGCAGCGCAGCTGAGTTCAGAGCCATTTCTTCCATTTGAAAAAGAAATAGGGCAGCGCGGATGCAAGCAGCATCAGCACGATGGCGACAGGATAGCCGAGCGACCAGTCGAGCTCGGGCATGTGTTTGAAATTCATGCCGTAGATCGACGCGATCAGCGTTGGCGGCATCAGCGCAACGGCCGCGACCGAAAAAATCTTGATCACGTTGTTCTGCTCGATGGTAACGACCCCCAACATGGCGTCGAGCAGGAACTGAATCTTATTGGAAAGATAGGCGGCGTGGTCGGATAGCGAGTGCACGTCGCGCTGCATGCCGCGAAGTTGCGCGCGCGGCTCTTTCGCCCAGCGCATGCTGTCGGCTTCGTTTGCGAGGTAAAGCAGCAGGCGTCCGATCGAGACCAGGCTCTCGCGGACCTTGGAGGCGAGATCGCCTTTTTTGCCGATCGTCTTCAATATTTCGTTGTAGCTTCGGGTGCGATCGGCGCCGCCGGCCTGCGGCTCGAAAATGTCGTGCGAGATCTGATCGACCTCCGAACCGATGCGCTCCAAAATGTCGGCCGTGCGATCGATCACCGCATCCAGCAGGTCCATCAAGACCGATTCGCCGGTCACGGACGGCGGGCAAACGCGCGCAAGCTTGTTACCGACGATCATGAACGGGCGCGGCTCGTCGTAGCGCACGGTGATGAGCCGATGGCCGGACAGGATGAAGGTCACCGGAGTCGTCTTCGGCACGGCGGTGTCGGACTGGCACATCAGCGTCGCGGTCATGTAACGCGCGCCGTTTTCGGAGTAGAGGCGGCTCGTGACCTCGATCTCTTGCATTTCTTCGCGGGTGGGAACCGCCGTCCCGGCTTGACGCTCGACGAGCTTGTCCTCCTCGTGGTTGGGATTGACCAGGTCGAACCACACCGCACTCTCAGGTACGGCGACATCCGGCGTGACCGGCACGCGGTCGAGCGATGTGCCGCGCGGAACGTAGACCCACAGCATGACCCCTCCGCCGACGCCAGCGCGTCCGACTCGCAAGCGAGCGCGATCCGCGCATGATCCCCCGATCGAGCCAGTGATGGCCCAATCAACCCTCACCTTGCAAGGACAATGCGCAGGCGGGGTGACGCCGCGGTGACAGGCCTAACGGTGCGATGGCATGTGTGCGGGAGCCGGCGAGGATGGCGGCAAGCGATCAGGCCGCCTTTTCAGGCACCGACTTGTCCAACCGGTGGACGGCTGGAGCATAAGCGGGATTCTTGACCTCGCTCTGGTAAGGCAGCGCGGCAGCAACTGCGGATATTCCGATTTCACCGTAGCGGCTGCCGAGATTCGGCTCGTCGCGGCGGCCCTCGTCGTTGAATTGCGCCGCATTGTTCTTGGTCATTTTCTACTCCGTGGGAACTTGCATTTTGGCCGGTTTGGCGCGTCTCGCGGCTGACCGAGATGACGAGCGACTGCGGCCGAAATGCGCAACAAATCGTGTCCTATCGTGACATTTCAAACAGAGCGTAAAAGGAAATTGGTTCCCTCAATTGCCAGTCGCGCTCGAGCCGGTGTGGCTTCGCGCTCCAGCCTTCCGGCGCTCCTTTCCCCGCGGTCGTTTGAGTGGCACCCGTCGGGCGGCGGATGGTAAACGGCGAGTTAACAACCGGCGCGTTGGTGCCGACCTGAAAGGCGATTCCGGCCGTGTGGACAGGCAGCTTTCCACGGCGTGGGCCCAAACTGCGGCATTCCTGCAACAGGTTCCAAAGACTATCGAAGTGAGCCGTCATCGGCCTGGAAGTACGCAGTCCTTTTCGTTACCTAATTAAGCAAGTGGAGGATTCAAAACGAACTAATTGCGGGCCGCGCCAGCGCGCGCGATGGGGGCAACGATGCGGGTAAGGGGAATAGCATTGCTGCTGACGGGGCTTTTGCTCGGCGGCTGCGTGCATGCGCAGCTGGAGCCGCCCTCCGAGGCGAGCATGACGGCGCGTGACAAGAAGCTACTCGCGAATGCCCCCTACGCGAAGGCGAGCATCCCAGCCCAATACCAGCGCGCCATCGTCAAGTATCACCGCAAGGAAGCCCCGGGCACGATCGTGGTCGATAGCGACGCGCGCTACCTCTACTACGTGCTGCCGGACAACCAGGCCATCCGCTACGGCGTGATCGTCGGCGAAGACGCGCAATCTTGGTCGGGCATCGCCAAGGTCGGCCGCAAGGAGGAATGGCCGGGATGGACGCCGACCGAGGGCGAGAAGCGGCGCCTCGGCCCGCTGCCAAACTACGTCGAAGGCGGTCCGGCCAATCCGATGGGCGCTCGCGGCATCTACCTTTATTCGGGCGGGCAGGACACGCTGTACCGCATCCACGGCACCAACCAGCCGGAATGGATCGGGCATGCGATCTCATCCGGCTGCATTCGGATGACCAATGAGGATGTGATCGATCTCTACAATCGCGTCAAAATGGGCGCGATCGTAGTGATGCTGGGGCCGAGGTCGGGGGAGCCGCGCTTCGCCGCGGCTGACGTCGGCCGCTACTGAGGGCTCGAGGGGGCTGGGAGCGGCGTCGGGCGAGAGCCCGGCGCCGTTCCATTTTTTGGTTCAGGCTTGCATGAGGCGTTGTTGCTTGACCCAATCCAGCGTGCGGTCGAGCGCCCGGCCGAGGCGATCGAAGAGTTCGTCGATCTCCGCCGGCGTGATGATGAGCGGCGGACAGATCGAGAGGATATCGCCCATGAGGAAGCGAACGATCAGCCCTTCCTCTTCGGCGTAGCGCACCGCTCGCGGGCCGATGCCGGCCTTCGCTTCGAACGAACGTTTGCTGTTCTTGTCCGCGACCAGCTCGAGCCCGCCGACAAGCCCGAGACCGCGCGCCTCGCCGACCAGCGGATGTTTGCCGAGCGCGGCGAGGCGGGCCTGGAAATGCGGCGCCTTGCGCGTGACCTGCTCGGCGATGCGCTCGCGCGCATAAATATCCAGCGCCTTGAGCGCCACCGCCGCCGCCACCGGATGGCCGGAATAGGTGAAGCCGTGGCCGAAGGTACCGATCTTGCGGCTTTCATCGAGCATCGCCTGATAGGTCGCCTCCGGCACGGTCAGCGCCGCCATGGGCACATAGGCCGAGGTCAACGCCTTCGCGACGCTGATCGAGTGCGGCTCGAAGGCGAGCGCGCTACAGCCGAACATGGTTCCGAGCCGGCCGAAGCCGCAGATCACCTCGTCCGAGATCATGTAGACGTCGTATTTCCGGCAGACCTTCATGATCTCTCGAAAGTAGCCCTCCGGGGGCACGATCACGCCGCCGGCGCCCATCACCGGCTCGGCGATGAAGGCGGCAACCGTATCCGGGTCCTCTTTGCAAATGAGATCGTCGAGTTCGTCCGCCAGTCGCCGCGCGAATTCCGCTTCGGTCTCCCCCGCATGCGCGAAGCGGTAATGGTGCGGACAGGCCGTGTGCAAAATTCCCGCGATCGGCAGATCGAAATCCAGGTGATTGTTCGGCAATCCCGTAAGCGAGGCCGATGCGACGGTCACACCGTGATAGGCCTTGTGGCGGCTGATGATCTTCTTCTTCCGCGGCCGGCCGAGCGCGTTGTTCATGTACCAGACGAGCTTGACTTGGCTGTCGTTCGCTTCCGAGCCCGATGAGCAGAAGAACACTTTCGAGGTCGGGACCGGTGCGATCTCCTTGAGCCGTTCGGCGAGCTCGATTGCAGGATCGTGGCTCTTGGCCGTGAACAGATGGCTAAACGAGAGCTTACGCATCTGCGTCGCAGCGGCCTCGACCAGCTCTTCGTTGCCGTAGCCCAACGCCGTGCACCACAGCCCCGCCATCCCTTCGATATAGGCCTTGCCTTGCGTGTCGTAGACGAACACGCCCTTGCCGCGCTCGATGATCAGCGGACCGGTTTCGCGCAGCGCCGCAAGATTGGTGTAGGGGTGAACGAGGGTTTCCACGTCGCGGACGCCGAGATTGCTGAGCGGGGGCATGGGACTCCTCGTCATGGCGCAGCAGCGGGCCGGGGCTGCGGCAATGGCACGGCCTCTTCGCCGGGTTCGCGCACGTCCCACTGGCACATGCGATGGCCTCCGGCGCGCTCGGCCAAGTCCACGTGAATGTGGTTCTCGTGATAGCCGTCGGAGCCGGGGCCGAGCACGGTCGTGAAACGCGCGCAAGTGCTTTTCCGCACGCGCTCGCGAAAATCTTTGTCCACCGTCGGATCAGTCAGCTCGATGACGCTACCGCTGGCGAGCTTGACCGAGCGGACGTCGAGCGCGTTGGCTTTGCCGTGCTCGGAGAGTTTTGCGCCGATGATGCGATTGCGGCCGCGGCAGTCATAGGCCGCGTAGTTGTCGACGCTCTTGAGCGGCCCCCCGAAAGCGCGCGCGGTCGGTGCCAGATCCTCGCGCACCCAGTGCACGATGGCTTCGGCAAAGTTGCAGCGAAGGATCGCGGGCGGCGTCACCGCCACCCGCGTCTGATCGGCGAGCCACACCGCCTCGAGCCGCACCACATCCTCTACGCTGCATTCGCCCGGTCCGACCAGCGCCGGCAGCGACGGCGCGACCGCCAATTCCGCCGTGAGCCGCAGCCGGCATGCCGAGGGGGGCGCCGGCTCCTCGGCACTCGCCTCTGCGGGAGGCTCGGGTCGTGCAATGTCCGCCGGCCGCGGCCGTGGCAAGGGGATAACCTTGGCGGCCGCAAAACCGCAGGTCGCGAAACCGAAAAGAGCGATAAGGGCGAGCAGCGCTGAGAGAAGTTTCACTGTCCCGATATCGGCAAGAATTGCGACGTTATAGGGGCCAATCGGCGCCGGGACTGGCCCAACGCTCTCAAATGGCGTTCTCTTCTCCACGGCCAATGCGCAACGCTACTAGGAAGAGCTTCGCGGCAGGCACACCACGATGAGCCATTTCGACGTCGTCGTGTGCGGCCTGGGCGCGATGGGCAGCGCCGCGGTGGAGCACCTGGCGCGCAGAGGCAAGCGGGTGCTGGGCATCGAGCGCTATCGACCTGGCCACGACCGCGGCTCCTCCCATGGGCGCACACGCATCATTCGGCTCGGCTATTTCGAGCATCCTTCCTATGTCCCCTTGTTGCGGCACGCTTACAGGCTCTGGCGCGAGCTCGAACAGGCGAGCGGGCAAAAACTTCTCCACATCACCGGCATTGCCGAGATCGGGCCGCCCGACAGCGCGTTGGTCGCGGGCACGCTGCGCTGCGCCAAGACCCACGGTTTACGTCACGAGGTGCTGCCCGCGGCTGACCTGATGCGCCGCTTCCCCGCATTCAGGGTGCCGCACGATTTTGTCGGTGTCGTCCAACAGGATGGCGGGATCCTACAAGCGGAGGCGTCGGTCTTCGCTCAGCTCGCGCTCGCGGCGGCGGCAGGGGCAGAAATTCGCAGCGGCGAGGCGGTCCGGGCGGTCGAGCCGCGCGCGGGCTGCGTACGTATCATGACCGATCGCGGGAGCATCGAGGCGGGCGCTGCGATCATTGCGGCGGGTCCATGGATGGAAGCACTGCTGCCGGCACTCGCCACTGCGCTGCGGGTCACGCGAGAGGTAATGGCTTGGTTCGAGCCGACCGACGCGCAGTTCTTTCTTCCCGGGCGCATGCCTGTGTTCATGATCGAGAGCCGGCACGGCTTGCACTACGGCATTCCAGCCGATGGCAGCCTCCAACCCGGCATCAAAGTGGCCAAGCATCATCACCGCGATGAAACGGTCGATCCTGACGCTTACGATCAAACCGTGCGTGCGGACGATGAGGCATTGATCCGCGCCGCGCTGGCGGAGCATATCCCGGCGGCCAATGGCCGCCTCATCGCTGCCAAGACCTGCCTCTATACGACGACGCCGGACGGTGATTTCGTCGTCGATCGCCTGCCCGGCGCTCCCAACATCATCGTCGCTTCGCCCTGCTCCGGCCATGGGTTCAAATTCGCGCCCGTGATCGGCAAGATCCTGGCGGACCTCGCGACGATAGGTGCAACCACCCACGACATTGCCCGGTTTTCGCTCGGTCGGCTTGGCTAAAGACGCGGGCGGTGCGCCGCGGATTCTCCGGTTGCGTGGCCGCGACATGCCGGTAACCTTGGCAGCGCCCGACCGCGCGTCTATGGATCGTCGCTCCGCCGGGACTGTGATTGCAGACGATAAGGACCACAGGAAAACGCCATGCTTGGGCTGATGCAGGACTGGTCGCTCCTTTGCCATCGCATCCTCGACCATGCGGCAACCAACCACGCCGAGCGGCCGATCGTCACACGCTCGATCGAAGGCCCGATTCACACCACCACTTACGCGGAGATCCGCGCGCGTGCCTTGCGCTTAGCGCAGCGCCTCGAGAAGGACGGCGTTCGGCTCGGCGATCGCGTCGGCACGCTCGCTTGGAACACGTGGCGCCATTTCGAGGCGTGGTACGGCATCATGGGCATCGGTGCGATCTATCACACGGTCAATCCGCGGCTCTTTTCCGATCAGATCGCCTGGATCATCAATCACGCCGAGGATCGCCTGCTGCTAGCGGATGTCACATTCGTTCCGCTGTTGGAAAGGCTCGCCGACAAGTTGCCTAGCATCGAACGCTACGTGTTGCTGTGCGAGGAGGCGCACATGCCGCAGACCTCGCTCAAGAATGCGGTGCCCTACGAGGAGTGGATCGGCGAAGTCGACGGCGATTTTTCCTGGCAAGTGTTCGATGAGAACACCGCGGCAGGCATGTGTTACACCTCCGGAACAACCGGAAATCCGAAGGGCGTCGTCTACTCGCACCGCTCCAACGTTCTGCACGGGCTGATGGCCAACATGGCCGACATGAAGGGCTATTCGTCCCGCGACGTCGTCATGCCGGTCGTGCCCATGTTCCACGCCAATTGCTGGGCGATGATGTTCGCGACGCCGATGGCGGGCGCCTCTTTGATCCTGCCGGGCGCCAAACTCGACGGCGCCTCGGTTTTCGAGTTGCTCGACCGGTACAAGGTCACCTGCACCGCCGCGGTGCCGACGGTCTGGCTCATGCTGCTTGAGCACCTGGAGGCGACAGAGCACAAGCTGCCCCATCTCAAGAAGGTCGTGATCGGGGGCTCGGCCTGCCCGCGCGCAATGGCGAAAACCTTTCAGGATGTCTACGGCGTCGAGGTGATCCATGCCTGGGGCATGACCGAAATGAGTCCGCTCGGCACCGCCTGCACGTTCAAGCCGGAATATGCGTCGCTCGGCGGGGACGCGCGGCTCGACATTCAGCAGAAGCAGGGACAGAGCCCGTTCATGGTCGAGATGAAGATCACCGACGATGCCGGCAGGCGGCTCCCTTGGGACGGCAAGACCTTCGGACGACTCAAGGTGCGGGGACCATGCGTGGCGCGCGCCTACTATAAAGAGGAGGGGGACGTCCTCGACGCGGAGGGCTTCTTCGACACCGGCGACGTCTCCACCGTCGACCGTTACGGCTACATGCAGGTCACCGACCGCGCCAAGGACGTCATCAAATCGGGTGGCGAGTGGATTTCCTCCATCGACCTCGAGAACCTCGCTATCGGCCATCCGAAAGTAGCGGAAGCGGCGGTCATCGGCGTCAAGCACCCCAAATGGGACGAGCGGCCCCTGCTGGTGATTGTTCTCAAGAAGGATCAGTCGGCGACCAAGGACGAAATCCTAAAGTTCATGCGCGGCAAGATCGCCAAATGGTGGATGCCCGACGAGGTCGTTTTCGTCGAGGAGATTCCGCATACCGCGACCGGCAAGATCCAGAAGACAGTGCTGCGCGAGCGCTTCAAGGACTTCGTGCTGCCGACCGCAGTTGCCGCACAGTGAAAGCGACGTCTCGCTGCACAGACCCTATTTGTAGCGAAAGTCTCGCGTTCTCTCGCGCCCATGGGGTAAGGTTGGCCTCTCATCATCGCCCTCTCCTCTAGGAAGCGAGCGCATGACCATCTTCGATGCGACCGTCCGCGCGGTGCAAACCGGCATCATCTGAGCGCCCTCATGAGAGCGATGACGCGGCTGCATCTCCAGCCGGAGGCTACCTCCCGGCTCGCCATTTGGGCGCGGCGCGTGGCGGCGTTCGCCTTTATCGCCACCTGCCTTGCGGTCATCATTGTGCGCTCCGACCTGCTCGAGATCCGGCCTGCGCTTGCGACCTTCGGCGGCGCCCTCGGCATGGCGGCGGTTGCGCTGTTCCTCGCCTTTGCCGCGCTTGTCGTCATCTGGAGGGAAGGTTTGGCCGGCATAGGCGCTGCGTTGGCGGCGGTCGCGGTCTCGCTCGTGCTGCTGGCCTACCCGGCTTATTTCGCGCTCAAGGCCTATCGGCTGCCCTGGCTCTACGACATCACCACCGATCCGATCGATCCGCCACGCTACGAGGCGCTGGCGCGGCTGCGCGCGCGCGAGGCCAATCCAACCACCTATCCCGGACTCTATGCCGCCGACCAGCAGCGGGCCGCCTATCCCGACGTCGGTCCCCTCGGGACCAATGTGACTCCGGAGGTCGCCTACGACGCCGCGCTCGCGGTGGTCAACAGGCGTAGATGGCGCATCGTCGACGCGCGCTCCCCACAAGCCGGACGTCGCGAGGGGCGCATCGAAGCCGTCGCGCGCACGCCTATCATGGGATTTCGCGACGACGTCGTGATCCGCGTGCGCGCCGAGGCCGACGGCACGCGCATCGACGCGCGCTCCTCCTCGCGTTACGGCGCGTTCGATTTCGGCACCAACGCCGCGCGTGTCCGCGGTCTGATGAACGACATCGAAGACACGCTTCGGGCGCAAAAGCCGGAGCGGCCATCTGCACCGCCCACGTTCGGAAAAAAGAAGACCCCAATCGTCAAGAAAGACCGCAGCAAAGCCGATAGTCAGCGCAAGCGGTAGCGACCCTCGATCGAGGGCTCTCCGTCGGTCGCAACGCGTCCGCGCGCGACCAAATCCTCGAGATGCGCGAAAACCGACAGCCCCGCCGCCTTCACGAGCCGCGGGTCGAGTCCGACATAGATGGCACGCACGAGGGTGGGGATATCGGCTTCGCCCTCGGTGAGCCGGCGCAGGACCGCGGTCTCACGGCGTTCGCGGTGACGAATGTAGTGTTGCACGAATTGCGGCGCCTCGCGCACGGCGCCGCCGTGGCCCGGCAGGTAGAGGGGCTCCGACCGCCGCGCGAGCTTTTGCAGCGAGGCCATGTAATCGCTCATCGCCCCGTCCGGCGGCGCCACCACCGGCGTCGACCAGGCCATGACGTGATCGCCCGAGAACAAGAGATCGGCCTCCTTGAAGGCGAAGGCCATGTGGTTGGCGGTATGGCCGGGGGTGGCCACCGCCTCGATCGTCCAGCCCGCGCCAGCAATGACCTCACCGTCGGCGAGCGTGCGGTCGGGGCGGAATTCCGTGTCGTTGCTGGCGTCGAGCCGCGGCGCCTCGCCGATATTGAGCGGACGCGCGGGGCGATGGGCTCCTTCGGCGAGAACGACGGCGCCGGTCGCGGCCTTGAGCCGCGGCACCGCGGGGGAATGATCGCGATGGGTGTGGGTGACGAAAATGTGGGTGACGGTTTCCCCGCGAACGGCCTCGAGAAGCGCGGCGACATGCGTGGCATCGAGCGGCCCGGGATCGATGACGGCGACCTTTCCGCGGCCGACGATATAGGAGACGGTCCCCTTGAACGTGAATGGCCCGGGATTGTTCGCAAGGATGCGCCGCACACCGGGCATCACCTCTTCCACCGTTTCCGGCGCGAGGTCGAACTTTTTGTCGAACGGAATGTCGGCGCTCATGCGCAGGAGCCGCAAGTGCCGCCCGGCGCCGACACTGGCCGGCGCGAGCCGCAGCCGCACGCTACGGCTCGGCCGCGTCCTTAGCCGAGCTTGCGCCCGATGATGTCTTCGCAGCGCACGTCGCCGGCCTCCTCGCCCAGATAGAGCGCACCGGACATGGCGGCACGCATCCGGTTCGACGGCGCTCCCGCCGTTCCCCAACGGTCCGGCAGGGGCATCATCTTCTGCCAATAGTCCGGACCCTGCGGAACGTGGGTTGCGTCATCGAGCTGATCGAGCTCGGTCGTGTATTCCGCGACGAAGCCATTGGGCTCGATGAAATAGGTGAACACATTGCTGCCGGGCCCATGCCGGCCGACGCCCCATTCGATGTCAAACCCGTTCTGCTTGACCCGGCCGGTGCCGCGCATCAAGCCGTCGATGTTCGGCACCTCGTAAGCGACGTGATTGAGCGAGGGGCCGTTGTTGCGGAAGATCGCGACGCTGTGATGATCCGCACTGCAGCGCAAGAACTCCATCATGTGCGTGCTGTCGGAGAGCTTGAAGCCGAGCACGTCCATGAAAAACGGAACCTGATCGTCGGTGCGTGCGCTGTTGAGGACGACGTGACTGATCTTGGTCGGCCGTGACCGGTCCAGAACGGCGCTCGGATGCTGCACCAGATCGGACGATATGCTCATGGGCAGCCCGTCGGGCGTGCGAAAGCGAAAGCCGTAGCCGCCGCCGGCGCCGCGATCGAGCGGGGCCGGCACGCGCTCGATGTCAACGCCATAACTCTTCGCCTTGGCGCAAAGCGCATCGACCGCGGCGCGGTCATTGGCGGCGAAATGCACGCCGAGGAGCGCCGGCTTCGGCCGCTCCCGGATGGTCAGCACGTGGTGCTCGCCGCCGGTGGCGCGGAAATACATGCAGTCGGCCTCGGCGCAAACCTCTTCGAGCGCCCACACCTTGGTGTAGAACTCCGCCGATTGATGGAGATCGCGAACACCGAGCTCGACGCTGCGAACCCCTGTAACTCTGCTGTTTGTCATGGGTAGTGACCTCTTGCCATCGCTTGGCCCGCGAATTTCGCACAGTCCAATGCAAAGGGCTAGGGCCGTTTCAGAGGGAGCAGACCGAGTATGCCGATCAGAGCCGCGCGAGCGCGGGCATGACTTCGCGCGCGAACAGCGCCAACGAGCGCAGCGCCTCATCGAGCGTCATCGTGGCCATGAACAGGTAGGTGAGCAGGTAATTCACGCCGAGCTCGCGCACCTGGCGCTCGATCTCCTCGCGCACGCGCGCGGGCGTCCCGGAAATCACCGACCCGTCCGCCACGCAGTCCTCGAAAGTCGCGCCGCGCGGCACGTTGATCCGCGCGGCCGGGCCGGTGACACCGTGCTTGTCGCGCAGCCAATTCAAATGCGCGAGATGAAGCTCCATCGCCGGCTTGCCGAAGCGCTTCGCCTCCGCCTCGGTATCGGCAACGAAGATGTGGCGCAGCACGCCGATCGCCGTCCCCCCGGGAAACTCCGCTTTCGGCTGCGCCGGCCCGCCGCGCTTGGCGAGCGCCTGCTTGAAGGCATCGATGTTGGTTTTGGCGAACGGCGTCGGTCCCAAGCTCACGAAATGCATTCCGTGTTCGCCCGCCCAGGCAGCGCCAGTGGTGTTGGAGGAGCCGTACCAGAAGGCGGGATGCGGCTGTTGCAGCGGCCGCAACGCGATCGGCACGTCTTCGAATTGGTAATATTTACCGGAATAATTCAGCGTGTCGGTCGTCAAGCCCGCGCTGATGCACTCGAATGCGTCGATGAAGATCGCGCGCGACTCGTCGTGATCGATCTTGTGATACTTGAGCTCGAACGGCGACACGCCGCGTCCGATGCCCACTTCGAGCCGCCCGTGACTGAGATGGTCGAGAATCGAGATTTCCTCGATCAGCCGCAGGGGCGAATAGAGCGGCAGGAGATAGACGAGCGGGCCGAGCCGCATGCGCTTGGTTTCGCGCGCCACCGCGCCGAGATAGACGCCGGGCACCGGCACCATGTTGAGCGGGGTGGCGTGATGCTCGGCCACGTGCAGGCAGTAGATGCCCGCCTCGTCGGCGGCCTTGGCGAAGGCGAGGCGCTCGTCGAACAAGGTCGCGAGCGGGCGCTGGCCATGCTCGACGTGGTCGAAAATTCCAATCTTCATCGAGGCCTCGGCGCGGATGCGGGCGGTCAGTGGATTTCCGGCTCGGGAATCTGCCCCTTGCCGGCGAGGAAATCGAAATCGCAGCCTTCATCGGCCTGCCCGATATGGGCGGAGAACATGGCACCGTAGCCGCGCGCGTAGCGCGGCGCGGGCTGTTTCCAGGCCGCGCGGCGGCGATTGAGTTCTTCCTCGGCGACGTCGAGATGGATGCGCCGCGCCGGCACGTCCACCTCGATCGCGTCGCCCGTCTTGACGAAAGCCAGCGGCCCGCCGACGAAGCTTTCGGGCGAGACATGCAGGATGCAGGCGCCGTAGCTCGTCCCGCTCATGCGTCCGTCCGAGATGCGCACCATGTCGCGCACCCCCGCTTGCACCAGTTTCTTCGGAATCGGCAGCATGCCCCATTCCGGCATGCCGGGCCCGCCCTTGGGGCCGGCATTCTTGAGCACGATCACGTGGTCGGGCGTGGCGGCGAGATCGTCACGCTCGATCTCGCGCGCCATGTGGTTGTAGTCCTCGAAGGCGAGCGCGGGCCCGCGATGCTTCAGGAAGCGCTGATCCGCCGCCGCCGGCTTCATCACGCAGCCGCGCGGCGCGAGGTTACCGGTAAGCACCGCTGTTGCGCCTTCCGCGTAAACCGGGTCGGCGAGCGAATGGATGACATCGCGCAAGTAGACCTCCGCGCCGGCGATATTTTCGCCGACGGTCTTTCCGGTCACCGTCACGCAGGAGAGATCGAGCCGGTCCTTGAGCTCCAGCATCAGCGCGCGCAAGCCGCCGGCGTAGAAGAAGTCCTCCATCAGATATTTTCCCGAAGGGCGGACATTGGCTAGCACTGGAACTTCGCGCGAGAGCCGGTCGAAGCGCTCGATGTCGAGCGCAACGCCGGCGCGGCGAGCCATCGCGATGACATGAATGATGGCATTGGTCGAGCCGCCCATCGCCATGTGCACCTTGATGGCATTGTCGAAGGCGGCAGGGGTGAGGATCCGCTCGGGCGTGAGATCCTCCCACACCATGTCGACGATGCGCCGCCCTGCCGCGGCGCACATCCGGGGGTGGCTGGAATCGGCGGCCGGAATCGAGGACGCTCCCGCAAGCGTGAGCCCGAGCGCCTCCGCGATCGCCATCATGGTCGCGGCCGTGCCCATCACCATGCAGGTGCCGAACGAGCGGGCGATGCCGCTTTCCATCTCGTTCCATTGCTCCTCGCTGATGGTGCCCGCGCGCTTCTCGGTCCAGTATTTCCAAACATCGGAGCCCGAGCCGAGATACTGGCCACGCCAATTGCCGCGCAGCATCGGGCCGGCCGGCACGTAGATCGCGGGTATGCCCATGCTGATCGCGCCCATGATCAGCCCCGGCGTGGTCTTGTCGCAGCCGCCGAGCAGTACCGCGCCATCGAGCGGATGGCTGCGCAGCAGCTCTTCCGCCTCCATGGCGAGAAAATTGCGGTAGAGCATGGTCGAGGGTTTTACGAACGGCTCCGCCAGCGACATGGCCGGCAGCTCGATCGGAAAACCGCCGGCTTGCAACACGCCGCGCTTGACGTCCCCCGCCCGCGCGCGCAGGTGCGCGTGGCAGGCGTTGATCTCGCTCCAGGTATTGATGATGCCGATGACCGGTCTGCCGGCCCAATCGTCGGCATCGTAGCCGAATTGACGCAGCCGCGAGCGGTGGCCGAACGCGCGCAGATCGTTTACGCCGAGCCAGCGATGGCTGCGCAGATCTTCGGGACGCTTGCGATTCATTGCGGTGACCCGGAACGCGCGTGGGCTACTCGAGCGCCACGTGGCCGTCGTTGATGACCTTGGCCCACTTATCCGTTTCTCCGGAAACCAGCTTGCCGAAATCCGCGGGGCTTCCCGGGATCAGTATGCCGCCGAGCTCCGCCAAGCGCGCCTTGATGTTGGGATCGGCGAGACCGGCGTTGATCTCCGTGTTGAGCTTGTCGACGATTTCGGGCGGCGTCCCTTTCGGCACGCCCATCCCGTAGAACGCGCTCGCCTCGTAGCCCGGCACGGTCTCGGCCACGGTCGGAACGTCGGGCAGCGCATCGGAGCGCGTCGCCGTCGTCACCGCGAGCGCACGCAGCGTGCCGGCGCGGATATGCGGCAGCGAGGGCGGCACATTGTCGAAGATCACCTGCACCGTACCGGCGATCAGATCGGTGAGCGCGGGCGCCGAGCCCTTGTAGGGGATATTGGCCATCTCGACCCCGGTCATGAGCTTGAACAGCTCGCCCGAGAGATGGACCGAGGTGCCGTTGCCCGAGGTCGCCCAGTTGATTTTGCCCGGGTTAGCTTTGGCGTAGGCGATGAACTCGGCCACCGTCTTCGCCGGCACTTCGGGATTGACCTCCATCACGTTCGGCACCCGCATGATGCCGCCAACCGGCGCGATATCGCGCAGGAAGCTGAAGGACAGTTTCGTATAGAGCGTCGCGTTGATCGCATTCGCCGGATTGACCAGGAGCAGCGTGTAGCCGTCCGGCGCTGAATGAATTGCCGTCTCGGTGCCGATATTATTGCCCGCGCCCGGCTTGTTCTCGATGACGAACTGCTGGCCCAGCCGCTCCGAAAGCCACTGCGCGATGATGCGCGCCGTGATGTCGGTGCCGCCGCCGGGGGTGTAGGGAACGACCCAGCGCACCGGCCGGGTCGGATAGTCGAGCGCCGCGGCGCTGCCGATCCCGCCCAGCGTGAGCGCGGCGAGGCAGACGGCGAAAAGACCGACAAAATTGACGCTGGGCCTCATGGCGCTTCTCTCCGGTCCTTCTTGGCACGCGCGAACGATCAGGCTGCGGTCGTTTGCGCAATTGCGCGGCAAGGTACGCGGCCTCGCCGCCCTCGCACAAGGGTATTCACCCGCTCGCGCGGATGGCAAACGCCTGCTGCAGCCGATAGATGCCGGCGGCGATGCGCCGGCCCTTGGGCGAGAGTTTCAGCCCTTCCGCGGTGCGTAGGGCATGTCCCTCTTTGAGCAATATCGCAACGCGGCGCCCAAAGCTGTCCTCTTCGATGTAGCGCGCCAAGAGCTCTTGCTCCGGCAGCGCGTGGCCCACGGCCAGGGACAAGTCGCCGAGCATGCGCAGCGACACCGACTTGTAGAGCGCGCCGAACAGCATCAGCACGCACAAGGTCAAAAAGCCGTAAGCCGCAGAGAACGGCCAGAACGCTACGCGCTGAGCCAGCGCGAGCGAGGCGAGGAGAGCGGCGAGGTAAACCAGCGCCGCCGAAAGAACGACAATCAGCGCCGGCGACCGTTTCGACAGCCGCAGCAGAACGAGCACCACCGCAAGCCAAAGGAGCGCAGCGGCTGCGCCGAGGAGGAATGCCTCGCTCATCCCGTGATCTTCAAGGCGAGCGCCGCGACCGCGGCGCGATAGAGAATGCCGATGATCGCGCCGGTACCCGTGAGAACGATGCCATCGCCCTGCCGGCGCACGAGGCCCGCGGAGAGGAGCCCGCCGAGCCGGTGCCGCATGATCCATCCCACGCCCTCCCCTTGCCGGTAGCTTGCGGCGAGCTGCGCATCGCTCATCGGGTGCTCGCCGCGAAAGAGCGTGAGCAACAGCCCCAGCGTATAGCCGCGCGACAGCAGCGCCCAAATTTCGAGATAGACGATGAGCGCACTGGCGAGAATCATGAACGATGTCGCGAGCTCCGCTACGCTCGATGCACGCATGGCGGGAAAGCACAGTGCGATCGCCCACAGGGCGACGACGATGACGCTGCTGGCGAGAAACTGCAGCGCGTTGCGCGCGCGCAGGCGCGGCAGCCGTGACAGCGCGGCCAGCACCGCGGGAAACAGCGCCGCCGCGATCAGCGCCACCACGACGGCCGGCCCAGCCGTGAAATCGAGATGACCGATCATCGAACCCATCCCTAAGAACGGACACGGATTAGCGCGTATTCAGGTCAAATGGAATCAGCCGCAGCGTGGGCAAATCGCCGGCCCGTTGACTCACCGGCACAGATAAATCAAGCTCGGGGGCGACTTCAGTGGGGCGCACTTCGAGTCGAGCACGGAGGCGTCCCGTGGCCGCGATCAATATCGTTTGGAATTGGGGCACCAATTCCAATATCGACTTCAATCCCGCAACCGACATTCTCGATTTCGGCTGGTTTGCAGCCGACCAGTTCACCATCAGCGAGGTCAATGGGACGGTCGTCATCGCGATTCCGTCCAATCATCAGACTTACACGCTGGCGCACACGACGCTGAGCGAGCTCCATCTCTCCAACATCGTCGCCAAGGATAGGTCCGCGATCGCCGCCTGGCAGAGCGCGCTCGCGAGCGCGCCGATTGCCCCGCCGCCACCGCCCGCGCCGCCGCCGCCCGCCGCTCCACCGACGAGCGGGGCGACGACTTGGTCGGCGAGCAGCATTTACACCGCCGGCATGACCGCGACGGAGAACGGCGTCACCTATAAAGCCAATTGGTGGACGCAAGGCGCCGACCCCGCGCACAACAACGGCGGCACCGGCACCGGCCAGCCCTGGACCATTGTCGCGACGGCCAACCCGTCGCCCGCGGTCCCGAGCGTGCCGAGCGGGCTCGCGGCGGCAGCCACATCCAGCACCGGCACCACCTTGAGCTGGACCGCATCGAGCGTGCCCGGCGGCGGCGCCATCGTCACCAGCTACGCGATCTTCGAAAACAACCAGCAGATCGCGACCACGACGGCGACCACCTATACCGCGTCCAATCTCGCCGCCGATACGAGCTACACCTTCGCGGTGGCGGCGCTCGATGCGGCCGGATCGTCCGCCGCGACGAGCCCGATCTCGGTGCACACCGCGGCTCTCATCGCTTCGCCGAACAACAGCACGACATGGGCGGCGAGCAGCATCTACACCGCCGGCATGACCGCGACGGAGAACGGCGTCACCTACAAAGCCAATTGGTGGACGCAAAACGCCGACCCCGCCCACAACAACGGCGGCACCGGCACCGGCCAGCCCTGGACGATCGTCGCCACGGTCAACGCACCGGGCGCCATTCCGACGGTGCCCACTGGACTTGCGGCCGCGGCCACATCGAGCGTGGCGACGACGCTGAGCTGGAATGCATCGAGCGTGCCCGGCGGTGGCGCCGTCACCGGATACGCGATTTTCGAGAACGACCGCCAGATCGCGACCACCACGGGGCCGAGCTACACCGTCGTCAATCTCGCCGCCGACACGACCTACGCGTTCGCGGTGGCGGCGCTCGATACCGCCGGTTCCTCCGCCGAGTCGGCGCCGATCTCGGTGCACACCGCGCCAGCAGCACCGCCGGCCCCGCCCACCGGCGGCGGCAACCAGACCCGCGAGTTCACCCCGTATATCGACATGGCGATGCCGCAGGACGCGAACCTCGCCGCCATTTCCGCCGCCTCCGGCATCCACAATTTCACGCTGGCCTTCGTGCTGGCCTCGCCAAGCGGCATCGGCTGGCAAGGCGCCGGCACGATCAGCGACGATACCCTCGCCAACGGCACGACCATCCTCTCGCAGGTGCAGGCGACGCAGGCCGCCGGCGGCGACGTAACGATCTCGTTCGGCGGCGCCGCGGGACAGGAGGCAGCGCTGACCGCGATGACGGCCGCGAACCTGCAGGCGGAGTATCAGTCGGTAATCGACCGCTACCATGTGCACTCGCTCGATTTCGACATCGAGGGGGCGGCGGTCGCGGACCAGCGTTCGCTCACGCTACGCGATCAGGCGCTGGTGGGGCTCAAAGCCGCCAATCCGGGGCTGAATATTTCCTTCACGCTGCCGGTCCTGCCGACCGGCTTGACCGCCGACGGTCTCAACGCGCTGGCGAGCGCCAAGCACGACGGGCTCAACGTCGACCTCGTCAACATCATGACGATGGATTACGGCTCCTCCGTCGACAACGGCGGAGCGATGGGCGTCGACGCCATCAACGCGACGATCGCCACCGAGAAGCAGCTCGGGAGCTTGGGCCTGTCGTCCAAGATCGGCATTACGCCGATGATCGGCGTCAACGATATCGCCTCCGAGGTGTTCACGCTCGGCGACGCGCAGGCGCTCGTGAATTACGCGCAGATGGACGCCAACGTCGCGCGGCTGGCGATGTGGTCGGTGGCGCGCGACAACGGCAACAGCGCCGGCGCGTCCTACGCCTCGCCCGACAGCAGCGGCATCGCCCAGCAGCCCTACGCCTTCTCCGCGATCTTTCATCAGTTCGATCACACGGGGTGATGTGTGTTCGCCTGAAGTGCGAGCGGCAAACTCGGTCTGCGCCCTCCCCCGTTTACGGGGGAGGGTTGGGAAGGGGGTGAACCGCGCGAATCTTTGTGCATGCCCCCTCCCTAGCCCTCCCCCGTAAACGGGGGAGGGAACACACCGAGCGCACGGCAGCCGTATGCGTCCCGCCAAACGAAGATGTCTTAGCTGCTTCTTAACCATTCTGAGTAACCATGTCGGCTATCCGCTCGGGGTAACACGCACAGCCAACTGATCGGCGGCAACGCCGAAACGCTCGTCTGCTGCGCGGGTTTGTTGGGCGGCATGTGATTGCAGGGGATAGCAAAATGACGCTGGCCTGTTCCCAGACGGGATGGGCCGCCGCATCGCCGGCACAGGCCGCGGCGACCGAGACCTTCTCCGACGAAAGGTTAATGCGACGCATCGCCAACGGCGATCAGTTCGCCATGCGAACGCTTTTCGGGCGCCATCGCGTGGCGATCTATCGCTGGCTCTTGCGCCTCGTGCGCGACGAGGCGCTCGCCGAAGAACTCTTGAGCGATGTGTTCCTCGACGTCTGGCGCAAGGCCTCTTCGTTTGCGGGGCGCTCGTCGGTTTCGACCTGGCTCTTGGCCATCGCCCGCCACAAGGCGCTCTCCGCGCGCCGCCGCCGAACCCACGTTGAGCTCGACGGCGAACTTGCGTCCAGCTTCGCGGATCCCGCGGACGACCCGGAGCTTGTCCTACAGAAGAAAGATCGAGAACAACTGCTGCGCCACGGCTTGGCGCGGCTGTCGCCGGAGCACAGCGAGGTGATCGACCTCGCCTACTACCACGGCAAGTCGATCAAGGAGATCGCCGAGATCGTCGGCATCAACGAAGCGACCGTGAAGTCGCGCGCGTTCTACGCGCGCCGGAAGCTCGCGCAGCTCGTCGCCAGCGCCAGCGCGGTAAGTACGTACCGCAATTCTGGCATGCGGAGATCGCGAGATTTGATCTAGGTCAAAGCCGCGCATTGGGGGATGGGCTAGAAGGGGATTTCTCGCGACGGGATGTTCAACCCGCGTCCCGTCATCAGTCCCAAAACTAAGCCCCGCTGCCGCGGGGCTTTTTGTTTTGCCGCCGTGCTCCCATCCCCCTTCTGGAATCCCAAAAGGGGGAGGGAGCAGACCGGTTTGCCGCACGCGCCGATTTCGAAACGCGTGGACTCGCGCGCCATCGCGGCTCGGCGCTGAGCCGCATTCGCCATTCCTATTCACTTGTCAAACAGCCCTACTCAACGCACCGCCGCGTACCGCGGCGGCTAAAGCGTCATCCTTTGTGCTCGAAGCACGTGAGTGCCGCACACTCGGTGTGTTCCCTCCCCCGTAAACGGGCGTAAACGGGGGAGGGAGCAGACCGCGTTCGCCGCGCGCGTTCACTCTTCATCACGCAGACGACCTCTGCATCTTCGTGTCGCGGCGCGCATCGGCACGCAGCGCATCGGCAAGCGCGTCGCGCAGCCACGGCGAGGCGGCCAACGCAAAGAATTTCGGATCGAGCGGCGGACGCGACGGCACGTCGAAAGCCCGGACCCAGGTGCCGTCTTTGAGCTGCACGAACTCGATCGGATCCCAGCACTTGA
>WNFR01000822.1_pt1 | contig 31681 bp, 30 predicted proteins | sample 5400221 | NCBI WGS metagenome assembly WNFR01 (sample SAMN13153357, study PRJNA577476) | soil metagenome | isolation source: 40 cm soil under Madrone tree | place: USA:California | collected 2016-06-14
AATGCGATGAATTTTTTTAATATCAACCGTGCGACACGGGGACTCGTTGCTTACCTGCATGACTGGAACCAACGCAAAGAAATCTCGGCGAGGCCAAAGCTTGTGATCGCGCATGATCCGCGTTTTTTCTCAGAAGAATTCGCTGAACTCGCTGCGAGAATCGCAGCCGAAAATGGCTGCGACGCGTGCGTATTCGAGGGGCCACGTTCCGTGCCGGAACTTTCGTTTGCTGTTCGTTATCTCAAGGCAAGTGCTGGTGTCGTGATTACAGCGAGTCACAACCCGCCGTATGATAATGGTTACAAGGTTTATTTCAGCGACGGGGCACAGGTGATCGAGCCGCACGCCAGCGGGATCATTGCTAAGGTGAATGCGATCACGACTGAATCGTTCACACCGCTTCCAAAAGATCGACAGGGAAAAGTGACGACGATCGGAAAGGATATCGATCAAGCTTACATGCGGCGGCTCGAAACATTGATTCTCGATCCGCTGGTGATTCGCGAAGCAAAATCGCTGCGAGTCGTTTACACGCCGCTCCACGGAACAGGCAGCGTAATCATCAAACCCATGCTCGCACGGCTCGGTTTCAATTTCCAAGTAGTGCCGGAGCAGGATCGCTTCGATGGTCGATTCCCCACAGTGAAATCGCCAAACCCGGAAAACGCAGAGGCGTTAACAATGGCAATCAGTCTTGCTCAAAAGCAAGATGCCGATCTGGTCGTCGCGACCGATCCGGATTGCGATCGCATGGGAGCCGCAGTTCATGGCAAGGATGGAAAAATGAAATTGCTGACGGGAAATCAGACCGGTTCGCTACTTGCCTGGTATCGAATCAAGACACTGTTCGACAAGGGTATCCTCAATGAGCAAAACGCGTCACGCGCGGTGCTCATCAAAACTTTTGTGACGACAGACCTGCAAAAGGCGATCGCCGATTATTACGGTTTGCGCTGTGTCGAAACGCTGACGGGCTTCAAATACATCGGAGCGAAACTGAGCAAGTACGAGCGCGCAATCCCGGAACAACTGCGACAGAATTATGTCGATCTCACGGAACAAGAAACGCGACGGCTTCGGCTCGCACACTCTTCCTTTTACGTTTTCGGCGGTGAAGAGAGTTACGGCTACAGTGGCGCAGATTTCGTTCGCGATAAAGACGGCAACGGTGCCGTAATCATGTTTTGCGAAGTAGCCGCCTATGCAAAATCGCGCGGCCAGACAGTCGATCAATTGCTCGACGAAATCTTCGCGAAGTTCGGCTACTTTGCGGAGAAAAACGGTTCGCTCGTATTTGAAGGAGCAGAAGGCGCAAACAAAATTGCTCGCCTGGCCGAGTCGTATAGCACCAGCCCATTTTCCGAAGTGCTCGGATCGAAGGTGATCAACATCAAAAATTTCGAAACTGAAACGATCTGCGACATTGAGGGCGACTTTGTTCCTAAAGAGAGGATGTCGATCTTTGAACTGGAAGACCGAACGCGTATCGCTGTGCGCCCGTCGGGAACAGAGCCAAAGATTAAGTATTACCTTTTCGCGCAGCGCCGACCGGACAGTGGAAAATTCGATTCTACAGAACTCAGTAGGATTAAGACGGAAGTGGGCAAAAAACTCGATCGCCTATGGGATTGGCTGCAAAAAGATGCCGAGGGACGGCTGAATGAGCAATCCCGGTGAGCTGGTTATCGAAAGCATTGCGCGTATGGCCGTGGCTGGCAGCGATCTGTAGCGGGCTTCTCTACACTGGCTGTTTTGCGCCACTTAACCTGACTTGGCTCTGCTGGATCGCGCTTACGCCGCTTATCGCCGCAATTTGGTTCTCCGGCGAAGAGTCGCGACATCCCTGGCTTCGAAATCTTGCGCTTGGCTACGTCGCGGGACTGGCGTTTTTCTGGACGGTCCTCTCCTGGCTCACAACTGTTACGGTCCTCGGCTGGTTTGTTCTTCAATTTTACATGGCGATCTACATCGCGCTTTGGGCATGGTTTTGCGGCTTGCTCAGGCCACGAGAAACAAAGAGGCAATCAAGCGCGACCAAATGGGATCAGATGCTGGCCCAGGCTCGCAGCATGGCAGCTCCGTCGCGATCGCCGTGGACAAAATCCACAACCAACTTACTGCTCGCGTTTCTCGTGGCCGCTGCGTGGACAACGCAGGAATGGTTACGCGGCTGGGTTTTTTCCGGCTGGGGTTGGAATGGCCTGGGTGTGGCGCTGCATGGCAACTGGCCACTTATTCAAATCGCGGAGTTCACCGGCGTCGCCGGCTTATCGTTCATGGTCGCGTTTGCCAACGTGATCTTAGTTACAACGGTGCGCCGCTTGATTCTTGAGGCGCGCACACGGATAACGCGACCGCACTTTGACCTGACGCTCACGATGGCCGCCATTGTGGGAGTACTGACCTACGGCCTTCGCGCCAGTCAGGTTTCGCCGCCCACAAAACCGCTCCGCGTTGCCGCTGTGCAATCGAATGTCCCTCAACATCAAAAGTTCGACCCGCAGTTTACGAGTAAAATTTTCGATCAATTCCGGCGCCTTAGCGAAATTGCGTTGCGATCAAATCCTCCGCCTGATCTGTTGATCTGGCCGGAAAGCTCGATGCCTGGGCCCGTCCTCACAGAGCAGGAGAGTTACAAATTCGTGATGGACCTGGCCGCCTCGGCGGAGAGCGACCTTCTACTGGGCACGATCGACGAAGAGAACCGCGACGTTTACAATGCGGCGTTACTTATTTCGGACGGCGGGGAACGAGTTCAGGTCTATCGAAAACTTCACCTGGTGCCGTTTGGTGAATACGTTCCGGGTCGGCATCGGGTGCCGCTGCTCGCGCGAATCGTTGGCGACCAGGTGCCAGGCGATTTCACTCCGGGAAAAGAATACACAGTGTTCAGCCTGACTAACAGCGATGTGCAGGTGGCGCCCTTAATCTGTTTTGAAGATACCATTGGTGAGCTCGTGAGAAGATTTGTGCTCCCCACAGAAGCGAATCCCGGCGCAAATCTGCTCGTCGATATAACAAATGACGGATGGTTTTTGCATTCCGCCGGATCGCATCAGCATTTGGCGAACGCAATTTTTCGTTGTGTGGAAACGCGTCGCCCGATGGTTCGGGCAGCTAATACTGGAGTTACCTGTTTTGTAAACGAATTCGGGCGCATCACCCAGGTGTTACGGGATGAAACGGGCAGCACATTCACCGAAGGCGTGCTTACTGGCGAGGTCAAGGTGCCAACCGAACACGAGTTAACTTTTTACACGCGTTACGGTGAATTGTTTGCGAAGTCATGCGCAGTGATCGCGCTGCTCGCAATGATCATTACGATTGCTTTTCGCCGAACAGGTAGAGGCGATTCACCTGAACGGGCGCCTTCTGATGCGGACACACCCGCGGCGGGCGATTGAGGTCAACTCGCGAAAGCTTTCGGAGTCAATCCCCCTAGCTTCGCCTCGCGCTAATTTGTCACTTGTGTTAAAGACGCCCAGCGTGCGTGTTGAACTTCCACTCGACCATCTGGAGGAACTTTGGCCAAAGAAACTTCGCGGCGCGCGCATCGGTGCGCTGCTCCATCCGGCATCGGTTTCGTCAACACTCGAACACGCGTCGCGAGTTCTGGAGAGCTGCAACGGCGATCTTTTTCGTCTTGCGGCGTTTTTTGGTCCGCAACACGGATTTCTCGGCCAAACGCAGGACAATATGGTGGAGTGGAAAGGTTACGAGCACCCGCGACTTCACATCCCGGTTTACAGTCTGTACGCCGAACATCGCGAACCGACTGCAGAGATGCTGGAGGACATCGAGGTTCTGCTAATTGATCTTCAGGACGTCGGCGCACGCTACTACACTTTCATCTGGACGATGTACCTTTGCATGCGCGCCTGCGAGCAAAGCGGCGTCGCAGTAGTTGTGCTCGATCGACCGAATCCAATCAACGCCGTAACGACAGAGGGACCGGTGCTAAACGCCAATTACGAATCGTTTGTCGGGATGCATCCCATTCCTGTCCGGCATGGGCGTACCATCGGTGAGTTGGCGCAGCAATTTCGAGACGAAGTGTTTCCAAAATGTCGATTATGGGTTTTGCCGATGAAACATTGGAAGCGCGAGATGTGGTTCGACCAAACTGGTCTGCCGTGGGTGATACCTTCGCCTAACATGCCGACACTCGACACGGCGACGGTTTATCCGGGTATGTGTCTGCTCGAAGCCACAAACATCTCCGAAGGACGCGGCACAACGCGGCCGTTTGAAATGTTTGGCGCATCGTTTATCGATGCCGAGAAGCTTTGCAGCGAGCTGAATAGCCTGAAATTGCGAGGAGTCTTCTTTCGCGAAAACTATTTTCAGCCGACCTTTAACAAGTTTGCCGGGGAACTCTGCGGAGGCGCGCAGTTGCATGTGATCGATCGCGAAACTTTCCAGCCTTTTCTGACCGGAGTGCAAATCATCAAGCACATCCGCAAGATTTATCATGAGCAATTTCAATGGAAACAACCTCCTTACGAATACGAATGGAAACGACTTCCCATCGAAATTCTAATCGGCGGGCCAATCGAATCGGTTTTCGAAGACTGATCGTTAATACCGCGAGTTCGGCCATTGTGCTGACAAGCTACTCGCAGCTGCGCGCGGACATTCCATGGCCTGAAGTGATGCAGCGGCTTGCCTACGAAAACGAAAAGTTAGCGCGACGTCCTCAAGGACATAACGGCGGATACTTCGTCGTCTGCACTCTCTATTACACACCGAAAGAATCCGGTTTCACTTTTGAGCGCGGCTTTGACGCAACGCCAATTACAAAATCCGGATTACATGGCCGAACGTATCCCCGCGACTTTCTTCGCTCGGTAAAAAAGGAAGGCTTCGGACGAATTGTTACGCCAGTGAACGGACGCCACTACATTCGTTATAACAGCGGCGGTTCGTTTGCCTTCGCTTCGCACCCTACGGGCGGAGGCGGCGTTCTGGTGGATCGCTATTCCGCCGCAGCAAAACTGGGCCAAAGCGGATTGCGTCGGGGCGCGATCATCCAAACAGAGTCTCCAACAGTGCAAAAGGTTTTCGGCAGCAGCCGCTGGAAGATCATGGATACCGGGGGCGGACTGCGCCGGTGGCAAATCGACTGCTATTTCGGCGAAGATGAACCCCTTGGCCCCGGCAAGCTTCAGGGTCGACCGCGTGCGACCACTTTTGAATATGCTTATGCCAACGCACGCATCGTCAATTGACGTGAAGCCGTTTTCAGTTCGGCTCAATCTCCATGGCGATCTTGATTTTTTTCTCCCATCGAGGACTCGTCGCAAAAGTATTGAACGCAGCCTAACTGAGAAAACCTCGATAAAAGATGTCATCGAATCATGCGGCGTGCCGCATCCGGAGGTCGGTTTGATCCTGGTCAACGGCAAGGCGCTCGATTTTGATTACGGCCTAACGCGCGATGCCCAAATCGAGGTTTATCCGCCAGAAACGGGATACCCGCACTTCGAGGACAAACATAGCCAAATCGCTACAATTATCCGGTTTGTGACGGACGGGCATCTTGGCAAACTCATGCGCAATCTGCGCTTGCTCGGTTTTGATGTGGCATATGATTGCCGTGCGGATGATCGAGAATTGCTCGGCATCATGGAAGCTGAAGACAGGGCGCTCCTCACTCGGGACCGCCGGTTGCTCATGCATGCGGTGGTTAAAACCGGCTACTGCCCGCGTTCCCAAGACCCCGACGAACAAACGATCGAGGTGATCCGACGTTTTGATCTTCCTGGCTTGATCGCTCCATTTACGCGCTGTCTTCGCTGTAATGCACTGCTCGAGCAGGTGTCTAAGACTGACGTCATTGAGAAGCTCGAACCGCTAACCAAAATCTATTATGAGCAATTCCGGCGTTGCATTGGCTGCCGACGAATCTACTGGTCGGGGTCGCATTTCACAAAACTTCAGAAACGGCTCGAGCAAATCCGCGCCAAGTTGATCGGTTGATTGGTCCTCATTCGGAAAAATGGAATCTGCATTTACCCGTGGCCTGTTTGCAGCCTTTCTGATCACCACAGGATTCGCGATACCAGCAGAGGCGTACGGTCCGCTGGGACATGAGATCGTCGGCGCGATTGCCGATGAGCGACTGGCCGGCACGCCGACGGCTGCAAAAATTGCGGTACTGCTGGACGGGATGAGCCTGGAGAAAGCCTCCGTTATAGCCGATCAGATCAAAGGCTGGGACAAAAACGGCGTGAACGACTCGAGGTCGTTCCATTACTTGGCGCGCCGAAACATTGACGCCCAATTGCGCGCTTTCTGGCAGGCAAATCAACCAACGCACGACATGAATTCAGCCGCGCCCTCGCATCATTGGTTTCACTACACCGACGTCCCAGTCGTGCCGGCGCAAAACTACCGAGGCGGCAAGGTCGGGCGCAGCAAATGGGATATCGTGCACATGATTCCCTATTGCGTTGACGTTTTGCAGGGGCGAGTGCCGGAACAAAACGATCGGAAGATTACCAAACCCGTCGCGCTAATCTTACTGGCGCATTATGTCGCGGATATTCATCAGCCGCTGCATGTCGGCGCTGCATACTTCGACGCGCAAGGCCGCCTTGTAGATCCCGATAAAGATCGATCCGCGCTTCCAGATGAAGGTGGAAATACATTCACGTTGGAACTAATCGATGATCCGCCGCGCCGTCGCGGCATTCACAGGAAGAAATTCCACAGCTTTTGGGACTATGACGCGGTGAACGCGCTTTTTCCGCAGCTGCCACGTGGCCTGCGCAAAACCGAACTGGAAGCGCAGATCGAGCCGCTGAAGAAAGGGCTAGTCCACGACATGGCTGGACAAGAGCCGCACAATTGGCGGATGCCGCCAAATCTTTCGCTAAGTAATTACGCTGAGACATGGGCGGATGAAATCTTGCCGATCGCGCGTGAGGCGCATGCGCGATTGGAATTTCGGAACGTAAAGCCGCTGCTGGAGGTGGACCGGATCGTTGCAGCAGGTGAGGCAATCGAAAAACCGGCTGCGGATCATGCGCTCTATCGCCCATGGGCGATCAACGTTGTGCGCGACGAGCTGCACAAAGCCGGCTGGCGCCTTGCCGATTTGCTGGAGAAAAGTTTGTAGCTGAAAATGCGAGCAGTTGTCCAGCGTGTGAGCCGCGCGCGTGTAACCACCGAGGGCAGCGTCACAGGAGAAATCGCCGCGGGTCTTGTGATTTTGCTTGGCGTCGGCCGCGTCGATACGTCCGCTGTCGCTGTCAGCATGGCCGAGAAGATCGTAAGCCTGAGGATCTTTGAGGACGATCAGGGAAAAATGAATCGATCTCTGCTAGACGTAAAGGGCAGCGCACTGGTCGTCTCCCAGTTTACACTTTACGGTGACGCGCGCGGCCAACGCAGGCCGAGCTTTGTTGCTGCGGCGCCGCCGGAAGAGGCGAAGAAGCTTTACGAAGAGTTCAGCGACGCCCTGCGCAGATTGGGAGTTACCGTCGCAACCGGAGTTTTCCAAGCGATGATGTCCGTGGAATTGGTCAATGAAGGCCCAGTTACGATCCTGCTTGATTCCGACAAGACGTTCTAGACCACCGCGTCCATGAACACGAACACCGCGAAAATAAAAATCGCGCCGGGATTTTTTCCTCGGCGCGATTTCTTTTGAGACGTCTTAGATCAAGATGAAGCTTCGGTTTTCTTCGCGTTCGCTGTTTTCTTACATTGCGCTTTTAGCTGAGCGAACTGTTCTGCAGAAAGAATAGCTTTCGCGCGGCTTAGGAACGTCTGTCTGCTTTCTTTCGTGCAACCCGCTTTCATGCAATCGGACTGCCAAGCTTCAATCTTGGCCTTTTGATCGGCCGCCAGATTCAGTGTGGCCAAGTTTACGCAAGCCGAGCCCGCATTCGCGGCGCCTTTCGCGCAACACGCCTTGTCTCCTGCAAATGCGCTCGACGCCATCAACGTCGCAACGGCAACTAAAGTGGTAGTAATTTTGATCATGGTGAATGCTCAGACCGACTTGGCGTTGCAGCGTTCAATTTTCATCATTGGGAAATAGAGCTGGCACGAACTGATTCACGCGTTAAGACAAAGACGGCATGTCCTCGCCACTCAAACCCGTCAGAGCGATTGAACTGGCTGAAATACGCGCTGCGCGCGAGCGAATCGCAAACATGATCGTGCGCACGCCGCTGATACGGCTCGAACTCGGCCCGGATTTTCCGGACATTCGACTCAAGCTGGAGACCCTGCAGCCAATCAATGCTTATAAATTACGCGGCGCCGCCAATGCTGTGGCGCTTCTCTCTGAAGATGAACGCAGGTGCGGCGTCTGGACAATCAGCGCCGGGAACGCGGGTCAGGGCGTTGCGTATGCAGCAAAAAAGGCAGGTGTGCCATGCGCAGTCGTGGTGGTTGAAACCGCGCCGAAATCGAAGCTCGAGCGGATGAAAGCGTTGGGAGCAAAACTCTTCCCGGTGTCGTACGAGGTCGCCTGGCAAGCGCTCGAGGAACGCTCGTTTCCGGGAGCCGATGGAACATTCATTCATCCTTTCGATGATCACAATTTCATTACCGGTCATGCTACAATGGGACTTGAAATTCTAGAGGACGCGCCGGACACGGCTGCCGTCATCGCCAGCATCGGTGGCGGTGGTCTGATCACAGGCGTAGGCAGCGCCATCAAGGCATTGAAACCCGACACAAAAATTCTCGGCGCAGAACCGGAGACCGCCGCGCCAGCCGCTCTCTCGTTTGAGAAAGGTTCGCCGCAAGTGTTTAAGAACTGGGAAGCTTCCTTCGTGGATGGCGCGGGCGGACAAAGCATGTTCCCGCGCATGTGGGAACGAATGAGACCAGTGGTAAACGGCTGCCTCGTCGTCAGCCTCGAAGAAACCAAAAAAACGATGCGGCTAATGGCTGAAAAAACGCGCATCATTTCCGAAGGCGCGGGCGCTTTGCCCTTGGCTGCGGCACTAAGCGGAAAAGCCGGCAAAGGCCCGATTGTTGCCATTGTCTCAGGCGGCAATATCGATCTCGAGAAATTCTGCGAGTTGGTCTCGCACCGACATTGACTTTCGTTTCGGAATTTGAAATAACCCCAGCAACTAAAAAGGAGGCAACATGAAGATCGGAGACACAGCACCAGATTTTGAAGCACAAACTACCGAGGGTCGCGTTCGGTTCCATGATTGGATCGGCGACTCCTGGGCTATTCTGTTTTCACATCCGAAGGACTTCACCCCGGTCTGCACAACCGAGCTCGGTTACATGGCCAAAATCAAACCTGAGTTCGAGCGTAGAAACGTGAAGATCATGGGATTGTCTGTCGATTCGACCGGTGATCACGAGGGATGGGCGAAAGACATCCAGGAGACGCAGGGACACGCGCCCAACTATCCAATTATCGGCGACGCTGATTTCAAGATTTCAAAACTGTATGGGATGCTCCCAGCTGATACCGCAGGCGACGCCAAAACGCGCAAGCCAGCCGATAACGCGACTGTGCGCAACGTTTACGTCGTCGGGCCGGACAAGAAGATCAAGCTGATCCTCGTGTACCCAATGACGACGGGCCGCAACTTTGACGAAGTGTTGCGGGTGATCGACTCGCTGCAGCTGACCGCGAAGCATCAGGTAGCGACGCCGGTGAACTGGAAGCCGGGCGACGACGTGATCATCGCCGGGTCAGTGTCCGACGAGGAAGCGAAACGGCGTTACCCGCAAGGCTGGAAGGCGCCAAAGCCGTATCTGCGCATTGTGCCGCAACCACAATAATTGCAGGGCGTCTTACTGAGACGCCGCTACTGCTCGCCAGAATATTCGACAGGGTCCTGCTGAAAGTACTTCCGCAGTTCCGTGTATAGCTTTGGATGACGAGCGCGCAATGCACGCGGCCGCTCGAAGAACGCCTCGACGGATACGGCGAAGAACTCAACTGGATCCGTGGCTCCATAAGTATCCAGCAAGGTTGGTATCCCGCTCTCGTCGGCAGCACGCAGCGACGCAAAGTCGGTTCTCATAACTTCGCTCCAGGCTAATTGCTGCTCGCGCGTCGCTAATTCCGGCACCCCGTCGGCCGCGTGATTTTCGTAGTCAAGTTGGTGAGCAAATTCATGAAGAACAACATTCTTGCCGTCGGAAGGATCAGCCGCGCCGTGTTTGACCGCGCCCCAGGCCAGGACCAAGGAACCCATTCTGCGGCCGGTCTCGCCAAGGCGAGTCGTGTTTCCTTCTTCCCAGACGTGCTCCGCAATCTGCCGTTTCTCTTCCACCATATATGTGGAGGGATAAACAAGAATCGTGAGCAGACCGGGGAAATAATCGGTCCTCCGATGCAGCAACAGAAGACAAGCTTGTGCGGCGATAGTCACGCGGACCTCATCAGTAATCGCGAGACCGCCACACCCCTCGAAACGTTTTTCGGCAAGAAATACTTGAACGTGACCAAGCAGTTCAGCGCGGTCCATTGCGGACAGCTTGGGAAAAAATACAACGTGACGCTGAATCAACACCAGCCACTTTTTCGGAAACGGCCGCGCTCGCAGGCGACGTCGTCTCCGCTGCTTTAGGAACTCAAAGATCACGCGAAAATGTTAGCCGCTCTTCGCAACGCTGCCTGCTAAAATTCCGAGTTGTGCCGAGCACTGAGTTCAACTGATCGAACGGATAAAAGCACTCAGCTCGAGCATGCAGATTTACCACACGCGCTTCAATGGGTGCGCTTCGGTATTAAAGATGACTTTATCGAATTCCAGGGTTTCAGGCTGCGCGAAGAGCAAATAAAAATATTTGAAGGTCTCGGCCAGGACGAAGCTCTCCATTTCGTCGAGCTGTTGTTTATTGGTCACGTCGGCGAGCGCAGCATAACCGGAGTCCGTGCGGCAATATTTAACCAAGTCATCGAACATTTGCTCGCCTATCTGCCGATACTGCCGATCACGTGTGTAGTGATAAAGATAATAAGTGGATTCAACGATCTCGGGCCGCAGATGATAACTGCCGGCGACCACACGCATCGTTTTGTAATCAAGCGTTTCCGGCTCGATGCTGTACAGGTTCCACATTTTGAACGATGAAGCTTGCAGGCGACGCGCCCGCTCCAGATCGCCTGAAAGTGCGAGCAATGCAGGCAAGAATGCATCGGGCGCGCCGTAAGTCGTCTTGGTCCGCTTACCTGTCTGCATGTCGGCGTGCCCGTACCACAATTCGCCGCCGGTCTCGTCCGCAAGATATTTGTTAACAGCAGGAATGCTGGCTTTCCACATATCGCGACAATCTTTATCGTTAAACAAAAGCCAGCACTTCCAGAGATACTCGTAGTACGAATCAATGCCGCCGCTGATATGACTGTCAGTGTTCGTCCAGGCGCCTGTCTCGACGTTAATGCTTCGCCCTACGAGGCCGAGTGGCGAACGGCGCCTGAAGGTTTCGATTAAAGCGCGCTTTGCTTTCTCGTAGAAAACGGGCTTGCCAGTCAGTTTACTCAGAGTGCCAAATTCCAATAGCAGCGTTCCGGTTTCTGCCGGATTCGTCACTTTGTCGCGTACCTGGCCAGTGCGAAGATTGACGTAAACATAAGGGAGTCCGGTGGGTGAATTGAAAACTGGAAGCAATCGGTTGCCCAAATCTTCCGCCAAACTCAAGAGGCGTTTGTCGCCTGTCAGTTGATAGCTGGAGAGCAGCCCGCCGAGCAGGCGTATCGTTATCTCGAAATTTTTGACGTAAATGTCGCGATCGAATGAGAGATCACTAACGATAAGCGATCGTGCCTTTGCAGCCTCGGCATCGAGATGCATGAGGAGGAGTGTGTCGAGGGTGTCGACTGGCGTCATCAAGAGCGACTGTCCGTACCAATCGTGCGCGGTTTTACTTAAGGGTCGCAACGCGTCGTGACCCCACGCATAACGCTGGTAATTATTCCAGGCATGGAGAAATTCAGTTCGCACACGCGCAGCGATCTGCCGCGCGTCCTCGTCCTGGCGTGACTTGGCGCATCCTTGCGTTGCAAACGCGGCTAAGGCAGCCAGCAAAAGAGTAGTTCGTGCAATTCCGTCTGGCATTCAGTCTCGAATCAGCCTAACAATCCACTTTGGGGAGGTTCGAAAAGATGAATACGATGTCTATTTCTCGACGTAAATTTGCACAGCTACTCGGCGCCGGCGCGGCAGCGGCTCTTGTTAGGCCGAAGTTTTCGTTCGCAAAACCAACGGAGCCGATCTCTGCAACTGGCGGTGTTATCCGATTGAGCGCAAATGAAAATCCTTACGGGCCTTCGGCGAAAGCGTTGAAGGCGATGACGGATTCATTTGGCCTTGCCTGCCGTTATCCGGATGAACACAACAACGTGTTAATCGACAAACTCGCCAAGCTGAACGGTGTCAATCACGATGAAATCCTGCTGGGCGATGGCTCCGGCGAGATTCTGAAGCTCTGCGCGGAGACATTCACCGGGAAGGAACACGGGCCACTCATCGCGGCTGATCCCACGTTCGAAGCAATTCTCAAGAATGCGAGTGCTAACGGAGCCGAGGTCGTAAAACTTCCACTAACCAGCAGTTTCGCGCATGACTTGCCGAAAATGCTTGCTGCTGCGAAAGGAGGTTTGATTTACGTCTGTAATCCGAACAATCCCACCGCCAGTATCACGCCCAAAAATGAGCTGCGCGATTTCATCGTCAAAACTCCGCGCGAAACGATGATTCTTGTGGACGAAGCGTACTTCCATTATGCCGACAGCCCAGACTACGAGAGCATGATCCCACTCGTCAAGGATCATCCAAACCTGATTGTGTCGCGCACGTTTTCAAAAATTTACGGCATGGCGGGCCTGCGCTGCGGTTACTGCGTTGCGCAAAAGGAAACGATCGACCGAATGCGGCAGCAGCAAATGTGGGACAGCGTGAACATTATGGCGTTAGCCGCTGCGAGCGCGAGCCTCGATGATTCAGATCACGTTCCGAACGGACAACGTTTAAACGGTGAAGCCAAACAATTCACCACATCAGAGGTCAGTCGTATGGGCTACAAAATAATCCCATCGCAAGCCAACTTCATCATGATCGACTGCAAGCGTCCGATCGTGCCGCTAATCCAGGCAATGAAGCAACGGAACGTCCAAGTCGGCCGCTTATTCCCGGCTCTGCCGAACCACATGCGCGTGACGATCGGAAAGAAATCGGAAATGGAAAACTTTCTCGTGGCGTTTCGAGAAGTCATGGCGTGACGTTGCCGAATCCTGACCAGTTGTAGCGGCGGTTGTGTCAATCGCCGAAACTGAACATCGAAGCGCTTCGCAGAAACGCTCCCTACAGGCTCAGCGTTTCAACCGAACAAGCTGCGCAGCCAGAGGTAAACAGCTCCGGCGAGGACGCTGACGGCGAGCGCGATGACCAAGACTTTCTGATGTCTGCTTTTCCGGGCCTCAGCCTCAGTGACGGACACCGCAATACTCGGCGGAAACAGCGCCTCGAGCGCTTCGTGATACAAGTGTCGATCGTCCACGGACATTTCGCCGGCATGATTAAACTCGGTGTCGTTCACGATGATCGTCGCCTTCAGTTTCGCAGCCAGTCGCGCTCCGGAATGAAGCGCGGGGGTCTCGTGGACGGAGCGATCGTACGCCACCCTAACGCCGACCGGCATCTCGTCGCGACTGGCGTATTCGCAGCCGTTGAACTGGATCTTGGATTTGGACCTCGCGCTCACAAAAACTCGAGAATCAAACTTCGCCGTCGAATTTCGCAACTATTTTTCCTGAAATTCTAGCACGCCGTCCTTTGCATTGACGTAGACGGTTTGGCCTTCGCGAACTTTGCGTTCGAGAATATTGATGCTGAGTGGGTCGAGAATTTCTCTTTGAATGGTGCGCCGGAGCGGACGCGCGCCGTAAACCGGGTCATATCCTTCACGCGCCAACAGTTCCTTGGCTGAATCCGACAGTTTGAGTGTGATCTTTTGTTGCTCGAGACGTTTCGACAACCGGCGCAGCTGAATTTCCACGATCTTCTTGAGATCATCTTCGGTAAGCCGATCGAAAATGATAATTTCATCCACGCGATTGAGAAACTCCGGGCGGAAGTGCGCGCGCAATGCGTTCATGACAAGTCGCCGGCGCGCTTCACGCGATTCTTCCTCAGTGATGTATTGCGACCCGATGTTTGAGGTCATGATGATGACCGTGTTCTTGAAATCGACTGTTCTCCCCTGCCCGTCCGTGATCCGGCCGTCGTCCAGCACTTGCAGCAAAACGTTGAACACGTCGGGATGCGCTTTTTCGATTTCATCGAAGAGAATGACCGAGTACGGTCGCCGTCGAACAGCTTCAGACAGTTGCCCGCCTTCCTCATAACCGACATAACCGGGCGGCGCACCGATCAAACGCGCGACGGTGTGTTTCTCCATGTACTCGCTCATGTCGATCCGAATCATGGCGTTCTCGTCGTCGAATAAAAACTCCGCGAGCGCGCGTGAGAGTTCGGTTTTACCAACACCAGTCGGTCCGAGAAAAATAAATGAGCCGAGCGGACGGTTCGGGTCCTGTAATCCGGCACGGGCGCGGCGGACAGCATTGGCGACCGCTTTGATGGCAGCCTCCTGATCGACAACGCGCTGATGCAAATGCTCTTCAAGTTTAACGAGTTTTTCGCGCTCGCCCTCTTGCAAGCGCGTGACTGGAATGTGCGTCCAATCGGAGACGACCTTGGCGATATCTTCCTCGGTCACTTCCTCGCGCAGCAGCATTAATTTTTGGCTCTTGGTTTTCTCGGTTAGCTCGGCCAGGTTTCGTTCCAGCTCGGGGATTTTTCCGTATTGAATCTCACTCGCCTTACTCAGCTCGCCGCGGCGTTGCGCTCGCTCGAGTTCGGTTCGCAACGCATCAAGCTGTTCCTTGATTTTGCGCTGTTCATCAATGATCGCTTTTTCCTTTTGCCATTCGGCTTTGAGCGCACGCGATTTTTCCTTTAGCTCTGCCAATTCTCTTTCGAGCTTTTTCAGACGCTCCTTGCTCGCCGGATCCTTTTCCTTCTTGAGCGCCTGCCGCTCCATTTCGTGCTGCATGATCTCGCGCTCGATCACGTCGATTTCGGTCGGCATCGAATCGAGCTCTATCTTCAAACGCGACGCCGCTTCATCGACCAGATCGATTGCTTTGTCGGGAAGAAATCGATCGCTGATGTAGCGATGCGAAAGCACGGCCGCGGCAACGAGCGCTCCGTCGGTGATGCGAACGCCGTGGTGCACCTCGTAGCGTTCTTTCAATCCACGCAAAATTGCGATTGTGTCTTCAACGCTTGGCTCATTCACCATCACCGGTTGAAAGCGCCGCTCGAGCGCGGCGTCCTTTTCGATGTATTTGCGATACTCGTCGAGCGTGGTCGCACCAATGGTGCGCAATTCACCGCGGGCGAGCATCGGCTTCAACATGTTCGACGCGTCGACCGATCCTTCCGCCGCACCGGCCCCAACGATTGTGTGCAATTCGTCGATGAACAAAATGATCTGGCCCTGCGAATCGGTCACTTCTTTCAAGAACGCCTTCAACCGATCTTCAAACTCGCCGCGGAACTTGGCGCCGGCGACCATCGCGCCAATGTCCATCGCGATGATGCGCTTGTTCTTCAACGATTCCGGCACGTCACCGCTGACAATTCGTCGCGCCAGTCCTTCCACGATTGCAGTCTTGCCAACACCGGGATCTCCGATAAGGACTGGATTGTTTTTGGTGCGGCGCGACAACACTTGCATAATCCGGCGGATTTCGTTGTCGCGCCCGATGACCGGGTCAATCTTGCCGCGTCGCGCCAGCTCAGTCAGATCGCGGCCGTATTTCTCAAGGGTCTGATATTTTCCTTCCGGGTTTTGATCCGTCACGCGCTGTGAACCTCGCACTTGTTGCAGCCCCTGCATCAACTTGTCGCGCGTGACGCCAACGTCCTTCAGTAATTTTGTCGCGGGAACATTCGCACCAGCCAACGCGAGCAAATAATGCTCAGCGCTGGTGAATTCATCCTTCAGCTTCGACATCTCCTTCTCGGCATTGTCGAGCACGCTGCGGAGTTCGTTCGAGAGCCGCAGATCCGCGGCGGCGCCGTGAATTTTCGGACGACGCTCCAACTCCGAGCGCAGCTGCCCACGCAATTGATCTACATTTGCTCCAATCTTCTCAAGGAGCGGCCGCGTTATGCCCTCACTCTGATCAAGAAGAGCGGAAAAGAAATGTTCGTTCGTGATCTCCGGATGATTAGCTTGCGACGCCAAGTCCTGCGCCGCCTGCAGCGCCTCCTGCATCTTCAGCGTGTATTTGTCGATGCGCATCGTGTCTAAAGTAATGATCGCATGTTTTTCGGCAATCGCGCTTAGTAGGGACGGTTCAGCGAACTGTCTGCGGACGATTGAGTCAAACGCTACTAATTCAAAATCGGGAGGCGTTTGACACGAACGCCTCTACAAGGATGAGTGTTTGCGATGAGCGCGGAGGTCAAGCTAGGCACTCGGCACGCTTTCCGCGTATTGCGGCCCGGGCCGTTTCGCCGCTACATCATTGGTAGTGCGATCTCAGATACAGGAACGTGGATGCAGATGATGGCTCAAGGGTACGTGATGAGCACGCTCACCAACAAAGCGATCATGCTCGGAATGGCCAATTTCGCCGCGGGTCTGCCGATGCTCCTTTTAATGATGGCCGGCGGTTCGGCGGCCGATCGTTTCGATAAACGGAAAATTCTTCTCGCGACTCAGTATGTTCAGATCGCGCTCGCAATTTCCATCGGGCTTTTGATCAGGAGCGGCAAACTCGAGATCTGGCACATTCTCGCGTTTGCGGTCGCGCTCGGTATTTCGAACTCATTTGAAATGCCGACGCTCAACGCGCTCGTTCCCGAACTGGTGACGCGCGATGAAATTCAAAGCGCGATTGCTGTCGACCGCGCGGTCTTTCACGGATCACGTATGGTCGGTTTCTCGCTGGCTGGAATTTTCATCAGCGTGTGGGGTAAAGCTTCGGCCTTCTTTTGCAACGCAATTTCATTCGTGGCGCTGATTATCGCCTTATTGACGATCCCGCCGCGACAGCGCGGCACCGCCGAAGAGGAACACAAACGCGCCAGTGGAATTAAGGAAGGTTTTCGGTACGTCGCGAAAGACAAACCCAGTCTCGCGATGATCGGTCTTATCGCAGCGACTACGGTTTTCATTTTCCCCATTATCACCGTGATGATGCCATTGTATGTGCGACTGGTGCTCGGGCTCGGCGCGGGTCGACTGGGCTTTTTGATGGGTGCTTCGGCAGTTGGCTCGGTGATAGGCGCAATTTTTTTGATCAGCATTCCGCGCGAGAAACGCGTGCCGTTTATGATGGTGAACGTCGGCATCGTCGCATGCGCGATCTTCGGTTTGTCGCGCGCGCCAAGTTTTTACCTGGCGATGGCGCTGCTCATTCTCAATTCGCTTGGGTTGGCGATGAATTTCGGGTTGGCGAATACGATTGTGCAGGAGCGGGCGCCCGATTATCTGCGCGGGCGCGTTTCGGCTGTGTTCATGTTGAGCTTTGTTGGTCTCATGCCGGTCGCCGGCTTGGGGATTACCGAACTGTCTGATCTAATCGGGATGCACACCGCGCTAGCCATCGCGGCCGTGTGCTACGCTGCCATCGCCCTGATCGTGCTTTCTCGCGTGCGACGACAATGCTCGCAGCCTGCAGTCGCAGAAACGCCCAGCGCCGAAAAACCAGCGCCGCCGATCGCCGTTGCTGTGTAGCGTGATCGCCTTTTCCACCTGCTGGAACTCACACCGTCACACCGACGGCGCGGAAATGCTGCGCGAGATTGTCGACCTTGGATTCGATCAGGTCGAGCTCGGTCACGGTATTCGGATTTCGTTGATGCCGGGAATCCAACAAATGTTTGATGCGGGGCAAGTTCGCTTCACCAGTTTGCATAATTTTTGTCCGTTACCCGTCGAAGTGATGATGGCTTCGCCGGACTGCTACAGATTTTCCGCTGCTTCGTCCGAGGAACGTGAGCGTGCCGTAAAGCAAACGTTTCAGACAATCGATTTCGCAGCGCGATTAAGCGCGCCGTTTGTTGTATTGCATTTAGGAGAGGTGAACATGTCGCCCATCACCGACCGGTTAATCCGGCTGGCGAAAACCGGGAGGTACCTGTCGCGCAAATACGTGAGATTAAAGGTAGGAGCCGTGCAAAAACGGGAAAGAATTGCGCCCGCCTATTTGCAGCGAGTCAAAGACTGCCTGGGCCGCATCATTGATTACGCCGCATCAAAAAATGTCGGCATCGCTTTGGAAGGCCGTCGCGGTTATGAAGAAATTCCAACTGAGCGCGAATTACCAGGGTTACTCGATGAGATCGGGTGCGCCCAGCTTGGGTACTGGCACGATTTCGGTCACTTGCAGATTAAAGAAAATTTGGGGTTCGTTGATCACGCCGAATGGCTGCGCTTGATCGGTCCGCGCGCATTTGGCTGCCACGTTCAGGACTGTATTTGGCCCGCGAAAGATCATGAAACGCCGTTTACTGGCAATGTGAATTTTGAGAAACTAGTTCCGCTCCTCCCCAGAAACTGCTTATTTGTCTGGGAGATGAATCCGAACAAGACGGCTGATGCAATTCGGCGGTCCGTTCAAACGTGGAAGGAGCGCTTTGGGAATGAAAAAGATCCTGATCACGGTTTTCCAGCTTAGCGTTACGATTGGGGTGCTTTATTGGGTCTATCACGATCCCAACAGGCGCGCGCAGATGGTTGAGGCAATCCGGAACGCCCAGTATCGCTGGGTTGCGATGGGCATTCTGGCATACGTCGTCGTGGAAATAGCCGCTGCGTTTCGCTGGCACGTTTTGCTGAAGGTCCAAAAGATTAGCCTGAGTCTCCCGCGCCTCGCGGGCTTGTTTTTTATCGGAATGTTTTATAACCAATTTCTCCCCGGAGGCACCGGAGGCGATATCATTAAAAGTTATTACCTGTTGAAGGAAACTCCGGATAAAAAAGCGGGCGCGCTGCTTGCGGTGGTGTTCGATCGATTCATCGGGCTTGTTGCCTTAGTCGCCATTACGGCCACTCTCATTGGGTTGCGATATGACTTCCTTTCCGAGAAACCTGAGACCCGGAATTTACTCTGGCTGTTGCTCATCATCCTCGGCGCGTCGGTCCTCTTTTTAATTTCAACCTTTGTGATTAGCGGCTTCAAACTGTTGCACTCTTTGCCGGCGCGGTTCCCCGGCCGCGACAAATTAATCGAGATCTCGGCCGCGTATCATCTCTATGCGCGTCATTGGCGCGCAACGCTCGTTGCCTTTGTTGCGTCGGTCATAGCGCATCTTGCTACGTTCACCACTTTTCTCCTCGCAGCCTATGCGTTGGGCGCACCGGTCCCCCTGGTGAATTTCTTCGCGGTGATGCCGGTGGAACGTACAATCTCGGCGTTACCAATCAGTTTCGCCGGAATTGGACTTAGGGAAAAAGTTTTGCAGATCATGCTGAATGGCCTCTGCGGTGTCCCGGAAGCAAAAGCCATTCTGATCGGCTCGCTGAGTTTTCTCATCATTCTCGTCTGCTGCCTTCCGGGAGCTATCGTCTACTTGTTTTACAAGCCGAGTGGCGCGGTCGCACGTGTGAGAATGCGCGACATGGAAGAGGAAGTCGTTACCCTTGAACACCAGATAGGCGAAACGGAGTGAAATGTGAGAGGGACCTTAATGTCCCGATTCGCGTGAGAACGGAAACGTCGCGGCGCAAAGGCCGCTCTCGCGTTCTGGAGCGCCCATTCGTCTTCGCCACTTTTGCCATGACCGTCGATGGCAAAGTAACGACGAAAAACCTTGCGCCGGTTGATTTCACTTCGCGTGAAGACAAACTGCATTTGTTCCGACAGCGTGCCCTGGCTGATGCGGTATTAATTGGCCACACGAGCTTGAAACGCGACAACGTGCGGCTCGGATTACCAACTGAATTGCAGGAAGCCAGGGCTAGGCGCGGTCAAACTCGGTGCCCACTGCGAGTGATCGTCTCCAACAAAGGCAGGATCGACAATCGGCTGAAGATTTTTCAGTCCGATGTTTCCCCAATCATTATTTTTTCTACGAAGCAAACGCCGCAGAAAAATCAGGAATCTTTGAAAAAGAAGGCGACGCTCCATTTAACCGATGCTGACAACGTAGATCTTGCCGCAATGCTGGAAAGATTACGGCGCGAATACAAGGTCCGGAGGCTTGCATGCGAAGGCGGGCCAACACTTTTTCGAGCCTTATTGGAACGCGGATTAGTCGATCAACTCAATCTTACGATCGCGCCGTATATGTTCGGCGGCGCCAAAGCTCCCACGCTCACAGGTGTTAGCAAGAAATTCCTCCCCGCGAGCGTGCATTGCGCGTTAGTCGACATGCGCACGATCGGTGACGAGTGTTTTCTCACCTATCGAATCAAACATCAGCGGGGGCGGAACTAACCAATTCCTTGCGACGCGCCCGCCGCACAAGTTCGCCTTCGCAGTTTGGGCAAACGAAGTTCATTTGCTCGGCGCAACTCGCGCAATACGTGCATTCGTAACTACAAATGTAAGCTACTCCGCGCGTTGTAAGCCGCCCCGCGCATTTGTCGCAGCTTGTTTTCATCTCTAGCGCCATGTCTTTCCTGTCCTGGGCGGAAGCATCGCAAAACCATCCACATCATTCAGCTGTTCCAGATGGTTTGTCTTTTTGCGCGACGACAATCTGGAAGCCGGTGTGACTCTGGGTTGTGGGGTCCACCGGCTTGTCGGTAAAGATGATCGTCGCGCCCGGGGTTATGACTTGCTTAGCATCGGTCACGAACTCAGGCGGCAGCCCGCTTTTCTGCGCGGCTTGGAAAAGGCTCTCGCTCGAGCCTTCCTTTCCCTTAGCTGTTACTTGCACCCAGCGCAGATGACCGTTTGTATCCGTTCCCTGTAGGGCGCTGAAAACACGATCGTTCAACGGTGAAACAACTTGGGGGTTGGCAATTCCCGCCCGGCCGATCTCCACGCCGTTACGATAGACATAAACCGTTTTGTCCGCGCTGCTGACAATCAAGGCGACTGGACCGGTGGGAGAGTCATCGGGGTGCCATTCAAATTGGCCCGCAGCGATCGGTTCGCTCTCTTCGCCGCTCCGCGTGAAGAACAAACCGGGGTGAACCGTCTCGGCCGGCGCGGAATGTTCGTCGGCAATAATCACCGTCGCGCCCTTCATCGTGACACCGAAGAGCAGCTTGGAAAATTCCAATGGCAGGCGGACGCACCCATGTGAGTCGGGGTAACCCGGCAGATCACCCGCGTGCAGTGCGATTCCACCCCAGGTCACGCGTTCCATGTAAGGCATCTCTGCGCCTTTATAGATGCTCGAGCTATGATGAACCTCCTTTTCCAGTATGGTGAAGACGCCAGTTGGCGTGCGGTGACCTGGTCGGCCTGTGCTGACACTCGACCGCGCGATGCAGATACCGTTGCGATAGACATATGCCACTTGCTCTGTAATGCTGGCCACGATCAGCAAGGGTCCTTCCGGCGCACGTTCGGGTTCCCAAACATATTCGCCAGGTTTAAGTGTGACAGTTTCTGGCGAGACTTGGACGCCCTCGGTAAAAATTTCGGCAGAAACGATGGAGCGCGCGAAAATGAGTAAGCTGGTAGCAACCGCGAGAAGTGAGGAGAATAGAGACTTCATGGTAGTTAATCCGTAGTCAGCCTGTGATGATTCAGATCGGCATTTGCTGTCAATGTTAATGTGTGGTCAGTACCCTGGGCTACAGCTGCTTTTGAGGCGCTACTGGTCCTGAGAAGTAAACGCAGGACCGTCCAAGTTCCGCGATCGTTTGCAGCAGGTTGTCCTGCCCCGATTGGGCTTGACTCGCCAAGGCACGTTAACCACGATGCCGCCGAACCAAACAAGGAGAACAAAATGAAAAACTACATTCGGTTAATTGCGGCAGCACTATGCATCGGCACGTTTGTGCTGCTGGCGCCAACGTCATCGGCGCAATCGAAAGCTGCAAAGCTTCAGACGATATCGCAACAGCTTAACCTCACGCCAGAACAAAAAGCCAAAATTCTGCCGATCCTCGCCGACGAAGGACCAAAAGTACAAGCGATTAAGAATGACAACTCGCTCTCGAGAATGCAGAAGATACAACAAATCAGGGCCATCCATCGCCAGACTGACCCGCAGATGAAAGCGATTCTTTCACCAGAACAGTACCAAAAACTACAGACGATTCGCCAACAGGCGATCAAAGACGCCATTCAGACATATCGCTGATCCGATGTGCCCGCATCAGCTCAATACGTTGGGAGACTACGCCATTGATTGCGTGTCGGTCGTTTAATTGCGCACTGCACTCGCAAGCCGCTCCAGGTATATCTTCCGTAGATCGTCGGCGCTAAGCTTGGCCGGACCGAGGTCGAACTCCACCTTTTCGATCGTGCCCCTGAAATACTTTGGTAGCACCTTGGCGTATTCGAATTTGGGGACTACTGGGAGGCCGTTATCAGTGCCGATGTCCATGCCTGCATAAGAGGCGAACCGGAACGGCACGGTGTGCTCCATTTTAGCTTCCGCTTGCTGCTTGCCGTTGATGAAAAGGCGACTCGTGCCGCCGGTCCCGAACTCGCCAGGTTTATCGGCAGTGAACTCATAGCGCACATTCACTTTGCCCTTCGGGACCTCATCGCGCGAACTGATGGTGTCCAGTTTCAGACCCAGCAAGCTATAGGTGTGCTTGAGATAGCCGTTTTCCACATACAGCGAAAAGCCGCCTAGGAAACTGGACTCGGCCACGATCACACCCGCTACTCCCGGACGCAATCCAAGGGCACCTGATCGACCTGGATTGTCCAGATCTGCGCTAATGCTATACGAACGATTGTAAATTGGCGGAATCATCCCGGAGGAAATATTCTCTGTTCCGTTGTAATAGGTGAACTTTGTCTGTTCCGGTAAACCTTTGGGAAAGCCCCACACAGTCGCCATCTCTCCGAGCAACGGTAGCACCTGATACTTTTCGGCTTCAGCCCAGAACAACGCCGTCAGTTCGCGCACCTTATCCGGATACTTATCGGCGACGTCGTCAGCCTGTGAGAAGTCGTCGTCGAGGTTGTACAGCTCGCACTTGTCGTTGTCAGGGTTCCATTTGCCTGGTGCAAACCGCTTGAGTGTTTCGGGATCAATCTTCCAGGGGATTCGATCCAGTCGCCAGCATGCGATCCAGCCGTCTTTGTACATCGCGCGATTACCTAAAATTTCGAAATACTGTTGGGTATGCCGCGACGCTGCATTGGCATCATCGAACGTCGACAGAAAACTCACGCCGTGCATCGGCATCTGTGCCACGCCGTTGACTCGCTTTGGGTTCGGCAGGCCAGCTGCTTCCAGGATCGTCGGTGCGATGTCGGTGCAGTGCGTGAACTGACTGCGCAGACCACCTTTGTCCTTGATGCGTTTTGGCCACGCAATCACCATTGGGTTGCGAATACCTCCAAGATGGGAAGCTACCTGTTTTCCCCACTTAAAGGGCGCGTTGCCAGCCCATGCCCACCCGGCTGCGTAATGCGGAGCCATGTCAGGGCCACCCCATTTGTCGAGACCGCCATAAGCCTTAATCGCTTTCAGTTGCTGTTGGTTCGTAAGTGAAACACCATTCAGCGTCGTCATCTCGTTGAACGTGCCGGTCTCAGTCCCTTCCATGCTGGCACCGTTGTCGCCGAAGATGTAAATAACCAGCGTATTCTCGGCGAGACCCATGTCCTCAATTGCTTTCACGACCTGCCCAACGGCATGATCAGCATTTTCCTGATACCCGGCATAAACTTCCATCTGATGCGCATACAATTTCTTTACTTCTGGCGATGCGCTGTCCCAAGCCGGAAACGCCGGATCACGAGGGGTGAGCTTCGCATTGGCCGGAATCACACCAAGCTGCTTCTGCCGCGCGAATGTCTCCTCGCGCAACTTGTCCCAGCCCTGATCAAACTTGCGTTTGTATTTATCGCTCCATTCCTTCGGTACTTGATGCGGTGCATGAGTTGCCCCCGTTGAGAAATAGAGAAAGAAAGGTTTATCCGGCGACTGCGCTTTCTGATTGCGAATCCAGGCAATCGAATGCTCGACCATCGCATCATTCAAATAGAAATTTTTGTCCTTTGGTACGCCAATAATGCTGTTGTTTTCAGCAAGTACCGGATCGAACTGCCCACTTTCTCCGCCGAGAAATCCCCAGAAGTAATCGAAACCAAGCGCGTTGGGCCAGCGATCAAAGGGCCCCGCCGGACCCTGCTGCGCGTCAGGCGTAAGATGCCACTTGCCGAACGCAGCCGTATTGTAACTGTTGCCCTGAAGAATCTGCGCGATTGAAGCCGCGCTCGTTGGCCAATTTGTGCTGTAGCCAGGCCAGCCACCGATCAACTCTGAGATCGAGCCGAATCCAACCGCATGATGGTTGCGCCCCGAGAGCAAGGCGGCGCGCGTGGGCGAGCAGAGCGCCGTCACCTGAAATCGATTGTAACGAAGTCCCTCTGCCGCGACTTTGTCTAGTGTGGGCGTAGCGACCGGCCCGCCGAACGTGGATGGATTACCGAAGCCTGCATCGTCAATCAGCACGAGAAGAATATTCGGTGCATCCGGCGGAGCTTTTACTGGCTGAGTAAAAGCCGCTTCGGATCCCTCTAGCGTGCGTTTCGCGATGCCTTCGAACGGTTGAGTTGGACGCGGCAGCACAGTTCTATCCCACTCCCCATTCGCAGCAAAACATCCGGACAACTGAGTTGCGACTGCAACTCCAGCCACTAGTAGCGATCCCATTAATTTACGCATAATAGTTTCGGGTCAGCGCTGTGTATCCCCAAGCCACACGACCGGTCAAGAAACGAATACTTCGCGGCGCGCCAACCGGCCTTACTATTTCGGCGAGGAGTGCAACTAACGTGCAACAATCGATATCTTAGATCGATTAGCGAGATCAACAATCGCATCGCGTTCGAGCAACAGAGTCTTTCCAGTTTCAACAGCGATCACGCGCAATCGTGCTTCTGTACAGATGCGAATTGTTTCGAGACCGATTACCGGCACATCGAACCGCATGTCTTGTTTTGGTTTGGCGACTTTGACCATAACTGCGCCTTCTCGCGCCAGTGCGCCGCCGCGCTTGATAGCCTCATTTGTTCCTTCCAGAGCTTCAACCGCAACGACAGTTCCGTTCTTGACCACGATCGTCTGTCCAATGTCGAGTCGCGCAATTTCTTTGCCGATTTTCCAGCCTAGATCGACGTCGTCTTGTTCCTGCTGCGATAACTTCGGGCCGGCAATTAACCCTGCACGCGCCAGGGATTCTTCGAGAAACGTTGTCGCCGGCAAAAGGTTTACATCCACGTTGGCCAGTTCATCTGCGATTGCCGCAAAGATCGATTCCGCGTTGCGCTGTTTAAGTTTTCCCAGCAACATCAACGCCTTTAAATCCGGACGCAGATCGAAAAGATTTTTAGGCGCGATTTGTCCGGCCATGATCGCGTGATGGACTTTTTGTTCGCGAAAAAGTTTCAGGAGGCGGTTGAGTTGTCCCACGCGCATCCACTCGATTAAATCAACAAGCTGCGTGAGGACAGGATCGGTCTCGTCCGTAAAGGCAGCAGCAATAATTGTTTCAACGCCGGCTTTGCGCGCTGAATCGGCGAGCAACCTTGGGTAAACACCGTTTCCGGCAATGATTCCCAGAATCTGTGGAGGTGGCTGTTCCAAGAACCGAATTTCAAATAGACAGGCGATTGATACAAGCGCCTCTACAAGCGCGTGAGATTACGCTTTCCCTGATTAATTACCCGTGGTGGCGGCGCCGTTTGACGTGCAACTGGGCAAGCGCTTTTTGCAGCGACGCTTGAATGGCTGCTACCTGTTCAGGCGTTTGATCTTCTTTCATCGCCGCTTTCGCGCGCTCAACCGCCGCCTCGGCTGCAGCGATATCGATCTTCTCGGACTCTAGCGCCATGTCGGTCAGCACCGAAACAGCGTCCGCTTTAATTTCCACAAAACCTTCGCCTATCGCCATTGATCTTTCGCGCCCGTCCTTTAGGACACGCAACTCACCCGGCACCACGGTGGTTAGCAGTGGGACGTGTTTGGGGTAAACACCCAGCTCCCCCTCCGAACCCGGCAACGTGACCATCTCCACGTCTTCGGAGTAAATTTTTTCCTCGGGCGTTACAATCTCGAGCTTGAGCGTGGCCATGTGTCCAATTTAACGATTGAGAGAGTTAGCGATTCAGAGAGACCAATGCTTCAACCCTCTTTGATCATATCGATGTTGCCCTTCATGTAGAAATTTTGCTCGGGCACATCGTCATGTTTGCCATCCAGAATTTCTTTGAAACCGCGGACCGTTTCTGCAACCGGAACATATTGGCCCTTAAAGCCGGTGAAAACTTCTGCCACGTGAAAAGGCTGGCTAAGGAACCGCTGAATCTTGCGTGCCCGATGAACCGTGATCTTGTCCTCCGGGCTTAGTTCATCCATTCCGAGAATCGCGATGATGTCCTGCAAATCCTTATAACGCTGCAAAACACGCTGCACACCTCGCGCAACATCATAATGCTCTTCGCCGACAATTTCCGGCGCCAGCGCTTTCGATGTTGATGCCAACGGATCGACTGCCGGATAAATACCGAGCTCGGCGATGGAACGCTCAAGCACGATGGTGGAGTCCAAGTGCGCGAAAGTGTTTGCCGGCGCGGGATCGGTGAGATCGTCCGCTGGAACATAGACGGCCTGGAACGAAGTGATCGATCCTTTATTTGTGGATGTAATTCGCTCCTGCAAATCACCCATCTCAGCAGCCAGAGTCGGCTGATAGCCAACCGCGCTTGGCGTTCGGCCCAGCAACGCTGACACTTCCGAGCCTGCTTGCGAGAATCGAAAGATGTTGTCGATAAAAAGAAGGACGTCCTGGTTGCGCTCGTCGCGAAAATATTCGGTCATTGCAAGGGCAGAAAGAGCAACCCGTAAACGCGCGCCCGGTGGTTCGTTCATCTGACCGAAAACCATTCCTACTTTCGACTTCGACAAATCTTTTTGATTGATTACCCCCGCCTCGCTCATTTCCTTGTAAAGATCATTGCCTTCCCGGCTCCGTTCGCCCACTCCGGCAAATATGGAAACACCGCCGTGTTTCATGGCGATGTTGTTAATTAACTCCTGGATAACAACAGTCTTGCCGACGCCCGCACCACCAAATGCGCCGACTTTGCCGCCTTTTGTAAATGGGCAAACGAGATCGATGACCTTGATCCCCGTTTCCAAAATCTTTGCCGTAGTGTCTTGCTCCGTGAGCGTCGGCGCCGGGCGATGGATTGGGTAACGCTTCGTGTAGTTCACCGGGCCGCGGTTATCAATCACGTCGCCAGTGACGTTAAAAAGCCGACCAAGCACAGCCTCGCCTACTGGTACGGTAATCGGACCGCCGGTGTCGGTTACGCTCATTCCACGCTTCAACCCTTCCGTCGAAGACATTGCGATGGAGCGAACCCAGCTTTCGCCAAGATGCTGTTGCACTTCGAGCGTCAACTTCGTTGGGTTGCCATTGACTTCGTACTCGATTTCGAGGGCGTTGTAGATTCTTGGCAGCGTCTTTTCGTCCGGAAATTCCACGTCCACTACGGGACCGATTACTTGAACTATATTTCCTTTATTCATAAATCTTGACTAACCACCGAGTGCCATCTGCGCTGTGGCGATCTCGAGCAACTCGGTTGTGATGCCGGCCTGGCGCATCTTGTTGTATTCCAATGTAAGGTCCTTGATAAATTGATTCGCGTTATCGGTGGCATTCTTCATCGCCACCATTCGCGCGCTGTGTTCAGACGCGCGCGCGTCTAGAATCATCTGAAAAACCTGGTAGGAAACGTAATACGGAAGCATCGAATCGAGAACGACCTCGGCGTCAGGCTCGAACACGTAGCCTATCATTGGATCGTGACCTTCACTTTCAGCCTGGGCTGTTTCGCTTTTCGGCAGATCGAAACTACTTATCGGCAGCAGCGTCTGTACTACCGTACGTTGGCTGATTGTATTGATAAAATGCGTGTAGAGCACCGAGACTTTGTCGACCTCACGCCTGAGGAATTTCTCCATGCAAAACTTCGAGATCGGCTTCGCTTCAACGAAGGTGGGCGAATCTTTCAGTTCAAAATCAGCCAATAATTCGCGCTTTGTACGGGCGATGAATTGTCGCGCCTTCTTTCCTGTTACCACGAACGCTGTTTTAGCCGAATCAAAGGTGCTGGCCTCCCGAAACAGGTTCGTGTTCAACGCTCCGCAGAGTCCTTTGTCCGTGCTGATAATTAGGACCAACTCTTTCTTGAGCGGGCGGACAGCAAGAAGTGGATGAAATCTCGGGTCTGTCCGTCTTTGCAACGAAACGAGAACCTTATTCATCAAAGCGGCATAAGGGCGTCCCGCCAGCGCATGCTGCTGCGCTTTGCGCATCTTGGAGGCAGCCACCATTTGCATTGCTTTGGTGATCTGCGCGGTGTTGCGGATCGATCTTATCCGTCGCCGTATATCCTGCGTATTCGCCATTACAAATTACAAATTGCAAACTGCGGGTCGCGGAGCGGCGGTATCATCGCCAGGTCGTCTTGAATTCGTCGAGTGCCGCTTTCAATTGCGACTCGAGATCTTTGTCGAGCTCCTTTTTCTCCCGAATCGCTTTGAGCAATCCTTGTTTCCGCGTTTGCAGCCAATCCTGAAGCTTTAATTGGTACTCCTTGACACGGTCGACGGGCACTGAATCGAGGTAGCCATTTTGCATCGCCCACATCACCGCCACCTGCTCGTCGACGGGGATCGGGTTGTACTGTTTTTGTTTAAAAAGCTCGACAATGCGTTGACCGCGATCCAGTCGCGCCCTCGTTGCCGCATCCAGATCGGAGCCAAACTGCGCGAATGCAGCCAACTCGCGGTATTGCGCCAGATCGAGTTTCACCTTGCCGGCGACCTGCTTAATCGCCTTGATCTGGGCAGCCGATCCGACACGGCTGACAGAGAGGCCCACCGAAATTGCAGGCCGCACACCTTGATAAAACAAATCAGTCTCAAGATAGATTTGGCCGTCCGTAATCGAGATCACGTTTGTTGGAATGTACGCGGAGACGTCGCCAGCCTGGGTCTCGATAATCGGCAACGCGGTTAACGATCCGCCACCGAATTCGTCGCTCATACGCGCGGCGCGTTCGAGTAATCGCGAGTGCAAATAAAATACATCGCCCGGATACGCTTCCCGACCGGACGGACGCTTTAGCACCAGCGAAACCTGCCGATAAGCCACCGCGTGTTTTGATAAATCGTCGAAGATGATGAGCGCATCCATTCCATTGTCCATGAACCATTCGCCCATCGCGGCGCCAGCGAAAGGCGCCAGATACTGATTAGTCGCCGTGTCGGATGCGGGCGCAGAGATGATTGTCGTGTAAGGCATGGCCCCCTCTCTCTCGAGAACACCGAGCACCCGCGCCACGTTGGAATTTTTCTGACCAACTGCGACGTAAATGCAATAGAGCGGCCGATAATTGCTGTCCTTCGCGTCTTCCGCAGCTTTGTTCAATCGGGCCTGGCTGATGATGGTGTCGATTGCAATGGTGGTTTTACCAGTTGCGCGATCGCCAATGATCAACTCGCGCTGGCCGCGACCGATTGGTATCATGGCGTCGATCGCCATGAGACCGGTCTGCACCGGTTGATTCACGCTGCGGCGCTTGATCACGCCCGGCGCAATTTTTTCCAGCGGATAAAATGTATCTTCCTTGATCGGTCCCTTGTCATCGAGTGGCTGGCCGAGTGTGTTTACCACACGGCCCAGGAGCGCTTTGCCAACGGGAACGGAAAGAAGTCGGCCGGTCGTTTTGGCTTCGTCGCCTTCTTCAACCAACGTGTTGTCGCCCATTAGAATTGCGCCGACTTCAGTTTCTTCGAGGTTCAACGCAAGACCGAATACTCCGTTTGGAAATTCGATCATCTCGTTGAGCATGACGTCACTCAGACCTTCGATGCGCGCAACGCCATCCCCCGTTTCGCGCACGACGCCGACGTTGCTTTTGGTTGTCGATGTTTTTAACCCTTCAATTTTCGTTTCGATTTCTTCGAGTATGCTGCTCATGATTTTGCCTTGATTAAAGTTCTTGTTGAAGACGTTCGAGCCGGTTGCGCACCGTTCCGTCCCACACATCGCTTCCCACACGAATACGCATCCCGCCAAGAAGCTCCGGATTAACGACGAACTCCGTTGTCAGGTCGCTACCGTATTTCTTTTTTAGATTGGCCACCAGCTTGGAAGTGCTCGCGGAATCCACTTCGCTCGCCGTCTCGATTCTGGCCTGGCGCTTTTCCAATTCGAGCCGAAGCAGACGTCTGTAGTTCTTTAGGACCTCGATATAATGACGCGGTTTTCTCGCGATCAGTGAATCAACGAGCGACGTAATCCTTCCGGGATCGAGTTGACCGTCCGTAAAACTTGCCCGAAGCATTTCACGCGAGAGCCGGCGAATTTCCTTGTTGATCTTCATCAGGCCAGCTGACGAGCTGCTTCCTCCTGCAAGCGGCGTTGATCTTCCGGCGTTAACACCTTCCCAGCCACTTTTGCCGTGGTATCAACTACCAGGCGCCCAAGCTCGCGCTTCAACGATTCCATTGTACGCTCGTGCTCAATCGCACTGGCCTCGCGCGCCTTGGCAATGATTTGCTCTGCAGCTGTAATCGCCTCCTGCTGCTTGCGCTCAGACAGATGCGCGGCGCTTTCGCGCGCCTCATCAATCATTTTTTGAGCGTCGGCATTCGCCTTTGCCAAAATTTCCTGGTAACGCTTTTCTGCTTCGGCCAGTTCCTTTTTGATTTTCTCCGCGTTGAGCTGGCCTTCTTCGATCTTGCGCCGGCGCTCTTCCAGCAGAGCAAGGATCGGTTTGTAAGCGAATCGTTGCAAAAGGAACGCAACAATGCAGAAGCTAATGACCTGCGACAGAAACAACTTCCAGTTCCAGCCGAATCTTTCAGCTGTTTCGCGCAAGATGTCGGTCACGCCTCCGCTGCTGGCGGCAATTATCAGATTCATAAACTAAGTTTCGGGCGCAACATTGATTGCCTTCCCGGTGAAGATTAGTGAACGAGATACAGCGCGTAGAACACGATCGCCTCGGTCAACGCGATTGCGAGAATTCCGTGCACGAGCACCTGCGTGAACGCGCCGGGATTGCGACCGACTGCGGTGGTCATCCCGAGGCCGGTCAAACCGATTCCGATTCCGACGCCCATCGCGGCAAGCCCGACGTGAATGCTTCCGCCCAGTTCTGCTAGTATTGGTAGTATCATATTTTTTTAGTTGGTTTTGCGATCTCGTCATGAGATCGCCGAAAATCAGTGCGCGTGCTCCGGTCCCTCCTGGTGTTCTGCAATCAACATTGTGAAAACCGCAGTCAGCAGCATGAAAACGAGCGCCTGCACAAATCCCACGAGCACTTCGAGGAAATAGAACGGAATCGGCAAGATCGGCGACAGCCACGGATTCATCGTGGACATCGCTTCGAGAATGCTTTCGCCAGCATAGATGTTCCCGAATAATCGAAAACTGAGCGCAATCGGTCGAAATAGAATCGAAATCACTTCGAGCCAGCCGACGGCGAAAAAAATGACGA
>WNFR01000823.1_pt1 | contig 31668 bp, 29 predicted proteins | sample 5400221 | NCBI WGS metagenome assembly WNFR01 (sample SAMN13153357, study PRJNA577476) | soil metagenome | isolation source: 40 cm soil under Madrone tree | place: USA:California | collected 2016-06-14
GGATGCGTGGGCAGCCCCGGGTAGTGCACCCGGGCAACCGCGGGATGTGCGGCGAGGCGCTGCGCGATGCGCGCCGCGCTGGCACTTTGTGCCTGGTAGCGCACGAAATAGGTCTTCAGTCCCCGCAGGATCAGGAACGCGGCGTGCGGGTCGAGCGTGCCACCCAGGGTGCCGAAATCGGTGCGCATGGCGCGGATGAGCTCGGCGCGCGCGATGACGGCCCCGCCCATGACATCCCCGGTGCCGGAGGCGTACTTGGTCAGGCTGTGAACGAACACGTCCACATCGTAGTCGCCGTGCTGGTGAAACCCGGCAAAGGTGTTGTCCATGACGGCGAGCGCGCCCGCTGCACGGGCGAGGCGCGTGAGCGCGCCGATGTCGGCGATCTTGGTGATCGGGTTGGTCGGGCTCTCGAAGAACACCAGGCGCGTGGGCTGCGCCGCGAGTGTGCGTTCCACGCCCGCGAGATCCTCGACAGAAAGCATGGTGTGGGTCACGCCGAACCGGCCGAGCAGGCGGCGGATCAGATTACGGCTCGGGTTGTAGGTCTCGACGAAGCAGATGATGTGGTCGCCCTGCTTGGTGAGCGTGAGCAGCGTCTGGGAGATCGCCGCGACGCCGGAGGCGGCAACCAGGCACTCCTCACGCCCCTGCAGCTCCGCCAGCAGCTGCTCGAGTTGGCGCGTGGTGGGGTTCGAGGTGCGCGTGTAGAAGAAGCCCGGACGCTCGCCGCGCAGGTACCGTTCGGTGTCCTCGAGCGTGTCGAACTCGAATTTGACCGTCTGGTAGATCGGCGCCACCAGCGCATGGTTGCCGGGCGGCAGTTCGACCGTGGGTGGATGATTGACGCGAGTGGACTTTTTCATGATCTGGAGCGGCGTGGCGCTCTAAGTCTGCAGCGTAAACCGGTCGGCATCCAGGTGCGCGGGGAATTTCTGCCGGTAGGTCTCGAGTGGCACCAACGGCTGTTGCAGCAGCGAAACGCGCAGTCCCGTCATGTGTCTCAAGCCTTGCGCAGGCGCGCCGCGAAAGCGTTGAGCCGCACGGCCGCCTCATCGAGCGTACTGTCCCGCTTGGCAATGCACAGCCGCACGAACGGCAGCGCTGGCGGGCTGGCATAGAACGGCGACAGGGGAATCGTCGCCACGCGCGCTTGCGTCAGCAGCCGCTCGGCGAAATCCAGATCATCGCTCGCCGCAAAGGCGCTGAAGTCCAGCAGCTGGAAAAACGTCCCCTGCGCCGGCGGCAGGCTGAAGCCCGAGGCGCTCAGCGCGCGGCGCAGGCGATCGCGCTTCGCCTGGAAGAACCCGGCGAGCGCGCGGCCGCAGTCGGGTTGCTCCGCCAGATACGCCGCGATGGCATGTTGCAGCGGATGGGCGATGCTGAAGGTGTTGAACTGGTGCACCTTGCGCAGCTCGCGGGTGAGTGCCGCTGGCGCCACGCAGTACCCGACGCGCAGGCCGGTGGCGTGCAGGCTCTTGCCGAAGGAAAACACCGCAAAGCTGCGCGACGCGAGCCCCGGATGCGTCAGCACGGAAAGGTGCCGGCCGCCGTCGAACACCACGTGCTCGTAGACTTCGTCGGACAGCACCACGATGTCCCGATCGAGGATCAGCTGCGCCAGCGCGTCGAGGTCAGCGCCCGTGGCCGTGGTGCAGGCGGGATTGTGCGGGCTGTTGAACAGCACCAGGCGCGTGCGCGCATTCAACGCCGCGCGCACGCGCTCCCAGTCATAGCGAAAACCCGGCTGCGTGAGCGGCAGCCGCACGCAGCGTCCGCCCGCGAGCCGCACGGCGGGCTCGTAGGAATCGTAGGCGGGATCGAAGACGATGGCTTCGTCACCGGCACCGATGACGGCCTGAACCGCCGAAAAGATCGCCTCGGTCGCACCGAGTGTGATCGTGATTTCGCTCTCCGGGTCGGCGCTCAGGCCATAGACTGACAGCAGCTTGGCAGCGATGCGCTCGCGCAGCCCCAGCAGGCCTTCCATGGGGGCGTACTGGTTGTGGCCGGCGCTCATGGCCGCGGCCACGAGTTCGGTGAGCCGTGGGTCGATGTCGTAGTCGGGAAAGCCCTGCCCGAGATTCAGAGCGTCGAGCTCGCGAGCACGGCGCGACATGATGGTGAAAATCGTCGTGCCGACCTCCGGCAGCTTGCTCGCCACGCACTCCCTCCGTCAGGTTTCCGCCGCCGCCAGCGCCGCTCCGACCACGCCCGCCTGGCCCGCAAAGTGCGCGGCTCGCAGCTGCGCCGGCGAGCGCAGCAGGGGCGCGAACTCTGCGAAGCGCTCACTCACTGCGCCGCCGAGGATGAACACGTCGGGCCAGAACAGCTTGTGCATCGCCAGCAGGTAGTCGTTGACGCGCGCGACCCAGGCGGGAAAGTCCAGACCCTCCGCCGTCCGTACCTGCGCGGAGGCCCACTTCTCGGCGTCCATGCCACGCAGTTCCAGGTGCCCGAGTTCGCTGTTGGGAAAGAGTTTGCCGCCGGTGAACAGCGCCGTGCCGATGCCGGTGCCGAACGTCAGCATGATCACCGTGCCGGTGCAGCCGCGGCCGCTACCGAAGCGCATCTCGGCGAGGCCGGCGGCATCCGCGTCATTCAGGAACAGTACCGGCCGCGCCAGCGCCCGTGAGGCGAGCGCCGCGCCGTTGGTGCCCACCCAGCCGCTGTCGATGTTGGCGGCGGTATAGGCGGTGCCCTCCTTGATGACGCTCGGGAAGGCGATACCGACCCGGCCGGCGGCCGCGGGGAATCTCCCGGCCAGCCCCGCGAGCACGCTCACCACCGCGACCGGGGTCGCCGGGCGGGGTGTGGGCGCGGAAATCAGCTCGCCCGTGAGGCGGCCGGCCGTGAGATCCACCAGACCCGCCTTCACCGAGGAGCCGCCGACATCGATTCCCAACACCTCACCGGCCATGGATCAGCTCACAGGTTAGCGGCAGCGGCGAGCTGCAGATCGCGCGCGCGCCGCTGCTGGCGTACGCGCATCCATACCGTGGAGATCGCGATGCCGGTGGCGACGAGCAGCACCATGATCGTGGCGAGTGCATTGACATCCGGAGTCACGCCGAAGCGTACCTTGGAAAAAATGACCATCGGTAATGTGCTGGAACCCGGTCCCGCGACGAACTGCGTGATGACCAGATCGTCCCAGGACAGTGTAAAGGCCAGCAGCCACCCGGAGGCAATTGCCGGCAGGATGAGCGGCAGCGTGATGCGGAAGAATACACCTGCCGGCCGCGCACCGAGATCCATCGCCGCCTCTTCCAGCGCCTCATCGAACCCGGCCAGGCGCGATTGCACCACCACGGTCACGTACGCCATGCAGAAGGTGATGTGGGCGAGCGTGATGGTGACCGCGCCCACACCCTTTGGCCAGCCGATCAGCTGCTCCAGGGCGACGAACAACAGCAGCAGCGACAGGCCGGTGATGACTTCCGGCATGACGATCGGCGCGGCGGTCATCCCCGCCAGCAGCATGCGGCCGCGAAAGGCGCCCAGGCGCGCCAGCGCCATCCCGGCGAGCGTCCCCAGCACCACCGCGGCGCTCGCCGAGATCAGCGCGATGCGGATCGACAGCCAGGCCGCCCGCAGGATCTGCTCGTTGCTCAGCAGCGCCACGTACCACTTGAGGGTGGGCGAGTGCGCCGCGTCCCACACCGTGACCAGGCGTGAGTTGTTGAACGAGAACACCATCATCGACACGATCGGCAGGTACAGGAACACCAGCCCCAGGACCAGCGCGGTGCGTGTGAACAGGCCGCGCGCCTTCACTTGGCGGCCTCGAGCTGGCGCCGTTCGAGCCGCTGAAACAGCATGATCGGCACCACCAGCAGCAGCAGGATCACGATCGCGACCGCGCTCGCCACCGGCCAGTCGCGGTTCTCGAAGAACTCATCCGACAGCACCCGGCCGATCATGATCTGGTCGGTGCGCCCGAGCAGCGTCGGGATGACGTACTCGCCCACCGCCGGAATGAACACCAGCAGCGAACCGGCGACGACGCCGGCGAAGGACTGCGGCAGCGTCACGCGCAGAAACGCCCGCAACGGCCGCGCGCCCAGATCCGCCGCCGCCTCAAGCAGCGTGCCGTCGTGCTTCTCGAGGTTGGCGTACAGCGGCAGGATCATGAACGGCAGATACGAATACACGATGCCGATGTACACCGCGAAGTCGGTCTGCAGTAGCGCGAGCGGATGATGGATTATCCCCAGATACATGAGCACGTTGTTGATCACGCCGTTGTTCTTGAGCAGCCCGATCCACGCATACACCCGCAGCAGGAACGAGGTCCAGAACGGCAGCACGATGAGCATCAGCAGCACCGGGCGCATTGCGGCGTCCGAGCGTGCGATGGCGTAGGCCATCGGGTAACCGATCAGCAGACAGCACAGCGTCGAGACGGCGGCCACTTTCAGCGAGTACAGGTACGAGCTGACGTACAGCGCGTCGGTGAACAGGAACCTGTAAGCCGACCAGTGCAGCTGCAGCACCGGTGAGCCGTGCCGCCAGCTGAGCAGCGGCGTGTACGGCGGTATCGCCAGCCGTACCTCCGAGAAGGAAATGCGAAACACGATGATGAAGGGGATGAGAAACAGCACCAGCAGCCACAGGGTGGGAATACCTGCGACCACTCGCCTGCCCGACGCAGTAGTCAAGCGCGCCAACAGCCCCCCTACTCGGTCAAGATCACCGGACTCGAACCGTGCCAGGAGAGCCAGACGCTCTCCTCACGCGCGAGCGGGCGCTCGGTGCCCCGCATGATGTTGGGCAGCGTCACCCGCATCATCGCGCCGGAGTCGATCTGCACCAGGTAGATCGACATGTCCCCCATATAGGCGATCTCGCGCACCGTGCCGCGCACCAGGTTCTCGGCAGACCCCGCCTGCTGCGCCGCGGCGGCGGCGACTGGCTGGCGGCTGATGTTGATCTTTTCCGGGCGGATGGCCGTCCAAACAGTCGCGCCGCGCGTGCAGCTGACGGTGCGCTCCGCGCGCACCGTGCAGCCGAGCTCGCCGCACTGGATACGCAGGCAGTCGGCGCCGTCATCGCTCACCTCGCCCTCGAACATGTTCACGGAACCGATGAAGTCGGCCACGAAGCGCGTCGCCGGCGATTCGTAGATGTCGGAGGGTGTGCCGATCTGGGCGATTTTTCCGTGGTTCATGACTCCGAGGCGCGTCCCGAGGGTCATGGCCTCTTCCTGGTCGTGAGTGACTACGATGAAAGTGACGCCGAGGCGCTGCTGGATGTTAATGAGCTCGAACTGGGTATGCTCGCGCAACTTCTTGTCGAGCGCCGCGAGCGGCTCATCGAGCAGCAGCAGCTTCGGCCGCTTCACCAGTGCCCGGGCCAGCGCCACCCGTTGCCGCTGGCCGCCGGAGAGCTGATGCGGTTTGCGCGCACCGAAGCCGCCCATCTTCACGATGTCGAGAATCTCCCCGACCTGGCGGCGGATCTGGTCGCGGCCGAGACCCTCCTGTTCGAGTCCGAAGGCGACATTCCTCTCGACGCTCATGTGTGGGAACAGCGCGTACGACTGGAACATCATGTTGACCGGACGCTCGTAGGGCGGGATGGCGCTCATGTCCGCGCCATCGATGCAGATCGTCCCGGCGCTCGGCAACTCGAAGCCGGCCAGCATCCGCAGCAGCGTGGTCTTGCCCGATCCCGACCCGCCCAGGAGACAGAAGATCTCGCCGCGGCGGATGTCGAGCGACACGTCGTCCACGGCCACGAAATCGCCGAATCGCTTGGTCAGGTTCGCGATCCGCACGTAGGCGGAGTCGGGATCGGCCGCGGGTGGTATGGCATTCATGAAAGGAACCTTCACTTGCCACTCTTAAAGCGCGTCCACATGCGTGTCAGCAGGCGCTGGTATTCCGGCGGCCGCGGGCGCTCCGGGGTCAGCCGCGCGCGCACCGCGGGCGGCGGATACACACCCGGATCGCCGCGCACGCTGGGATCGAGCGGCTGGAGGTCGGCCGCGACGGCGTTCGCGTACTTGATGAGATTGGAGTTGCTCGCCGCGATCTCAGGGCGTAGCAGGTAATTGATGAACAGGTGGGCGTTTCTCACGTGCGGTGCATCTGCAGGGATGGCGAGCACGTCGTAGTTGCTGATCGCGCCCTCCTCCGGGATGGTATACGCAAGCTCGACGCCCTTGCCTGCCTCTTTGGCACGATCGTGCGCCTGCTTGATGTCGCCCGACCAGCCCATCGCGAGGCAGATGTCGCCGTTGGCGAGGTTGTCGATGTAGCGCGAGGAGTCCACGTAGCGCACGTACGGGCGCATCGCGTGCAGCGCCTGCTCGGCCGCCTTGAGGTCTTCGGGCGAGTTGCTGTTGGGCTTCCTGCCGATGAACAGCAGCACCGTGGCGACCACCTCCGAAGGCGCATCGAGGAGCGAAACGCCGCAGTCCTGGAATTTCGACACGATCGCCGGATCGAACAGCATGCGCCAGCTGTCTAGCGGCGCATCCGGCAGACGCGCACGGATGTCCGCGACGTTATAACCCACCCCCGAGGTGATCCACATGTAGTCGACGCTGTACTGGTTGCCCGGATCGTACAGCGCCTCGGCGCGTGCCACGTCGGGATCGACGTTCTTGAGATTCGGCAGCAGGGACTTGTCGAGCTTCTGGTAGATGTCGGCCTGGATCTGGCGCTCGAGAAAGGCGCCCGACGGCACCACCAGGTCGTAGTTGGTATGGCCGGTGAGGAGCTTGGTCTCGAGGATCTCGTTCGAGTCGAACACGTCGTAGTTGACGTGGATGCCGTATTCGTTCTGGAAATCGGCCACCACCGAGGGCTGGATATAGTCGGACCAGTTGTAGACGTTGAGGACCTTCTCGGATACCGATCCGGAGGCGCCATGCGCCGCCGGGTCCGAGCATCCCGCGCAGGCGGCAAGCATCACCGCCGGGGCTGCGCTGAGGCGAAAGGATCGGGGAGCGCTGATCACGACGCCTCTTCTTATATAGCAGCGGCCGAGCCCTGAGAAGGCGGCGGCCGCAGCCCATTCACTCGCTCCAACCAGCCTGCTGCGAAGCGGGCAAAGGTCACGCCCTTTGCCCGCGGGCCCGATATCGCCAGTGGGTGGGCCTGCGGAAAGGGCCGCAGGTCCTTTCCGCCAATCAAACGTTCAGCAGCAGGTGCTCGCGCTCCCAGGAGCTGATCACCTGCAGAAACACCTCGTACTCCGCTTCCTTGACAAGGGTGAAGGCCTCGACGAATGCCTCGCCCAAGAGCTTCACCAGCGGCTCGCTGGCGCGCAGCGCCCGCAAGGCCTCATCGAGCGAACGCGGCAGGCCAAACGGCAGATCGTGCGCGCTGCCGACGATCGGATCGCTCGGCTGCACGGCCTCGACCATGCCGAGGTAACCGCAGGCGAGCGAGGCGGCGATGGCGATGTAGGGATTGGCGTCGGCCCCGCCGACGCGGTTCTCGACACGGCGCGCCTGCGCATCGGACATCGGTACGCGCAGGCCCGCGGTACGGTTGTCGTAGCCCCAGTGGACATTGATGGGCGAGGACAGGTAGCGCGTCAGGCGCCGGTAGGAATTCACATTGGCGCAGAACAGGGCCATGGCCGCGGGCATGTACTTCTGCAGCCCGCCGATATGCGAAAAGAACAGCGCCGAGGGGGTGCCGTCGGGGTTGCTGAAGATGTTCTTGCGCGTCTTCACGTCCAGCACGCTCTGGTGGATGTGCATGGCACTGCCGGGTTCCTTGGCGTGCGGCTTCGCCATGAAGGTGCAGTACATCTTGTGGCGCAGGGCCGCCTCGCGCGCGGTACGCTTGAAGAGAAACACCTGATCCGCCAGATTGAGCGGCTGGCCGTGGATCAGGTTGATTTCCATCTGCGCCGGACCGTCCTCGTGGATCAGGGTGTCGATCTCGATATCCTGGTCCTCGCAGAACTGGTAGATGTCATCGAACAGCGGATCGAACTCGTTGACCGCGGCGATGCTATAGGACTGGCGGCCGGGCTCGGAGCGCCCGGAACGGCCCACCGGGGGCTTGAGCGGATAGTCGGCATCCTTGTTCTGCTCGACGAGATAGAACTCGAGCTCCGGGGCCACTATTGGCTCCCAGCCGCGCTGCGCATACAGCTCGACGATGTTGCGCAGCACGTGGCGCGGTGCCATCGACACGCGGCGGCCGTCGCTATAGAAACAGTCATGGATCACCTGCGCGGTGGGCTCGGCCGCCCACGGCACGCGCCGCACCGTCTTCTGATCGGCCTTGAGCACGATGTCGATTTCGGCCGGGCTCATGGCAGTGCCGGTCTCCGGCGGGTAATCCCCGGTCACGGTCTGCAGGAACACGCTCTCCGGCAGGCGCATGCCGCCGTCTTCGGCGAACTTTTCCGCGGGCATGATCTTGCCGCGGGCGATGCCGGCCATGTCGGGAATGATGGCCTCCACCTCGGAGATGCCGTGATCGCGGAAGAATTGCCGGATCTCACTCACCATACGCTAAGGCCTTTCTTTGACTGAGGCGCGCTCGCGGCTGGCCTGCCCAAAGGCGGCAAACAGTGCGCGCGAAAACGGATTGCTCATCACCTTCCACTCGGGGTGCCACTGCACCGCCAGCGCAAAGCGCTGCGCGTCGCGTACGCGGAACGCCTCGATCACGCCGTCCGGCGCACGCGCCTCGACCGCAAGCTCTGCCCCCAGCCGATCGATGCCCTGGTTGTGGAGCGAATTCACCTGGATGCGATCGCTCGCCGCGAGCGAGCGCAGCACCCCGCCGGGCTCGAGCGTCACGTCGTGAGCCGGGCCGTACTGCACCTCCAGCGGCTGCGTCCCGTCGTCGCGATGATCGAGATGCCCCGGCACCTCGTGCAGCTTCTGGTGCAGAGTGCCGCCGAACGCAACGTTCATCTCCTGAAATCCGCGGCAGATGCCGAACACCGGCACCCCGGCCCGCACGGCCTTGCGGATGAGGGGCAGCGTGGTCGCATCGCGCGCCGGGTCGTGCAGGGTGCCGGGCGCGCTCGGGGGGCCGTCGTAGCGATGCGGCTCGACGTTCGAGGGGCTGCCGGTGAACAGCAGTCCGTCCAGGCGCTGCAACAGCTCATCGAACCCCAGCTCATCGGCCAATGACGGGATCAGCAGCGGCGCCGCTGCCGCCGCGTCCAGCACGGCGCGCGCATACTTCTCCCCCACCATGTGAAACGGGTGTGCACCGACCATACGCCGGTCGGCCGGAATACCTATGAGCGGGCGGGCGGGTGCCATGGCGGGTTGCTGCCCGGGCGGTGTTTAGTATCTTAAACAAACCGCGCCGGCGGAGTCTCCGAATTACTTCCTATTAGACCACAGGTGCAGGGAGGAAGCCTCAGTTGCGCATCGGCATGGAAGTGCGGTAATGGCCTAGGTATCGGCCCTCGCGTGCATCAGCCGGCGTGGATGGATTTGCCGCGCGCCGCTGCGGCTCGCTATCCTGCGCCCCTCCCCCGCCCGGCGGGGCGTCAGAATATCTTAAACACCCGGACGCCTGAAGAAGAAGCCCCATGGCACGACTCGACCATGTCGGTTCGTACTACGCCACCTCAGCTCAGCGGGCGCCGCAGCGTGCTGCGCTCGCGGACGGCATCGACTGTGATGTGTGCGTGGTGGGCGCAGGCATCGCCGGCTGCTCCACCGCGCTGCACCTGGCGCTTGCGGGCCTGCGCGTGGTGCTGCTCGAAGAGCACCGCGTGGGCTGGGGCGCCTCGGGGCGTAGCGGCGCGCAGGCGATCTACGGAATCGCCGCCGGCCAGACCAGACTCCAGCGGCTGATCGGCGCCGAGGCCGCGCGCGCGGTGTGGGACGTCTCGGTCGAGGGCCTGGCGCTGATGCGGGAACTGATCGCGCGCTTCTCGATCGACTGTGACTGGGCGGCGGGGCATCTGGCCGCCGCCATCAAGGAGCGCCACGAGCGTGAGTTGCACGCGGAGCTCGCGGAACTGCGCGACCAGTACGGCTACGCGAGCGTGCGCTACATGCCGCGCGAAGAGTTGCGTGCAACGCTCGCGACCGAGCGCTACCGCGGCGCCCTATACGACACCAACAGCGGTCATCTGCACCCCCTCAACTACACGCTGGGACTCGCGGCGGCGGCCGAGGGCCTGGGCGTGCGCATCTTCGAGGGAACCCGCGCCACGGGTTTCGCACCCGCGGGCGCCTCGCAGGTTCGCATCCAGACTCCCGCGGGAGAGGTCCGCGCGCGCCACCTCGCGCTGTGCGGAAATGTCTACCTGGGCGCCACCGCCCCGACACTCGCCTCCAAGATCATGGCGGTTGCAACCTACATCGTGGCGACCGAACCGTTGGGTGCGGAGCGCGCGCGACAGTTGATCGCCAACAACGCGGCGGTCAGCGACATGAACTGGGTGCTGGATTACTTCCGGCTCTCAGCCGATCACCGTCTGCTGTTCGGCGGGCGTGTGAACTACTCCGGGTTCAGCTCCTTCGATGCCCCGAGCGCAACCCGCGCGCGCATGCTCGCCGTGTTTCCGCAATTGCAGGACGTGCGCATCGACTACGCCTGGGGCGGCGAAGTCGACATCACGCTCAATCGTGCTCCGCACTTCGGCCGCCTGGCGCCCAATGTCTACTTTCTCCAGGGCTTCTCCGGCCACGGTATCGCGCTTACCGGGATTGCGGGCAAACTGGTGGCCGAAGCCATCGCGGGAATCGCCGGGCGCTTCGACGTGTTTGCGCGGATTCCACACCGCAACTTCCCGGGCGGGACTCGCATGCGCCGTCCGGCGCTGGTACTGGCGATGCTGTACTACCGCCTCAGGGATCTGTTGTAGCTGCGCGCCATGCATCACCCTGCGCTGATCTACCGCCAGCTGATGCTGTGGTTGTGGTTGGCCTGGGTCCTGTACTGGGTGGTCTCTGCGTTCAGCGCCAAGACCACGCAGCGTCGCGAGTCGCTGGGCTCGCGCCTGTCGCACGTCGTGCCGCTGCTCATCGGCGTGGCGCTGATCGTGTGGCCGCGTGTTCCGTGGGACTGGCTCTCGCTGCGCCTGCTGCCACCTGGCCCGCTTGAATTTGCGCTCGGCGTCGTGCTGCTTGCGCCGGGCCTCGCCTTCACGGTGTGGGCGCGCGTGTATCTGGGCCGGAACTGGAGCGGCACGGTGACCCTCAAGGAAGGACACGAGCTGATTCGCTCGGGTCCCTACGCCTACGTGCGCCATCCCATCTACACCGGCCTGCTGGTGGCGTTGCTCGGCAGCGCCGTCGCCTGTGGCGAGCTGCGCGCCCTGATCGGCTGGTGTGTCATCGCCGGCGCGTTCATCCGCAAGCTGCGCATCGAAGAGCGTTTCATGCGGGAGATCTTCCCGGGACAGTACCAGGGCTACTGCGCGGAAGTGCCGGCCCTCGTCCCGTTCATAAAGCCTCCGCGATCTGCACCGCGTTGAGCGCCGCGCCCTTCAGGAGCTGATCACCCGCCACAAACAGGCAGATGGAGCGCCCGCCCGGATCGCTCAGATCCTGGCGAATGCGGCCGACGAGAATCGGGTCCTGACCGGAGGCGTCCTGCGGCATCGGGAAGTAGTTGCGCTCCACGTCGTCCACCAGCTTCACGCCCGGGGCGGTCTGCATCAGCTCGCGCACCTGCGCAGGCGTGATCGGCCGCTCGCATTCCAAAGTGATCGCCACCGAGTGCGCGCGCAGCACCGGTACCCGCACGCAGGTCGCCGACACGCGCATGTCGGCATCGCCGAAGATCTTGCGGGTCTCCTGGATGACCTTGGTCTCCTCGTCGTTGTAGCCGGTCGCCGGGTCGATCCTGGTGTTGTGGCTGAAGAGATTGAACGCGTAAGGGTGCGGCAGCACCTTGTGTTGGTACGCACGGCCTTCCAGATACGCGCGCGTGGACTCGCGCAGTTCCTCCATCGCCGCGGCGCCGGCGCCGGAGGCGGCCTGGTAGGTGGCGAGCGTCAGCCGCCGGATGCGGTTGGTGCGGTGGATCGGCCACAGCGGCGTGATGGCGATGATGGCGCAGCAGTTGGGATTGGCAATGATCCCCTGGTGAGCGCGCACCGTCTGCGGATTGATTTCCGGCACCACCAGCGGCACGGCGGGATCCATGCGGAACGCGGACGAATTGTCGATCACCGTGGCGCCGGCGCGCACGGCAATGGGCGCGAAGCGCTTCGAGGTGCTGCCGCCGGCGGAGAACAGCGCCAGGTCGACACCGCGGAAGCTCTGCTCGTTCAACTCGCGCACCGCCAGCGTCTGGCCGCGAAACCTGAACGTCTTGCCGGCGGAGCGCGCCGAGGCGAACAGCCGCAGCTCCGACAGCGGGAAGGCTCGCTCCTCCAGGCAGCGAATCAACTCCACGCCCACCGCGCCGGTGGCCCCGACGATCGCCACCACGGGCGCTGGCGGGGGAAGACCTTCAGACATCACTGTGTTCTCCGGTTCATAAACGACCAGGCCCGTCGGGTCAGCGGCCGGGCCTGTACTACCTGACCGGCATCAGGCTGTAAATCGGCGGATCACCGGTCCGATCCCGACGCGGGAGTAAAATGCAGCATTTTCAGTTCATTAGCGAGTATTGATCGCCTCACTTCGAATTGGAGGCTGCGTTGCTAGGGACGCGGATGGGACGGCGGCCCGAGCCGGGGAAATCAACTCAGGTTCGCTCTCAAGGTCATCGGCGGGTTTGCTCCCGTTCGCGGGTTCGTTCTCCGGTTCGTTGTCGGCGAGCATGCTGATCAGCAGAATCGGCAGCACTACCAGCAACACGAGCACGACCATCACGAAAGCCACGACGACCCGCACCAGGGTGCGCATATGACTCTCCAGCGGTTCCGGTGCCTTGAATTACGCGCCGTGGGCGTGCAACCCTCAATCAGGTAGTTAGCCCACCGCCGACCGCGGCGTCATCCCACGGACGGGGTATGTGGCTGTACTCCACTAGGTGATCAACGAAGGTGCGTATCGGGGCGAGCCCGATGTGCGTATCGGGGCGAGCCCGATACCGGTGCCGACGGCGTACGCGACCGCGAGCGTGATCGATTCGTTGCTGCAGCGTTTCACGCCAGGTGATGTCGTCGCTGTTGTAGCCGGGCCGCATCCTGCAACCGCGCGGTTGCGTATCTGGGTGCGGTGCGCTAATATGCAACTCGGAGGTTGCCAATATGAATGCTCGTATCGAGAAGCGCATTGAGCTCAAGGCGCCGCTGTCACGCGTGTGGCGCGCGCTCACCGACTATCGTGAGTTCGGCGAGTGGTTCCGCGTGAAACTGGAGGGTCCGTTCGTAGCAGGCCAGCTCTCGCAGGGCCAGATCACCTACCCCGGCTACGAGCATGTCCGCTGGCAGGCCGTGGTGCAGAAGATCGAGCCCGAGAGGCTCTTCAGCTTCACCTGGCATCCTTACGGCATCGATCCCAAGGTGGACTACTCGAAGGAGACACCCACGCTGGTCGAGTTCCGGTTGCAGGAGACCCCGACCGGGACTCTGCTGCTGCTCACCGAGTCGGGCTTCGACAAAGTGCCCGCCGAGCGCCGTGCGGAAGCGTTCCGTATGAATGACAGCGGCTGGACTCAGCAGATGAAGAACATCGAGAGCCATGTTGCGCAGCGGCAGTGACACCAGCGCCGCGAAGCGACGGCATCATGCCGCGGTCTGTGCGGCGCTGGGCGATGAGACACGCCTGTCGCTCGTTAGGACGCTGTCCGGCGGGGAGCCACGCTCGATCGCGCAGCTGACCGGCGGCTCGAAAATGACGCGCCAGGCGATCACCAAGCACCTGCGGGTGCTGGAGAGCGCCGGTATCGTGCACAGCATTCGCGCCGGCCGCGAAAGCCTGTTCGAGTTTGATCCGCAGCCGATGAACGAGCTGCAGGAGTATCTCGGCCGCGTCTCCGCACAGTGGGATCAGGTGCTGTCGAGGCTGAAGACGCTGGTGGAAAGCTAACCCTTAGGTCCTCACCTCAAAGCAGCGGTGCATGCGCGGATTGCGCTCGAAATCCTTCGGTAAGGTGGCCGCCGACAGGTCGCGAATCTGGTAGCGCTCGCGGAGCTTCTCCTCCAGGCGGAAGCGCTGCGCGTTGGTCGAGAAAATCAGAAGCCCCTCGGGGGCCAGCAGCCGCGCGCACGCGTCGATGAGCTCGGGATGATCGCGTTCGATATCGAGCACACCCTCCATGCGCTTGGAGTTCGAAAAGGTCGGCGGATCGAGAAACACCAGATCGAAGCGGGCCGATCGGCGCGCCGCATCTGTCAGCCATTCACGGCAGTCTGCCTGCACCCACGCATGCGCGTCGCCCGCCAGAGAATTGAGAGCGAGGTTGCGTTGCGCCCACCCGAGATAGGTTCTCGACAGGTCGACCGAAGTGGTGCTCGCCGCGCCGCCCGCTGCGGCATAGACCGTGGCGGTACCGGTGTAGGCAAACAGATTGAGGAAGTGCTTGCCGCGCGCTGCGTCCCGCAGCCTGGCGCGCGTCACGCGCTGATCGAGGAACAGTCCGGTGTCCAGATAGTCCTCGAAGTTCACCCGGAATCTTAAGCCCCCTTCGGTGACGACGTGGAAGTGAGCCTGCTCGTCCACTTTGTCGTATTGCTCGCCGCGCCGGGTGCGGCGCCGGGTGCGGACACGGATGCGCTCGGGCGCAACGCCGGTCGTTCCTGGTAGCGTCGCCAGCACCTCGCCGCGCCGCCGGCGCACGGCCTCCAGCTCGATCTCCGCCGGCGCCGCATACTCCTGGACGTACAGCCACAACTCCTCCGGTTCGATCGCGCGATACACGTCGATGGCGAAGGCGTACTCCGGCATGTCGGCGTCGTAGATCCGGTAGCATGAAACACCCTCGCGCTCCGCCCAGCCCCGCAGTCGCTTCAGGTTCTTCCCAAGCCGGTTGGCGAACATGCCCGCCCCGGGAGTGTCGCGGAGGTGCGCCACGCCTTTGCCGAGTGTCCCGGGCTCGCGTGCGCTGTCCGGCACCACTTTGATCCGCAGCAGCCGGCACTCGATCGCGCCGTTCCACACTCTGTGCGTGCGATGCGCGCGCAGGCCAAGCTCCATGCCGAGCTCCGGCGCCCCGGTGAGCACCGCGGCGCTCCAGCCCTGAAAACGCTCGCGCAGCACCGCGCCCAGCTCACGGTGCAGCGCACGCGCGCCCTCGCGGCCCTCCATGCGCAGGCCGTAGGGAGGATTGGTGCACAGCAGTCCGGGCCGATCCGGATCGCGCGCCGCCAGCGGCGCGGCATCCGCCAGCACGCCCGTGTCCGCACGCATCAGCCGGCCGACACCGGCGCGCGCGGCGTTGTCGCGCGCGCTGCGGATCGCGGTGGGGTCGCGATCGGTGCCGCGCACCGTGACCCGGGTCGCCTCGCCCACGCCCGCGCGCGCCTCGGCCTCGTCGCGCAGGCGCGCCCACAAAGCCGCATCGTGGCCGCGCCAGGCGAGGAAACCGAAATAATCGCGCGTGAGCCCGGGCGCCCGGTCGGCGCCGATCAGCGCCGCTTCAATGCACAACGTACCGGAGCCGCACATCGGATCGAGAAACTCCGCGCCCTGCGCCGCCAGCTCCGGCCAGCCGCAGCGCAGCAACACTCCCGCGGCGACGTTTTCCTTCAGCGGCGCTTCCCCGCCCGCGCCCCGGTAACCGCGTCGGTGCAGGCTGTCACCCGAAAGGTCGATGGACACGGTGATGTCGGTGCCGCGTGCATGCGCGTGCACCCGGACTCCGGGGCGCTCGAGCGCCACATCGGGCCGCGCGCCGGTGGCGAGGCGCAGCGCATCGACAATGCCGTCCTTGAGCTTCAGCGCCCCGAAGTGAGTGTGAGTAATCGCCGGGTGCCGCCCGCTGAAATCGCACGCCAGCGTAGTCGCAGGACCCAGGTGAGCCGCCCAGTCGATGCGACGCACGGCCGCATGAAACTCATCGGCGTCGCGCGCCTCGAAATGCGCAACCTCGAGGAACACCCGATTGGCGATGCGCGACCACAGGCAGGCGCGATAGGCACTCTCCAGCGTGCCCGCGAACGCCACGCCGGTCGAGCGCTCGCGCGGCTGCAGCGCGCCGCACGCATCGAGTTCCCGCGCCAGCAGATCGGCAAAGCCGCGGGGCGCGCTGGCGAGGAACTTGAGCGACTGCGCACTCACGCGGCCGTGCGAGGCAGCGCGCTACAGACTCATCGTCAGGACAAGTCGATCCATGTCGTCTTCAGCTCCGTGTATTTCTCCAGCGCGTGCAGCGACTTGTCGCGTCCCATGCCCGACTGCTTGAAACCGCCGAACGGCACGGTCAGATCATCGGCATCGTAGCAATTGACATACACCGTGCCGGCGCGCAGCGCGCGCGCCACGCGATGCGCGCTGGTGACGTCTCGGGTCCAGACCGCGGCTGCGAGGCCGTAGATCACGTCGTTGGCGATCTCGATCGCTTCCTCGACGGTCTTGAAGGTGATGGCGGACAGTACCGGGCCGAAAATTTCCTCGCGCGCGATGGTCATGGCCGGCTTCACGCCCTCGAACACCGTCGGCTCGATGAAGTAGCCGCCGCTGTCCTCGCGCACGCGGCGTCCGCCGAAGCGGATGTTGGCGCCGTCGCGCCGGCCGGTGTCGATGTAGCCCAGCACCCGCTTCATCTGCGTCTCATCGACTATCGCACCGAGCTGCGTGGCGGGATCGAGCGGATCACCCGGCTGGCGCTTGCGGCTGAGCGCCTGCACCTTCTCCAGCACCGCGTCCTTGATGCCTTCCTGCAGCAGCAGCCGCGAGCCGGCGGAGCACATCTCACCCTGGTTGGAGAAGATGGCGTCGGCCGCGGCGGCGGCGGCCTTGTCGAGATCCGGGTAGTCCGCCAGCACGATGTTAGGCGACTTGCCGCCGCACTCGAGCGAGACGCGCTTCAGGTTCGACTGGCCGGCGTACTGCATGATCATCCGTCCGGTGGCCGTCGAGCCGGTGAAGGCGATGCAGTCGACGTCCATGTGCAGGGCGAGCGCCTTGCCGGCGGTCTGTCCGAAGCCCGGCACCACGTTGAGCACCCCCGGGGGAATGCCCGCTTCGACCGCGAGGTCTGCGACCCGCAGCGCGGTGAGCGGGGATTTCTCCGAGGGCTTGAGTACCAGCGAATTGCCGGCCGCGAGGATCGGCGCGATCTTCCAGGCGGCCATGAGCAGCGGATAGTTCCAGGGGACGATGGCCCCGACGACCCCCATGGGCTCGCGCGTGATCAGTGCGAGCGCACGCGGCCCGGTGGGCGCCACCTGGTCGTACACCTTGTCGATCGCCTCCGCATACCACTGCAGGCAGCGCGCCGCGCCCGGGACGTCGATCTTGAGGCTGTCGGTGATCGGCTTGCCCATGTCGAGCGTCTCGAGCAGCGCGAGCTCCTCGGTGTGCCTCAGGATCGCTTCCGCAAAGCGCAACAGGATTTTCTTGCGCTTCGCGGGCGCCAGATCCGCCCAGCTGCCCTTGCGAAATGCGGCGCGCGCAGCGCTCACCGCACGATTGATGTCCTCCTCGTCGCCGGCGGCAACCCGCACCAGTAGTTTGCCGGTGGCGGGATTTATGGACTCGAAGGTGGCACCCGAAGCGGCGTCGAGGTAACGCCCGTCGATGAAGGCCTGAGTGCGGAAACTGAGCGTGCGGGCGCGCTCGTGCCAGGAAATCGTCTCGGCTTTTGCGTTCATGACTGCGGCGAGCCTTCAGAAGGTCGGTGGGGTGCAGGCGCTGATGATCTCACACGCCTCGCGCCCGACGTTGCGGAAGCGATGCGGGAGCTGGCTGGCGAAATAATAAGCCTCGCCGGGTCCCAGCACGCGCGCGGCGCCACCTACCGTGAGCTCGATACGCCCGCGGATCACCACGCCCGCCTCCTCGCCGCGGTGCGCGAGCATTTCCTCGCCGGTGGCCGCGCCGGCCGCGTAACGCTCGTGCAGCAGCGTCAGCTGCCGCCCGGGGCGCTGCGCGGCCACCAGGCGCAGAGAAACCTGCTGGTTACCCAGCTCCACCAGATCGTCGGCGCTGAAAAAAGCCTGCGGCGTGGCATTCAGGTCCAGGGTGAAGAACTCAGCGAGCGACATCGGCACACCATCGAGCACCTTCTTCAGCGAGCTGACCGAAGGGCTCACGCGGTTCTGTTCGATGAGGGAAATGAGCCCGTTGGTCACTCCGGCGCGGCGTGCAAGCTCACGCTGCGACATGCCAAACGTGGTTCGGACACTGCGCAGGCGCGCACCGACGTCGATGCTCATGGTGTTTAGGATTTTAGACAAGAATGGCAGAAATAGCGCCCCAGTGGCCGGCCGTGTCCACTTTATTTATCATCCCGCCCCCGAATTCCCCCGCCAGTTCAAGGCGAACCCCCGACTGCTCGCGAAAGCGCGCGGCATGTACTACTGGACCCCTGAGGGACGGCACCGGCGCATCCGGTGGCCTGCGCGGCCGGGCTGGCCACCCTGGGTGTGTATCAGAGCGAGGGTCTGCTGACGCGCGCCAAGTCCCTGGCGAAGTACTGGGAAGACGCGCCCATGCGCTGCGCGGTCATCATTGCGCTGTCGCCGCCGCTCGTCATCGAGCAGTCGCAGATCGACCAGATCTTCGGCACGCTGACCGCAGTACTGCGCGGGCAATAGCGGCCCTTGGGGCTTACCCGCCGTGGGATGCGTGCCGGGACGCGGCCGCCCGGCAGGCTGCAGCTCTTAGGCGTGCGGTTGGTTGCGGTCGCGGCGCAGGCGCGACAGCAGCATCCACACCAGCACCGCGATCACGATGGCGCTGCCCACCAGCATTTCCATCTCCGACAGACTGAACTCAGCGCTGCGCGAGGCAGCGACAGTTATGGTTTCCACGATGAAGACCTCCCGAGGCTCACGGAACTCCGACACACTCGGGTACCCTCCCACGGGGCGCAGGCGCAAGGAAGCAGCCAGTCGTGGATCTGCGACGGGCTTCAAGGCGAGGGGGTGTTATGTCTGATAGCGGCGCGCGCTGCGCGCTTCAGCCGCGTGCTTCGAACACCGCGTAGATCTTGGAGCAGTCCTCCACGACTTCCCACGTGCCGACAAAGCCGGCCGGGACCACGAACGCGTCCCCGGGTCCGAAGCTGCTGCGCTCGCCGCTGGCGCTCTCAATGGTGACGCGCCCCGCGGTCATCACGCACAACTCGTTCTCGGTGTAACGCACGCGCCATTTGCCGCGGCTCGCCGACCAGCGGCCGGCAAAGAACTGCTGGCTGGTGTCGGTGAAGAAATTGCGCACCTGCAACTCGGGCGTGCCGGCGATCAGGCGCTCGGCCGGCAGTTCCGACACCTCAGCCTCGACCCGTCCGTCCAGGGCAACGATGGAAGTGCTCACGAGCGCGCCGCACAGGTACTCATGCCAGGAAATTCTAGCGCGAACGCGCGCCGCGGGCCTGCCTTCCCACGGCGCGCCTGGCTGCCGCGCGTCACGCGCCCTGGTCACGGCGGGCAACCTCACCCGGAGCGGGGAAGTTCCAGGCGCACCGTTACGCGCCGCTCGAACGCGTAGCCGTCGAGGTCACCGTCTGCGCTGGTGGATTCGCTCTTGCCGTGCGCCTCGATGAGGATGCGCTCGGGGGCAACTCCGGCGGTCATCAGCACCGCCGCGACGCCCTGGGCGCGGCGCAGCGACAGCTCGCTGTTGTAGGCCTGCGAACCGCGCGGATCCGCGTAGCCGGCGATCCGCACGCGCGCCTGCGGCATGGCCGCGACCAGCGCCCCGAGTTTCAGCAGCGGCGGCATGGCCTGCGTAGTGATCGAGTCGTCGTTGGTGCGAAAGCTCACCTCCAGCCCGAGCTCCTCAGTCTGCTGCAGGGTCTGATCGAGCTGCGCGACACTCTCGGACAGGCGGCTGCGCTCCGCCTCGCTGTGGTCGAGATCGGCGGCCAACGCTGCCGAGGATTGCGCCTGCCGGTGATAGCGGTCACCGAGCAAAGCCCCGGCTGCCGCGCCCAGCACGGCACCGACCGGTCCGCCCGCCACCGCACCGACCGCCAGGCCGGTCACGGCGCCGATGTCCGACTGCTTCGAGCCCTCACCGCGCTCGTCCCCGCAGGCATACGCCGGCCATACCGCCGCGCCGCCCGCCAGTGCAATTCCGAGCACCCCGGCCCGGAGCCTTGATGTCAATGTAGTCATGTTGCCTCCTCTCGTGTCAGTGCGGAACCACTGGTTCCGGGTACGGTTACCAGTTCAGCGCGCGAGGCGGCGGCGCTGGTGATGCAAAAGCGACGCTGCGGCGATGATTTGTGGCGAAACATGGCGGCGTGACGTGATCGCATATACTGGCGCTCTTCCGAACACTCAGGTTCCGTCATGCCGCATCACGTTTACCGGCGCCGACCACGGCGGGCGCCGCTCGCCGCCCTGATTCCGCTGTTCGTCACCTGCGCGGCTGCCGCGCTCACCGCCGCGCACGCGGCCGAGAGCGCCGCGCAGGACACCGGGGTATTGCGCGCCACGCTGACCAACGGCCTGCGTGTCGTCATCGTGCGCAACGCGTTGGCGCCAGTGGTCGCGACCTCGGTGAATTACCTGGTCGGCTCGGACGAAGCGCCCGTGGGGTTCCCTGGAACGGCGCACGCCGAGGAGCACATGATGTTCCGCGGCAGCCCCGGCCTGAGCGCCGACCAGCTCGCTGACATCGGCAGCGTCGTCGGGGGCGATTTCAACGCCAACACGCGCGAGGGCCTCACGCAATACCTGTTCACGGTGCCGTCCGAGGATCTCGACGTGGCGCTGCGCATCGAGGCGCTGCGCATGCGCGCCGTGCTCTACTCACCGAAGGAGTGGAGCCATGAACGCGGCGCGATCGAGCAGGAGGTTGCCCAGGACCTGTCCGAGCCGGCCTATGTGCTGTTTCAGAAGTTGCGCGCCAGGATGTTCGCAGGCACCCCCTACGCCCACGATGCCCTCGGCACCCGGCCATCGTTCCAAAAAACCACCGCGCGCATGTTGAAGAGCTTCCACGACACCTGGTACGCGCCAAACAATGCCATCCTGGTGATCGCCGGCGACCTCGACCCTGTGACGACCCTGAGCGAGGTAAAACTGCTGTTCGCGGACATCGCGGCGAAAAAACTGCCTCCCAAGCCGCAGGTGCGCCTGCGCCCCGTGCGACCCACATCCTTCACGCTGGACACCGACCGGCCCAGCGGCACGCTCATGATTGCGCTGCGCACTCCCGGTCCGCGCGATGCCGACTTCGCCGCGCTCGAGGTGCTCGCGGACGTGCTCAGCAGCCGGCGCTTCGAACTCTACGGCCTGGTGCCCCAGGGCAAGGCGGTGGCCGCGGAGTTCGCGCTTGATCCGCTGCCGCAAGCCGCACTGGCGTACGCGGTGCTCTCCTTTACCACCGGAGATGATCCCAAGGCCCTCGAGCGCGAGGTGCGCGCGATACTTGCGCGTGTCGCGCGTGAAGGCGTCCCGCCGGAACTCGTCGCGGCGGCCAAGCTGCAGGAGCGCAGCGCGGCGCAGTTTCAGCGCAACAACATCGCCGAACTCGCCGCGGTATGGTCGGAGGCGCTCGCGCTGTACGGGCTGAGCTCTCCCGATGAGGATCTGGCGCGCATCGAGCAAGTCACGGTCGCGGACGTCAACCGGGTGGCGCGCCAGTATCTCGACCTCGATCACGCCATCACCGGCGTCATGCTGCCGCGCGGCTCGGGTCAACCGGTGGCCGCGCACGGCGGGTTCGGCGGACAGGAGGCAATTTCCCTGGGCGAGGCCCACCCCACGGCCTTGCCCCCCTGGGCGCAGAAGGCGCTGCAGCGTCTGGAGGTGCCGCCCTCGACCCTGCACCCGATCGTCAGCACCCTGCCGAACGGCCTCACTCTGATCGTGCAGAGCGAGGATGTCAGCGACACGGTGAGTGTGTTCGGCCACATCCGCAATCGCCCCGAGACCGAAGAGCCCAAGGGCCAGGAAGGAGTGGCACAGGTGCTCGACCGGCTCCTGACCTACGGCAGTGAACGGCTCGATCGGGTCGCGTTCCAACAGGCACTGGATGCGATCGGTGCCCGCGAGCATGCCGGAACGGATTTTTCCGTGCAGGCACTGGCGGAGCATTTCGAGCGCGCGGTGGAACTGCTGGCCGACAATGAACTGCATCCGGCGCTGCCCGACGCAGCCATGGAAGTCATCCGCGGCCAGGTGGCTTTGGGTGTCGCTGCGCGCAACGCGAGCCCCGGCTTCCTGACACAGCACTCGCTACGCGCGGCGTTGTTTCCGCCGGATGATCCCAGTCTGCGCATGGCCACGCCCGAGACGGTGCGGGCACTCACGCCGGCGGCGGTACGCACCTACTACGGCAGCGCGTTGCGGCCCGATCTCACCACCATCGTGGTCATCGGGAAAGTGACTTCGGCCGCCGCGCGCTCGGCCATCGACAAGTATTTCGGCGCCTGGAGCGCCAGCGGCCCCGCGCCCATCATCGACCTGCCGCCCGTGCCTGCCAACGGACCGCACACGGTCGCAGTGCCGGATGCGAGCCGTGTGCAGGATCGCGTTGTGCTGGCGCAAACCCTCGCGCTCACGCGCTCCGATCCTGACTACTACGCCTTGCAGTTGGGCAACGCCGTGCTGGGCGGAAGCTTCTATTCAACGCGGCTCAGCATCGATCTGCGCAAGAATTCCGGCCTGGTGTACTCGGTGCAGTCGCTCCTGCAGGCCGGCAGAACGCGCAGCGTCTACCTGGTGGAGTACGCCTGTGACCCCGAAAATGTCGTCAAGGCCGCCAACATGGTCGCGAGCGAGGTCACGGCGATGCAGAACGCGCCGGCCGGCGCCGACGAGCTCACCCGCATCAAGGCCTTCCTGCTGCGCCAGCTCCCCCTGAGCGAATCGGGCGTGGAGCAGATCGCTCACGGGCTTCTGGCGCGCACCGACCTGGGTCTGGCGCTCGATGAGCCCACCACCGCGGCTCGGCGTTACATTGCTCTGGAGGCAACGGCGGTGCAGAGCGCGTTTCGCAACTGGCTGCGTCCTCAGGACCTGGTGCGTGTGAGCGAAGGGCCGACACCGCCCTGAGGCGCGCACCAGCGTACCATGCGGGTCATACTCGGGAATCGATGAGCGCGCGATTTATGCATACCGCCCGGAGCCGGTCAACGGCCTTGCTGCGCGGGCTCGCCCGCACGCTGTTATATGTGGGTTCCTGCCTGGTGGCCGGCTCGACCTCCGCGGGCGCCGACGCGCCCCGCAATAACGCGCACGCTGCGGTGGACCCCTGGTGGAAACACGCGCTGATCTACGAGATCTATCCACGCAGCTTTCAGGATTCCAACGGCGACGGCATCGGCGATCTTAACGGCATCACGCAGCGGCTCGATTACCTCGAAGCGCTCGGCGTCGATGCCATCTGGATCGCGCCGATGTATCCCTCGCCCCAGGTCGATTTCGGCTATGACATCTCCGACTACCAGAACGTGGATCCGCAGTACGGCTCGCTGGCGGACTTTGACCGCCTGCTGGCGGAGGCCGGGAAACGCCACATCCGTGTGTTGCTCGACATGGTGCTCAACCACACCTCCGACCAACACCCCTGGTTCCTGGAAGCGGCGCGCTCCCGCGATTCCCCGCGCCATGGCTTCTACGTCTGGAACAACGGCAAGTCCGGCCCCGCCGGTGAGCGCCTGCCCCCCAGCAACTGGGTGAGTCTGTTTGGTGGCTCGGCCTGGCGGTACGTGCCGGCAGTCGATCAGTTCTACTACCACATGTTCTACCGGCAGCAGCCGGATCTGAACTGGCGCAACCCGCAGGTCGAGCAGGCCATGTTCGGCGCGATGCGCTTCTGGCTGGGTCGCGGCGTCGCCGGCTTCCGTCTCGACGCCATCACCACGCTGTTCGAGGATGCGAAACTGCGCGATGCGCCGGCACTCGGCGGCAACAATGCCCAGGGCGACCCCAACCTCAGCGACATCTACACCAACAACCTTCCGGAGGTTCACGGCGTCATGCGGCGCATGCGCGCCATGATCGACAGTTACCCGGGCGAGCGGGTGCTGATCGGTGAGACCTATGTGCCGAAGACCGCCGACCTCGACCCGTGGTACGGGGGTGTGCTGCACAACGAGCTGCAGCTGCCGATGGATACGCTGGTGGGCCTGGGCAGCAAACTCGATGCCGGCACCTTCCGTCAGCATCTCATCGAGGCGGCGACGCAGATTCACCATTCGCAGCCGCTGCTGGTGTTTGACAACCATGACAACATCCGCAGCTGGGACCGCTTCGGCGACGGGGTTCACAACGAGGAGATCGCCCGCATCGTCGCCGCACTGCTGTTGACCTCGCGCGCCGCCGCGTTGCTATACCAGGGTGAGGAGATCGGACAGCGGACCGCGACGCCTGCGCGGGTCGAAGACGTGCGCGATCCGATCGGCATCAGCGGCTGGCCGAAGGAGAAGGGTCGCGACGGCGAACGCACGCCGATGCAGTGGGACACCTCCAACGCCCAGGCGGGCTTCAGCATGAACCCCAGGACCTGGCTGCCGCTGCCGCCGAACTACCGAACCGTCAACGTGCAGGCCGAATCGGCCGACCCGGATTCACTGCTCAACTGGCACCGGCGGCTGATCGCGCTGCGCCGAAGCAATTCCGCATTGCGCGGCGGCCGCACGGTCATGTTGGATCAGACTAATGTCAGCGTGCTGACGTACGCGCGGGTGGGTGCGCGCGGCGAGACGATCCTGGTGTCGCTCAACATGTCGCCGCAGCCGCAGACCATTACGCTCAAGGCGCAGGCGGCGGGCCTGTCGGGGACGCGCTGCAGGACCCTGTTGTCGAGCCCGGGAGCGATTGCCGACGCCAGCGCGTCGCGGCCCATCGCGCTGCCTGCCTTTGGCGCCTGGGTCGCGGCCCTTGAGTAGCTCCTGGCGGGCCTCTAGGGCGCCTGCCGCTGAAGGCTGCGTAGCCGCTGATCGCGGAACAGCCACTCGACCGCGCGCGGAAATTCCGCGCGCCAGGCGCTCTCGTTATGCCGCCCGACCGGATTCACGCGCACGGCCAGGTGCGTGGCGGGGAGCCCCTGGCGCCGCAGCAAGGCGGCCATCCGCTCCATGTCCGGCACCACCCCTAGGTCCTCGCTGCCGCCCGCATAGAAGTAGATCCGCTGCGCCGGCGGCGGCGGCCGCGCCTCGGTGTCGGCGAACACCTGGGGCGCAAGCCAGTACGCCGGCGAGAAGATCCCGGCCTTGCCGAACACCTGCGGGTAGCGGCTGATGGCGTAACTTGAGATGAGGCCGCCCATCGAACTGCCCATGATGGCGGTGTGCCGGCGATCCGGTCGCGTGCGGTAGTGCTGATCGATCCAGGGCTTGAGCACCTCGACGATGAACGCCGTGTACTGCTCGCCCTCGCCCTTGCCGAACTGCGGATTGTCCCAGGCATTGAGTTCGTGGATGCGCTCAGCGCCGCCATTGTCGATGCCAACCACGATGAGTTCGAGTCCACGCGACTTCGCCAGCTCATTCAAGGTCTCGTCGATGCCCCACTCACCGGCATACGCGGTCGCATCGTCGAACAGATTCTGCCCGTCGTGCATGTACAGCACGGGATAGCGCCGCGTACCCTGCTCATAGCCCGGCGGCAGATAGAGGCGCACGGTGCGCTCGCGGTTCAGGCCCGGAATCAGGAAGGGCGTCGGCAGTACATGCACGTTGGGTTGCGCGGTGCCCGGCTTCGCCGGGGCGGGGGGCTCATCGGTCCAGGCCGGCAGCGCGAGCAGACCGCATGCGAGGGCGAGCACCGCCAGGCTGGCGTTGTGTAAATTCCAGTGCTGGCAGGCAGGATTCACGCGTGACACCGGACAGTTCAGATAACCATGATCCTCTCACGTTCGAGGTGCCGGGCGCGGGGCGTGTTTCGGCCCGGCTCGAGCTGCCCGTCGGCGCGCGCGCCTGCTATGCGCTGGCACACGGCGCCGGAGCGGGCATGGAGCACCCGTTCATGAGCGCGGCCGCCCGGGAGCTCGGCGCACTCGGCATCGCCACGCTGCGCTACCAGTTCCCCTACATGGAACGCCGCTCACGGCGACCGGACCCGCCGCCCACGTGCCATGCGACCGTGCGCGCGGCGGTGACCGTGGCGGCGCGCCTCGCGCCCGCGCTGCCGCTGTTTGCCGGCGGCCGCTCGTTCGGCGGCCGCATGACCTCGCAGGCGCAGGCGCTTGATCCGCTGCCCGGCGTACGCGGCCTCGCCTTCCTGGGCTTCCCGCTGCACCCCGCCGGGCGGCCCTCCGAGAGCCGCGCGCGGCACCTGTTCGAGGTGCAGATTCCGATGCTGTTCATACAGGGCACGCGTGATGCGCTCGCCGAGCGCGGCCTGTTGGAAGCGATCGTGGGGCGGCTCGGGGCGCGCGCAACTCTGAGCCTGCTGGAAGATGCCGACCACTCCTTTCACGTGCCGGCCCGCAGCGGCCGCCGCGACCCCGAAGTCAGAAGCGCCGCGTGGCGCGCGCTGGCCGACTGGATCGGTTCGCTGTCATGAGCCGCCGCTCCCTCGAGCGCTACGCTGCCAAGCGCACTTTTACGCGCACGCCCGAGCCGCCCGCTGCAGCAGCGCCGGCACGTACGGGCCCGTTGCTGTTCGTCGTGCAGAAACACGCAGCGCGGCGGCTGCATTACGACTTTCGCCTGGAACTCGATGGGGTGTTGAAATCCTGGGCGGTCCCCAAGGGTCCCTCGCTCGACGTGCACGACAAGCGCATGGCGATCGAGGTCGAGGACCATCCGTTTGACTACGCCTCGTTCGAGGGCGTGATCCCGGCGAAGCAATACGGCGCCGGCAACGTGATCGTCTGGGACTGCGGCGTGTATTCTCCGGATGAGGACCAGAAGTATTCATTCACCGACCGCGCCGAGGCCGAAGCGCGGGTGCGCGCGGGCCTTGCCGCAGGCAAGCTGAGTTTTCTGCTCCGCGGGGAGAAGCTCAAGGGTTCCTTTGCGCTGGTGAAGACCGCGACCGGCAACCAATGGCTGCTGATCAAGCACCGGGACCGCTTCGCGCACACCAACGACGCGTTGGCGAACCACGCTTCCATGCTCTCCGGTGTAAGCCTTGATGAGCTCACGCCTCTCAACGTGCCGCCACGACTGCCGGCGACGCTGCTGGCGCCAACAGGCCCCGCCGAGGCGTTCCCGAAGCAACTCAAACCGATGCTCGCTGAAGCCGGCGAGGCGGTCCGGTCGAACCCGCAATGGCGCTATGAGCCCAAGCTCGACGGCTACCGCGTGATCGCCTTCGTGCAGGGCACCACCGTACGCCTGCAATCGCGCCGCGGACTCGATCTGACGGCCTGCTTCCCGGAGCTGGCGGCGGACCTGGCCGCGCAGGCCGCGCAGATGATTCTCGATGGCGAGATCGTCGCCCTCGATGCCGCCGGGCGCCCGTCGTTCAACGCGCTGCAGAACCGGGCGCAGCTCAAGACTGCCGCGGAAATCGCGGCCGCGCAGCGTGACACGCCGGTGGTGTTGGTATGCTTCGATCTGTTGCATTTTGGCGGCCTCAACCTGCGCGCCGCGCCCTACCGCGATCGGCGCCGCTACCTGGCGCAGTGCCTGCTGCCCTCCAGGCACCTGCAGCTGGTGCATGTTTCCGAAACCGCCGAGCAGCTGTATGCCGCGGCCCTGAGCCAGGGATTCGAAGGCATCATCGCCAAGCGCCTCGACAGTGTCTACCAGGCAGGCCGGCGCTCGCGCGCCTGGCTCAAATTCAAGGCCGCGCGCTCGGCCGAATTTGTGATCGGCGGCTACACGCGCGGCCAGGGCGCACGCGAGCCGTTGGGCGCCCTGCTGCTCGGCTTCTGGGAGGGCAAGTCGCTGCGCTACGCCGGACACGTCGGCTCCGGTCTCAACGACGAGGTCATCGCCGCACTGCTGAAGCGCGCAGCGAAACTCAAACGCCGCAACTCGCCGTTCGCCGATCCGCCGCCATTGCATCGGCCCACGCACTGGCTGAAACCGGAACTCGTGGCCGAGGTGACTTTCAGCGAGTGGACGCCGGGCGGCGCGCTGCGGGCTCCGGTATTCGTACGCTTGCGCGAGGACATTGCACCCGGCAGCGTGGCTAAGCCCGCCGGCGACACGGCAGCGCGCGCCGCGCCGCTGGCGGCGACTACCCGTGGGGCGAGGGCGGCCGCCGCGGCGCCCGTGACAAACACCGCCGCCAGCGAGGCTGCCGCGGTGCTGCAGCAACTCGAGAATCCGGCCAACCGCATGGATCTGGCGGTCGGCGGCGCGCGCATCAAGCTGACCAACCTCGATCGCGTCTACTGGCCCGCCGAACCGCGCACGCGGCATCGCGCCACAACTAAGCGCGATCTCATCCGCTATCTGGCCGGCGTCGCACGCTTCATGCTGCCGCACCTTGCGTATCGACCGCTGACCATGATTCGCATGCCCGAGGGCATCAACGGCGAGCGCTTCTTTCAGAAGCACTGGGCGCAGGCGTTGCCGGAGTTCGTCGAGTCGGTGACCGTTTTTTCCGAACACAAGGACGGGAAGCACCGCTATCTGCTCGCCAACAACCTGCCCACACTCCTGTGGCTGGGGCAGGTCGGCACACTTGAATTCCATGTGTGGCACTCGCGCGCGCAGCTTGAGCCCGAAGCCGCCGGGGCGCAGACCGATTACGCGAGTTCGCTGGCAGCGCTGGAGTCCTCGATCCTCAACTACCCCGACTACCTGGTGTTCGACATCGATCCGTACATATACTCCGGCAAGGAGGCGCAGGGCGCGGAGCCGGAACTCAACAAGCGCGGGTTCGCGGTCGGCAAGCGCGTCGCGTTCTGGTTGCGCGCGCTGCTGAAGCAGATGTCCCTCGAGGCGATCGTGAAAACCTCCGGCAAGACCGGGCTGCACGTGTTCGTGCCGATCGAGCGCACCGTGACCTTCGATGAGGCGCGCCGCATCTGCGAGACCGTGGGACGGCACGTCATGCGTGCACATCCGAAGGACATCACCATGGACTGGGCGGTCGAGAAGCGCACCGGCAAGATCTTCATCGATTACAACATGAACGTGCGCGGCAAGACCCTGAATGTGGCGTATTCACCACGCGGTGTTGCGGGAGCCCCGGTGTCGATGCCGCTCAGCTGGCAGGAGCTCGAGGCAGCCGAGCCCATGGACTTCACAATCAACAACGTACCCGCCCGGTTGGAAAAGAGCGGCGACCGGTGGCATGATGTACTCAAGCTAAAACAGAGTCTTACGCAAGCTTTCGGTGTCGACCGTGAGATTGAGCGTGAGAAGTAACGCCCGGCAGCTCAAGGTGAAGTCATGGCCCCACGTTCCATAGGATCTCTGACGGTGTCGTTCGGACTGGTGGCCATCCCGGTGAAGCTGTACACCGCCACCCAGTCGGCGAATGCGATTTCCTTCAATCTGCTGCACAAGACCGACGGATCGCGGCTCAAGCAGCAGTACGTGTGTCAGAAGGAAGGCGTGGTCGTGGAACGCGACGAGATGGTCAAGGGGTACGAGTTCGCCAAGGACCAGTACGTGATGTTTTCGCCCGAGGAGATCAAGGCGCTGGAGGAAGTTGGAACGCACTCCGTGGAGATCTCCGAGTTCGTGCCGATCGAGTCGATCGATCCGGTCTACTTCGACAAGACTTACTACCTGGCGCCCGACAAAGGCGCAGCCAAGCCCTACGCCCTGCTCACCGAGGCGCTCAGGCAGGCCGGGCGCTGCGGCGTCGGCCGCTGGGCCGCGCGCGGCAAGGGCTATCTCGTGATCCTGCGCCCGATCGGCGACGTGCTCGCCATGCAGCAGCTGCACTATGCAGCCGATGTGCGGCGCGCGACCGAGGTAGATGTGCCGAAGCCGGAGGTAAAGCCGGCGGAGCTGAAGCTCGCCCAGCAGCTCATCGATCAGCAGACGGCGGAAAAGTACGATCCGGACGCTTACAAGGACGAGCTACGCGCGCGCATCGAAGCGGCCATCCAGAAGAAGGTCGAGGGCAAGGAAATCTCGGTTGCCGAAGTCGCCCCGCAAGGTGAGGGCAAGGTCATCGATCTCATGGAGGCACTGCGCGCGAGTCTTGCCAAGACCGAAAGTGCCCGCTCGCAGGTCACGCGTCTGGGTCCGCGCAAGGCTCCCAAGCGCGTCGAGGAACCCGCCAAGGTGACTCGCAAGGCGAGCAAGCGCAACGGCTGAAGCAGCGCGACGCCGACGAGGGATCGGGATGCGTTCCTACAGTGTGCGGGACGTGGAACGGGTCCTGCAGCTTGCCCCTGACACCACGCGCAGTCTCATCCGGGCCGGGTTCGTCCATCCCGCGCGGGGTCCGCGGCGCGAGTACCGCTTCTCCTTCCAGGATCTGATCGTGCTGCGCACGGCCCGCGCGCTCATCGAGGCGAGGATTCCCAAAAAGCGCATCCGCCGCTCGCTGGAAAGCCTGCGGCACAACCTGCCCGAATCCATGCCGCTGTCGGGCCTTGCCATCAGCGCCGTCGGCGACCACGTGGTGGTGCGCGACGGGGATGCGCGCTGGCAGGTCGACAGTGGCCAGTATCTTTTGGGTCTCGATGTGAGTCTGCAAGACGGTGTGCTGCGCGTAGTGGAGCATAAGCAGGCCGCCGCCGAGCCCGCGCCGGCACGCGACTGGTTTGCGCAGGCATTGACGCTCGAGGGCAGCGATCCGGACGGCGCGCTGGCCGCCTACCGGCACGCCGTGGACACCGACCCGCACAACGCGGCGGCGTGGACCAACTGGGGACGCCTGCTCCACGAGCGCGGCAGGACGGACGAAGCCGATGAAGTCTATCGGCGGGCGCTGGCGCAGATCGGCCCCGACCCGCTGCTGCTTTTCAACCAGGGCGTGTTGCTCGAGGATCTGGGGAAATCGGCGGCGGCGCTCGCGGCGTATCAGACGGCACTTGAAGAGGATCCCGATCTGGCGGACTGTCACTACAACCTCGCCCGGCTGTACGAAGCGCTGGGCAAGCCGCAGCACGCCATCCGGCACCTGGGTCAATACCGGCGCCTGCTGAGCAGCGACAGCCGCTGATTCTGTCGGACAGGCGCGCATGAGGATGTGGGTCGGCACCTCCGGGTACAACTACCCCGAATGGAAGGGCAACTTCTATCCGCAGAAGCTGCCGGCAGCGAAGATGTTGCCGTACTACGCCGAGCGCTTCACGACCGTCGAGATCAACTACACTTTCTATCGCACGCCGAACGAGAAGATCCTCGCCGGCTGGAATCGCGAAACTCCGCCGGGCTTCCGGCTCACGCTCAAGGCTCCCAAGCGCATCACGCACATCGCCAGGCTCAGGGAGTGCGCCGACCTGCTGCAGTACTTTCTGAAAACGGCGGCCACGCTGGGCCCGAAGCTCGGCGCGATCCTCTTCCAGCTGCCACCCTACTTCCGCAGGGACCTCGCGGTGCTCGATGAGTTTCTGCAGCTGCTCCCCGCCGGCACCTGCGCCGCGTTCGAGTTCCGCCACGCCTCCTGGATGGAGCGGGAAGTGTTCGCCCGGCTCAGGGCCAGGAATCTCGCCCTGTGCGTTGCCGACAGCGAGAAATTCTCCACCCCCGTCGAGATCACCGCGGACTACGCCTATTTCCGCCTGCGCGATGAGGGCTACACGCCGCAGGACCTCGCGCGTTGGGCTGAAACCATCCGCACGCGGGCCGCGGCGTGCGGCGACGTGTTCGTATACTTCAAGCACGAGGAGGCCGGCAT